>Ga0207797_1000899_pt1 | contig 22096 bp, 22 predicted proteins | sample PRCRCaboRojoPR_6_FD_187275 | JGI IMG/M metagenome (GOLD analysis project Ga0207797, IMG submission 187275) | Marine sediment microbial community from Cabo Rojo, Puerto Rico - PR CR 10% Liquid 1 (SPAdes) | ecosystem: Environmental > Aquatic > Marine > Coastal > Sediment | place: Cabo Rojo, Puerto...
CGTCGTGAGAACAGCCATCCAGCGTGGGGGTGGCGAGCCTCTGCGCACCACCACCATGGGCGACGAGGACCTCTCCGACGGCGTGGACAGGGCGGACGACGACGGCGGACGGGGGCCGAACCGCCGGCGAGTGCTGGGTCTGCTCGGGGCGGCCGCCGTGGGGGCGGGCGTCGCTCGCGGTGGCGAGGTGGCCGACGCCGTCGCCTCGCTCGCCGGTGGCGACGCCGGTGCCACCGACCGGCCGGTCCCCGTCACCCCGAACGAGGACGTACTGGCGCTCGTCCCCGACCGGGAGGCGACCCACCGGGCGACCACCTCCGGGCGGTGGGTGTCCCCCACGACGTGGGACGGGGGCGTGCCGGAGGACGGCGCCCGCGTCGTCGTCGAGGACGGCGTGCCGGTGACGCTCGACCGTCGCGAGACGGCCCGCCTCGACTGGGTGCGGGTCGACGGCGTCCTCCAGTTCGCGCCCGACGCCGACACCCACCTCGGCGTCGAGACGCTGGTGACGACACCCTGGAGCCTCCTGCGCATCGGCCGGGAGAACCGTCCGGTCGCGGCCGACCGCGCCGCGGGTGTCACCTTCCTCGACAACGGTCCGATCGACACCGGGTCGGACCCGGAGCGACTCGGTCGGGGCCTGCTGGCGATGGGCGTCGTCGAGACGTACGGGGCCGAGACCACCTCGTGGACCGACCTGGCGAGTCACCCGGAACGCGGCGACTCGAGCCTCTCGCTCCCCGAGGCACCGACCGACTGGGGGCCCGGGGACCGACTCGTCGTCCCCGGCACGAACCCCGAGGCGAACGAGGACGAGGAGGTGCTCGTCCGGCGCGTCGACGGCACCACGGTCCACCTCGACCGGCGACTCGAGTACGACCACGCCCCGGCCGCCGAGGACCTCGACTCGTACGCGCTGGCGCTCGACCGGAACGTCCGGTTCGAAAGCGAGTCCGCCGACACGAAACGGCGGGGCCACCTGATGTTCATGGCGCCGGGCAACACCCTCCGCTACACCGGCGTCTACGACCTCGGGCGCACCGACAAGACCCGGCCGTTCACCGACCCCATCCACGGCGTCCCGCCGGAGGACGCCGAGGAGAACCCGAACGTCAAGGCCAGATACGCGCTCCACTTCCACATCACGGGCATCGAGGCCGCCAAGCACCGCGTCGAGGGGTGTGCGGTCTGGGGCTCGCCCGGGTGGGGCTACGTCAACCACCACAGCCACGCCGACGTCGTCGACTGCGTGAGCTACCGGGTCGTCGGCAGCGGCTTCGTCTCGGAGGCCGGGGACGAGCGTGGCTCGTTCCGCCGGAACTTCGCGCTCCGCTCGGCCGGGTCCGGCGAGTTCCTCGACAGCCGTCGGTTCCGGACCGGCGAGGAGAAACCGGGGAAGGTCGACGACTTCGGCCACGGCGGCCACGGCTTCTGGTTCCAGGGACCTCGCGTCGCCGTGGAGGGGAACGTCGCCGCTGGCCACCGCTACTACGCCTTCGTCTACTGGAACCGCCCCCTGATAGACTGGGAACTCCGACCGGGCGAGGAGATCGACGACCGGCGCGGGACGGTGCCGAACTTCCCCATCTCGCTCGTGGAGGGCCGCGAACCACTCAAGAAGTCCGACCACGTCACCAACGGCCACGTCTCCTCGGCCTACCTGAACCTGAAGCAGTTCTCGAACAACACCGTGTTCGCCTCCGGCGGCGGCCTCGACGTCTCCCGCCACCAGTTCGGCTGGGGCCACACCCGACTCGGCGAGTGGTCCCGAATCGAGGGGTTCACGGCCCACGACATCGGTCCGTTCGTCACACACTGGGGGAAGGCGGTCGACCCCGACCGGGGCAACCGCCGGGGCGGCAACGCCGGCATCACGATGCGCTACAGCCACAACGTCCGTATCGTCGAGCCACGGCTCGTCTCCGGGCGGGGGCGCGACGGCGTCGGCTTCAACCGCAACGTCCCCTACCCGTTCCACGTCTCCATCGAGAGGGGCGAGGTGGCAGGGTTCGAGCGCGGCGTCAACGCGATGGTCCGCGGCGTGACGAACGTCGAGCGGACCCGGCTCGCCAACCGCCGGAACCTCGTCGTCGAGGACGGCCACCACCACCCCACGCGGCGCGTCCGGTTGCGTGACGTGACCTTCGAGCGCGGGCAGGTGGACGACCCCGCCGGCGAACCCGTCGAGGACTCGGACGAACGCCGGCCAGAACCTCGGGGGCACCTCGTCGCCAGCCTGAACGAGTTCGACGACATCGGCCCGCGGGAACTGTTCGACGCCGACGAGACGCTCCTGCTGGACGGCCGCGAGGTGTTCTACGCGGAACAGGCGCCGGAGCACGTCCCTGTTCCGGACCGCGAGGCGTTCGACGAGCTCGGCGACCACGGCCGCATCGACGAACTGGTCGGCGACGGGGCCGACGCGAGCGACGTCGTCGGCCTCTCGAACCGCGACCTCTACGACCGGTTCGGCTTCGCCGTGAAGGGCCGTCCCGTCCCGGACTCCGCCGTCGACGACGACCGGGTGACGAGCGGGTGGCTCGGGAGCGAGGCGACGGCCGATCGGACCGTCTGGCTCGAGGCCGAGGCCGGCGAGTTCGAGTCCCCGTGGGTCCGCGAGGAGAGCGAGAGCGCCTCGGGCGGAGCCTACCTCACCACCGACGGCGTGGAGTCGACGGACGAACCCCCGCACGAGGGCCACCTCGTCCACGAGTTCTCCGTGCCCAAGGGCGAGTACCTCGTCTTCGGCCGGGTCCGCGCGCCCGCCGGTGACGCCGACTCCTTCTGGTTCCGGGTGGACGACGGGGAGTGGAGACGCTGGGACGGGATGCGCACGCGGAGAGGGTGGGAATGGGAGGCGGTGGCGGGTGCGGACGACGAACCGCTCGCGTTCTCGCTCGGTGGTGAGCACACCCTCACCGTCGCGTTCCGCGAGGACGACACGCGACTGGACCGGCTCGCGGTGACGCCGATTCGGACGAAGCCGGTGCTGTACGGCGAACCGGGCGAGACACGGGCCTGACCGGGATCCGGCACGGCGAGTCTGAAGACTTATTCAGCCGGCGACACGAGCCGCGGGCATGGTCCCCTCCACTCCCTCCAGACGGCAGTTCCTCGGCGCTGGCGCGGCCGGCGTCGCGGTGGGGTTCGCCGGCTGTGCGAGCCTAGACGACCTCGGCCGGTCCGAACCGACCTTCGAGTACACGCTGAACTTCGTCCACCTCGACCAGTCCCCCGTCGAGTACGCGCTCTACCGGCCCGGGGAGCGGACGCACCCACTGAATCGCACGGCGGTCGAGGCACTCGACGCCATCCTCCCGGACGGTCGGTACACCACCTACGGCTACGAACCGGTCGCGAGCGACGTCTACGTCGAACACGGAGGGCGGTACTTCGACACGGATGTGACCGTCACCGGCCGGAAGCAGATGGAACGGACTGTCGTCTACGCCGAGGAAGTCCCCGAGGACGAGGTCCCCGGCGAGCCGCTGCACGTCGACGACCTCGACCGGGTCGACGCCCGCGTCGTCAAGATACACCACTCGAACGCCCAGACCGGCGGGCAGGGCGGCGGGTCGGACCTGCTGACCGACGAGGGAGGCTACGTCCTCCGCCGACCCGCCGAACTGGAGGGTCGGTTCGCCGACGGCGACCTCGACGGCCGGGTCATCTCGATGACCGAGGACGGCCCGTGGAACTACCGGTTCACCGTCGAGACCGAGACCCTGCTCGAGACGGCCTACACCGCCTACGCGACCGAGATCGCCGACTCGCGCGAGCAGTTCCGGGAGGTCGTGATGGCCAGTCGGGTGGACGTGGAACTCTCGGCCGACGACCTCTCGGGCGACGTTCGCGACCTGTTCGAACGAGCGCGAGGGCTCGAGGACTACCGCGAGACGACGCCGCTCTCGGCGACCTACGAGGAACTGCTCGACCGACTCGACCTCTCGGCCGTCGAGGAGCCGGGGGTCGACAACGACAACCTCCTCTGGGACGGCGAGACGCTCTACAACTACGGCCTGTACGTGAACAGGGTGGACTGAGTCGGGGTCGCCTCAGTCGTCGTCGGCCGGAACCGGTTCGCGCTCCGCTCCTGCCCGCTCCTCCCGGATGAGGTCCGCGGCCTTCTCCGCAATGGCGATGGTCGGCGCGTTCGTGTTCCCCCCGACGAGGGTGGGCATCACGCTCGCGTCCACGACCCGGAGCCCCTCGACCCCGTGGACCCGGAGTTCGTCGTCCACGACCGCCTCGTCGTCGTCGCCCATCTTGCACGTCCCGACGGGGTGGTAGACGGTGTGGCACGTCTCGCGGACGTGCTGGGCCAGTTCCTCGTCGGTCTGGACGTCCTCGCCGGGCCAGACCTCCTTCTCGACGTACTCCGAGAGTGCGGACTGGCTGGCGATCTCGCGGGCCCGCTTGAGCCCCTCGACGAGGATTTCGAGGTCCTCCTCCTCGCTCAGGTAGTTCGGGTCGATACGGGGAGCCTCGAACGGGTCGTCGGAGTGCAGGGTGATACGCCCACGGCTCTCCGGGCGGAGCTGCGTCGCGCCGATGGAGAGCCCCCGACCCTCCTCCGGGTTGGCGAGCCCGTGCTCCATGAAGTAGGAGGGAGCGAAGTGGTACTGCAGGTCCGGGGCGGGTTCGTCGTCGCTGGTGCGGACGAACCCACCGCTCTCGCCGACGTTCGAGGTGAGTTTCCCCCGCTTCAGGACGAACCACTTGGCGACGTTCTGTAGCTTGTCCGCGTCGTCGATGGTACTCACGTCCTCGTCCGTCTCGTAGACGTTGAACGCGAACAGGTGGTCCTGGAGGTTCCGGCCGACGCCGGGCGACTCGGCTTCGACCTCGATGTCGTGTTCCTCGAGGTGGTCCGGGTCGCCGATGCCCGAGAGCATCAGGAGCTGTGGTGAGTTGACCGCGCCCGCGCTGACGACGACCTCCTCGCTCGCGCTGGCCGACTGCTCGCGGCCGTCCTGAACGTACTCGACGCCGGTCGCGCGGCCGTCCTCGATGGTCACCTCGGTCACCTGCGCGCCCGTCTCGGCGGTGAGGTTCTTCCGGTCGAGCGCGGGGTGGAGGTACCCGACGGCGGCCGAGTGGCGCTTGCCGTCCTTCTGGGTGAGGTGGTAGAGGCCGAAGCCCGCCTGGTCCGCGCCGTTGAAGTCGTCGTTGCGGTCGTAGCCCGCCTGCGTGGCCGCGCGGACGAACGCCCGGGAGACGGGACGCGGCGAGGTGGGTTCGGTCACGTTGAGCGGCCCGCCGAGGCCGTGGTAGGGGGAGCCCGCGGGCTCGAAGTTCTCCGCGCGCTCGAAGTACTCCAGCATCGAGGCGTAGTCCCAGCCCTCGTTACCGAGGTCGGCCCAGTGGTCGTAGTCCCACTGGTGGCCCCGGATGTAGATCATCGCGTTCGTGGAGGAACAGCCGCCCAGCGTCTTCCCGCGGGGCCAGTAGAGTCGTCGGTCGGCCGCGTGTTCCTGCGGTTCGGTGTAGTACTCCCAGTCCACCTCGCTCTTGAACAGTTCGGGGAAGCCCGCCGGGATGTGTATCTCGCGTTTCTCGTCCGGTTCGCCGGCCTCGAGCAGGAGGACCGTCGTCTCGGAGTCGCGTGTGAGTCGGTCCGCGAGGACACACCCCGCCGACCCGGCGCCGACCACGATGTAGTCGTAGTTCCGTCGTGCCATGCCGTGACGTGTGGTGCGAGCACAATGAACCTACCCCCCGCCACCCGGCCGCCGTCCACCGTTCAACCGGGCATTTGACGCTACGGCGTGGTTATCCCCTCACCCGCCCTCAGAACGTCCATGTCACCGACACGACGCGACCTGCTGGCCGGCGTCGGACTCCTGACCAGCGGCCTCCTCGCCGGCTGTGTCGCCGGCGGGAGCGGGGCACCCGACGGCACCCCGACGCCCACGGCCTCACCCACACCCTCCCCGGAGCCGACCGACGAACCGCTCCCCGACGGCGGCAGCGGGGACGACGCCGGGACCCGTCCCCGGGGGACGGGCGGTCCCGGCCTCACCCTCGTCGGCACCGACCCCGCACCCGACCTCCCGGTCGAACCCGGCGTGAGCGTCCTCGAGTCGGTCGCCACCGAGGACCACCCGCCGGCCCTGCGGGTCACGCTGACCAACACGAGCGACGCGCCCGTCACCGTCGGTGAGGGGCGCGCGGTGCGGTTCCAGTACGTCGTGGACGACGCACGGATCCTCCAGTTGCTCCCCGCCGAGGGCGAGTACCCGGTCGCCGAGGGGAACTGCTGGCGGCTCTCGGAGGCCGTGGCGACCACCATGGAGTACCGGACGGAGGAACTCGCCGGCGGCGAGACCATCGAGGCGGACGTGGAACTCTACGCGCTCCCCGAGTACGACGGCTGTCTCCCGGTCGGCGAGTTCCGGTTCGAGACCCGCATCGGCGCCGGCGACTCGATGGAGTCGATGACGCAGGCCGACTGGGGGTTCACGGTCCTGCTGGAGTAGCCCGGACCGGGCGACCCCACACCCTCGCTTTCTTCTCCTCGACCCGCGACCACCGGACATGGACCTCGCTGTCGACGAATCCAGACTCCGGGCGGACATCGAGCGCAACGGCGAGTTCGGTGCCGTCGAGGGGACCGACCACGGCCGGACGAACCGGACCGGGAGCGGGGCGAACCGCGCGGCCCGCGAGTACCTCGTCGAGCGACTGGCGGCCGCAGGACTCGACGTGCGCGTGGACAGCGTCGGCAACGTCGTCGGCCGGTGGACGCCCCCGGGCGCGGCCCCGGACGCCGCCCCCGTTGCCTCGGGGAGCCACCTCGACAGCGTGCCCGAGGGCGGCATCTTCGACGGACCACTCGGCGTCTACGCCGCGCTCGAAGCCGTTCGGGCGATGCAGGACGCCGGCGTGGAACCCGACCGACCCATCGATGTCGTCTCGTTCACGGAGGAGGAGGGGGCCACGTTCGCCTCGGGCCTCCTCGGCTCCTCGGTAGCGGTGGGTGAGCGCTCGGTGGACGAGGCCCTCGCGCTGACCGACGAGTCGGGGCGGACGCTCGGCGAGGCGCTCACCGCCATCGGCTTCGCCGGCGAGGGACGCCTCGACGCGAGCGACTGGGACGCGTGGCTCGAACTCCACGTCGAACAGCACACCGAGCTGGAGGACGCGGGGGTTCCGGTCGGTATCGTGACGGACGTGACGGGTATCACGCACTGCGCGGCCACCGTCGAGGGGAAGGCGAACCACGCCGGGTCGACGCCGATGGGGCGCGACGAACGGACCGACGCGATGGCCGCGGCGAGCGAGGTCGTCCTCGCCGTCGAGCAGGCCGCGGAACTGCGGACGGCCGAGGACCCGGCCGCGGTCGGTACCGTCGGGAGTCTCACCGTCTCGCCGAACGCGACGAACGTCGTCCCCGGTCGGGTGGAGATGGGCGTCGACGTCCGGAGCGTGGAGCGCGAGTCGATGGACCACCTCGTCGACGAGACGCGGGCGTCGCTGGCCGACGTGGAGGAGCACCGAGGCGTCGAGACGACGTTCGAGCGCGAGTTCGACGTCGAACCCACGCACATGGCCGAGCGGTGCCGTGCGGCCCTGCGCGAGGCCGGCGAGCGGACCGGTATCGCCACCCGCGAGCTACACTCGGGGGCCGCCCACGACTCGATGTACGTCGCCCGGGTCACCGACGCGGGGATGCTGTTCGCCCCCTCGCGCGACGGCGTCTCGCACAACCCTGCGGAGTGGACCGACTGGGCCGACTGCGCGGCCGCGACCCGGGTGCTCGCCGGGGCACTGGCGGCCCTCGCCGGAGCCGCCACGGACTGAGGCGGGGGCAGCGCGCACGGCCCCACGCGGCGCTCCTCACCCCACCGAGTACGAGATACCCCGGCTGTACCTGCCGACGGCCTGAATCGTCCCGAGACGTCTCCCGTGGAGTAAGCTGGGGCGACAGAGGAGACCGAGACGCCAGGGCACGAAGACGCGCCGGCGCCGGAGCGGCACGACCCGCGCGGGTCCTCTGCCGCAGACACGTCGCCGGCCTCGGGACGCTGGTCCTCTTCGTCGGTGTCGTGGGGTCGCTGTCGACCGAACTCGGCACGATGGGGGCCGGCGGCCCCCAGTCCGCCGCGACCCCGACACCCACCTACACGGCCGCCCCGACGCTCACGCCGACTGCGTCTCCCTCCCCCTCGCCGACCGCGACGTGGACGACGAGTCAGTCACCGCCCCCCTCGCCCGAACCCACACCAGGACCGACCCCCTGTCTCCGCCCGTGTGACTGGCCGAGACTGGTGAGAATCGGGGGCGGGGACCGGGCGTCCCCGACGACCGAGCCCCGGGCGGGCCCGCCGCGTGTATCGGTCGTGGGCAGCGGCAGGGGACAGCTGAATCGGAGGACTCACTTTCTGCGGCCACGTACGCCGAGTGAGACGAGGATGAACGACCCCGGCCTCCAGAGCCTGATGGACCAGTCCACGTTCGTCGCCCGCGTCGAGTCCGGCGAGGGGCCCGACTGGGTCCGCGCCCACTGGGAGACGTTCAATGAGGGACTCACCGGCGAGCACGAGGGGTCGCCGTTCCCGTGTTTCTTCGGTGCCGAGTCGGTGCGGGCGGGTGACCCCCTCTACACCGTCGTCCCCTCGACGACCGACAAGGACGCCCTCCTCTCCCTGCGTGACGTGCTGGTCGAGTACCTCGACGTGTGGCCGGAACACTCCGAACGGGCGTCGCTGGTGACGTTCTTCGCCCCGTCCGAGGGCGACTGGGGCGAACGCGAGTACCACGAGGCGCTCTGGCACGTCCTCCAGTTCCTCCACGTCCACGACCCGGCGCCGTGGCCCGAGGACGTCCCCACCGACCCCGAGGATCCCTACTGGGAGTTCTCCTTCGCCGGCCACCCGATGTTCCCGACCTGTCGGGCGCCGTTCTACGACGAGCGACGGAGTCGCTACTGTCCGGTGGGCCTCGAGATCACGTTCCAGCCCCGCGAACTGTTCGAACGACTCGACGTCACCGCCGAGAGCGAGGCGGGTCAGCACGCCCGGGAAATCATCCAGGAACGCCTCGTCGACTACGACGGCGTCTGTCCCCACGCGGACATCGGCGACTACGGCACCGACCTCGAGTGGCCCCAGTACATGCTCTCTGCCGACGAGAGCCAGGCGCCCGACGAGTGCCCCATCGAGATATCGCGTGCCCACCCGAAGGTGCCGCCGACGCTCGACCCCGGCGTCGGCCGGCCGCTCCCGCGACAGCCCTCGGACTGACCCGGCGCCACCGCGGCCGAGGAGTTTTCTACCACCGAAGAGTACCACTCGCGTATGGTCGGCAGCGTCACCGTCGCCCTGGACTGGACACCGAACACGAACCACGCCGGGTTCTACCTCGCTCGCGAGGCCGGCCACTACGAGGCCGCTGGCGTCGACGTCTCGTTCGTCTCGCCCGCCGCGGACGACTACGAGACTACGCCGGCGAAACGGGTCGCCAGCGGCGACGCCGACCTCGCGGTGGCCCCCTCGGAGAGCGCCATCAGCTACCACACGCACCCGACGTACCCGTCGCTGACGGCCGTCGCTGCGGTCTGCCAGCGCGACACGAGCGCCATCGCCGTCCTCGCGTCGAGCGACGTGGCGCGACCCCGCGACCTCGACGGTCGGACCTACGCCTCCTACGACGCCCGGTTCGAGGACGACATCGTGCGACAACTGATCCGGAACGACGGGGGCGAGGGTGACGTGAACATCGTCACCCCGCCGAAACTGGGTATCCCGAACACCATCGTCGACGGGAGCGCCGACGCCACGTGGGTGTTCGAACCGTGGGAGGGTCTCCTCGCCGAACGGGCGGGCCACGCGCTCCGCACCTTCGGCCTCGACGAGTACGACGTCCCGTACGGCTACACGCCGGTCCTGCTGGCCCACCCCGACGCGCTGGCGGACCCGGACGGGAGGCTCGCGGCGTTCCTCGACGCGACCGCCCGTGGCTACCGGGAGGCCGCCGCCGACCCGGAGCGAGCGGCCGACGCGCTCCACGGCGAGGCGGGTCCGAACCTCGACGACCGCGAGTTCCTCGTCGAGAGTGCCTGTCGGCTCTCCGGCGCGTTCCTGACGGACGACGGGTCGTGGGGCGAGATGGACCACGAGCGGTGGGTCACGTTCGTCGACTGGCTGGCCGAGAACGAGATCCTCCGGACGCTGGAGGGCGACAGCCTGCCCGCGAGCGAACTGGACGCGGGCGCGCTCTACACGAACGACCTGCTTCCCTGAGTCGGCGCGCCACGGGGTCCCGGACCACTCGCGCCTCGGCGGCCCCCTTCGGAGGGTGGCCGGACGCACGGGACTCGCCTGCAGCACCTCGGGCGGAGAACCCGGCAGACCCGGCACGGAAGGGTGGACTTTACTCCCCGAGACGCCTACCGACCGGTGTGGCATCCCCGTTCGACGTCCTCGGCATCGACCCCGACGCCGACGACGAGACCGTCGAGGACGCCTACCGCGCCCGGGTGAAGGAGGCACACCCGGACCACGGGGGGTCGGTCCGCGAGTTCCAGACCGTCAGGAAGGCCTACGAGCGCATCCGGGACGGGTACGACGCGGCGGACCACGCCGAGGAAACGGCCGACCCGGAGGTCCCCGAGGAGGCCGAGCGGGAGGCGCTCGACCCCGACGAGACGCGCATCCAGTACCTCGACTACGAGGTCGTCCAGGAGAAGGGGTGGCAACTCACCGACGATGACCTGTTCGAGAAGGCCGCCGAGGCGGGGCTGGGGACCGAGGAGTTCGGCGAGTTCGTCATCGGCTCAAAACAGACCCTGCTGGAGGCCGCGGAGGACCACGGCCTCGTCTGGCCCTACGCCTGCCGAGGGGGGGCCTGCACGAACTGTGCCGTCGCCGTCGTCGAGGGAGAGATGCCGATGTCCTCGAACCACATCCTCCCCTCGTCGATGACCGACCGCGGTATCCGCCTCTCCTGTCTCACCGCCCCCACGTCGCAGGAGGCGAAGATCGTCTTCAACGTGAAGCACCTGCCCGGCCTCGACGACCTGCGCCTGCCGCTCTCGCGGTTCAACCGGGCCGAGCTGGACGACTGAGCGGAACCGCAAGCCCCAACCCCGCCCGCGCGACACGCTACGACAGATGAGCGTCGCCTCGCAGCTCGGTCTGATGCTCGGCCTCCTCGCTATCGGGGCGGCCGCCCGGGCCGTCGGGGTCCTCACCCCCTCGCGCCGTGACAGACTCACGGCGCTCGCGTTCTACGTCGCGCTCCCCGCGCTCGTGTTCGCCTCCACCGTCGAGCAGTCGCTCTCGGAGGTACTCTCGTGGCGACTGCTGCTCGGCGTCACGGCCGTCCTGCTCGTCGTCGCCGCGTTGAGTTTCACCCTCCACCGGAACCGCGCGGACCCGGCAAGGCGAGGGGTCGCGGTGGTCCAGTCGTACCACTGCAACATGGGCTTCCTCGGGGTGCCGTTCGTCGCCGCCACGTTCGGTGGACTGACGGCGGCGAAGGCCAGCATCGTCCTCGGCATCGGGTCGCTCGTGCAGGTCACCCTGACCGTGCTGCTGCTCACGCGACTCACGAGCGCCGAGGCGGACCTGCGCGAGGAACTGCTCGGCGTCGCCCGCAATCCGGTACTCGTCGCGCTGGGACTCGGACTGCTGGGTGCGGCCGTCGGCGTCGCAGTCCCCGACCCGGCGACGACGGCGCTCGACGCCGTCGGGACGCTCGCGCTCCCCATCGCCCTGCTCTCGGTGGGGGCGTCGCTGACCACGGAGACGGGGTTCGTGGACCCGCCCGCCGTCGGGGCCGTCGCGGGCGTGAAACTGCTCGTGATGCCCGCCGTCGCACTCGCCGTCTTCCTCGCGCTGGACCCCTCGCCATCCACCCTGCGGGCGGGCGTGCTGATGCTGGCGATGCCCACCGCCGTCTCGACGTACATCTACGCGAGTGAACTCGGCGGGGACCGGGACCTCGCCTCGGCGACCGTGGTGGCGACGACGGTGGGCGCGGTGGCGACGCTGTTCCTCGTGGTGCGACTCCTCAGCCTCGTCGTCGGCTAGGCGAGCGGGAGTGTCACGACGGCTCAGGCTAGCAATATGTCACCGTGGCGCGTACCACCCGGGATGCCCACCATGGACGAGACACCGACCGACGAGGAGGTGCCCACCCACCCCGGCTTCGCCAGCGAGCGACTCGAACTCGACGTGGAGACGGTCGCCATCCGCATCCAGGAGACGCTGGGTGACGTCAGCGGCACGCGGACCGACGAGGGGCTCAAGTTCAGGACCACGGACGGGACGCTCGTCGCCCTGTTGACGCCGATCGAGGACGAGGACGGCCCGGCGGTCCGGTTCCAGTACCGGACCGAACCGGCCTCCGAGTCGGGGACGCTGAAGGCCCGGCGCCTCTGGGAGGCACTCGACGCCGACGCCACCTGACGGGTCGCCGTCCGGGACGGTCCAGTTTCGCCGAGCGTATCGAATTCAGACGTTACAGACTGTTTAACCGGAACCGGGTGTCGGTTCGGTTCCGGTCGTGCGCCGGCCGTCGGTACGTCACCCGGGACGCTCACGAGGCGGGAACGGTGTTCTGCGGCGACTAACTACGTCCCGTCTCGTCGTCTCCGGTCCCGAGGGACGAAGCCATGAGCACACGTAACCCATTCGAGGAACTCGAACGGTTCTTCGAACGCATGAGCCGACAGTTCGACGAGACCGCGCACATCTGGGAGCCCGACATACCGGGGTTCGTCCGGCAGTACGAACCCGTCGCCATCGACGTCGTGGAGCGTGACGACGAGTTCGTCGTCGCCGTCGACCTCCCCGGGTTCGAGCGCGAGGACGTGAGCATCAAAGTGACCGACCACACCCTCCGCATCCAGGCCGAACACGAGGAACGGTTCGACGAGGAACGCGACCGGTTCGTCCGGCACGAACGACGCCACGAGTCCGTCGACCGCTCCATCGGCCTCCCGAGCGAGGTCGACCCCGAGACGGTCACGGCCAAGATGAAGAACGGCGTCCTGACCGTCACCCTCCCGCGGGTGGCGATGGAGAACGAACGGCAAATAGACATCGAGTGACGACCCGGCCCTCGCGGTTCGCGGCCCGCCCGACCGCTCACGCGGGGTCGAGGTACGTCATCGCCTCCTCGTCGCTGACCTGCGCGAACGAGTCGTAGAACCGGCCGACGGCACCGAACTGTGAGGGGGTAGCGACACAGACCACCTCGTCGGCCTCCTGCTCCAGCCGAGCGACGGTGTCGGGGGGGCCGACGGGTACCGCGAGGACGACCCGTGTGGCGCCGGCCGCCCGGACCTGTCGGAGACAGGCGATGGTCGTCGCACCCGTCGCCACGCCGTCGTCGACGACGACCACGCGGGCACCCTGCAGGTCGAGCGGCGGCCGGCCCGCCCGGTAGCGCTCGAGTTTCTCCTCCGCGACGCCGCGCTCGTGCTCGACGGCGTCCTCGACGTACGGCTCCTCGATGCCGAGTTCCGCGACGAGCGGGTCGTTCAGCCAGACGGTCCCGTCGGCCGCGACGGCACCGATGGCCAGTTCGGCGTTCCCCGGTGCGCCGAGTTTTCTGGCGGCCACCACGTCGAGCGGGACGCCGAGGGCGTCGGCGACCGCCCGGCCGACCGGCAGACCACCCCGGGGGATGGCGAGGACGACGTCCGCGTCGACGCCCCGCTCGACGAGTAGGTCGGCGAGGCGACGCCCGGCGTCGACGCGGTCGCTAAACATCCCACCCACCCCCTCGCTCGCGCCCGGCGCGTCGCCGCTCAGGTCGCACTGGCACTGGAGTGGGCCCAGCCACCGGCGTCCACCACGGCGAACAGTTTGCGCCAGTTCTCCTCGTCCTCGGCCTCCGGGAGCATCCCGCGGAGGTCCTCGAGGTCAGAGGGCGGGACGAGTTCGGCCACGAGGTCGATCACGATCTGAGCGTGGTAGGCCGCGTCCTGCGGTTCGGTCCCCTCTATCTCGGCGACCCGCTGGACGAACTCCCGCCAGTCGAACCGCTGGCCGTGCTCGTGGACTGCACCCGTGAGGTACCAGTCGATCTCCATGGGCAGCGAGGCCGCGAGGTCCTCGGCAGCGCCCTCCGGGATGCGCGAGCCGAGCGTCGAGAGCGTCGCGCGGGCGGCCCGGACCGTCTGGCCGGTGCCAGGGGTGCCCAGTCGGTGCTGGAGCTGCCCGGTGAACTCGTCGAAGTTCATCGGTCCGCCTCCACGACGGGCGGCATCTCCGCCTCGATGACGGCTGCGAGGTTACCCAGTTCGTTCGCCAGCAGGACCACCAGGTCGTCGAGGGCGACCACGCCGAAGAGGTCTCCGCCCTTCGTGACGGGGACGCGACGGACGCCCGCGTCCGCCATCCGGCTCATCACCGCGAACACGCCGTCGTCCGCCTCCACGCTGAACAGGTCCTCGGACATCACGTCCCGCGCCGTCACCGTCTCGGGGTCGCGGTCGCTGGCGAGCACGTACAGCACGAGGTCGCGATCGGTGACCACCCCGATGGGCCGTTCGTCGCTGACGACGATGACACTCCCCACGTCGCGGTCCTTCATCGTCGTGGCGAGGTCGCTCGCGGTCGTGTCGCCGGTCGACGTCACAACGTCCTTGCGTACGAGTCGCTCGATAGTCATGCTACCACCAACGTCGACGTAGGAGGCGGGGCGAGAAATAACGTGATGGTGTCACCCAACTGATGGGAACGTCTCGCACTGGAGAGTGTCTGGGAGGGGCGACGGCTGCGAGAACGGGGCGCGGGCGGTTCGGAGACGATTTGGGGGCGGGAGTGGTGTGGGCCCTGGTGGTCCGGGAGTCGTGCTCAGACCAGCAGCTGGACGTCGGCCTCGACCATCTCCTGGAAGGCGCTGGCGGCGCCGACGCCGGTCGTGACGCCGTCGTAGAACTCGTCCTCGTCGTAGCCGAGCAGGTCGATGGTCATCTGGCAGGCCTGCAGGTCGACCCCCTGGTCCAGCGACATCTCGACCAGCTCCTCGATGCTCGCCACCTCGTTCTCGGCGATGCGCTTTCGCATCATCCCGGTGGTGACGCGGTCCATACCGGGGAGCGCGGCGATAGCGTTCGGCATCGGCATGTTCGGGTTACCGACGGCGCTGAGCTGGAGGTCCTTCGAGTTCTCCTCGTGGAGGATCTCCAGCCCCCAGAACGTGTGGAAGACGGTCACGTCGTACCCGAACGCGGCGGCGGTGCTGGCGAGGATGAGCGGCGGGTAGGCCATGTCGAGCGTGCCCTTCGTGGCGACGATGACCATCTTCTTCGGGGAGTCGGCGACGTCGGCCCTGACCGACGCGAGTTCCTCCTCGAGTTCCGCCATCCGGGTCTGCATCGCCTCGAACTCCTCGGGCGTGGGGGCGCCGTCGGCGGGGGTCGGGGTGTCCGTGCTCATCTCACTCGGCCTTGCGGATGTAGTGCTTGAAGACGGCCTCGCCGCCCTCAGTCGTCTCCTCCTGATCGAGCAGTTCGGCGCCCTCGGTGGACGCCGCCCAGCCGGCGATGTCGCTCATACTCCCGGAGTCGGTGGCGACCACCTCCAGGGTCCCGCCGGGAGCGAGGCCGTCGAAGGCCCCCTTTGTCTTCACGACCGGCATCGGGCAGTTCTGTCCTTTCACGTCGAGCGTCTCGGTAGGTGTCTCGGTGCTCATTGTCGGATGTCTCCCCTCGGTGGGGGCTGTCTCCGCGTAACGGTCTCGCCGTCATAAGTATATCGGTTATTGCCCAATACGCACAACATCATTGGACGGCGAGAGGTCGCAGGTCCGGGGAATCGTGACGGGTGTTTCAGGCCCCAGAGCCCCCATGACCTGATTAATAGCCAATCTTGACGGAGCGTTCGCGTCATCTCGCGTGCTCGTGTGGGACGTTCGATCGAGGACAGCCGCCATCAGTATTGCAAGAATATAGAACTACCATCCGAACGCTTAAGTCGGTCAGCCCGGTAGTGGAGCGTGCACATGAACCCGGACGAGTTGGGCGTGGAGCTGCCCGACGTGACTGTCGAATCGACGACCCCGGAGGAACTCAAGGCCCGTATCGACGACGGTGAGTCGGTCACCATCCTCGACTCGCGGATGGCCAGCGACTACGAGGAGTGGCGCATCGACGGCGAGACTGTCGAGAGCATCAACGTCCCCTACTTCGAGTTCCTGGACGAGGAGATCCCCGAGGACGTCCTGGAGCGCATCCCCGAGGACGAACACGTCACCGTCCTCTGCGCGAAGGGGGGCGCGAGCGAGTACGTCGCCGCCACGCTCGTCGAGCTGGGCTACGACGTGGACCACCTCGAGGACGGAATGAACGGCTGGGCGTCCATCTACGAGGCGAAGGAGGTCTCGGCGTACGACGGCCCGGGCACCGTCCTGCAGTACCAGCGCCCCTCCAGCGGGTGTCTCGGCTACCTCGTCTACGACGACGACGAGGCCGCGATAATCGACCCCCTCCGGGCGTTCACCGACCGCTACCTCGCGGACGCCGACGAACTCGGCGTCTCGCTCGAGTACGCCATCGACACGCACGTCCACGCCGACCACGTCTCCGGCGTACGCGCACTCGCCGAGGAGGGCGTGGAGGGCGTCGTCCCCGAGGCCGCCGCCGGCCGCGGGGTCACCTACACCGACCGGGTGACCCTCGCCAGCGACGGCGACACCTTCGAGGTCGGCGACGCGACCATCGAGACGGTGTTCACGCCCGGCCACACCACCGGGATGACCTCCTACCTCGTCGGGGACAGCCTGCTCGCGACGGGCGACGGGCTGTTCATCGAGAGCGTCGCGCGCCCGGACCTCGAGGAGGGTGACGACGGTGCGCCCGACGCGGCCCGCACGCTCTACGAGAGCCTGCAGGAGCGTGTCCTCACGCTCGACGACGACGTCCTCGTCGGTGGCGCGCACTTCAGCGACGCCGCCGAGCCGGCCGCCGACGGCACCTACACCGCGCCCATCGGTGCCCTGCGCGAGCGCATGGACGCGCTGTCGATGGACGAGGACGACTTCATCGACCTCGTGCTCGCGGACATGCCCCCGCGCCCGGCGAACTACGAGCAGATCATCGCCACCAATCTCGGACAGGAGACCGTCGACGACGAGGAGGCGTTCACGCTGGAACTCGGGCCGAACAACTGCGCCGCCAGCCAAGACGCGCTCACCAGCGACTGAGCCCGATGCTCGAAGGACTCGCCGGCCTGTTCCCCAACGGTGTGGAGCGCTACGCCGTCGGTGGACTGCTGGTCGGCCTCGGGACGCTGGTCGTCTACGCGGGCACCGGTATCGCCGCCGGCGCGAGTACGTTCCTGGAGTCGACCCTGTCGTACGTCTCGGACGCCTCGCGGTTCCAGCAGTACCGCCCGTCGCGTGACTGGCGCGTGCTGTTCACCGTCAGTATCGTCGCCGGTGCGGCCGTCTACGCCGTCCTGTTCCAGGGCGGCGCCTGGACCACCGCGGTCGAGCCGTGGCGACTGTTCGTCGGCGGCGTCTTCGTCGGCGTCGGCACCCGCGTCGGCAAGGGGTGTACCTCCGGCCACGGCATCTGCGGGGTCGGGAGCGTCTCCCGGACCTCGCTGGTCGGCGTCGCCACGTTCGTCCTGGTGGCCATCCTCACCGCGAACGCCGTCGCCGCGCTGGGGGTGAGCCCGTGAAGCGACATCCCCTGTTCGCCCCGCTCGTGGTCATCGGCGGGCTGATATTCGGCTTCGGGCTGGGCTACAGCCACATGGCACGGCCGGAGGTCGTCATCGACTTCCTGCTGTTCGAGGACCTCGGGCTGCTGTTCGTGATGTTCGGCGGCTCCATCGTCGCCGGCCTGGGGTTCTGGCTGCTCCCGAAGCTCCGGGACGGCGCCCCCCTGACGGGCCGGCCCTACGAACGGCGGCTGAAGTCGTTCGACCGGAACGTCCTCGTCGGCGGCGTGATATTCGGCGTCGGCTGGGGCCTAGCCGGCATCTGTCCCGGCGCGGCGTACGCCAGCCTCGGGGTGGGCAACTGGCCCATCCTCTACGCCGTCGCGGGGATGTTCCTCGGCGCGTACGCACAGGGCGTCTGGCGGAGCCAGCGAAGCACCGATACGGACGCGGTACCGAGCGACGACTGAGACCACCGCCCCCACCATGACCGACACCGAGCCGGACCTCGTCGACCGACTCTCGGCGGAACGCGTCGCCGACCTCGCACTCGATCTGCTCGCCGTCGACACGCAGAACCCGCCGGGCGACGTGCGGGCGCTCGCCGACCACGTGGAGTCGTTCCTCGCCGACCTCGGCCTCGACACCGACCGGGTCGCGGTCGACCCGGCCAAGCCGAACGTCCTCGCCACCCTGCCGGGCGAGACCGACCGGACCCTGCTGTTCAACGGCCACCTCGACACGGTCCCGTTCGACGCGAGCGAGTGGACACACGACCCGCTCGGCGAACGCGAGGGCGACCGCGTCTACGGCCGCGGTGCGACGGACATGAAGGGGCCACTGGCCGCGATGCTCCACACGGCGGAGACGTTCGTCGCGGCCGACGCCGACCCGCCCGTGGACCTCGCGTTCGCGTTCGTGAGCGACGAGGAGACGGGCGGAGCGGCGGGCGTCCGGGCGCTCCTCGACCGGGGTGCCGTCGACGCCGACGCCTGCGTGATCGGCGAGACGACCTGCAGCCGCGGGAACCACTCCGTCACCGTCGCCGACCGGGGGAGCATCTGGCTCACCCTGCGCGCGACGGGCGAGGCGGCCCACGGCTCCCGGCCGACGCTCGGGGCGAACGCCATCGACCGGCTCTGGGCGGCCGTCTCGGCCATCCGCGAGCGCCTGCCCGCCCGGTCCCTCCCCGGTCCCGAGGCGATGGCACCCATCGTCGAGGAGTCGGTGGCGTACTACGAGCCCACGATGGGGGCCGACGCCGCGCGCGACCTGTTCTCCTCCCCGACGGTCAACCTCGGTACCATCGAGGGCGGCGAGAGCGTCAACACGGTGCCGGCGTCGGCCACCGCACGGCTCGACGTCCGCCTGACCGCGGGCGTCGAGACGCCGACGGTGCTCGCGGACATCCGCGAGTGTCTGCGCGACTACCCGGACGTCGCCGTCGAGGACGCGAGCTGGTCCGTCGGTACCTACGAGCCGCTCGGCAGCCCGCTGGTCGAGAGCGTCGCCTCGACGGCCGAGTCGGTCACCGGCGACCGCGTCTACCGCCGGAGCGCCACCGGCGGCGGCGACGCCAAGAAGTTCCGCGAGGCCGGCATCCCCACCGTCGAGTTCGCGCTCGGCACCGACACGGTCCACGCGGTCGACGAGTACACCACGCTCTGCGCACTCCTCGGCAACGCCGAGGTCTACACGCACCTCCCGGCGGCCTGGGCGGCTGCGACCGAGTGAACCGTCCACGACACCCTCGGGCGCTCGCGTCCAGAGCCGTGCCGTCGGCTCCGTTCCCACTATCTTGGAATCAGCGTGCAATACTACCCCCGATAGGGCGGATATCCGGCTGTGAAGATGTCCACCACAGCAGCGGATACGACAGTCGACGCGCGGGGCGCGACCTGCCCCGGCCCGCTCATGGAGCTCGTCGGTGCGTTCCGTGGGGCGGAGCCCGGGACGGTTGTCGCGCTCCTGACCGACGAGGAACAGTCTCTGACCGACGTGCCCGAGTGGGCCGCCGAGTCGGGCAACGAGGTGGTGGCCACCGAGGACGAGGGGACCCACTACCGGATACTGGTGCGCAAATCATGACCGACGAGATCGTCGTCGTCGGTGGTGGCACCGGTGGGGCCGTCCTGGCCAACGACCTGGCCGAGCGACTGGGCCCCGAGGTCGACGCGGGCGACGTCCGGGTGACCGTCGTCAACGACGGCCCCGACCACGTCTACAAGCCCGTCTGGCTCTACGTCCCGTTCGGGCTCCGCGAGCCGTCTGACGGCCGACGGCCGCTCCGCGACCTGCTGGACCGGCGGGTCGACCTCGTCGAGGACCGCGTGACCGAGATAGACACCGAGCGAAAGCGTCTCGGCTACCGCGACGGCAACGGCCCGCGCCGGTACGACCACCTCGTGCTGGCGACCGGCTCCCGACTCGACCGCGAGGAGATCCCGGGCCTCGTCGAGGGCGGCCACGACTACTACAGCGAGGCCGGCGCACTCGCCCTGCAGGAGGAGCTGCTCTCGTTCACCGAGGGCCACCTCATCCTGAGCGTCATCGGGTCACCGCACATGTGCCCGGCGGCGCCGCTGGAGTTCGTCTTCATGGCGGACGACTGGTTCCGCAAGCGCGGCCTGCGCGAGGATGTCGAGATCACGTACACCTACCCCATCCAGCGGGTCCACGGGAACCCCCACATCGCCGAGTGGGCACACCCACTGCTGGAGGAGCGGGACGTCCGTATCGAGACGTTCTGCAACCCGGAGGCGGTCGACCCGGACGCCGAGGTCCTCGAGACGATGGAGGGGACCGAGATACCGTACGACCTGCTCGTCGCCATCCCGCCCCACCGGGGGAGCGAGGTGGTCGAAGCGGCCGGTCTCGGCGACCGGGGCTGGGTCGACGTCGACAAGGAGACGCTGGCGGCGACGAACGCCGAGGCCGTCTACGCGCTCGGTGACACGGCGAACACCGGCGTCCCGAAGGCCGGGAGCGTCGCGCACTACGAGGCCGGCGTCGTGGCCCAGCGCATCGCGAGCGCCGTCCACGGCCGCCCCGCGACCGCGACCTACGACGGCAAGACCGTCTGCTTCGTCGAGACGGGGATGGACGCGGCCTCCTACGTGGAGTTCGACTACCAGAACCCGCCGACGCCGAAGCCGCCGTCGAAGTCGCTGCACTGGGCGAAACTGGCGTACAACGAGTCGTACTGGCTGACGGCACGGGGGTTGATCTGAGATGACAGACGGAGACACGAACGAAGCGGTGGAGACCGAACGGCCCGACGCCGACGCGTCTACGGACGGGCAGGAGACAACGGCCGCCGCGGCGCTCGAGGACGTGGCCGACGAGCGGCTCGCGGCGGCGCTCGAGGAGAACCCCGAGGCCGTGGCGGGGGTCGTCGAACGACTGGACACCGTGAACGAGCTGCTAGACGTGGTCGACCTCGGGCAGGACGCGATGACCGACGAGATGGTCGTCTCGCTCGCCCGGATGGGCGCGAACGTCGGCGAGCTGGCCGACACCGCCGCCGACCCGGACACCCGCGACGGCCTCGCACGCCTGCTCGAGGGCGTCGGGAACGCCCAGCGGGCCGACCCGGAACCGGCGTCGACGCTGGCACTGCTGAGGTCCCTGCGTGATCCGGAGGTCAAGCGCGGACTGCGCTACCTCGTCACGCTGGCGCGCGGCATCGGCGCGGCCGACCCCGGCGCAGACGCGGACTGAACGGGGTGAACCGAGCGGGGGGGCACCGCTGCGGGGGCGTTGCCGGCTCGGGGATGCATCCAGAGTATTGAGAAATTCCAACACTACTATACCTGCTGGCCGCGACCGCTACAGTATGCGAGCTGTATTCGCGACCGACCTGTCCGACGCCATCGAGACGGCCCTCGAGTCCCGCATCTGTCTTGAGTGCCTGGGCCGGTACGGCCTCACGGAGGTCCACCTGGTCAACGTGACCAGTCCCAACGTCACCACGGGGATGCCCGGGAGCGACGTCGGGAGACAGACGCGCCGCGGACTCGAGCGACAGGCGACCCTCCTCCGGGAGGAGGGCTTCGACGTCGAGACCCACGTCGTCCGGGGGACGCCCCACCGCCGCATCAACGGGCTGGCCGAACAGGTCGGCGCGGACCTCATCGTCGTCGGGTCGCGCGGGAAGAGCCCGCTCCGCGAGCGGTTCATCGGGGGGACTGCCCGCGACGTCGCGCGGACCGCCGTCCGGCCGCTGCTCGTCCAGCGCATCGTCGAGACGGACGACGACCACGAGGTGGCCAACGAACACCTGTTCCAGCGCGTGCTCTACGCCACCGACTTCTCGGAGAACGCGGAGCGAGCGTTCGAGCAGTTCCGGTACCTGCAGGAGGCGACGCAGGAGGCGACGCTGCTGCACGTCACCCCACCCGAGCGTCGGAGCGAACCGGACGTGGTCGAGGACGCGGAGGCCCGACTGGCCGAACTGGCCGACCACCTCAAGGGGA
>Ga0207797_1000900_pt1 | contig 22094 bp, 21 predicted proteins | sample PRCRCaboRojoPR_6_FD_187275 | JGI IMG/M metagenome (GOLD analysis project Ga0207797, IMG submission 187275) | Marine sediment microbial community from Cabo Rojo, Puerto Rico - PR CR 10% Liquid 1 (SPAdes) | ecosystem: Environmental > Aquatic > Marine > Coastal > Sediment | place: Cabo Rojo, Puerto...
GACCACGGCAACCCCGCCAGGCGCGGAAGCGAGCAGCGGTACCGTGGACACCTGCCGCCCGTGGGGTCGCGGGGTGGAGGAAGCGAGCGGGACTCCCCGTGCCGGAACGCGCGGGCCACCCCGGAGTCCGTCCATTCATCCCGCCATCGACCCGGGAGCGGCGGCGCCGCCCGGGGCCACCGCCGTAGCGTACGGTCGGGCCGATCACCGACAGACGGATCGCGCTGGACCGGTAACCTCCGCTCAGTACCAGCCCCACGGGGCGTGTGTGCCGGGCTGTGGCCCGTTCGCGCCGTCGTCGTCCGGCCCGCCTTCGGTGTCGTCGTCGTCCGGCCCGCCTTCGGTGTCGTCGTCCCGGTCGTCCCGAATGCGTCCGGTGTTGTCGCCGCCGGTCGCCCCGTCCCCGCCGTCGGCGTCCCGCCCCTCGGGGACGTAGTGAGCGAGCGTTCCGACGAACAGCGCGAACCCGCCGATCCCGAGGGCGAGCAGGGCGATCCCCTGTGAGTGGTAGGCCCCGATGTCGTCGAGGCCGCTGGCGACGGCGTAGCCGACGAGGAGGAGGGCGAACCGGTAGGTGTTCCGTGCGAGGACCCGGGCGACGGCTCGAACGGAGCGGTGAAAAGGGTGGAGGGTCGGAGCGGGGATCGGAGGTCAGTCGTCGCCGGCGGCCTCGACGTCGGCCGTCGTGACCGGGCCAGCGAGTTCGACGCCGCCGGAGAGGTCCCGCTGGGGGTAGGGGATCTCGATGCCGGCCTCGTCGAACCGTTCCTTGACGGACTGGACGTACTCGGCGCGGGTGCGCACCCAGTCGGCCCGCGAGGGCTGGGCGATCCAGATGCGTGACTGCAGCCCGACGTAGGAGTCGGCGAGTTCGGTCAGCCGGACCGAGGGCTCGGGGTCGTCCATGATCTCGGGGTGGTTCCGGGCCTCCTCGAGGATGATCTCCGTGGCCCCGTCGATGTCGTCGTCGTAGCCGATGCCGAAGACGAACTTCAGGCGGAGCTTGTCCTTCGCGACGGGGTTCTTGATGACGCCGTCGGTGAGCTGGCTGTTGGGGACGGTGAGGAGCTCGTTGTCGAAGGTCCGGACCCGCGAGACCCGCAGGGAGATGTCCTCGACGATACCGGCGTTGCCGTCCCACTCGATCCAGTCGCCGATGCGGAACGGCTTGTCGGTGTAGATGAACACGCCCGCGACGAAGTTCTTGAGGACGTCCTGCATCGCGAACCCGATTGCGAGCGTGGCGGCGGCGCCGATGGTCGCGATGGCCGTCAGGAAGTTCCCCAGCCCGGCGGCACCGAACGCGATGGCGACCGCCGCGAAGAGGATCACTATCGACGCGACCCTCCGGAGGGGGGTCCGGGCGTGCTCGTCCAGGTCGCGAGCCTGGAGCACGCGGTCGACCAGCGGGAGGATCGCCAGCCGACCGACGACGTAGATGACGAGGAACGCGACGAGGAACATCGCCGCCATTCCGAGCGGGTCCGCGAGCCACGTCGGGAGGACCGACCGGAGGAAGTCCGAGGCGGCATTCGGAGCCGGGCCGACCTGTAGCGGGACGAGCGGGCGCGTCACCGGTGGAGCACCCCCGTGTGTCCGCGCACGTCCACGACCTCCGCGCCGACCCGGTCGGCCAGTTCCGCGGCCAGTTCGTCGGCGTCCGTGCCGCCACGGGCCGCCCGGAGGAACTTCACCTTCACGAGGTCCCGCTCGCGCAGCTGGTCGTCGAGTTCGTCGACTACGGCTCCGACACCGGCCTTGCCGACCCAGACGGTCACGTCCAGGTCGTGGGCCCGGCTCCGGAGTTCCTGATCGGTCATCGACGGGACCTTCTCGCGCCTGCCGTTTCAAATTTAAGAATCGGCGACATCCGGTTCGCGGTCGTAGGGGTAGCGGGACTGTCCCCCGCAGTCACAGGTGACCACGACGTGTCCGTCCCGCGTCCGGACGCGGGCGTTCCGGCCGGGGCGGAGGTAGGCGTCACACCGGTCGCAGGTGAACCGCCGGAACCGCTTCGGGAGGGTGAGCCGGTGGCGCTCGGCGACCCGGCGGGCACGGCGCACGTACCGACGGGCGAGGTCGTCGTCGCCGTCGGCGGCGGCCGCTCGCGCGAGGTCGTGCAGGCGGTCGACGCGGTCGGCCGCGATCGCCCGGGACACGCCCGCTCGTAGCCGCCCGTGCCCCATAGGGATGCCGTTCGAGGGTCGAAGGGTCCGGAAACTATTAGGTCCGCGTGGGGCTGGGTCGAGGCATGGACGCCCGCACGGTCGCCGACGTCGAGGGGTGGGAGTCGCGTCCGTTCGGCGGGGGGTACGACGGCCTCCACGACCTCGCGGACCGGGAGTTCACCGGGTGCGTCGTCGCCGGCGACAGCTACCTGTTCATGGTCCGGGGGCGGGTCGTCGGCGTCTTCGACTACACGGAGCCGTCGATGGGCGAGCCCACGGTCGAGGCGGCCGACATCGACCGGTTCGAGGACGCCGACGGGACCGCCTACGAGGCGCCGGAGCCCGCACTGGCGCTGCTGTACGCCATGGCCGCGAGCGGCGGGGAGACCCGCGGACGCTACTACTCCAACGACACGCCGCTCGAGGAGGTCGACCGGACGCTCCAGGACGGCGGGTTCACCGGCTACCTCGAGCTCTCGGAGAACGTCCTCTCGGGGGACTACTACCTGGTCTACCACGGCGGCCGCCGGCGCTCGGTCGCGTTCGTCGGCCAGTCCCGTCGCCTGAAGGCCGACGAGGAGGCGTTCGACCTGGCGGCCGACGAGGTCGGTATCTACGAGGTGACCGCCGTTCCGCTCTCGATGGTGGAGGTACCGGGATCGCCTCCCGGGGGCGACCCCGCCGTCGTTCCGGACGCCGGGCCCGACCAGTCCGGGGTCGACGACGATGGCGAGACCGAAGGGGGCCGGAAGCCCGGAGATGCGGACGAACCGTCCGGGAACGACGTCGCGACCGCGCTCGACGAGGCCGGGGGGCCGAGCGCACGATCGGACGACGCGGGGGAGACGGCGGAGACCGAACCGGACCGACCGGAGTTCGACCTCGACGCGGCGATCGACCCCCGCGCCGAAGGCGACGATGAGGGCGAGAGGGCGACGGGAGCGGCTGAGACCGCCCCGTACGACGGGACGCCCGGCGAGGACGACGGCGACGACGAACTGGACGACGGCGGGGACGGGACCGGCTCGGACGCGACGGATCGACCGGAGGCGGGCGGAGCGAGCGGCGCGGTCGACCTCGACGGGATCGCCGGCCCGGACGACGCGGCGACCGGAGGGGTCGACACGGACGGGACGGCCGAGGACGAGGAGGCCGGGACGGACGACGGAGAGGGCGGGGGCGGCGACGACGGTGGCGAGCCAGGGGCGGACACCGCCGCGGAGCCGGAGACCGGAACGCCGGACGCGGCCGCCGAGAAGGGGGAAGCGGAGGGGGAGACGGGCGTCGAGTCGGCGATCTCGGCCGTCCCGGACGACGAGACGGTCGGGCCGGGGGAGGGGACGCCCGGGCAGCCGACGTCCGCCGCGTCGGGACCGGCCGGCGAGGCGACGCCGGAGGACGTCGAGGCGGCCGCGGCCGCCGCCGAGGCCGAGATAGGGGAGGGGTCGACGGACGAGGCCGGGACGGAGGAGCCCGGACCGGCCGAGGGCGGAGCCGAGTCCGGGACGGCCACCGGGGGCGTCGACGACGCGCGGGTCGTGCCGTCGGTCGACCCCGGGCGGACGGCGCGAGCGGATCGTCCGGACGGGACCGGGAACGGGGACCAGCAGCTCGTGGACGGCGAGACCGTCGCCGGGCTCCGTTCGGAGCTTGCGGCCCGCGAGAGCCGGATCGAGTCGCTCCGGGAGCGGCTCGACTCGGTCGAGGGCGAGCGCGACGATCTCGCAGAGCGGGTCTCGGAGCTCGAGCGGCGTCTGGCCGAGAGCGGCGCGGCACCAGTCGACGACACCCGCGAGATGTCGCCCGCGGAGGCGCTCTCGGGGACGAGTGTCCTGGTCCGGTACCGATCGAAGAGCGACCCGACCCTCGACGAGGTCCACGACGGCGGGGGCGACCGCGAGTCGCTGGCCGCCAACCTCACCCTGGAACCCCACGCGACGTTCGATACCGAGGGGCTCTCGATCGGCGGCCTGACGTTCGGGGCGTTCCTCGAGGGGACCCAGGCGTACGGCTTCCTCGAGTGGCTCGTCGAGGAGTTCCCCTTCCAGATCCGGGAGACCGAGAGCACCGTCGCGCTCGGGCCGCTGTACGACGCGCTCCCGACGCTCGACAGGGTGGAGTTCGACGCCACGGTGACACTCGAGGGGGGCGACCGGGAGACGGCCCGGTTCGACCTCGTCGCGAGGGACCGCCGGGGGAACCCCCTGTTCGTCGCCCACCTCGAGGACGACCGCGTACCGACGGACGGGACGGCTCTGGGGGAGTTCCTCACCGAGGCGACGGCGGCGGCAGAGAGCCACGAGTCCCTCGTCGCGGCGTTCGCGGTGACGGCGAGCTACTTCGAGCCCGAGGCCCTGAGGACCGCCGAGGACGCCACCGGCGGGAGCCTGCTGTCGCGGAGCAAGCGGGAGTCGTTCGTGAAGACGTCCCGGAAGGGCGGCTACCACCTCTGTCTCGTCGAGGACCGCGAGGAGTCGTTCCACCTGTCGGTGCCGGAGCTGTAGCGGGACCCGGCCGTCCGCGGGGACGGTCGTGGATCCGGACGGTACGACGCGCGAGAAGGGTCTCCCGTCGGGGTCGAGTCAGCCCTCGATCTCGGGGACGTCGTCGATCTTCATCGTCTCCAGCTTCTCGACGATGTCGTCGATCTTCGAGTCGAGGTCGTTGACGAAGTCGGCGGTCTCCTCGGTCGTGATGGCGCCCTGGCTGGACGGTTCGATCAGGTTCTCCTCCTCCAGGACCCGCAGGGAGTAGCGGACCTTGTGGTGGGGGTATCCGGTCTCGTTCGACATCTTGACGATACCGATGGGCTCGTTGCCGATGACCATCCGCAAGACCTGCAGATGACGTTCGAGCATGTCGACCTCTTTTTCGAGTCGGTCTATCATGGCATTTGTTAACTTGTGTTTGGGGGGTTTAAAAGTTGCCCTCTGAATCGGGTGCCCCGACGGCTATCGGTGGTACGTCCACCGTGGTACGGTATAACCCTTGTGGCGATCCCCCGAACGGCCGATCCGAAACGGGTTTGTGACGACCCCCGGAACCCACGCCCATGACCGTAACCATCGTCGGCACCCAGCTGGGCGACGAGGGCAAGGGGGGCATCGTCGACGTGTTCGGCGAGGCCGCCGACGTCGTCGTCCGCTACCAGGGCGGGGACAACGCCGGCCACACCGTCGTCCACGAGGGCGAGGAGTACAAGCTCTCGCTGGTCCCCTCGGGGGCGGTCCGGGGGAAGGTGGGGGTCCTCGGCAACGGCTGTGTGGTGAACCCGCTCACGCTGTTCGACGAGCTCGACGCCCTCCGGGACCGGGGGCTCGACCCGGAGGTCCGGGTGGCCGAGCGCGCCCACGTCATCCTCCCCTACCACCGCCTGCTCGACGGCATCGAGGAGGACGCCAAGTCCGATTCGGACCTGGACGCCGGCACGACCGGCCGCGGCATCGGCCCGACCTACGAGGACAAGGCCGGCCGCCGCGGGGTCCGGGTCGGGGACCTCCTCGATCCGGCGACGCTCCGCGACCGGCTGGAGTACGTCGTCCCGCAGAAGCGGCGGCTCGTCGAGGACGTCTACGGGCTCGAACCCGGGACCGACTACGACCCGGAGACGCTGGACGTCGACGCGCTCCACGCGACCTACACCGGGATCGGCGACCGTCTCCGCGAGGAGGGGATGACCGTGGACGCCGGCGTCTTCCTCGACGACGCGCTGGGGGCGGGCGAGGACCTGATGTTCGAGGGGGCGCAGGGCACCTCGATCGACATCGACCACGGCATCTACCCGTACGTCACCTCCTCGAACCCGACGGCCGGCGCGGCCGCGGTCGGCTCCGGGCTCGGCCCGACCGTCGTCGGCCGGGGGGAGGTCGTCGGCATCGTGAAGGCCTACCTCTCGCGGGTCGGGACCGGCCCCCTCCCGACCGAACTCGGCGCGGTCGAGGGACAGACCCCCGACGGGGGCGGCGACCCCGACGGCGAGGCTATCGCCGCCTACATCCGCGAGGAGGGCGGCGAGTTCGGCACCGTCACCGGTCGACCCCGCCGGGTCGGATGGCTCGACGTGCCGATGCTCCGGCACGCGGCCCGGACCAACGGCGTCACCGGGCTCGCGGTGAACCACCTCGACGTGCTCGCCGGCCTGGACACGGTGAAGGTGGGACACGCCTACGAACTCGACGGCGAGGAGCGGTACACGATGCCCGCGACGACCGAGCGCTGGGGCGAGTGCGAGGCCCTCCTCCGCGAGTTCGACGGCTGGCCCGACGTGGACTGGGAGGCGGTCGCCGAGGAGGGCTACGACGCCATCCCGGGGAACGCGCGGGCGTACCTCGACTACCTGGAGACGGAGCTCGAGGCGCCGGTGTACGCCGTCGGGGTCGGGCCCTCGCGCGAGGAGACCGTCGTCGTGGAGTCGCCCTGGGACTGACCGGGGCGTCGCCACCGCCCGGAGCCACCGTGCGGGACCGGCCGACCCGGCACGCTTTTGCCCCGTCCCGGCCTCGGACCGTGTATGAAGGAGTCGCTGCTCGAGATCGTCTGCTGTCCGCTGGACAAGTCCGAGCTCGAACTGGAGACCATCCACACCGACGACGACGAGATCATGGAGGGTCGGCTGGTCTGCAAGGAGTGCGGCGAGGAGTACCCCATCGAGGACGGCATCCCGAACCTGCTCCCGCCGGACATGCGGGAGGAGGCCTCGGCGTAGGCAGGCAAGGACGGGAGCGGTCGGGCGAGACGGCTCGGACCTCCCCGCGGGCTCGCCCCCGGGGTGACCGGGGCGGGACCCGTCCCGGATAGGGTCGATCGGGACACCCGAACCATTTTTTAAATGTGGGGTCGACGGAACGGCCGTGACGGACAGGCTCGTCGCCCACATCAACCGGACGGCCATCCACTCGCTCGAGGTACCCGACAGCTTCGAGACCGAGGGGTCGTTCGTCGTCGACCTCCGGAACGAGGGGGAGGCGACGCACGTCCACCTCCACCTCGACGACGCGCTCTCGGAGGTGGCCCGGCTCGACGCCGGCAACCACTACGTCGCGGGCGACAGCGGCCGCGAGGTCCGCGTCCACGTCTCGCCCGGGGCCGAGCCGGTCCGGGGGAAGCTGAAGGTCGTCACCGCCTACGGCGCCGAGACGCGGTTCGTCGACGTGGTCGTCGAACCCGGACGGAAGGGGTCGGTCGCGGTCGACCCGGAGCTGTCGAAGCCGCGGGGCGGTACCGGGGGGAAGCCGGGCGGCGAGTCCGCAAGGGGATCGGCCGGGGCCGGGAGGGACGGCGGCGTCGGGCTCGACGTCGACCTCCAGGCGGTGGTTGCGGTCCTCCCGGCGGTCGTCTTCGGCCTCGTGGCCGTCATCCTCGCGGCAGGGGCCGTCCTCGCGCCGGGCGGGACGGACGTCACGCTGGCGCTGCTGGCGGTCGTCGCCGGGGTGCTCACCGCGGGCTACCTCCTCCTCCAGTAGGGGGCGGGGCGTCGCTCGCACGGCTCGCGGGGCCGGGCGGCGTTACCTGACGACGGTGACGGGGACCGGCGAGCGCCTGACGACGAGTTCGGCGACCGAGCCGAGGAGCACCCGCGTGAGCCCCTTGCGCCCGTGACTCCCGATGACGACGTGGTCGACGTCGTGTTCGGCGGCGTACTCGACGATGGCACGGGAGGGTTGTCCCACCTCCGTCACCGTCTCCACCTCGACGCCGGCCGCCTCGGCCCGCTCGCGGACGTCCTCGAACAGCCGCTCGGCGCGGGCCTCCTCCGACTCGAACCACTCCTCGGAGGACGGCGGGATACCCGCCTGTGCCCCGTAAGTCGCCCGTGCCGGGTCGATGACGTGAAGGACGGTTATCCTCGCGTCGGCGTGCTCGGAGAGGACGTGTTCGAGCGCGTCCTGTGCCTGATCGGACCCGTCCATCGGCAGGAGTACGTGGTCGGCCATGTCCTGGGGTTTTCGGCCCCCGCACAAAACCCTACTCCCCCGGTCCCACCCGGCGGGAACCAGCGATCGACCGGGCGGTCGGACGGTCGTCCGTCCCCGGCCCTCCCCTCGACCGATCACCCGGGTCGGTGCGAACACCCGGCCGACCGGTCGCTCAGTCCCGCCCGTGTCTCGTGAGGCAGGTCGGGAGCCCCACGAGCTCGACGGGGTCGGAGTTGTCCGGCGAGTAGACCACCATCTGTCCCTTCTCCATGTACGGCACCTTCCCCTCGAGGTTCGAGGGGATGTTCACGGCCCCGATGGCGTCCTCGTCGCCGAGGTTGAGAACGACGGTGGTGTTCACCTGCTTGAACACCGGATCGGCGATGTCCTGTGGGTCCTGGGTGACGAGGAAGAGCCCCAGTCGCTCCTTGCGGCCCTGCTTTGCGGCCTCGGAGAACTTCCCGATGACCCGCCTGGCCTGGACGCCCTCGGCGTCGGTGAGGAAGTTGTGCGCCTCGTCCATCCCGAGCACCACCGGGGTCTCCTTGATCCGGTCGTAGGTGGGATCGTTCGAGAGCTTCTGGTCGACCAGCAGCGACGCCACCGCGAGCACCACCGTCGTCGCCGCCCGGGAGTCGTTGATGTGGTACGTCGGGACGACCGTCAGCCCGCCCGGGCGCACCAGCCGGGAGACCTGCTCGGTTATGGGCCGGGCGTCCCGGTCGAAGACGCTCCCGAACCCGCGGACGCGTCGCCTGACGGCGTCGAACGTCGCCTCGTGGATCACCCCCGAGTCGTCGAGTTCCTCCCGCAGGCCGGGGTCGTCGAGGTAGGTCAGGAACTCCCGGTAGCTGCCGCCGTCGCCGTAGTTCCTGAAAAAGCGGCCGAGCAGTTCCCGCAGGCCGGCGTACTGGTTGTCGTTCAGCCCGCCGCCGGCGACCAGCCAGGTGTTCTCCCGCACCATCGAGAACGGGACGGTGAACTCCACCTGCTCGGCGCGGTGGTGGTCGGCGGCGTACGTCGCGTCCCCCACCTTCGGGACGAACGCGACGGTGTCGTCGTGGCCGCCGTGGGCGACCCCCTCGGCCTCGCACCGGCGGGCGAACGCCGGGTCGAGGTCGGGGTTGTCGTCGTGCATCTGGGCGTACTCGTCCTGCGGGTCGAACTGGACCACGGCCGGGCGCACTGATCTGCCGTCCTCGACGGGGTAGGTCCGGTCCCCGGCGAGGTACTGCCGGAGGACGTTCTTGGTGGCGTGGGTCTTGCCCGACCCCGTGCCCCCGGCGACGAGCGTGTGCCGGAATACCAGGGGATCGCCCGAACCGTAGTCGTCCTTCAACCGGTAGTCGATGGTCGGCGGCTCGGCGGCCGTCCGGACCTTCTCCCCGCCGACCGCGAGGTGGCCGAGGAACACGCCGTCGTCGGGGATCTTCAGCCCCGTCTTGATCTCGCCCGCGTCGGTCGCCTGCCGGACGACCGTCTCCGGTTTCGGTACGCGGTCGGTCATCCGCCGCCTGAGCTCCCCGCCGTCACGGTAGAGGACGGCGACGGGCTCCAGGGAGGCCATGAACTTGTAGTCCTGCTCGTCGACCTCGCCGCGGCGCATCGCCCGGCGGGCGTGGATCTCGGTCGCGTCGTCGGCCTCGAACTCCTGGGCGTACTCCAGGGCGACGATGCGACAGAACAGTCGTTCCCCGTCGGGGTAATCGGCCACCAGGTACGACCCCACCCGGACCGCCGAGCGGTTGCCGACCGTTATGTACGCCCGGAGCCGGGTGTCCTCGGGGTCCTCGCTCACGACGAGGCCCTCGCGGGCCGAGAGCGTCCCGATGCCGACGTCCCGGCCGACGGGCGTCACCGACGCCGTCTCGAACTCCTCGGCCCCCTCCGGGGGGTCGGTGGCGTCCCCGGCGTCCGAGGGGGGGTCCCCGGCGTCCGAGGGGGGATCCCCGGCGTCCGGGTCTGGGGGGCCCTCCTCCCCGGCGTCGTCGGGGTCGAAGTCGTCGAAGCTCTCGAAGTCCCCAAGGTCGGTCATACCCGAACCGCGGCGCCCCGGAACAAAAGTCCGTCCACCGCGGGGCGGAAGTGAACCGGGGCGTTCGGGGGTAGTCTTTAATCCCACGCCCGTCCAGCCACGGGGGAGTGATCCGACGATGAGCGCGGCGACGGTCTCCCGCGGGGCACGCCGGTTCCTCCTCGCCAGCGCCGCCGCGCTCGTCCTCGCGCTGGCGGCCGACCTCGCCGCGCTCCCCCGGCGGACGCTCGTCGTCCTCGCGCTGTTCGGGTTCGTCCTCCACGCCCTGTTCGGGAAGGCCTACTCGCTCGTCCCGTCGTACTTCGACCGGCGGCTGGCGGTCCCGCGGGCACCGGCCGTCCACCTCCCGCTCTCGCTCGTCGGGGTCGCCGGCCTCGCGCTCGCGCCGCTCGCCGGCGTCCCCGGACTCGTCGGGACGGTCGGCGCGGCCGGGTGGGCGCTCGGGGTGGCGGTGTTCCTCGCCGCGCTCGGGTGGACGCTCCGGGGGAACCTCACCGGTGCCGAGACGGCCACGGGCGAGGCCAACGCCGGGCGCCGCACGGTCGACCGGTTCGCGAACGGGTTCGTCCCGGTCGTGCTGGCGTACCTCGCGTTCGGGAGCTACGAGACGCTCGCGGCGGTCGTCGGTCTCCCCGCCGTCCTCGGGCCGTACCCGCCGCGGGCCTCGCACCTGCTCGGGGCCGGCACGGCGGCCCTGCTCGTGTTCGCCGTCGGCTTCCGGCTCCTGCCGCGGTTCCTCGTGGCCCACCCGCCGCGGGCGCTCGTGGCCGTCGTCCTCCCGGCGGGCGCCGTCGCGCCGCTGCTGCTCGCCGCCTCGCTCGCCCGGCGCGGGCTGGCCTTCCGGACTGGGGCGGCGCTGGAAGCCGTCGCCGTCGTCGGGTTCGCCCTCTCGTTCGTCGCGCTGTTCGCCCGGTCGGATCGCCGTCGGGTCGGCTTCTACGGCGTGTTCGCGGGGGTCGTCGCGGGGCTGCTCGCCGTCGCCGCCGGGCTCTGGATCGCGTTCGGCCCGTCGGTCCCCGGCCTCGTCCCCGCCCACCTCCGGCTCAACCTCGTGGGGTTCCTCGGGCTCACGGTCGTCGGCGTCTCCTACCAGTTCTACCCGCCCGCCGTCGGGACGTTTCCGGGGGCGGGCGACCGGACCGCGCTCGTCGCGCTCGTCGCGCTCGCGGGCGGGCTACTCCTGACCGCCGCGGGGCTGGTCGCGGGGAACGCGGCCCTGGGCGACGCCGGCACGGCCGTCTCGCTGGCCGGGGCCCTCCTCCACCTCTACCTGCTGGCGGGGCTGTTCCGCGAGCGCTGACCGCCTGTCACGGGTCGACACCCCGCGGAACAAGCATATACCCTCGCGAGGCCTACGTCGGGTATGTTACTGATACGCGGGCACGCCGGGGGGACGGCGCTGACGGGGACGCTCTACGAGCGGGGGGAGCGAGCGCCGACGTTCAAGGGCGCTCCCGACGAGGACGCGCCCTACGTCTGGGTCTGCGACGCCTTCTACGAGGTCGAGAGCGGCGGACAGGTCCAGGAGATCGACGGCCGGGAGCTCAGGGTGGGGTTCGAGTCGCCGATGCCCCGGGGGTTCGACACGCGCGAGGCGGCGATCGAGGCCGCCGAGGCGCACATCCGGACGCAGTTCGCGCGCGTGGGCCTCCCCGAGTCCGCGGTCGAGATCGAGGTGGTCAAGCGCGAACCGGGCGTCGAGTCGTAGCCCCGACGCCCGCAGTCCGGGCGCGAGGAGCGCGGGGCGTGTCAACGAGGGATACACTCATCCGCGTCGCCGCCGACGGTCGGGTATGTACGAACGGATCCTGGTGCCGACGGACGGTAGCCCGACCGCGGAGGCGGCGATGGAGCACGCGCTCGAGATCGCCGGGCGCTACGGGGCCGAGGTCCACGTCCTGCACGTCATCAGCACGAGACGGTACGACACGTCGATCGAGAGCGCGGTCGCGCCGCTCCGCGAGCGCGGCGAGGAGTACGTCGAACGGCTCGCGGCGGCGGCAGCGGACGCGGGCGTCGCCGTCACCGGCGCCGTCGAGGTCGGCAGGCCGGCCCGCCTCCTGCTGGAGTACGTCGACGACCACGACGTCGACCTCGTGGTGATGGGGACCCGCGGTCGCGGCGGGCTCCAGCACCGCCTGCTCGGGAGCGTCGCCGAGTACGTCGTCACCCACGCCGACGTCCCGGTCCAGGTCGTGCCGGCCGAACGGACGGACGACTGACAGGGGTTATCGTAGCCAGCCGGAGGATTCGACCCCCCCACCGTCGTCCGGTCGCCTGGTCCCGGGTAGGGAAGCTATGAATACCTACGATACCCCCTATGAGCGCCGGCGCGCGGAGTACGCCTCCCGGCCCGTCCGTCGAACCGGGGTCGTCGGGCGTTCAGAGATCCAGACCCGCGCCGACCCCCCACCGGTCGTCGTCGTAGGTCGTGTCGAGTTCGCTGTCGAACGCGGTTTCGAGCGCCCGCCGGAGCGCCGCGGTCTCCTTCCGCGAGATGGACGCGAGCGAGTCCGCCTTCGCCACCGCGGGCGGCGGCCCCCGCTCGGCCGCGACGTCCTTCAGCACCTGCATCGTGATCGCCTCGCGGCGATCGGCGTCGCGGGTGACGGCCCGCGGCGCCTCGACCCGGTAGACCGTGTCGGTCCGGGGGTCGTACACCATGCAGAACGTCACCTCGTAGTCCTCGGGCGGGCGTTCGAGGGTGAGGTCGTGGCGGCCGTCGGGGATGGCGTGGTCCGCTCGCCCCCGCGAGACGAACCAGTTGGTGAACGTCAGCGCGTCGCCGTCGCGGGCCCAGCCGTCGTCCTCGTAGGCCCCCCGTTCGAGCACCTTCGAGAAGAACGCCGCGTCGTTGACCCAGGGGGCCTGTCCCTCCCGCTCGCGCACGGTCCGGGTGACGAGACCCGTCACCGGCGTCTTGACGAACCCCACGACCGGCACCCCCGAGTCGAGGAACCGCTCGACGAGGCGGACGTACCGTTCGATGACGTCCCGCGGCGTGCGGTCGCCGGCCAGCAGTTCGGCGAGTTCGGCGTCGCGGTTCTCCCAGGTGAGCAGCCCCTTCGGGTAGATGGGGCCGTCCATCACGAGGAGATCCTCGACGAGGCCGGCCTGCTTGGTGGCGTGTTCGACCTCGGCGAGGTAGAGCGCGAGTTCGTGGACCACCGGCGTCACCGACCGGTCGACCATCGGGACGTGGAGCAGTCTGGACTGGACGTACCCCTCGTCCTCGACCTCCCAGTCGTCGGGGAGCGCCACCGCCACGTCGCTCGAGTGGACGGCCGTCACCATCGTCCGCGTCCGGTGGAGGTCGAGATCGGAGGGGACGGACGACATCGCGGCCTGGGCCACGTCGACGACGAGCCCGTTCTTGAACGTCGTCGGGTTGATCGTCCCGGAGTCGAGGCCGTGCTGGGTGGGGAACCGGTCGGCCTGGAGGGCCGCGTCCTCGATGTCGACCTTCCGGCGTCGCTGCTCGTCGAGGGGTTCGATCACGGCCCGGGAACCGTCGTACAGCGGGTCGAGGAACTCCTCCCAGACGGTCCGGGCGAAGTCCCGGTGCTCCCGCTCGTCGACCTCGGGGCTGACCCGGCCGGCGAGTCGCGTGATGGCCCGGAAGTGGACCGGGTCCAGGGTCATACCGTCGGTGGCGCGCGTTCGGGCAAAAACCCTCGGAGAGCGGGGCGGAACTGGTCCGCGGCGGTCGAGACCCGCACCCGGATCTACGTCCCCGGCTACATCCCCGGCCACGTCCCCCCGATCGAACGGGTCAGTCGCTGCTGCGGCCGCCGCCCCTGAACGAGTCGAGCGCCCGCGCGATGGCCTCCTCGGTCCCCTCGGGGGCGTGGCACTCGACCCAGGCGGCGTACCGCTCGTCGTAGGTCGCCCGGCGGCGGATGTCCCCCGGCGTCCGCCAGAGCGGGATCGGAGCCACGTCCTCGGCCGGCCCGTCGTCACAGTCCATGCACGACCTCGGGTCGTGTGTGTGTTGAACCGTGAGGGAACTGGCAAAACCTACCGGTCACACCGAAACCGTGTTAGCCGCGGGGCCGGTCCGGGCGGGTATGCAAGCGGCGCTCGTCGTACTCGACGGCTGGGGCCTCGGCAGCGGACGGGCGGATGGCGACCATCGGGACGCGGTGGCGACCGCCGGGACGCCGACCTTCGAGGCCTCCGCCGCGGCGGGCGCGTACGGCACCCTCGAGACCCACGGCCGCCGGGTCGGCCTCCCCGAGGGGCAGATGGGCAACAGCGAGGTCGGCCACCTCAACATCGGGGCCGGCAGGGTCGTCAAACAGGACTCGACCCGGGTCACCGACGCCGTCGAGGACGGGTCGCTGTTCGAGAACGACGCGCTCGTCGCCGCCTACGAGGGCACGGACGCGAACGACGGCCGCGTCCACGTCCTCGGGCTGGTGAGCGACGGCGGCGTCCACTCCCGCCAGGAGCACGTCCACGCCCTGATCGGGATGGCCGCTCGACGGGGCGTACCCGCGAGCACGCACGCGTTCACCGACGGCCGGGACACCCCGCCGAAGTCCGGCGTCCGCCACCTCGCGCGGCTCGAACGGGCGGTCGAGGAGTACGGGACGGGCGAGGTCGCGACCGTCACCGGGCGCTACTACGCGATGGACCGCGACGAGAACTGGGAGCGGACCCGCCGCGCGTACGACGCCGTCGTCGACCGCGAGGCGCCCCACCGGGCGGCGACGGCGGCCGAGGCGGCCGAGCGGTCCTACGAGCGGGGCGACACCGACGAGTTCGTCGAACCGACGCTCGTCGACGGGGGGCACGCCCCGGGCGACGGCGACGCGATCGTCTTCGCCAACTTCCGGTCCGATAGGGCGAGACAGCTCACGCGGATGCTCGCCGACATCCGCCCGGAGTGGGGGTTCGAGACCTCGCCGCCGGAGGCGCACCTCGTGACGATGACCGAGTACGACGCGACGTTCGACCTCCCCGTCGCGTTCGAACCGACCCAGCCCGAGGACACCCTCGGCGAGGTCGTCTCCGGGGCGGGCCGCACGCAGCTGCGGCTCGCCGAGACGGAGAAGTACGCCCACGTCACCTACTTCCTCAACGGCGGCCGGGAGGAGTCGTTCCCGGGCGAGCGCCGCGAGATCGTCCCCTCGCCCGACGTGCCGACCTACGACCTCCGGCCGGAGATGTCCGCCCCGGAGGTGACCGACACGGCCGTCGAGACCGTCGAGGCCGAGGACCCGGACCTGCTGGTGCTCAACTACGCGAACCCCGACATGGTGGGCCACACCGGGGACTTCGACGCCGCCGTCGCCGCCTGCGAGGCGGTCGATCGCTGCCTCGACCGGCTCGTTCCCGTCCTCCGTGCCCACGGCGCCGGCGTCGTCCTCACGGCCGACCACGGCAACGCCGACGACATGGGCTCGCCGGCGGACCCCCACACCGCCCACACGCTCAACCCCGTCCCGTTCGTCTACCTCGCGCCCGGCGAGGGGGAGCTAGCGGCCGGGAACGATCTCTCCGGTGGGTACTCCGCCCGCGAGGGCGGCACGCTCGCCGACGTCGCACCGACGCTCCTCGAAGCGATGGGCATCGACCGGCCCGCGGCGATGACCGGGGAGTCGCTACTGGAGTGATCGGAACGGGTGGCCTCCCGGTGGCGTCCGGAGGCCGTCGCCTCCGTGGCCGTCCCGTTTGCACCCGGGTCCCCGTTCAGCCGTCGTTCCGGTAGACCACGCGGCCGTCCACCACCGTCATCTCGACGTCGATGTCGGCGATATCGTGAGGGTCGACGTCCCACGGCGACGCCTCGAGCACCACGAGGTCGGCGAGCTTCCCCCGCTCGACGGTCCCCATCCGGCCCTCGTCGAAGCCGGCGTAGGCGGCGCCGTAGGTGTAGGCCCGGAGCGCCTCGGTCACGCCGACGCGCTGTTCGGGCGACGGGGCCGTGACCGCCTGCTCGACGCCGAACAGCGGGCCGAGGGGCATCGTGTCGCTCCCGAACGCGAGCGGGACGCCGGCCTCCAGCAGCGAGCCGATCGGGTTCGACGCGCGGGTCCGTTCCGGCCCCAGGCGGGTCTCGTAGAGCCCGCCCTCGCGGGCCCACTTGTGGAAGTTCGGCTGGACGGAGGCGACGACCCCGAGCTCGGCGAACCGCTCGACCAGCTCGTCGGTCAGCACCTCCGCGTGTTCGACCCGGTGGCGGGCCGCCGCCGGGTCCTCGCACTCGGCGAACGCGTCGAGCGTCTCGGCGACGGCCTCGTCGCCGATGGCGTGGGCGGTGAACTGGAAGCCCGCGTCCTCGGCGCGCTCGACCCACTCCCGGAGCTCCGCCGGCGGGACGACCCACGTCCCCCGGCCGCCCGAATCCGCGAACGGCTCTGTGAGTTTGGCGGTCCCCGACCCGATCGACCCGTCGGTGAACGACTTGATCGCGCCACACCGGACGAACTCGCTGCCGGCGTTCGAGACGAGCCCGGCCTCCGCGACGGCGTCGAGGTGGTCCGTCCAGTAGTTGATCCGGACGCGGAGGTCGAGTTCGTCCGCACGATCGAGCTCCCGGTAGACCCGCGGGGCCGGGGTCCCGCGGACCATGTCGTGGACGGCCGTGATACCGAGCTCGTGGGCGCGGTCCCGTGCCGACTCGAGGAGGTCGCGGAGCCCCTCGCGGTCGGGGGCCAGGGCCGACTGGACGGTCCCGACGGCCCCCTCGACGACGACGCCGGTCGGGCGACCGCCCTCGCGGTGGACGTTCCTCGCCTCCATGCGGTCGAGGAGCTCGTCCAGCCCCGCGGCGTTCAGCGACGCCGAGTGGAGGTCCTCGCGGAAGGCGACCACGGGGCGGTCCCCGGCCACCCCGTCGAGGTCCCCCCGGGTGAGGTAGTCCGTCTCGCCCCACTCGGACTCGTCGTAGCCGTAGCCCCGGACCCACCCCTCGTCGGTCGTCTCGGCCCGGAGGCGGAGCCGGTCGAGCGCCTCCGCCCGCGACCCCGCGCCGGAGAGGTCCGCGTGGACGAGCCGGCGGCCGACGGCGTCCATGTGGGTGTGGGCGTCGACGAACCCCGGGAGCAGGACCCGCCCCTCGCAGTCGATCACCTCCGTCCCGACACCCTCCAGGAACCCCACCTCGTAGGCGGAGTCGACCCGGACGATGCGGCCGTCCCGGACGGCCACCGCCTCGGCGGTCCCGTCGGGGTCGGCGAGCGTGTGCACCTCCGCGTTCGTGAGTATCAGATCGGCGGGTGCGGCCATGCCGGAGCCGCGCGTGGGACCGGCGTAAGCGTTGGGGACTGCCGCACCGGTCTCCCCCCGAGGGCGTCACGGCTCGCGCGGGTCGCGGCTCGCCACCGCGGAAACGGGACCGGGGTCCTACCCGGGATGCTCGCCCGCGGCCGCCCGGAACGTCAGCGTGACGGCGCTTCCCCGGGGTTCGTTCACCCCGAACTCGACCTCTCCGCCGGAGACCCGGACCACCCAGTAGACGAACAGCAGCCCCAGCCCGGAGCCGTGGTGGAGCTGGTCGACGTCCCGCTCGAACAGCAGGACCTCCCGCTCGGCCGCTGGGATCCCCGGCCCGTCGTCGAGCACCCGGACCCGGACCCGACCCCGGTCGTCGGGGCCGACCTCGACCCGGACCGACGGCCGGTCGGCGTCGCTGTGCTCGATCGCGTTCTCGACGAGCTCCCCGATCGCGGCCCCGACCTTCGGGATCGCCACGACGCGGACGTCGCCGGCTCGGTCGAGATCGACGTCGATATCGGCGTCGGGGTACCGCTCGCGGATCCCCCGCACCTGCCGCTCGACGACGCCCGTGATCTCGATCGGGAACCGCTCCGGCGGGTTCGCCAGCAGGTCGACGAGCTCCCGCTCCCGGTCGGCCTGTTCGACCATGTGCTCGGCGCGCTCCTCGATCCGGCGGGCGGCGTCCCCGACGTCCTCGGCGTCGCCGTCGCGGATCGACTCCGCCGTCCCCTGGATCACGTTTATCTCGTTGCGGACGTTGTGGCGGAGCCACCGTTCGAGCACCTTCAGCTGTCGCTCCCGCTCCCTGCGCTCGGAGACGTCGCGAGCGATCCCGACCACCCGCGGCCCGCCCGTCCGGTCCCCGGTCGACAGCCGCCGGGCCCGGAGTTCGTACAGGCGCGCGTGGCCGCGGCCGGTGCGGAGCCTCGCCTCGACGGTGTCCCGGCCGGTCTCGAGCGCGCGAGCGAGCGAGTCGCGGATCAGGTCCCGGGAGTCCTCGGCGAACAGGTCGGCCAGGTCCATCGAGTCCAGCTCCGCGTCGTCGTAGCCGGTGACCTCGGTCGTGGCCGCGTTCCACCGCACGAGCCCGCCCTCGGCGTCGACCACGTAGAAGAGGTCCTGGAGCGTGTCGAGGGTCTCCTCGATCAGCCGGCGTTCGGCCCGGAGGTCCTCCTGGGTCTCCCGAAGCGCGGTCACGTCGACGACCACGGCCTGACCGATATCCCCGCCGAGGAAGCTCCCGACGGCCGTCGAGACCTGGACGTGCCGGACGTCGTCGTCGTGCCGCGGCTCGAGCCGCATCCGGGTCGGCCCGACGGACGTCTTCGACTCGATGACCGACCGCATCTCCTTGCGGGCGAGCTCGTGGTCCTCGGGGTGGATGAACTCGAAGATGGAGTGGCCGACGAGCTCCTCGCGACCGTCCAGACCGAGCAGGTCGAGGGCGGCGTCGTTGCACCAGATCGACTCGCCGGTCTCGTCGAACAGGTTGATCGGCGCGGGCGAGCGCTCGACGAGATGCCGGTACCGCTTCTGCCCCTCGGCGTCGGACCACGGTACCTCCCGGTCGAGGCTGTCCCGGAGGCGGGTCACCGTGGTCGCCGGGTCGCTCCCCCTCGGGACGTAGCCGCTCGCGCCCGCGGCGATCGCGTCGCCGGCGAGCGCCTCGGACCCGTCGTCGGGGGCCAGCACGAACGGGAGCGTCGGTCGTGAGACGCGGATCGACCGGAGGAGACGGATCCCGTCCAGGTCCGGGAGCGCGTGCGCGCTCAGGACGCCGTCGACGTCCTCGCGTTCGAGGAGCCCCAGGCACGCCCCGGCCGAGTCGACGCGCCGGGCGTCGAACCCGGCAGCGAGGAGGGCGTCACCGAAACGGCGCTCGAGGTCCCCGGTCGGGTCGACGAGAAGCACCCGCTCGCCACCGCCGTCGACTCGATCCATACCCCGTGGTAGGCGACCGCGTCCGGTAATCCTTTGTGCCGGGTCGGGGGTGGCGCGGGGCCGCCGGTCGGCAGCCGTGGTGCTCGTCGGAACGCCCGGGTGGAGAGCACCCTGGAGCCGACGGGCACGGAGGGACAGCGTTTAGACCCGACGCGCCGACGCCTCGGCCATGACCGACACCGACGCCGAACGGCTCGCCGACCGGGTTCGCGACGGCGACCTCCGCATGCACGAACTGGAGGCGCACGCGGACGCGGGGACGGCCGCCGCGGCCCGACGACGGCTCGTCGAGAGCGAGACGGGGGCGGCGCTCCCGACGGTCGGGGACTACTCCTTCCCGGCCGAGCGGGCCGACCCGAACGTCGAGAACATGATCGGTGCGGCCCAGGTGCCGATGGGTGTCGTCGGGCCGCTCCCCGTCGACGGGGGTGCCGCCGAGGGGGACCACTGGCTGCCGATGGCGACCACCGAGGGCGCGCTCCTCGCGAGCGTCAACCGCGGCGCCTCGGCCATCCGCGCGGCCGGCGGGGCCACCGCCCGCGTGCTGAAGTCGAAGATGACCCGCGCGCCCGTGTTCCGGGTCCGCGACGTCGCCGAGGCGAGCGAGGTGGTCTCCTGGGTCCGCGGGAACGAGGCGTCGCTCCGCGAGGCCGCCGAGTCCACGACGAGCCACGGCGAACTCCGGGACGTCACGCCGTACGTCGTCGGCGACTCCGTATTCCTCCGGTTCGGCTACGACACGAAGGACGCGATGGGGATGAACATGGCGACCATCGCCACCCAGGAGGCCTGCGAACTCCTCGAACGGGAGACCCCGGCCTCGCTCGTCGCCCTGTCGGGGAACCTCTGTACGGACAAGAAACCGGCCGCGATCAACGCCGTCGAGGGGCGCGGCCGGACCGTCTCGGCCGACGTCGTCCTCCCGCGGGAACTGGTCGAGGACCGGTTCAAGACGACCCCGGAGGCGATGGTCGAGGCGAACACCCGGAAGAACCTCGTCGGCTCCGCGAAGGCCGGCTCGCTGGGATTCAACGCACAGGCCGCGAACGTCGTCGCCGCCGCGTTCCTCGCGCTCGGCCAGGACGCCGCGCAGGTCGTCGAGGGCGCCAACACCATCACCACCCTCGACGTCCGGAGGGAGGGATCCGCGAGCGACCCGAGTGGGCCATCGGGGGACGAGCGGAACGGGTCCGACGGCGAACTGTACGCCTCCGTCACGCTCGCGTCGCTGGAGGTGGGTACCGTCGGCGGCGGGACGAAACTCCCCACCCAGTCCGAGGCGCTCGACGTGGTGGGCGTCCGCGGCGGCGGCGACCCGCCGGGCTCGAACGCGGACGCGCTCGCGGAGGTGATCGCCGCGGGCGCGCTCGCCGGCGAGCTCTCCCTGATGGGGGCGCTCGCGGCCTCGCACCTCGCGAGCGCCCACGAGGAGCTCGGCCGCTGAACGGCGACCCGAAAACGGAACTTCCGGAACCGACACCCGCCTCCAGTTTCACCCCGGTACTGGGGTCGGTTTAACCGACGCGGCGGCGGAGTCTGACTGCCCGCCGGGGTCGGCCCCCGCGGGCACCCACCCATGTCCGATCACGAGCCCCCGCCCGAGACCCGTCTGTACCGTCTGCTTCGCCTGCTCCGCGTCTTCCTGGCGGTTCTGGCCGCCGCCCTGGCCGTGTGGAAGGCGCTCCCTGCCAGGGGGAGACCCGGCTCCCACGATGGCGGAGCTACCGGTCCCCGCGCCGGGTCCGGTAGGTCTCGTAGGTGAGGAACAGGACCCCGCCGCCGAGGACGAGCACGGCGGAGACGGCGAGCGTCCCCGAGTCGAACGCGACCGCGACCACCAGCGCGGTGAACCCGGCCCCGCCGATGGCGTGAGCGAGGCCGACCAGCCGCCGACCCCGCTTGAGGAAGACGACGGCGCCGAGGTCCAGCCCCAGCGCGAGCGACACGGCCGAGAGCGCCACCGGCCTGACCCGGAACCGGCCCACGGGGACGGGATCGACCACCCCCTCGAGCAGGAAGAACAGCCCCGCGAGGCCGACGAGGACACCGACGACGACGGGCCACGGGTCGAGCCCGTGGAGCCGGGTCCCCGGACGGGTGTCGGCCCCGCTCATAGCCGCCGGTACCGGCCGTCCGACTCGATCACCTCGCCGTTCCGGCGGAGCCGTTCGAGCGCCTCGGTGACGTAGGACTCGGGGACCCCGGCGTCGGCCGCGTACTCGATCACCGCCTGTTCGGTCGGGGCGTCGAGGTCGGCCAGCGCGTCGAGGACGACCCGCCGCCGACTACGGGACCCCCCCGCCCCGGACTCGGCGCGCTCGCCGGCCGCGTCGACCGCGTCGGCGTCGACGCCCGACCCACGGAGGAACTCCTCGTCGCTCATCCCGGCGTGTTCGGCCGTCTCGCCGAGCGCCGAGAACTCCTCCAGGGACTCGTGCTGCTCCCCGTGGCCCCCCCGTCGGGCCACGAGCCTCGACCTCGCCTCCCGGGCCGCGTCGGCCGCGTCGGTCTCGGCGAACTTCTTCAGCTTCTCGAACCGGTGGCGCGTCTCGCACCGCGGACAGCCGGTCCGTTCCGGGCGACCCTCGACGACCCACAGCGCGCCACACCGGTTGCAGCCGACGACCGCGTACATACCCGGCAGTGAGGCGCCCTCGGGGTTGAACCTGTGGTTCCCCCACACCGATCTACCCGAGGAGGTACCGGAGCCAGGGGTTGTTCTGGACGAACCCCATCTGCTCGATGCGGGCGTCGAGCCCGAGGATGCGGCCCGCGCCGAACGCCCCGAGGCCGAACAGCAGGGCGGCGTAG
>Ga0207797_1000902_pt1 | contig 22060 bp, 14 predicted proteins | sample PRCRCaboRojoPR_6_FD_187275 | JGI IMG/M metagenome (GOLD analysis project Ga0207797, IMG submission 187275) | Marine sediment microbial community from Cabo Rojo, Puerto Rico - PR CR 10% Liquid 1 (SPAdes) | ecosystem: Environmental > Aquatic > Marine > Coastal > Sediment | place: Cabo Rojo, Puerto...
CTTTCTCTTCCTGTCCCTGAAATGGTCGTGGATCAGCCAGTCGTAATAGTCCATGTCCATCTCTTCCATTTCCTCTTCTATCTCCCATTCGTATTTTTTCCTTTGTGGTCCGCGGTCTTTGTAATAAAAAGCTACCGCCGCTCCGGTGAGGGCTCCGAAAAGGTGGCCTTCCCAGGAGACGTTGGGATCGAGGGGCAGCACCCCCCATATCATGCCGCCGTAGAGGAAGACCACCAGCAGGGAGATGGCCATCAGCCGCACATTTTTCCTGAGGATGCCGCTGAGGAAGAGGAAAGCGGCAAAGCCGTATATCAGTCCTGAGGCGCCGATATGGTAGCCTTCTCTTCCTCCCAGCCAAAGCATCAGGCCCGACATGAGATAGATGAAGACGACCACCTGGAAGGCGATGGGGCGGTAGAAATAAAAGATGCCGGTGCCCAGGATCAGGAGGGGAACGGAGTTGGTCAGCAGGTGCTGCATGTCGCCATGGACCAGGGGACCCAGCAGTATGCCGGGCAGTCCCCTCGTCTCCATGGGATAAACACCGAGGGTGGAAAAATCATTTTCCAGGGCCAGCTCGGCCAGCTTGATCAACCACAACAAGGCCACGAACAGTCCCGGGTATTTTAGGCTGGTCAGTACCCTGCGTTTTTCCTGTTTGGCCTCGTTCATGGTTCAAAATATGAGATGCTTAAATGATTCGGTCCCTTGTTCTCACTCCTCCAGCGGTTTCCAGTCGGCGAAGTGGTCGGAGACCACATGGGTCTTGGGATCCGTGGTCCAGAAGTCGTTGCCGTTGTAGGTCCACTCCATGGTCTTGGATCCCCCGCCGCTCTGGGTGGTGATCAAAAAGCGGGGTGAGAGGTGACCTATGGCGTTGGCCTGGTTGCGGGGCAGCTTGCTGTCTCCGCCGTTGGGGTCTACGGGTACCCATCCGAAGTTGGGCAGGTAGATCTCCACCCAGCGGTGGTAGACATCATCCAGGCTGGCCTTGTCGCCGCGGATCACCAGTGAGCCCACATAGCGGGCAGGGATGCCCACCGACCGGCACATGGCGATATAGGCGAAAGTGTATTCAGAGCACGATCCGTTGCCCCTCTCCAGCACGGCAGGAGCGGTGTTCCAGCCGCCTACCATCTCGTAGTACATGTTGTCGATCAGGTAGTTGAAGAGCTTCCTGGCCATCCAGTAGGGGTTGTCGGGCCTGTCCCCGCCCAGTGCTTTGTCCACCGCGTCCTGGACGATGGGGTGGTTGTACTGGTATTTTTCCGTGTTGACCAGGTACCGCTCGCGGATGTTCTGGGGGATATCCTCCAGGTCCCCTACCTGGTCGGGGTAGATGAAATAGCGCACATCATACAGCTTACAGTCCACCTTCATCTCGAAGTTGACCGTCTCGTTGGGCTGGATGTTCTCGCGGTGGAGGTGGGCCGTCTTCTGATCCCACCGGTCGGTGACCACACCGGTGTATTCGGGGGAATACTCAATGTCGCCCATGATCTCCTGGTTGGGCCGGTCTTCGGGTATGGCCGCGTGGATGTCGAGGGTCTGGACCTCGCCCGGCCCAAAATTGGTTACCATGTGGGTATAGGTGACCGTCGCCTCGGTGGGGTTGGTCTGCCGGTAAGGTGTGTCGTCCCTGGCCTTGAGCCGGAAAACCTCGTCGCTCTGGCTGTCTACCGCCCACAGGTGGCTGCCGAAAGAGGTAATGCCCCTGGTGAACTTGCCCGGTGCATCGGCAATGATGATCACAGCGCCGTTCTCCGGCGAGACCATGTAAACCTCGTCGCGTGTTCTGTCGGTGATCCACAGGTACCGGCCGTCATAGGTGATGCCCCGCGGATCATTGGCCGGGGCCTTGAACGATTTGATGGTGGTGCCGTCATTGGGGTTGAACTGAATGACCTTGTCCTGGCCGTTGTCGACCGTCCACAGGTACTCCCCGTCCCAGGCAAGACCGCGGGGAGTGCTGCCGGGAGCCCTGACCGTGTGCAGGATGGTGCCGTCTTCAGGATCCACCTTGTAGACAACACCCTCGTAATTCTCCGAAAGCGGTATGCCGCCCTTCACGTCAACACTCCACAGATTTTCGCCGTCCCATGTCAGTCCCATCGGCCAGTAAGCCGGGGAAGAAAGCTCTTTGACCACCTCCCCGTTGCCGGGGTTCACAGCGAAAAGCTGCTTGGCCTTGCGGTCGGCCATCCACAGATATTGCCCGTCATTGGTCAGACCCGTCGGGATCTGGCCCGGTGTCTTGAATTTTTTGGTCACCTCCCCGGGATAGGACAAACCCATCGAGGGAAGCAACATTCCTATGACCAGCAAGAATAAGGTTAGGTGCTTTAGATGTCTCATGGCTATAATTTTTTTTTGATTCCTCTCAAATTTAAAAAAAATCAAGCCTGTGTGCATAAATACGATTTGTTTGTTCCCCTACGTTGAAAATGTGGTACAACATGCTCAAAGGTAAGGACCATGAATTAAAATCCTTATTTTTGCAGCAAAGAGACGGAGGTACAACAACATGCTGGAAAAAAAATCATTCAATGCCGAGCGCGTGGTGTTGGTGGGTGTTGTCACCCAGGAACAGGACGAGAAACAGGTGGATGAGTATCTCGATGAGCTGGCTTTTCTCACCAAGACGGCAGGGGCCAGGCCCGTCAAGAAGTTCAAGCAACAGCTGACCAGGCCCAACCCCAAGACGTTCATCGGCAGTGGCAAGATATCCGAGATCAGGGAATACAACCGCGAGCACAACATAGACACCCTCATCTTCGACGAGGAGCTCACCCCCTCACAGCTGAGGAATGTGGAGAAGCTGACAAGGATCAAGGTGATGGACCGGACCAACCTGATACTCGACATTTTTGCGCGCCGGGCCAAGACGGCCCACGCCAAGACGCAGGTGGAGCTGGCCCAGTATGAATACCTGCTGCCGCGGCTGACGGGTATGTGGACCCACCTGGAGCGGCAGCGCGGTGGTATCGGCACCCGTGGTCCCGGTGAAAGGGAGATCGAGACCGACCGGCGTATCGTCCGCGATAAGATCACCCGGCTGAAGCATCAGCTGGCCAAGATCGACAAGCAAAAGGCCACCCAGCGGAAAAACCGGGGTAAGCTGGTGCGGGTGGCCCTGGTGGGATACACCAATGTGGGCAAGTCGACCCTGATGAACGTGCTGAGCAAGTCGGATGTTTTTGAGGAGAACAAGCTGTTTGCCACCCTGGATACCACGGTGCGTAAGGTGGCCATCTATAACCTGCCTTTCCTGCTGACCGATACGGTGGGCTTCATCCGTAAGCTTCCCCACAGCCTGGTCGAATCCTTTAAGTCGACCCTCGACGAGGTGCGGGAAGCCGACATACTCCTGCATGTGGTGGATGTCAGCCACCCCGGCTTCAACGAGCAGATCCGCATTGTCAACCAGACCCTGCGCGATATCGGGGCTGGAGATACCCCCACCTACATGGTGTTCAACAAGATCGACCTCTACCAGAACGGCGATCCCAACTACAAAGAAAGGGACCCCGACGAGCTGATCAGAAGCTACAGTGAGCTTAAGGAGAGCTGGATGGCGCGGACCAACCAGGCCAGCCTCTTCGTGTCGGCCAAAAACAAGACCAACATACAGCAGTTGCGGGAGTCATTGTATCATGCGGTGAAGAAAGTGCATGTGAAGCGGTACCCCTACGACGACTTCCTTTATTGACCGAGGGAATGGATGCTTTAAGCATTTCTTCCATTCAGGCATTGTCCTCTTTGTGCGAAGTCTTCTGAACCCGGTAAAGAGGAAGGCTGAGGTAGAAAGTGGTGCCCTGGTTGGTTTGCGATTCCACGTGGAGCTTGCCGCCCAGCAATTCAGCCAGACCCCTGGAGATGGACAGGCCCAGGCCGGTGCCCTCGTATTTTCGCTTGTCGGACGATTCGATCTGGGTGAATCGCTCGAAGATCTGCTCCTGGTAACGCGTGGGTATGCCGATGCCGGTATCCGAGACATAAAGCATCAGCTGCTCGTCTTTGACCCGGTAACCCAACTCAATACGCCCTGCTTCGGTGAATTTGAATGCATTGTTCAGCAGGTTGTTCAGGATCTGCCGGAGCTTGGTCTCGTCGCTGCTGATGGTGGACCGATCATCGGGCAGGGATGTTTGTATCCGAAAGTCGATCCCTTTTCTTTGGGCCCTGGGCTCATAAGCGGTGAAGATCTCCAGCAGCAGGTTGTTGAGGTTGAGATGATTCTCCTGTACCTGTTGCTGACCCGTCTCCAGCTTTGACATGCTCAGCACATCATTGATGATCTCCAGCAACTGCTCGGAGGAATGGTGGATGGCATCCATATAGGTTTGCCTTTTGTCTTCAGTGAGGTTGGAATTCCCGAGCATCTGGACGTAGCCTATTATGATGTTCAGCGGGGTCCTGATCTCATGCGACATGTTGCCCAGAAAAGCGGTCTTGAGCCGCTCGCTTTCCTCGGCTTTTTCCTTGGCCTGGCGCAGCTCATTCTCAAGAATCCTTCGCTGCAGGGCTATGGAAGCCTGGTGGAGGAAGGTCTCCACAAAAGTGATGTTGTTGATATCCGGGCGGTTGAACTTCAAAATGTGTAGGGCAGACAGCAGCCGGTTCTCGCGGTTCAGACCAATGGTGTATATTTTCTTCAGGTTCAGCAGTTTCTCAACATGCTTCATCAGATGCCCCTGGTGATGCCCCCTGGCAAACTCCCTGAGTCCCCCTTCAAAGGCTTTTATCCTTTGCTCGCGGTACATTGCGGCCAGGTGGGGATCGAGATGGTATCTCTTGCCCACCGGGTTGAGCCCGATGGCTTGGATCAGCTTTCCCAGCATATGCTGCTCCAACCCGTAGACGTGCCTGGGAACGACAATCTGTTCCTCCTCCTGGATCTCATTGAGGATCACCACCGCATCGTCCACCATCTCGGAGAGATTCTTCCCGATATACTGAAAGATGTCCTCTTCGGTGGAAAGCTTCATGAGCCGAAGGGCACTCTCGCTGAGCCAAAGGGTGTTCTTCCGGAACTGCCGGTCGCACACCCGCAGTTGACCGTCATCGTCCGGCGCCCCAACGGATTGCTCCAACCTTTCCTCTTCCCTGAAGCCACGCTTTTGACCATATATCAGCATGATGCCTGACATCCGGCCGTCCTTACCGTAATCCGGCAGGCAGGTCACCCTTGCCTTCCCGCCGCCCTTATCTTCCGTGGGCAGCGGGACCTCGAGATGTTGCTCCCCGCCCCCACGCACGCTGTCCAGATGGGGCTTGAGATGCCGTTGGAAATATTGCTCGCCGGTTATACGGGCAAGGGGTATATTGCGAAGCGACGCTTCGTTGAGTTGATAAAGCCGGCAATAAGGCATATTGGCGTATTGCAACCTGTAGGTAAGGTCTACAAGCAAAGCCGGTTGATACATGGCGTCCAGTAAAGTGTTGTTGGCCCTGACAGACATGAGGGTTTTTATCGCTGTTGTTCGAGGAGCTTGTTCTCCAGCAAATGTTCACCTATCTGAATGGCATTGGTCGCGGCACCTTTCCTGAGGTTGTCGGCCGCAACCCACATGTTCAGGCTTTTGGGATGCGAGAAATCTCGCCTCAGCCTGCCGATGAACACCGCATCTTTATGCTCCACCGACTTGGGCATGGGATAGAGGTTTTCCTCCACATTGTCATAGATCACCAGTCCCGGGCTGTCTTTGAGTATGTTCTTGACATCCAGCAGGTCGAACTCATTCTTGAAGGTGATGTTGATGGCTTCGGAATGCCCGCGGAAAACCGGAATCCTCACAGCAGTGGCCGTTACCCACAAATGCCGGTCCACGATCTTCTGGGTTTCATAGATCAGCTTGGTCTCTTCCGTGGTGTATTTGTTGTAGAGAAAGTCCCCGCATTGCGGAATGCAGTTGTTCCTGATCTGATAGGGATAGGCCCTTTTGCCGGGCTGATCGCTTAATTCATCCTTCAGCTGATCCACAGCCGCCTTGCCCGAACCCGAGACCGCCTGGTAGGTGGAAACAACGATCCGGGTGGCTTTGAATTTTTTGTGCAGCGGATAAACGGCCAGGAGCATCTGGATGGTGCTGCAGTTGGGATTGGAGATGATTTTGTCATCACGGGTGAGCAGGTTGCCGTTGATCTCAGGTATGATCAGCTTTTTACCGTATTCCATCCTGAAGGCAGATGAGTTGTCGATGACGGTGGTCCCCTTCTCCGCAAATTTGGGAGCCCACTCCAGTGCAATGTCTTTGCCGGCCGAAAAAAGAGCCAGGTCGGGCTTGAGGTTCAAGGCTTCTTCCTTGCTGATGATCTCCAGCTTCCTGCCGTCGACCTCCAGCTCATAGCCTACCGAGCGTTCTGAAGCAACCGCATACAATTCCTGATAGGGGAAATTTCTTTCTTCAAGGACCTTTAACATCTCCTGGCCAACGATGCCGGTGGCGCCAACAACTGCAACTTTCATATTCCTGCCTTTTCTTTTATTCAAGAAATATTGTTCGTAACTTGTTGTATAATCGATTCAAAGTTAACCATTAATTTTTTTCTTGTGCAAAAAATCCTGGCTGTTTTTTTTATGCTTTGGGCGGTCCATAGTCCGGCCCAGCTGGTGCTGGATTTTGGGCATGGCGGGCTGGCCGGATGGGAACAGTACCCGCCGGCCCGCTGGGGTGTTGAACCGGGCAAAGGCCTTGGGCCGGACCTTGCCCTGCATCATGTGTATGACCATGCAGCGGCCTCCCGCGACCGCATTGCTTACCATTACCCTGTGAACCTGCAGGATACCGTTTTCGTCTGGCGCTTCCGGGTGCAATATGAACGCCAACCTTCGGGGAGCAACAACTGGGGTTTTTTTCTGGCCGCGGATCAGGGAGCCCCTCAGATGCATCCCTCGGGCCGTGTCAACGGGTATGTGGCAGGGGTCAACTACAGCGGCTCGGACGATTGCATCAAGCTCTGGAAGGTACAGTCGGGTTCGGGTTACCAATTGCTGAATACGGGTTTCAACTGGCAGGAGCACATCTCCCCGCATCAGGCGGTGGGCGTGGAGGTGACCCGTGGCCCCGGCCATCTTTGGACCATCGCCATCGACACCACCGGAGGTTTTGGCCGGCTTCAGACCCTCGGCAGTGTTCGGGATTCTTCCCGGCTGCGCCAACAGTATTTCGGCCTCTATTATGAGTACACGGCCACGGGCGACCGTTGCCTGTGGGTGGATGACATCTATCTGGGTCCGCCCGTCGGGGATACCCTCAGGCCGGAAGTCTCAGGCCACCGGGTAGTCCACTCCTCCCTCCTGGAGATCGCCTTCACCGAACGGATCGACAGCGCCGACCTGGCCAATCCCGGTTCCTACACATGGGCGGGTGACGGCCCCGGCATTGCCGGGGTAGCCTCTGCAGGCCAAAAGGGGCGACTCGTCCGGTTGCAAACCGCTTCTCCCCTGGCCGGCGGATTAGAATACTGGCTTAAGCTACAGGGGGTGCACGATGTGAATGGCAACCCGATGCGGGATACCCTGCTGCCTTTTGTCTTCAGGAAGATGACCGTGGATACGGCTTTTGCCCTCTCGGGTGACAGCCTTGCGGTGTTTTTTAGCCGGGAGGTCGATAGCGCCGCTGCCAGCCATCCCGGTCATTATACCCTGATGCCGGACCGGGTGCATCCGGTGGATGTGCTGCCCGACACGTTGCAGGCCCACCGGGTGACCCTTGTTTTTGATCGCTCCTTTAGGCCGGGAGTGGTATATGAGCTTGTGGTGATGGCCGTGCCGGATTGCCATGGCGATGCGATGGCTCCAGGATCGGTGACTTTTTTCCGGGGCTGTGCTGCTCCCTTCGATGTGGTCATCAGCGAGATCATGGCCGATCCCTTCCCCTCTGCCGGCCTGCCTCAGGCCGAATACGTCGAGTTGTACAACCGCAGCGGCCGCAGGATTACCTTATCCGGTTGGCAGTTGCACTTGGGGGATGCCACCGCCACCCTGGAAACGTCTGTTATGGGGCCCCGCTCCCGGCTCATACTGTGCGAGAGCGATCATGCCGGGGATTTTCTTCAATATGGACCGGTATGTTCGTTGGAGGGGATGGCGGCCATTGCCAACCGGGGCCAGGATCTTATGCTTACCGACCGGCAGGGGAGGATGGTCTCTTTCGTTTGTTTTTCGGACCACTGGTATGGTGATGCCTTCAAGGCGGAGGGAGGCTGGTCGCTCGAGCAGGTCGACCCCGCCAATCCGTGCGGCGGGGCGGATAACTGGAGCGCCTCCCTGGATCTCCGCGGCGGTACCCCGGGGGCGGCCAACTCCGTAGGCGGATCCAACCCGGATGATGAGGACCCGCGCTTCTCCCATTTGGGGCTGTTGGCCCCCTCAACCCTCGTGCTGCATTTTAGCGAACCCCTCCGGGAGGAAGGATGCGCCAATGTGGAGCAGTATGAACTGCAGGGCGTGGGCCATCCCCGGGAAGCCAAGCTGCTGAAGCCTGATTTCACCCGGGTAAGCCTGCTTTTTGACCGGCCTTTGCGGCAGGGCCGGCGTTATCGGTTATCGGTGGCCTCCGGCCTGTGCGACTGTGCCGGTAATGCCCTGCCGGGTGATGTGGTGGTGGATTTTGCCCTGCCCCGGCAGGCCTCGGCCGGCGATCTGGTGATCAACGAAGTGCTTTTCAATCCCCGGCCCGGCGGAAAGGATTTCGTGGAGGTCTACAACCGCTCTTCCAAATATATTGACCTGGGATATATCGGCATAAAAGCCCTGAGCGATCCTGCAGAAGAGGACCGGCCACCGGTGCCCCTGTCCTATACCAGCCGCCTGATCTTTCCGGGGCAGTACATGGTTTTCACCTCCTCGCCTGTCGGTGTGCAGCAGCATTATCATGTGGAGGTACCGGACCATCTCGTGAAAGTTGTCGGTTTTCCCCGCCTGCCGCGTGAGAAGGGGAGCCTTGTCCTTGCCGGTGCCGGCCGGCAGGCGCTCGACAGGATGTCGTACGATGCCGGCAGGCACTTTTTCAACCCCGGGGCCATCCGGGGAGCCAGCCTGGAGCGGGTGCACTTTGACCGGCCCTCGGATGATGCCACCAACTGGCATGTGGCTGCACAGTCGGCCGGCTTTGGCACCCCCACCTACCGCAACTCGCAGTTTGCCGGGCCGCAGAAGGGCAGTCATCCGGTATGGCTCGAGCCCGAAGTGTTCTCGCCCGACAACGACGGAAAAGACGACATGCTCCACGTGCATTACCGGTTCAGGGATCCCGGTAACACGGCCAGCGTGCGGGTTTACGATGCGAGGGGCCGGCTGGTGCGATTGCTGGTCAGCCACCGGTCCGTCGCCACGGAAGGGGTCTTCTCCTGGGACGGCCGGGATGACGACCAGCGAAGGGCGAGGATGGGCATCTACCTGGTTGACTTCGAGGTATGGGGTACAGGCGGTAAGACAAGACGCTACCGGAAGGCCTGCGTGCTTGCCGGAAGGAGACAATAAGCCCTCTACAGCAGCTTGTGCCTGTGTCGCCTGGTGAGGACTATGACAAAAGGTATGGCCAGCAGGGCCAGAAAAGCCGAGATCTTATAGGTGTTGGCCAGACCGAAATGGTCGCCCATCACCCCCACCAGCAAGACCGAGACCGAGGCCGAGACGAAGATGATGGTCATGTAGATGCCGTTCATGAAAGAGTGATGGCGGGTGGCCTGGTCCATCACCATAGCCAGCAGCACGGGCCCGGAGGCCAGCATGAAAAAGCCCATGAGCACCAGCACGGGGAAGACCCAGATGCCGCCGGCATAGACAAACATCAGCACGGTCAGGGGCGTGGCAATGGTGATGATCAGCAGGGTCTTCATCCTTCCCAGCCGGTCGGAGACGTTGCCGGCAAAATAGGTGCCGACGGCCCCGGAGATCTGGAAGACCGAAAGGGAGATGCCGCCGAACCACAGGGTCTTGCCCGTCTCCTTCAGGTAGGTGGGCAGGAAATTGATGATGGCCATCTTCATGATGGCCCTGAAGAAGATGATGCCCGCCACCAGGAGAAAAAACCACAGGTGACGGCGAAACGTCTCCCTGAAGCCGGTCTCCCGTTCCGCCCCTTCCTTCTTCTGTATCTCCATGTTTTTGAACCGGTAGAGCAGCCACAGCGAGGCGGCCACCCCAAAAGGGATGAGCCGGTAGGTGCCCTCCAGTCCCCACAGTGAGACCGCCCCCACGATGACCACCGGCCCCAGCGTTCGGGCCACCTCCCCGCCCACCATGTAAAAGCTCATGCCCTTGCCCACCCGGTTGCCGGCAAAAGTCTTGATCATCACCGGTGCCGGGACATGAAAAAAGGCATTGCTGATGCCCATGATCAGCAGTAAGACCACCAGGATGGTGTAATGCGGGGCCATCCCGATCAGGCTCATCGAAGCGGCGGTGATCGCCGGGGTGAAGATGACAAAATATTTGATGCGGTACCGGCTGATGTACATCCCGATGAAGGGATTGAGGATGGAAGGAAAACGCCGGGCAAAATCCAATATACCGGCCGAGAAATAGCTGATGGTGAACTTCTCGATCAGCAAAGGCAGGATGGGAGAGAGGAAAAAGGAGTACACATCATGGATGAAATGCGCAAAAGATATGGACAGCACATTTTTCGGGTGAAAGTTCTTTTGCTTTTCCATGATGTTGATCGTCTCTTTAAGCCGGTGATTACGGGAGTCTTGCGGTTTGTTTACAGGGCCTTGATCAGCTCCTCCATCAGCAGGGTCAGCCGGGGCTCTACTTCTTCGGCCACCTGCTGCACGTCTTCATGGGTGATCTTTTCTATTTTGCCGGGCACACCCAGGTCGGTGATCACCGAGACGGCAAAGCAGGGCAGGTCCATATGCCGGGCCACGATCACCTCCGGCACGGTCGACATGCCCACCGTGTCACCGCCGATGATCCTGAAATACTGATACTCTTTGGGAGTCTCCAGTGTGGGTCCGGATGTGGCCACATAACATCCCTTCTGTATTTTGATGTTGTTGCGCGTGGCGATCTCTTCTGCCTTCCTGATCATCTCCGGGTCGTAGGGCTCGCTCATGTCGACGATCCGCTCGCCCATCTCATCGAGGTTCTTTCCGATGAGGGGGTTGGGCAGCAGGTTGATGTGGTCGTTCATGATCATGATGTCGCCCACCTCAAAGTCGGGATTGACGCCCCCGCTGGCATTGGACACGATCAATTTCTTGATGCCCAGCATCTTCATGACACGCACCGGAAAGGTCACCTGTTGCATGGTATATCCTTCATAGTAATGAAAACGACCCTGCATGGCCACGATGCTTTTGCCCCCGAGCTCACCGAAGATCAGCCTCCCGTGATGGCCGTCGACTGTGGATACGGGGAACTCCGGTATCTCTTTATAGTCCAGGGAGGTTTGCACACGGATGTCTTTGACCATGCCCCCCAAGCCGGTGCCCAGGATGATGCCTGCCTCCGGTTTTTGATCCGTCTTATCGCGGATAAAGGAAACTGTGTTTTTTATTTTTTCTAACATATTCTATGATTTGGCTGTTGAAATCACTGGTACGGTCGTTCAGGAATTGAACCCGGATGGGTACATAGAAAAGGGATCGCTGCAATGCTTCCGGCATATCCGTAAACTCACCCAGGCGGGCGGCATCCTTTTCAGTGGTCAGCGCCAGCCTGTCGCCCTTCAGTTGCTCAAACCGGCGCCCGATCTTTTGGATGTCGGAGGCGCTGAAATTCCTGTGATCGGCAAATTTAACCGAATAAACCTGTTTTGAGATATGATCCTGCACATATTTCTTCAGGGGCTGCGGATCCGCTATGCCGGTAACCAGCAGAACACGGTGGTCCCGTTTTAACTTTTCGCTGATGTCGCCATCTCCCATGTTGGGGAAGACAGGCTGAAGGTCGCCATACTCCAGGGTGGTGAAAAATACCCCCTGGTAGGGATAAGGCTTTAGCCGGTCAAGGAAGATCCTGCGCTGTATTGGCTGAAGATCAGGCGGGGCTTTGGAGACGATGATGATGTTGGCCCTTCTTTTCTCAAAAGCCTGCTCCCTCAGGTTGCCCAGGGGCAGCATGAAATCACGCGATATGGGACGTTTGTAGTCGATCAGCAGGATGGAGAGGTTGGCTTCCACTTTTCTATGTTGAAAAGCATCATCCAGCAGGATCAGATCGGTATCCGGATGATGTTCCCGCAACTTCCGGATGCCCCTTACCCTGTTGCCGTCGACGGCTACCGTGACATCCGGGAATTTCTGCTTGACCTGGAGCGGCTCATCACCCACCTCGCGGGCCGGGTCATCCGGACCTACGAGCCGGAATCCCTTTGAGCGGCGCTTGTAACCCCTGCTGAGGATTGCCGGGGTGAACTCGTCCCGGAGCAGGGCAGCCAGGTACTCAATATGGGGCGTCTTTCCGGTTCCCCCCACCGTGATGTTGCCCACCGAGATCACCGGTATATTGAAGGAATGCGAGGGGAGAACACCCCAATCATAGCACTTGTTGCGCAGGTGTACGATGAGCCCGTAGAGGATGCTCAGCGGTAAGAGTATGAACGAGAGTATGATCCTTGCTGTTCTCATGGGTTGAATCTAAATGTGGCTGCAAAAGTAATAAAACCCAAAGAAGTAAATTCAAAAAGAAGTAAATTTCGCCTTCCCATTGAACCATTTCCCCCCCTTTATCTGTTCTGATTAAACAAAGGAAACTTTTTATTTGTTATTTGTTTCCTGTGTTTAGTTTGTTATTTTTGCCCCTTCCTTCAGGAAGGCTTCACCTTGTGTTTTGTTTATAGGGTGATTGTCTTCGGGTTAGGAATATCATTGGCGGGCATGTATGTTTAAAACTGTGTTATTGTGCATCAGGAATACCATAACATCATTGAAAAGGTAAGCGAGCTCTACGAGCAGTACGGCATTAAAAGCGTCACCATGGATGATGTGGCCCGGGAGCTGGGCATGTCGAAGAAGACCCTATACAATTACGTCTCCAACAAGGATGATCTGGTGCGCCACTACGTGGAGCACATCACCAGGCAACGCAAATGCAACGTGGATGATATCAAGCAGCGCAACCTGAATGCCATAGAGGAGCTGTTTGCCGTCAACGAGCATGTGATTGAGATGCTCAAGAAGTACAATCCCTCCACCGATTACGATTTGAAGAAGTATTATCCCCATCACTATCAGAAACTGCGGGCCTTCAGGAGGAAAAACATGTTCCAGGCTGTAAAGGAAAACATCCGCAAAGGCAAGCGTGAAGGTTTGTACCGTCAGGATATGGATGAAGATATCATAGCCCGGGTGCATGTGAGCCGTATTGAGAACAGCTTTGCCAATGAGATGTTTGATGTTTCGGAGTTAACCTCCTGGCGGTTTGTTCGTGAGATGATGATCTATCATTTAAGGGGTATTGCCAATGAGAAGGGCATCGAATTTTTTTACCGCAAAATGAAAGAATTTGAAAAAAGAATGGACACATGATAAAAAACGATGGTTATGAAAAGTGCAGCAATCAAAACAGGCATCTTTCTCTTCATATTTTTCTCAGCAGCGTTCCATCCGCCCGTATGGGGCCAGGAAGAAGGCGACACTTTGCGTTTGTCGCTGGAGGAGGCCCGTTCCTATGCCATGGAGCATAACACGCAGGTCAGGAATGCCGAGTTGGATGTGAAGATTGCCGACCAGGAGGTTTGGGAGACCACTGCCAGGGGTTTGCCCCAGGTGAGTGCCAGTGGCAGTTACAACAACAACCTCAGCTTGTCTACCCAGCTTTTCCCCAACTTTATAGAACCCACGATCATCAAGGTGCTGATCGAGCAGGGCGTCTTGCCTGACGACACCCCTATTGGCGAGCCGGATATGATCGAGGTCAAGTTTGGCACCCAGCATAACTTCACCGGCACCGTGACGGTCAGCCAGCTGGTCTTCAGTGGCCCCTATATTGTCGGGCTACAGGCTTCCCGGGTCTACAAGGGATTGTCACAGCAGCGCAAAGAGCAGTCGCAGCTGGAGGTAAAGGCCAACGTGACCCGCACCTATCATTCCGTTCTGCTGACCCGGCGCAATATTAAGATCTTACGCGAGAACCGGGCCAACCTGAAAAGATCCCTCGAAGATTCCCGGGCCCTTTATGAGCAGGGTATGGTGGAGCAGACCGATGTGGACCAGATCCGTATCTCGCTTTCATCCATCGAGAACACCATCAAGAGCACCCAGAGGCAGCTGGAGCAGTTCCGCAACCTGCTGAAGATCCAGCTGGGGGTACAGCTTGACCGGCCGTTGTTGCTGACCCGGAGCCTGCAGGAGATCATCCGCCAAACCAGCCTGGAGGGTACTGTGGAAGCGGACTTTAACGTCAGCGATAATGTGGGTTACCAGTTGATGGATACCCAGGTGCGCCTTTCCGAACTGGACCTGAAGCAGCAAAAATCCCAGTATCTGCCCACCCTTTCGGCCTTTTATAACCTGCGGGAGAATGCCATGCGGGATAAGTTCAACCCGCTCGACAGCGATAAGAAATGGTACCGCTCGAGCACCCTGGGCTTCCAGCTTAGCCTGCCCATCTTTAGCAGTGGCCAGCGCCATTCACGGGTCGAGCAGGCCAGGCTGAGTTTGAAGAAAAGCAAGAACAACCTCACCGAGACCCGCAAGAACCTCGAGAACCAGTTTATCCAGTCCCGGAACAATTATGCCACGGCCTATGACAATTTTCAAAATGCCCGGGAGAATATGGAGCTGGCCCGGCGCGTCAGTCAAAGGATATCGAAGAAATATGCCGAAGGCATGGCCAGCAGCATGGAACTGACCCAGGCCAACCGCGATTACCTGAATGCTGAATCACAATACATCCGCTCGCTGGTGGAACTGCTCAATGCCAGGACGGAGCTGGATAAGATAATGAATGAATTGTAAACCATGACACAAAAAACTAGCGTGATGAGAAAGATTGCAATACTGACCCTGATGGTGGGCATTGCCTCGTGTAACCCCCAATCGAACCGGGAAGATATCAGAAAACAACTGGCTCAGTATAATAAAGAAAAGAACGAACTGGAGCAAAAGATCCAGCAACTGGAGGAGCAGTTGAGCGGCATGGAGGGGGAAGCGGAGGCTGCCTACCTGGTGCCTGTTTTTGTGAAAGAGATGGAGCCCGAGTCTTTCAATCATTTTGTGGAGTCGAACGGCACGGTAGAAGCCGTAAGCGATGCTTTTATCAGTCCCGAGACCAACGGGCAGATCACCGCCATCCATGTGGACGAGGGGGATCGGGTCCGCCAGGGCCAGCTGCTGGTGAGCCTGAAGACCGATGTGATCAAAAGCAACATTGAGGAGGTCAAAACCAACCTGGAACTGGCCCGCAAGACTTTCCGGAAGCAAAAAAACCTGTGGCAGGACAGCGTGGGTTCGGAAATGCAATACCTGGAGGCCAAAAACAGGAAAGAGAATCTGGAGAACCGCCTTTCCACCCTTCAGGAGCAGCTGGAGATGTCGAGGATCCGTGCTCCTTTTGCCGGGGTGATCGAGCAGATCAACCAAAAGGTGGGTGAGCTGGGCACCCCGGGTGTTCAGCTCCTGCACCTGGTGAACCTCGCGCGGCTCCGGGTGGAAGCCCATATCACCGAGCAGTATATATCCAGCATCCATGAAGGCGATACCGTGCGGGTGGCGTTTCCGGCCTATCCCGACCTGAAAAGGTTCGTTCCCATCCACCGCAAAGGCCATGTGATTGACAAAGAGAGCCGCACCTTTGTCATTGAGGCCCGGCTCAGCAATCCCGGGCGGCGGATCAAGCCCAACCAGGTGGCCATTGTCCACGTGAACAACTACAGCAATGAAGAAGCCATGGTGGTTCCTTCCAACGTGATCAAGCAGGATATGCAGGGTGATTATGTGTATGTGGCCGGGAAGAAAAATGGGAAGGATGTGGCCCGCAAGGTTTATGTGACCACCGGCCGATCCTACAACAACGAGACTGTGCTGACCAGCGGTGTCAAAGCCGGCGACCGCGTTATTACCTCCGGCTACACCCAGGTCTCGGAAGGTTCAGAGGTGACCGTCAAAGACCGGAAGAGCCTCGAGCGGTAGGATGTTGTATCGTTGAATGATGAAAAAAGAAGATAATGGCTCAAACAGAGAACAGTACACAAAGAAAAGCAGACAGGGAGTTTAAGCTGACCACCCTGGCCCTTAACAACCGCAATACCATATTGTTGCTGGCAGTGGCCATCCTGGGCTTCGGGTTGTTTTCTTATAACAACCTGCCCAAAGAGCTCACCCCGGAGGTGGTCATACCCACCGTCATGGTGCAGACCCCCTATCCGGGCAACCCGCCCATTGACATCGAGAATCTGATCACCCGCCCCCTGGAGAAAGAGATAGAAGGGGTCAAAGAAGTCAAGGAGATCAACTCCACCTCTTCCCAGGGTTTTTCCCTGGTCATGGTGGAATTCAACACCGATGTGGACATCGACAAGGCCCAGCAGGATGTCAAGGATGCGGTGGACAAGGCCGAGAGCGAACTGCCCGACGACCTGCGAAACGACCCTTCCGTACAGGATATTGACTTTTCGGAGTTCCCCATCATCAACATCAACCTCTCGGGCAACTACAGCATCGAGGCCTTGAACGAATACGGCGAATATCTTGAGGAACAGATCGAAGAGATCACCCAGATATCGCGGGTGGAGATCAAAGGGGTCAACGAAAAAGAGGTACAGATCAATGTGGATCCTTTTAAGCTGGAAGCCGTCGGGCTGAGCTTCATGGATATTGAAAATGCCATCCGCCAGGAGAATGTCTCCATCCCCGGGGGTGAGCTGCGTTTTGAAAAAGCCAAACGCTCCATCCGCACCATCGGGGAATTTAAGGATGTGAAGGAGATACGGGATATTGTGGTCAAGGATACCGAGAACAAGCTGGTCTATCTTAAGGATGTGGCAGAGGTGAACATGGATTATGCCTATCCCGACAGCTATGCCCGCCTCGACCGGAACCCGGTGGTTTCATTGCAGGTGATCAAAAAAAGCGGGGAGAACCTTCTGGCTGCCACCAACCAGATCTTTGACATACTCGATCGGGCTGTCCGGGAGCATCAGGTGCCCGACGACCTGAAGATCACCATCACCAACGATCAGAGTGATATGATCCGCAAGCAGCTCAACAGCCTGGAGAACTCGATCATCCTCGGGGTCATTTTCGTGATACTGGTGCTGTACTATTTTTTGGGCACCAAGAATGCCCTTTTCGTGGGCACGGCCATCCCCATGTCGATGTTCCTCTCCTTCATCGTGTTGAGCCTGATCGGCGGACGGTTGAACATCATCGTGCTTTTCTCCCTCATCCTGGCCCTGGGATTGCTGGTGGACAACGCCATCGTGGTGGTGGAGAACATCTACCGGTTTGTCCATGACCGCGGGTATAAACCCTATGAAGGGGCACGGCATGCCGTGGGAGAGATAGCCCTGCCCATCATCACCTCTACCATCACCACCCTTTCGGCCTTTTTCCCGTTGGCCTTCTGGGGCGGTATCACCGGTGAGTTCATGAAGAACCTGCCCATCACCCTGATCATCGTGCTGACCTCTTCCCTTTTTGTGGCCCTGGTGATCATCCCGGTGCTGTCGGCTACCTTCATCAAATACGGAAAGCCACGCAACGACGGGAAGATCAACAAGAAATCGAACTACCGGCTGGTGGCCATCCTGGCGGCTGTTGCCGGTGTCTTTTACCTGACGGGGGTGTATTCCATTGCCAACATCATCCTGATCCTCACTTTGATCATCTTTTTCAATGCCGTCTATTTTCACCGGGCGCAATACCTGTTCCAGAATGTTTTCCTGATCAGGCTGGAGAACGGGTATCTGAAACTCCTGCAGTTTGCCCTGCGCAAAAAGAACCCGGTCAAATTTTTCGCGGGCACCGTGTTGGCCCTGTTGCTGGTGGTGATGCTGTTCGGGCTGCGCCAGCCCAATGTTTTGTTTTTCCCCGACAATGAGCCGGACTATATCAATGTGCGGGCCGAGCTGCCGGTAGGCACTGACATACAGGCTACCGATTCGGTAATGCGGATCATTGAGGACGACATCATTCATTTCCTGGAGCCACACGATAAGATCGTGGAGTCGGTCTTGACCACAGTAGGAAGTGGAGCCGGGGAGGGGATCACCCCCAGCGGAACACCCAACAAGGGCCTTGCCACCATCTCGTTCGTCGATTACGAGTACCGGGGTGAGGTAAGCACCTCCGCTATCATGGCCAGGCTGAGCAATCATCTGCTTGGCAGGTATCCCGGCGTGCAGCTGTCCATCGAGAAGAACCGGATGGGTCCGCCTGCCGGCAATCCCGTCAACCTGGAGGTGAGCGGAACGGATTTTGAACAGTTGATCCGCCTGACCGATTCCATCAGGCAGACGATAGAGACTTCCAACATAGCCGGCATAGAGGGCCTGAAGATGGACCTGGACGTGGGCAAGCCGGAGGTGATCGTGCGCATCGACCGCGACAAAGCCCGCCGCTTTGGCCTCTCGACCATGCAGATCGCCAGTAAGATCAGGACCTCCCTCTTTGGCAAAGAGATTAGCGATTACAAGGTCGGTGAAGATGAGTACCCCATACAGCTGAGACTCCAGGAGCCTTATCGCCATGACCTCTCGACCCTGATGAATCAGAAGCTGACGGTCAGAAACAACGGGGAAGTGGTCAATGTACCCATCCGTTCGGTGGCCGACGTGGAGTACAGCACCACCTACGGGTCGGTCAAGCGAAAAGACCTGGACCGGGTGATCACCCTCTACTCCAACGTGGTGGAAGGCTACAATGCCACCGAGATCAACAACCAGATAGCGGCCCTGCTGCAAAATTTCGATATGCCCGAAGGCTACCAGTATGAGTTTACCGGCGAGCAAGAAGAGCAGCAGGAATCGATGGCTTTCCTCTCTAAAGCCCTGGTCATTGCCGCCGTGTTGATCCTGATCATCCTGGTCACCCAGTTCAACTCGCTGGTCAAGCCCGTGATCATCATCTCCAGCGTGGTCTTCAGCACCATCGGCGTCTTCCTGGGTATCACCATCTTCAATATGGATGTGGTGGTGGTGATGACCGGTATTGGCATTGTCTCGCTGGCCGGCATCGTGGTGAACAATGCCATCGTGCTGGTTGACTATATCGAGCTGCTTAAGCGACGCAAGCGAAAGGAGCTCGGCCTGGAGGAGGGTACTTATCTTCCCGTGAAAGAGGCCACCGAATGCATCGTCCAGGGAGGCAAAACGCGTCTGCGGCCGGTACTGCTTACGGCCATCACCACCATCCTGGGCCTGCTGCCACTGGCCATCGGCCTGAACATGGATTTTGGTACCCTGCTGAGCGAGTTCGACCCCCAGCTCTACTTTGGCGGTAACATGGCCAACTTCTGGGGGCCCATCTCATGGACCGTCATCTTCGGCCTGGCTTTCGCCACCTTCCTTACCCTGGTCATCGTACCCGTGATGTACAGACTGGTGGTGCTGATCCAGAAAAGGCTGCTGACTTTGTTTAATATGGAACACAAAGAGGCCGTAGTGGAATCGAAGTGAACAATAAACCAAATCCCATCAGCGTATGTAATTTGAAAAAATATTGAATACCTTTGTACAAACAGATGCGCTATGCCGATACGTTTTTTTTATTTGCCCAGGGGAAGGAAATACAACTATCAGCCTCGTTACTATGATGAGCGTAAGGAGGACCTGGAAAGGAGAAAGAAAAGGATTGACCGTGAGCTCGGGCTGGATGAGAACACCCCTTCTGATGCCTATATTCCCAACATCAAGGGTCAGATGCGCAAGCACCTGAAGGTCCGCAAGAAGGCAAGAAAAGCCTCAAGCATCCGGATGCTGGTCATTCTGGCCTTTCTTCTTTTGATCGTGTACATTCTTTTCCAACAGATATAAGCGCTTGTAGATGGCCGACCTCATACACCTGTTACCCGATTCGGTAGCCAACCAGATAGCAGCAGGAGAGGTGATTCAAAGACCTGCCTCGGTGGTGAAGGAGCTGATGGAGAATGCCATTGATGCCGGAGCTGCTGAAGTCAAAGTGATGGTGAAGGATGCCGGCAGGACCTCCATCCAGGTAATCGATGAGGGCTGTGGTATGTCACCCACCGATGCCCGCATGGCTTTCGAACGCCATTCCACTTCCAAGATCAGCACGGCCCATGATCTCTTTGCCATCCGGACCATGGGTTTTCGCGGCGAAGCCCTTGCCTCGATAGCCGCTATTGCCCACGTGGAGCTTAAATCCAGAAGGATAGAGGATGAGATTGGCACGCGCATCCGCATAGAAGGCTCGGCGGTGGTCGAACAGGAGCCGGCTCAATGTCCGGCGGGCAGCAACTTTGCGGTCAGGAACCTTTTCTACAATGTGCCGGCCCGCCGCAAGTTCCTAAAAAAAAATTCAACCGAACTGAACCATATCATACGAGAATTCAGGCAGATCGTGCTGGCTCAGCCCGGTGTCGCTTTCTCCCTCTTCCACAACAACGCCCTGCTTTTTCAACTTCCCCCGGCCACCTTCGGCAAAAGGATCGTTGATGTTTTCGGCGGGCCGATCCGCGAGAGCCTCACCCCGATGGAATCAGCAACACGGATCGTCAAGGTCCGCGGGTATATTGGTGACCCGGAAAAGGCCCAAAAAAGGGGAGGGAAACAGTTTTTTTTCGTGAACAACCGTTACATGAAGAACCCCTACCTGCATAAGGCCATCATGAAAGCCTATGAGAAGATCATACCCCCGGGGACCCTCCCGGCTTATTTTATCCAACTGGAAGTACCCTCCGAAAGCCTGGATGTCAATATCCATCCCACCAAGACGGAGGTGAAATTCGAAGATCAGCAGGCCATATGGCAGATATTGCATGCGGCGGTCAGGGAGTCGCTGGGCAAAAACCATATGACCCCCACCCTGGATTTTGATCAGGAAGGCAATATCGGCATACCGCCACTGACAAGCAATAAAGAAGTGAAGCCGCCTGCCGTTGAGATTGACCCCACCTACAACCCTTTTGAAAAGGGAAAACCTTCCCAGAGGCCTGCACCCTCCGCGCCCAAGCCCCAGCAGACAGCCAATATGAACTGGGAGCAGCTTTATGCCGGCTTTGAAAACCAGACCGGACCGACCACCCTGCGCATCTCGTCGAGTGCCGGATCGGAAGAAGAGGATGGGCAGAGGGATGCCCGGCAACTTTTTTTTCAGTTTAAGGAGCGGTATGTCATGACCCCTGTCAAATCCGGACTGATGGTGATCCATCAGCACAGGGCCCATGTGCGGATCCTCTATGAGCATTTTCTCAAAACCGGTCAAAGCCGGAGCGGCATCATCCAGCGGCAACTGTACCCTGAAAAGATGGAATTGAACAATTCGGATTACAATTTGCTTAAAGAATTGCGGGAGGATCTCAAAAAAGTGGGAATAGAACTGGAATTGATGGAGAACAACCAGCTGCAGGTCAGCGGCATACCGGCCGGGGCTGAGGTGAAAAGTCCCCGGGAGTTGATAGCATCCCTGCTGGAAAGCTACTCCGACGACAAGGATTTTGGCGAAGACCTGAAGGACGCTCTGGCTTTAAGCCTGGCCAAAGCTACCGCCATTCGATCCGGACGGGTGCTGGAGCAGCAGGAGATGCGGGAGTTGGTTGATAAGCTGTTTGCCAGCGAGGCACCCAACTATACGCCCGAGGGAAACAAGATCGTGGCTTTTATCAAGACCGGTGAACTGGAGAAATTATTTCAATAACCCTATAAACAAACCATAAATCACATGTAATGGCGCAATACAGACAGTCTGGCTTTGGAGGTACTCCTCCTGTTGTCAAGAATCTTATCATTATTAATGTTTTGGGCCTTTTGGCCTATTATGCTTTCCGGGGCAGTACCAACCTCAATTGGGTGCTGGGATTGTTCTACTGGGGTTCGGAGCAGTTTGAACCCTATCAGCTGGTGACCCATATGTTCATGCATGGTGGTTTTGCCCATTTGTTCTTTAATATGTTTGCCCTCTGGATGTTCGGCCGGGTTTTGGAGCA
>Ga0207797_1000903_pt1 | contig 22036 bp, 22 predicted proteins | sample PRCRCaboRojoPR_6_FD_187275 | JGI IMG/M metagenome (GOLD analysis project Ga0207797, IMG submission 187275) | Marine sediment microbial community from Cabo Rojo, Puerto Rico - PR CR 10% Liquid 1 (SPAdes) | ecosystem: Environmental > Aquatic > Marine > Coastal > Sediment | place: Cabo Rojo, Puerto...
CGGCGTCCTCGGGCATCTCGCCGTCCCGCTCCTCCCAGAGCGTGTCCTCGGTGATGACCTCATCGCCGTACTCCTCGTCGGCGACCTCGTAGCCCCAGTCCCGGAAGGCCCCCTCGGTGAACTTCATGATGTTGCCCTTGTGGACGAGCGTCACCGTGTCGCGGTCGTGCTCGATGGCGTAGTCGATGGCCTTCCGCACGAGGCGCTTGGTGCCGAACTCCGTGATGGGTTTCACGCCGATGCCGACGGGGCCGTCGTGGATCGTGTCCTCGAAGCCCATCTCGTCCTCGACGAACGAGCGGGCTGCCTCGACTTCCTCGGTGCCGGCCTCCCACTCGATGCCCGCGTAGACGTCCTCGGTGTTCTCCCGGAAGGTGACCATGTCCATCCGGCTGGGGTCGGCGACGGGCGAGGGCACGCCGTCCAGGTGGTAGGTGGGCCGGACGTTGGCGAAGGTGTCGAGGGCCTTCCGCAGGGCGACGTTGAGCGACCGGAAGCCCGCGCCGACCGGGGTCGTGAGCGGGCCCTTGATCGCCACGCGGAACTCCTCGATGGCGTCGACGGTGTCCTGGGGGAGGTTCTCGTCGTACTTCTCCCGGGCGGACTCGCCGGCGTAGATCCGCATCCAGGCGACGTCCCGACCGGTGGCGTTGGCGGCGGCCTCCAGCACCTGCTGGGTCGCCGGGCCCACGTCCGTCCCGATGCCGTCGCCGTAGAGGATCGGGATGATCGGGGTGTCCGGGATGTCGAGCTCGTCGGCACTCGCGTCTACCACCTCGATGGGTTCCCCGTCCCGGGGGACCTCGATCCTGTCGTAAGGCATATCCTCGCACTTCACCGGCCGGGGCTAAAAGGAGTGCCGTTTCGAGTGCGCGGTCGCCTCGCCCGTGGCGAAAATCGACGGTCCCGGCCGGCGAGGAGTTTTCCCCCGGCGGTGCGAGCCCCATCGCATGCGCGTGCTCGTTCACGGCGGCGCCGGCCACTCGCGGGAGTCCGCCACGGATCTCGACGCGACGGTCGACCGGGCCGCCGCAAAGGGTACCGCGGCGGAGACGCCGTTCGCGGCCGTCTGCCGGGCCGTCCGCCACCTCGAGTCGGCGCCGGCGTTCAACGCGGGCGTCGGGAGCGCGGTCCAGAGCGACGGCCGGATCCGGACGGACGCCGGCCTCATGACCGGCGATGGCACCTGCGGGGCGGCCTGCGCGATGGCCGGCGTCGAGCACGCGGTCGACGTGGCCCGGGCGGTCGCCGCGGAGACGCCCCACGTGCTCCTCGCGGGCGAGGGGGCGCGGGACCTGGCCGCGGCCACCGGCGTCGCGACCGACTGTGACCTCTGGACCGAGGAGAGCCGCGAGCGCTGGGCCGCGGCCGACCCGCCGCCCGACCCCACCTCCGCGGCCCATCGCGAGTGGGTCCGCGAGCACTTCGGTGGGACTGACACCGTCGGCGCCGTGGCGGCCGACGGCGAGCGGGTGGCGGCGGCGACGTCGACGGGCGGGCGCTGGTTCGCCCTGCCCGGCCGCGTCGGCGACGTGCCTCAGGTCGGTTCGGGCTTCTTCGCCGACGAGACCGCTGCGGCCAGCGCGACCGGCGAGGGCGAGGCCATCGCCCGCTTCGGCCTGGCCCGCCGGGCGGTGGAGGCCGTCGCCGAAGGGGCGGCCCCAGGCGAGGCGGCCGCGCGGGCCATCGACGCGTTCGAGACGGCGACGGGGGCCACCGCGGGCGTGATCGTCGCCGCGGCCGGCGAGGAGACCGGCGCCGCGCACAACGCCGAGCGCATGCCCACCGGCGAGTAACGACAAACGCTTTCACCCACTCGGCCAAACGGCCGGGCATGACCGACGTCGACCTCGAGGCCGAGCAGTACGAGAAGTGCCGGGAGGCCGGCGAGATCCTCGCGCAGGTCCGCGACGAGGCCGCCGAGCGCGTCGAGGTCGGCGCGAGCCACCTCGACCTCGCCGAGTGGGCCGAGGATCGGATCCGCGAACTCGGCGGCCAGCCGGCCTTCCCGGTGAACATCTCCGTCGACGAGGAGGCCGCCCACGCCACCCCCGGCATCGACGACGAGACGACCTTCGGCGAGGAGATGGTCAACCTCGACATCGGCGTCCACGTGGACGGCTGGCTGGCCGACACCGCGGTGACGGTCGACCTCTCGGGCACGCCGGACCTCGTCGAGGCCTCCGCCGAGGCGCTCGAGGCGGCGATCGACCTCGTCGAGCCGGGCGTCGAGACCGGCGAGATCGGCGCCGCCGTCGAGGCGGTCATCGACGGCTACGGCTACAATCCCGTCGTCAACCTGACCGGGCACGGCCTGGGCCACTGGGAGCAACACACCGAGCCGAACATTCCGAACCGGGCCGTGAGCCAGAGCGTCGAACTCGCGACCGGGGACGTGGTCGCCCTCGAGCCGTTCGCGACCGACGGCGGCGGCAAGGTCATGGAGGGCCAGGAGGAGGAGATCTGGGCGCTGGAGCGCGAGCGGTCCGTCCGGAACCGCCAGGCCCGCCAGGCGCTCGAGCAGATCACCGAGGAGTTCCGCACGCTGCCCTTCGCGACCCGCTGGCTCGACGTCGACCGCGCCGAGATGACGCTCCGTCGGCTGAGCCAGCAGGACGTGGTCCACGGGTATCCCGTGCTCAAGGAGGAGGACGGCTGTCTCGTCAGCCAGAAGGAACACACGCTGATCGTCACCGAGGACGGCTGCGAGGTCACGACCCGCTCGCGGTGACTGGGAACGCCGGTCGGTTCGACCGTGCGTCGGGGAAAGGAGGGAGGATGGGGGGTGGGGGCTGGAAGCGTGTCGTGGGTGGCGACTACGCGTTGTTCATCCGCGTCGAGGTCGTCTCCCCGCACACGCGACACTCGCTGACGCGGTAGGGCTCGCGGGAGAACTCCGCGTTCTCCCGCTTCCGGCTCTCGGTCAGTATCTCGACGGAGACCGCGTGGGGCGTCGCCCGGCCACAGTGCTCACAGTCCTCCGACACGTCGGCGAGGCCGTCGTTTGTGGTCGCCATCCCGGTCTCGACGTGGCCCGGAACGGGAATAAAAAAGGCCGTCCGTTGACACCGTTCGATCGCCTGACGGCGACCCGATTTCGCCAGTGACGGCCACAACGGCACCGAGACCGTTTATGGAGGCCGCTGTGGCAATATTTCGCGGATCGGAATCTGAACGGCCGAAACCATTAAGTAGGGGATTTCGGGTATGGGCAGGATTAACCCCCAGGCCCCGAAGGGACGACCATGGAGCAGGTGTTCGCCCCCTGGCGGATCGACTGGGTCGAGCGCGAGGACCGCAACCCCGACGTCGAGGCGTGTGTCTTCTGCGAGCTGCCCGGCCTGGGCGCCGATCGCGAGCACGGCATCGTCGCTCGGGCCGAGGGAGCCTACGTCCTGCTCAACAACTACCCGTACAACCCCGGGCACGCGATGGTCGTCCCCGACGCCCACGTGGGCGATTACGGCGACCTGCCGGAGTCGACGCTCCTGGCCAAGGAGCGGCTCCTCCAGCGGACCATCGACGCGATGGACGCGGCACTCGAGCCGGACGGCTACAACGTCGGCTACAACCTCGGCAGCGCGGCCGCCGGCGGGTCGATCCCCGAGCACCTCCACGGCCACGTCGTCCCGCGGTGGGCCGGCGACACCAACTTCATGCCCGTGATCGGCGACACGAAGGTGATCGTCGAGGCGGTCGAGGCGACCTACGACCGCCTCCACGAGGCCTTCGCGGCCCAGGAGGGCGCGAGCGTCCCCGAGGCCGACGCGGCGGTCCGACTGTCCTGAGGCCGTGCCGAAGCCACTTTGGCACCCGCCACCGAATCCGGGCGCATGTCCCGGAGCCGGGCGCTACGACGGGTCGGCCTGCTCGTGCTCGGGACGAACCTGGTGCTCGTCCTCGCGAAGGGCGGGGTCTACCTCGAGACCGGCAGCCTCGCGGTCGGCTCCGAGGCGCTGAACAGCCTCGCGGACACGGCCTACAGCCTGGTGATCGTCGGCGGCCTCTACCTGACGACCCGGCCGCCCGACTTCGAGCACCCCCACGGCCACGAGCGCATCGAGCCGTTCGTCTCGCTGTTCGTCGCCGTCGGCATCTTCGCCGCCGGCGGGCTGGTCCTCTGGCAGGCCGGCACGGCGCTGACCGGCGACGGCGTCACCGTCCGCCACGGGCCGGTCGCCGTCGCGGTCCTGGCCGGCGCGGCCGTCGTCAAGTACGGCCTCTACCGGTACTGCCTCCGCGCCGGCCGGGAGCAACACTCCCCGGCGCTCGTCGCGACCGCGGTCGACAACCGCAACGACATCCTCACCGCCCTCGCGGCGCTCGTCGGCGTCCTCGGCGCCTGGGCCGGGTATCCCGTGCTCGACCCGCTCGCGGCCGGCGTCGTGGCGGTCGGTATCCTCTACACCGGCGTGGACGTCGTCCAGGACAACGTCGACTACCTGCTCGGCGCCGCCCCGCCCGAGGAGCTCCGCGCCGAGATCGTCCAGCGGGCCCTCGAACACCCCGACGTCGAAGGCGCCCACGACGTGATCGCCCACTACGTCGGCCCGGAGATCGACGTGAGCGTCCACATCGAGGTCGAGGGCGACCGGACGCTCCTCGAGGCCCACCGCATCGAGACCGAGGTGATGGAGTCGATCCGGGACCTCCCCCAGGTCGACGACGTCTTCGTCCACGTCGACCCGAAGGAGGCCGGCGAGTGGAAGCCGGACGCCGAGGTCGAACGGCTCGCGGGGGACCCCGAGTAGGCGGACGACCACCGCGTTCGGCCGTGACGCTCAGGCCGGTAGCTCGGCCCCGACCGGGCGACCCAGGGCGTAGACGGTGTTGTGGCCGGTGATCTCCACGTCGAGGACGTCCCCCGGGGCGAGGCCACGGGTCTCGCCGCCGGGGATGGCGACCTGGCGGTAGGCCCGGTCGTAGCCGACCACGGAGTCCTCGGTGCCGTCCTCGACGACCAGCACCGAGCGGGTGTCGCCGACCATGCCTTCGTAGGCATCGCCGACGACTTCCATCTTGACGTCGGTCATCTCGCTCGAGCGCTCCTTCTTCAGCGTTCCCCCGAGGCCGGGCAGGTCGGCGGCGTCGGTCCCGGGGCGCTTCGAGAACCGGGTGACGTTGACCTTTTCGGGGCGAGTCTCGCGCAGCAGGTCGAGGCTCCGCCGGAAGTCCCGGTCCGTCTCGGTGGGGAAGCCCACGATGAAGTCCGTCGCGAGGGTCCACTCCGCCAGGTGGGCGTCGAACGTCGCGACGACCTCGCGGTACTCCGCGACGGTGTGCTGGCGGCGCATGTCCCCGAGGACGTCGTCGCTGCCCGACTGGACGGGGACGTGGAGGAAGTTGTACAGTTCGTCGTGGGCGGCGAAGACCGCGGCGAGTTCCTCGCGAATGCCGTGGATCCCCTTCGGGTTCGCCATGCCGACGCGGACCCGGAAGTCGCCCTCGATCTCCTCGCAGATGCGCTCCAGGAGGACGTGGAGCGTGCGCTCGCCGTCGTCCCAGCCGTAGACGCCGGTGTCCTGGCCGGTGATCCGGAGTTCGCTCGCGCCCGCGTGGACCAGCGACCGGGCCTTCTCGACGTTCGCCTCGACCGGCGGCGAGTCGATCCTGCCCGTGGCCCGCTTCGTGATGCAGTACGAGCAGTCGCTCGTGCAGCCCCGGGCGATGGGGAGGATGCCGACGACGCCGTCGAGGACGGGCTCGACGTCCGGCGTGGCCGTCGGACACTCGCCGTTGCGGACGTACGCCGGCACCTCGTCCCAGTGGAGGATCGCCGCGTCGATGCCCGCCTCGCTGAAGGCCTCGCCCTGGGCCAGCGCCATGCAGCCCGTGACGACGAGGTCGGCCGGCGTCTCCTCGGCCAGTTCGCGGGCCCGCCGGAGCATGTTGTGCTCGGTCGTCTCGACGACGGTGCAGGTGTTGAGGATGGCCACGTCGGCCGCCGCCGGCCCGTCGACGGGGTGGTGGCCGCCCGCGCGGAGCCGCCGCTCGATGGCCTGGCTCTCGCCGCGATTGGACGTACAGCCGTACGTCTCGATGTGGTACCGGGCCATCGCGTTGTCACAGCCAACGCGCCCGCGGCCTAAAGCCCGACGGGTTCACGACCGGCCGGCCCGGGAGCGACGCTCGCTCCAGAACTCCGCGAACCGTGGGGCGACCCGGTGGTAGCCGACCCAGACGAGCAGGCCCATCGAGACGCCCCAGACGACGTGCGTGACGAGTGGCGTGACGGCCAGGTTGGGTACGTCGGCCGGTATGCCGACCAGGTTGAGCCAGATCGGCATCACCACGCCGCCCGCCACCGCCCAGAGCACGAGGCTCCAGGCCACGCCCAGGCCGACCGTGTACGCGACCGAGTCGCGGACCCGCCGGGGTGCGGCGGTCACGAGCCCCGCGAGGACGAACCCGAACACGACGCTGTGGAACTCGTGGGTGATCCACCCGACGACGGGATCCCGGACGCCGTAGAGCGACCCGATCACCGGGACCGCGCCGCCGAGCAACTCCGTCGCGATCCCCATGATTCCGCCGGCCAGGAGCGCCGCGAGGACCGTCACCCCGAGGCGGGGCCCCGACACCTGGACCCGGGCGAGTTCGTCCCGGCCCGGCCGGAACCCGGCGCCGTCGCCCCCGGCCCGTGGCAGGACCACCGTCACCGTCGAACCGGACTCGTCGACCGTCGTCTCGACGGTTCCCCGGTAGCTCTCGACCAGCAGCCGCACGACGTTCAGGCCGAAGCCGGCCTTCGGGTCGTCGAACGAGCCGATGTCACCCTCCTCCAGGAGCCGGCGCTGTGACGGCGGCAAGCCCGGCCCGTCGTCGTGGACGCTGACCCGGACGGTGTTGGCAGTCGCCGTGGTCGAGATTTCGACGGTAGCGTCGGATCCGCCGTGGACGACGGCGTTCTCGAGCAGGTTGACGAACACCTCCTCGACGCGCTCGTTCGCGACGACCTGGAGGTCGGGCTGTATCTCGCCGAGGCTGACCTCGGCGTCGGGATGCTGCTCGCGGACCCGCTCGACGCTCGAATCCAGACAGGCCGCCAGGTCGATGGGCGCGCCGGTCCCCTCGCCCCGGCCGGCCGTTCGCGTGAGGTACTTCACCTGCTCGATGGTCCCCTCGATGGCGCTCGCCCGGTCGTTGACCACCTCGACGGCCCGCTCGGCGTCGGCCGCCCGGAGGGACGCGTACCCCCGGATGGCCGTGAGGGAGTTGAGAATCTCGTGGCGGAGCAGGCGGTTGAGTACCTCCAGGCGGTTGGCCTGCTGGCGGAGGTCGCGGCGTTGCCGGTCGTTCCGGGCCGCATAGAGTCCCGTGAAGGTGCCGCCGACGGCGCCCCCGATCAGGAAGTTCGCGAGGAAGGTCCGCGACCGGATGGCGCCCATGTCCGGCATCGCGCCCGTCGTCGCGCCGACGAACGTCAGGCCGAACAGGGCGAACATGGCCGCCGTCCCGATGACACACCACCGGGCGGTGGCCCGCACGAGCCGTGGATCGACGTCACTGACCGCCAGCGCAACCCCGAACGCCGCCAGGCCGAGGCCGAGCACGAGCGGGACGATACCGGCGACGTAGAACCGCACCGGGTCGTCGAAGACGGCGAGGGTCACCGTGAACCGCGTGAGGAAGAAGCCGATGCCGGCCACGACGAACCCGCCGGCGTTGATTCGGGATCCCATCAGGTCCTCCGGAGGTGAACCTTCGCCCCCGCTCTCAAAAGCGTGCCCCCGATGTCGGCCGGCGAGGCGGCGGCCGGCCGTCCTCGCGCCGGACCCCCGACGCCAGGGTTAACCTTTCGCTCCACCATTGATCGGCCGTGGTGGTCCCCACCTCGTCCAGTCGCCAGTCGGGGATCGAACTGGCGGTGGTCGTCTCCGGCGTCGCCAGCATGGGCCTCGAGATCCTCGCGGGCCGGCTCCTCGCGCCGACCTTCGGCGGGAGCGTCTACGTCTGGGGCAGCGTCATCGGCGTCTTCCTCGCCGCCCTCGCCGTCGGTTACTGGATCGCCGGCCGACTGTCGGCCGAGCGGGCCTCCCGGGGCGCCCTCGCCTTCGCCCTCGTCGGCGCGGCGGCGGTCGTCGCGGTCGTCATGCTGGCGGCCGAAGGGCTGATCGAGGCCACGGCGACCCTGCCCCTGCCCACGCGGTACGCGCCGCTGCTCCCCGTCACGCTGCTGTTCGGGCCGCCCACGCTCCTGCTCGGGTTCGTCAGCCCCTACGCCGCCGAACTCGTCGACGCCCGCAGCACGGGCGACGCCTCCGGCCGCGTCTACGCGCTCGGGACCGGCGGCAGCATCGCCGGCGCCTTCGCCACGACGTTCGTGCTGATTCCCGCCCTGGACGTGCTCGCGATCGGCCTGGGCTACGGCGCCGTCCTCGTCCTGGCCGGGTTCGCCGTGGCGCCCCGATCGGCACGCGCGCCCCGGGTCGCGGCCACGCTCGTCGCGGTCGTCCTCCTCCTGGCCGCGGTCGTCGGCGGACTCGGGCCCGTCGCCGGTGGCGGGACCGTCTACGAGACGGACACTGCCTACCAGGAGCTCCGGGTCGCCGACGACGGCGACGTCCGCACGCTCTACCTCGACGGCGTCCGGCACAGCGCCATGGACCTGACGGCGCCGACGCGCTACGTCTTCGAGTACACCCGGTACTTCCACCTGCCGCTCCTGTTCCAGTCCGAGGTCGACCGGGTGCTGTTCGTCGGCGGCGGGGGCTTCTCCGGCCCGAAGCGCTTCCTCGCCGAGTACGACGCCACGGTCGACGTGGTCGAGATCGATCCCGCCGTCGTCGACGTCGCGCGGCGCTACTTCTCGGTGCCCGACACCGACCGCCTCAACGTCCACGTCGGCGACGGCCGGACCTTCCTCGCGGGGACGAACCGGACCTACGACGTCATCGTCCTCGACGCCTATCGATCGGACCGGGTCCCCTACCACCTGACGACGGTCGAGTTCATGGAGCTGGTCCGGGACCGTCTCGACGAGGACGGCGTCGTCGTCTCGAACGTCATCTCGGCGCGGGAGGGCGGCGCCAGCGCCTTCTACCGGGCCCAGTACCGCACCATGGACCGGGTGTTTCCGCAGGTCTACAGCTTCCCGACGACCGAGACGCGGTCGCTGCAGAACATCGAACTGGTCGCGACGGTCGACGAGCGGCTGGTCAGCAGGGAGACGCTCCGGGAGCGCAACCGCGCCCGCGAGATCGGCCTGGACCTCGCCGGCGCCATCTCGCACTACCGTGCCGAGGTGGCCGTCGAGGACGCGCCGCTCCTCCGTGACGACCACGCCCCCGTCGACAGCCTGCTGGCGGAGCAACTCGGTCGCCGCTACGTCATCCAGCGGACGGACGGCAACCTGACGGCCGCGGCCGGCTGATCCGTCACCCGGTGCGGTTCTCGTACTCCTCGGCGATGGCCGCGCCGGCGGAGGCACCGATGCGCGCCGCGCCGGCGTCGAACATGGCCTCGGCCGTCGACCAGGAGTCGATCCCGCCGCTGGCCTTGACGGGGAGGAACTCGGCGAGGGACTCGACCGCCTCGACCGTCGCCCCGCCAGCGACCATCCCCGTGGCCGTCTTGAGGAAGGCCGCGTCGGCGTCGACCGCGGCGGCCGCGGCCCGGTCGCGCTGGTCGTCGTCGAGCAGCCCCGTCTCGACGATCACCTTCACCGGGATCGGGACGGCCGCGACGACCTCCGCGATGCCGTCGCGGTAGGCCTCGTCCGACCCGGCGAGCAGCTGCCCGTGATCGGGGACGAGGTCGAGTTCGGCGGCGCCGTCCTCGTCGGCGGTTCGCGCCTCCGCGACCGTGGTCTCGATCGCGTGCTGGCCGTGGGGAAACCCGACGACCGTCGTGAGGTCGATCCCCGGGGCGTAGTCGACCGCGTCGGCCACGTGCTGGGGCGGGACGCAGGCCCGCATGCCGTACCGCAGGGCCTCGTCGAGGACGCCGGCGACGTCCGCCCACGTCGTCGTCGGGCCGAGGACCGTGTGCTCGATCCGCCCGGTGACGTCGTCCATGGGCCGGCTTCGGCCCGGGGGACCAAAGCTGTCCGGCCCGGTCGGAACTGTTTTGTCGGCAGGCTGTTAGGCACCCTCCATGGTCGTTCCCTTCGCGGATTTCGCGGTTCCGCCGCTCCTGTACCTCGCCTTGCTCCTCTCGGGGACGGCGATCCTCGCGGCCCTCCTGTATGCCTTCCAGCCCCAGTTCACCCAGCGGACCGTACTCGCGATGGTCCCCTGGGTGGTCGTGGGGGCCGCCCTGCACGTCTTCTACCAGATGGACGAGGTGTTTCGGAACGGCCTGTATCCGGGCTGGGCGGAGCCCTTCTTCGCCGCCCCCGCCGTCTACCTCACGACGTTCATCGCGATGGGGACCGTCTGGCTGGTGGCCTCGCTCCTCGCCCGGCAGTCCGCCTCGGAGCTCCACGACCGGGTGGCGAACTACCTCGCCGTGATCGGCGGCGGCATCATGCTGGTGCTCCTGGGCCTGCTCGGCTGGCAGGCGACCGCCCCCGCGATCGGTCCGCCACGGCTCGTCCTGCCCGTGGTCGGCCTCCTGCTCTCGCTGGCCGTGGCCTTCGTCGTCTACGTCCTCCTGGGCGCCTGGCGGACCTACGTCATCGCGGAGGCCCGCACCCTCGGCGGCCTCGTGCTGTTCGCGCACGTGTTCGACGGCATCACCACCGCGATCGGCGTCGACCTCCTCGGCGTGGGCGAGCGGTCGTACCTGCCCCGACTCATCATCGACTTCGCCGCCGACCTCCCGACGGCCCCGTACCTGGGCACTGCCTGGCTGTTCGTCGTCGTCAAGACCCTCCTGGCCGTCCTGTTGGTCGTCACGTTCGCCGACTACGTCAGCGACTACCCCCGCCGCGGGAACCTGCTGTTCGCGGCGCTTGCCTTCGTCGGCCTCGGCCCCGCCCTCAACAACTTCTTCCTGTTCCTCCTGGGGCTCTGAACCACCCGCGGTTTTGTACCCGCCCGTCGAAGGCGAGCCATGGCGAAACAGCCCCACATCCTCGTCGAGGCGGGCGAGGTGGCCGACCTGGCACTCCTGCCGGGCGACCCGGACCGCGTCGACCGGATCGCGGCCCAGTGTGCGGACGCCGAGACGGTGGCCGAGAACCGCGAGTACCGGCTCGTCAACGCCACGTACGACGGCCGCGACCTGACGATCTGCTCGACGGGCGTCGGCAGCCCCTCGGCGGCCGTCGCCGTCGAGGAACTCGCGGCCGTCGGCGTCGAGACGTTCCTCCGGGTCGGGACGACGGGCGCCCTCCAGACCGGCATCGAGATCGGCGACATGGTGGTCGCGACGGCCGCGGCCAAGGACGAGGGCACGACCAAGCGCTACGAGTCGGCGACGGTCCCCGCGGCGGCGACCGTCGACGTGGTGACGGCGCTCCGCGAGGCCGCCGAGGCCCGCGACGAGGCCGTCCACGTCGGCCCGATCGCCACGGACGACGCCTTCTACGCCGAGACCGACGCCTACGTCGCCGACTGGGAGGCCGCCGGCCTGCTGGCCGTCGAGATGGAGGCCGCCGCCATCTTCACGCTGGCCCGGCGGAAGGGCCTCGAGGCCGGCGCCATCTGCACCGTCGACGGCAACCTCGTCGAGGGGACCCAGAAGGGCGAGACCGACGACGCGGAACTGCCGCCGAAGGCCCGCGACAACGTCGAGCGGGCGATCGGGATCGCCCTGACGGCCGCGGCGACCCTGTAGCGGCCCGCAGGCGACGTACTTTTATAGACGGGTGGCGGGAGGCTCGCACATGGTCGACGGGCTCCGCGAGCGCCTCTATCGGACCCGCGACCGGCTGCGACGGATCGAGTACCGCAACCTCCGGCACCTCCGCCGACGCCTCGAGGAGACCAGCACGTTGCTGCACGTCTCGGTGGTGCTGTTCGTTCCGCTCCTGGTCGGGGCGCTCACCCTCCTCTCGAACCGGATCGAGGACCTCTCCTTTTTCCTCTTCCCGCCGCTGGCGGCCGGCACCTACTCGCTGTTCCACGACCCCGGCGAGCAGGAGTCCTCGCCGGTCCGCTTCGTCGCCGGCCTCACGCTCGGCGCGATCTGTGCCTGGATCGCCATCTTGGTCGCCCTCCTGGTCGTCTATCCCGACCTCCCGCCGGGGCAGCTGTCGGTCGACGCCCCGGGCGCGGCCTTCACGGTCTTCCTGACGGGCGGACTCACCTGGCTGCTCGACGTCGAGGAACCCGCCGCCTACGCGGTCGCGCTGCTGGGCCTGCTGGTTCCCCCCGGCCGGCAGTTCGCCTTCGTCCTCAGCGTCTTCCTCGGCTCGAGCATCGTCGCCGTGGCCTTCTACGCCTGGCGGGAGCTGGTCTACGAGCGCCGCGCCACCTACCTCTACGAGTCCACGCAGGGCGACGACCGCGTGCTGGTTCCGATGCGGGGCGACATGGCCGAGGCGACCGCCATGCTCGGGGCGCGGCTGGCCGCGGCCCACGACGCCGGGAAGGTCGTCCTCCTCGACGTCGTCGACGAGCAGTGGGTCGCCGAGGCCGAGCGGGCCATGCTCGACGAGCACGGCCGGACCGACCTCGACCCCGCCACCGCCGACCACCTGCCCCTCGACTCCGAGGACGAGATCGATCCGGCCATCGAGGCCACCGCTGACGACCTCGAGGCCCAGGCCCGGCGGATCGAGACGCGCGTCGGCGTCCCCTGCCAGGTGATCGTGGCGGTCGGCGAATCCTCGCCCGCCCGGACCGTCCTGGACGCGGCCACCCAGGCCAACTGCGACCTGATCGCCGTGCCCTACGAGACCGAACACGGCATGCTCGCGCCCTTCGTCCGCGGGCTCTTCGACGGCCGGGTGGACGTCCTCGTGCACCGCTCCTACGAGGGCCGGACCCAGTGGCGGACGCTGATGGTCCCCGTCCGGCAGGCCAGCGACGTCGCCCACGGCATGATCGACTTCGCGACCCGCCTCGGCAAGGGCCGGGGGCGGGTCAGCGTCTGTCACTGCATCGAGGACGAATCCCACCGCCGGTGGGCCGACCGGATGCTCGCCCAGCTGGTCGAGACCTTCGGCGGCAACGTCGAGACGCGGGTCGCCCGGGGCTCGATCCACCGCTTCCTGGACCGGAACGCCGCGGACTACGACATGGTGTTCGTGGGCGCGAGCCGCGACCGCAGCGCCGCCTCCCGCCTCATCGCGCCGCCCACCTTCGAGCGCCTGCAGGACGTCGAGACGGACATCGCGATCGTCGACCGACACTAGGCCGGTCGCCGGGGCAGTGAGAAAGGCTCTTTTCCGCCGAGGGCGGTAGGACGGCACATGGAATGGCGCCTGTTCGCGACGATGGCGGAGGCCGCCGGCGCGGAGACCGTCAGCGTCGACCCGGGCCCGGAGCCGACCGTCGGTGACGCCCTCGACGCGCTCGTGGCCGCCGTGCCCGCGATCGAGGACCGCCTCTACGACGGCGACGGCGAGATTTACGGGCACGTCCGGATCCTCCACGAGGGCGAGGACCCCTTCGCCGGCGGCGACGGGCTGGCCGAGCCCGTCGCGGCCGACGACGAGCTGGCGCTGATGCCGGCCGTCAGCGGCGGCTGAGTCGGGCCGTCTCGCCGCCTGGGGGCCGGAAGCGCCGTTGTGATCGACTACGTCCAGGGGACCGATCGCTCGGTGATCTCGCCGGCGAGTGGCTCGCGCACGGCGTCGGCCACCGCCCCGGCGTTCGCGAGGACCCACATGAGCTTGACTTTCGCCGTCCCGGGGAGCAGGTCCTCGCCCTCGATCACGCCCGCGTCGATGAGGTCGCGACCGGTGTCGTACACCCGGTCACAGACCCGGCCCTCGATGCACTGGCTGGTCATCACGACGTGGGTGCCCCCGGCGGTCACCTCGTCGACCACGTCGATCCAGTCGGTGTTGACGTGTCCGAGGCCGGTCCCCTCGATGACGATCCCCTCGTTGTCGGCGAGTGCCCGCAGGCGGGCCGGGTCGGCCCCGGGGGTGAACTTCAGCAGGGCGACGTCGGTCTCGAGGTCGGGGTGGATCGCGAGGTGGTCGGCCCGCTCGTCGGCGGGCGGCCGTTCGGCGAAATCCCGCCGCCAGGTGATCTCCTCGCTCTCGTAGTCGATCGACCCCAGCGGTGGGGCGCCGACGGTCTCGAAGGCGTCCCGCCGGGAGGTGTGGTTCTTGCGGACGCGGGTGCCCCGGTGGAGCGCACAGCGGTCGTCGGACTCGCTCGCGTGCATGCAGACCAGCACCTCCGCGCAGTCGCCCTTGGCCGCCTCGACCGCACAGACGGCGTTCATGACGTTGTCCGAGGAGGGTCGATCGGCCGAGCGCTGGCTGCCCGTGAAGACGATCGGGACGGGCGTCTCGAGCATGAACGCCATCGCGCTCGCCGAGAACTGCATCGTGTCCGTGCCGTGCATGACGACGACGCCGTCCGCGCCCGCTTCGATCTCCTCGTGGATGGCCGCCGCGAGGTCCTGCCAGACGGCCGGCGTCATGTTCTCCGAGAGGATGTTCGCGACGACGCGGCCGCGGTAGTTGGCCCGCCCGGCGAGGTCGGGCACCGCCCGGAGGACGTCCTCGGCGTCGAACCGCGCGGTGACCGCGCCGGTCCGGTAGTCGACGGTCGAGGCGATGGTTCCCCCGGTCGAGATGAGGGCGATCGTCGGGAGGTCCTCGTCGAACTCGACGGTGGACTCCTCGCTCACGCCGGCGGCGGCCTCGACGGCGTAGACGTCCGACTCGAGGACCTCGGCGTCGGCGTCGGCGCGGTCCACGCCGACGTTGTAGCCGCTCCCGAGCTTCACGACGAGGTGCTCGGGCGTCGAGGAGGGCAGCAGGACGCCCTCGACGGTCCCGCCGTCCCGCTCGACACGGACCCGGTCGCCAGGGTTCATGCCGCGGGCTACCGGCCGGCCGGACTTGAATCCATCCAAAGGCCCCTGGCGCGGGTGCCTCGTCCGAACGCACCCGGCCGATCGATCCGGCCAGCCCTCACTCGGCGAGGTGCCACCGGCCGTCGTCGTGCTCGACGGCCCCCCGCCCCGAGAGCCGGTTCAGGGCGTCCCTGACGACGCCCGGGGGTGCGTCGACCTGCCGGGCGAGCGTCCCCGCGTCCGCGGGTTCCTTGGCCAGGGCCCGGAGCAGCGGGGTCGCCAGGCGGGGGTCGACGCCGTCGACCGACTTGGCGATCTCCTCGCGGACGTCGGCGATCCGCCCCTGTGCCCAGCGCTGGGCGAGGGAGAGTTCGTTCTCGAGGCCCTCGAGGTCCTCGAGCGTCGAGGCCAACTCGGGGAGGTTGCCGCCGTCCTCGAACTCGACGGCGATCGAGAGGTGCCGACAGGCCGTCATGTCGAGGCCCCGTCCCGCCGCGTAGGCGCTTTTCGTCCCGAACTCGTAGGGCGAGACGTTCACCTCGAGACGCAGGTTGCGGGCGATCGAGAAGTACTTCCGCCGGCCGTCGTCCACCCGGCTCTCGACCAGGCCCGCCTCCTCCAGCTTCTCGAGGTGGTCGATGACCGCCTTCGGACTCACGCCCAGGTACTCGCTGATCTCCGTGACGTAGCAGGGCTTCTGGGCGAGCAGTCGCAGGATCCGCCGCCGGTTCGCGTTCCCCAGGAGGTCGAGCAGTTCGGCGGAGTCCATTTACGTGACGTTAGCGCCACGCATTGAAAAGCGTATCTCCCCCGCTCAGCGACCGGACCCGCCCTTGGCCCCGCCGTCGCCGGGGTTCTCGGGCCCGCTCGACTGCCCGGGGTCGTCCGGCCGTCCGCCACCGTTATCGCTCGTCGCGTTCCCCCGGGTGGCGCCCGGACTGTCCGTGGGTGGCCCGCCGGGACCGCCGTCCCCCGCGCCGGCCCAGGGCGGGGGCGAGCGGCCGGCGTCGGTGAGGTTGCGCGCGATGGCGGCGATCTCCGGCCCGGTCGCGTTGCCCGCGGCCCGCCGGAGGTCCGCGAGGGCGGTCGCGTTGACGCCGTGGCGCTCGGCGGTGGCCATGGTCTGGTCGACCGACTCACGGAGGTTGCCAAGCCGCGCGTGGACCGCACTCGCCCGGGCGGTGTACGCGACGCCGCTCCCGTTGGCCGCCTCGAGGCTGGCGCTCAGGTTCTCGAGCGCCTCGAGTCGCGTTTCGAGTTCGCGGGCCCGCTCCCGGACGGCCTGGCCGGGCGGTCCGTCCCCGTCCACGCCCGCCGCCCACATGCCCCGGTCCATCGCCCCGTCGGCGTCCGCGGCGCTGGCCTGGCCGAAGGCGGAGATCTGGGCCCCGAAACTCGCCTCGGTGGCGTTGGCGTCGGGGCTCTGGGCCAGGACGCCCGGTGCCAGGGCCAGTCCGAGGACACCCACCAGTCCCACCAGGAGGAGGGCGGTCCAGCCGACTGCGCGACGCTCCCGCATTACCAGGTCCTACTGCTGGGCCACCCTTAAACGGGGTTCTTCGTTCGTTCCGTTCAGGGCACCCGGAGACGCGCTCAGTTCGTCCGAGAGGGTTTATTCCGGCCCACGAGCCCGTCTTCGACCTGGCGGGACGCACACGCCGGGATCGACCGGACGTTTCAACCGAGCGAATGGTCTTTCCGCCGCCCGCGGTGGCCAGACGCGGGGGCGGTGGGAAAGCACGTCGCCATAAACGTATCGGGCAGCGTTTATGTCGCTGGGTTTGGTATGGGATACCGTACCGAATGTTCGAGGAATTCTCGAGCGGGTATTACCTCGGTCGGCTCTACGTCGAGCCGCGCGACGGCGAGCCCGCCGCGATGTGCCGCGCCCAGCACGAGCAGGTCAACGAGCAACTGTACGCCGACGGCGAGGGGGTCGAGCGGACCGACCGGCCGCTGGTCGTGAAGCTCGGCTCGCGGCACTTGCCCGTTCGGGGGGCCGCCGACGTCCCCGCCGACACCCTGGCGGTCCCGCCGGACGTCCTCGACGGCGAGTCCATCCGGAACCCGCCGACGCTGACCGAGGTGCTGCTCGCGAAGGCCGACCGGGCGGCCCAGCTGCTCCGGCTGACGAACGGGACCCCACGGGACGACTGGCCGCCGGACGCCGACCGGACCGGGATTTAAGCCCCTCGGGAACGCGGTCCCGACCGGATGCTCGACGAGTTGCTCGGCCGCGCCGACCTGAAGGAGGAGATCGCCGCCCTGGAGGCCGACCGCGACGATCTCGAACGCGAACTCGCGGCCGAGCGCGATCGCCGTGCGGACGCCCAGACCGCCAGACAGGACGCCGAACGCCGCGTCAACCGCCTCGAGGACCGCATCGAGCAACTCGAGGGCGACCTCGAGCGACTCCGTGGCGACGAGCCCGCCCCCGAACCGCGACACGTCGAGGCGCTCCAGGGCGATCGCCTCCGGGCCGTCCTCGACCGCCTCGGCTCGGTCGCCGCGCCACCCGAGGGGATCCTGACGGCCTACGTCCCGGACGGCCACGACCTCCCGGAGGGGGTACGCGAGGCCTTCGGCGACCGGGCCGGCATCGTCGCCTCGGCCGCGCCCTGCCTGGCCGTGACCGACGACGCCGGCCTCCTCGGGGCCTGCCTCTCGACGCCCGTCCCGCCCGAGCCCTTCCTCACGTGGAGCGACGCCGTCGAACTCGACCGGTCGTGGCTGGCGCCGACGGGCCGGCACACGCTCGCACTGGTCCGCTCGGACCTCTTCGCCATGGGGACCTACGACGGCCGCGAGCGGCAGGCCTTCCACGGGTTCACGTCGGACCTGAAGGAGCAACACTCGAAGGGCGGGTTCTCCCAGTCCCGCTTCGAGCGGCTGCGCGACGAGCAGATCGAGGACCACGTCGACCGCTGCCGGGCGGCCCTCGCGGAGCGGGAGGCCGACCCGGTCTACGTCGTCGGCGAGCGGGGCCTCCTCCCCGAGTTCGAGGAGGTCGCCGCCGTGACGGCGCCGGTCGACGCCACGGGCGAGCCCGAGGCCGCCCTCGCGGACGCCGTCCGGGCCTTCTGGACGGTCCGCCTCCGGACGGTCTGAGGAGGTAGCCTTAACCGGTCGCCGGCCCCCACGCCGGGTATGGCGGTCGCGATCCTCGCCCACGGCCAGTTCCCCGAGCGGGCGAAAACGGCGGTCGGCATCCTCCGCTTCGGCGACCGCGAGGTGGCCGCCGTGCTCGACCGGGACCTGGCCGGGGACCGCGTCCGCGACCACGTGTCCGACGTACAGGACGCGCCGATCGTCGCCTCGATGGCCGACGCGCCCCCCTGCGAGGAACTGATCGTCGGCATCGCGCCCATCGGCGGCGGGTTCGAGGACTCCTGGCGGCCCGACGTCCGGACGGCCCTCGAGCGCGGGTGTGACGTCACCGCCGGCCTCCACTACTTCCTCGCCGAGGACGAGGCGTTCGCGACCCTCGCCGCCGAGCACGGCGCCGAGCTCCACGACGTCCGCCGGCCGCCCGAGGACCTCACGGTCGCCGAGGGGACCGCGGACGAGGTCGACGCCCGCGTCGTCTGTACCGTCGGGACCGACTGCTCGACGGGCAAGATGACGACCAGCTACGCCCTCCGTGACGCCGCCCGCGAGCGGGGCGTCGACGCCGCCGTCGTCCCGACGGGCCAGACGGGCATTTTGATCGACGGCGGCGGCATCGCCGTCGACCGGGTGATCAGCGACTTCGCCGCCGGCGCGGTCGAACGGCTGGTCCGCGAGCGGGCCGACCGCGACCTCCTCCTCGTCGAGGGCCAGGGCGCGCTGGGCCACCCGGCCTACGCCGGCGTGACGCTCTCGATCCTCCACGGCGCCCAGCCCGACGCGCTCGTGCTCTGTCACGAGGCCGGCCGCGAGCGCGTCCACGGCTACGAGGACTTCGCCATCCCGCCCGTCGAGGAGTACGCGACCCTCTACGAGCGCGCGGCCGCGCCCGTCCGCGAGACGGCCGTCGTCGCCGGCGCGCTGAACACGAGCCACCTCGAGGCCGACGCGGCCGGGGCGGCGATCGACGCCTACGGCGAGACCCTGGGCGTCCCCGCGACGGACCCGGTCCGCCGGGACGACGACGCGGTGCTCGACGCGATTCTTGACGGGGCGTGAGAGGTTGCCGCCGAGGATGTGTGATCCGGACGCGGAAATGGCGTTGCCGAGGCACGCAGTCAGAGGGACCACACGACCGGATTGTCTCGAGTGGTCGCTGGACCCTGACGACGAGAGGGAGTAAGAATGGCGAGGTCGACGAGTGCGAGGTGCGGGGATCGCCGGCGAGCGAGCGAAATCTCGGCTATCTGCTATCCTTCTCGGCGGCCCAGGGCTCCTCGATCTCCAGCTCCTCGGCCTGGCGCTCTATTTCCTCCGGGTCCTCGCCGAGGTATTCCGCAAGCTCCTGGGTCAACCCCCTTGCATCCGCTTCGTCGTGAGTTTCCCTGGGCATCGCGGGTATCTACGGGTTACGTTGGCAGACGAATGTAGCTTGCGGCCACTTAAACGCTACCATGAGGGTGGCTCGTCCGGTGAAATGACGCCTCGATAGGCGTCCAAGAACCAGCCTGCGTGTTCTGTGAAGTAGTCCGTGCAACGCCTGACGACCGCCCCGGCGTCGAAGTTGTCGAGCGGGGGATGCCTCGGATAGATCTTGACGTCTCGCTCGGATCGCGAATAGAGGTCGATGTGTAGCCCCTCGTCGAACACGTCGTGGCCGAACTCGGCCGTCGGGTCGTGATCGAACTGGGCTATCGTCGTGAACGTTTCGGGCCCCTCGATCAGTTGAAGCTGCACGGCGAAGCGAACCAGCTCGCCCTTCGACTTGGCCATCCGGACGCAGACGTGGCAGTCACCGGTTTCGCTACGTACGTACCATTCCTTTCCGTACCGCGCCACACCCGCTACGCGTCGGCGCGGGATTTAGTCTTTTCACCACCTCGGGTGGGCGGATCGTACAACGAGTACACCGGGTACACGACGTACATAGTACATCGAGTACATCGAGTACAACCAGTACACGACGTACGAGGCGGACGTCGTACGTGGCGTACACGGCGTCCGTCGCGGCCGAAACCCGACGACGGCGGCGGGAGCGGACCCGCTCGCATGTAACTCGGGCTGAAAAACGTTTATATAGTGAACATGTGCCATACTACCACAGATGTATCCGCTTCTCTCGACCACTGCGCCGCTCGTCACCGACTCCACGCGCTGGATGAGCGGCGTCCTCCGGGGATCCATCGACCTGGATCCCCGCTCCCGGACGAGCGACGAGTACCTCCCCTGGGACCCCGCGGGCGAGTACGGCGGCATCTGCGGGACCCACTTCTTCCGGGACATCCCCCACCGGCGGAACGTCCCGACGGTCTTCGTCCACGGGAACACCGCCGACGCCTCGATCTGGCTCCCCATGATGGAGTCGTTCCTCGAGCGGGGCGACACCGGCGAGGACCTCTGGGCGATCACCTTCCGGCGGTCCTCGCCCAGCCACGAGGAGATGGCCGACCAGCTCGAGGACTTCGTGGCCCGCGTCCGGGAGTATACGGGCTACGACACCGTCGACCTGGTCTCCCACAGCCTCGGCGTGACGGGCGTGCGGTACTGGCTCGCCCGGGAGGACCGCTACGACTGGGTCGACACCTTCGTCGGGCTCGCCGGGGCCAACCACGGCGCCTCCCGCTGCCGGCGTCTGGCCCAGGCCGGCGTGCCCCTCGGCGCCGCGCGCACGAACTGGTTCCTGAACCCCGACAACCTCGACGATCCGGCCCACCCGCTCGTTCGCCTGAACGCGGAGGAGACGCCCGGCGACGTCGAGTACTACACGCTGCGCGCGAGCGAGGACCGCTACTTCCGGGAGAACCCCGAGAGCCCGGCGCTGGCGGGCGCGACGAACGAGGAGATCGAGACCGACCACCGTGGGCTCCTGACCGCCGACGCCGCCGTCGAGCGCACGTACGACTGGCTGCGCACCTGAGCAGCGGGGACCGAGGCCGGCTCAGCGGAGAAAGCCCAGCAGTCGGTAATCCTCGTCGGGGTCGTACCGCCGGAACAGCAGGCTGTTGGTCAGGACGGAGACGCTCGAGGTGGCCATCGCGGCCGCCGCGAGGACGGGCTGGAGGAGCCCGAGGGAGGCCAGCGGGATCATGGCCGTGTTGTAGCCCAGCGCCCAGAAGAGGTTCTGGCGGATCTTCGCCAGCGTCCCCTCGGAGACGCGGATGGCCCGGACCACGTCGACGGGGTCGTCCCGCATCAGCGTCACGTCGGCGGCCTCGATGGCGACGTCGGTCCCGCTGCCGATGGCACAGCCCACGTGGGCGACCGCGAGGGCGGGCGCGTCGTTGACGCCGTCCCCGACCATCATCGCGCGGCGGCCCTCGGCCTGGATGGCCTCGACGGCGTCGGCCTTGTCCTCGGGGCGGACTTCCGCGCGGACGTTCCCGGGGTCGATGCCGACCTCCTCGGCGACCGCCCGGGCCGTCCGCTCGTTGTCGCCGGTCAGGAGCATGACGTCGAGGCCCCGGTCCCGGAGCACCGCGACCGCCTCGGTCGCGCTGTCCTTGACGGTGTCCGCGTCCGCGACGACGCCGGCCACCCGGCCGTCGACGGCGACCAGCATCGCGGTCTTGCCCTCCCGCTCGAGGCGGTCCATCGCGTCCTCGGCCGGCGCCGGGTCGACGCCGTGGTCCCGCAGGAGCCCCCGGTTGCCCACGAGCACCTGCCGGCCCTCGACCGTCGCGACGACCCCCTGGCCGGGGACGTTCTCGAAGGCCTCGGCGCTCCCGACCTCGAGGCCGCGCTCGCGGGCGCCCGCGACCACCGCCTCCGCGAGGGGGTGCTCGCTGTCGGCCTCGGCGGTCGCCGCCAGCCGGAGGACCGCGTCCTCGTCGAGGGCCTCGTCCGCGAGGGCCGCCGTGCCGCCGTTCGCGACGGCGTCGCCCCCGTCGGCCGCCGCCCGGTCGATCGCCACGACGTCGGTCAGCGCCATCTCGCCCGTCGTGAGCGTGCCCGTCTTGTCGAAGACGACCGTGTCGACCTCGCGGGCCCGCTCGAGGATGTCCCCGCCCGTGAACAGGATGCCGTTACGGGCGCCGATGGCCGTCCCGACCATCGTCGCCGCGGGCGT
>Ga0207797_1000904_pt1 | contig 22020 bp, 19 predicted proteins | sample PRCRCaboRojoPR_6_FD_187275 | JGI IMG/M metagenome (GOLD analysis project Ga0207797, IMG submission 187275) | Marine sediment microbial community from Cabo Rojo, Puerto Rico - PR CR 10% Liquid 1 (SPAdes) | ecosystem: Environmental > Aquatic > Marine > Coastal > Sediment | place: Cabo Rojo, Puerto...
ACGGCCAAACACGCCGGGAGACTGACACTGAATCCGATATCCCATCTGGATCCTATCGGCACGATTATGCTGTTTTTGGTGCATTTCGGGTGGGCGAAGCCGGTACCGGTCAATCCGGTAAACCTGCAAGATCCCAAGCGGGATATGTTATGGATTTCTCTGGCCGGGCCGGGATCGAATCTCCTTCTGGCATTTCTGTTCGGTGCGGTTATCCGGGTCATTGGAGTGCCCCGCTTATCGGCCGGATTTTCAGGGAGCGGCATGGAACTGATCGGTCTGATGATGGTATATGGCGTGATAATTAATATCGCCCTGGCAATCTTTAACCTGATACCTGTGCCGCCGCTGGATGGATCGAAGATTTTTCACGCGTTCATTCCGGACAGATATGAACAGCAGTATCTCCAATTTCAACAGTATGGTCCGATGATCCTGATTGGATTAGTAATGCTTGGAATGTTCAGTAATATCTCGATCTTCGGGGCGATCCTGCGGCCCGGCATAAGTTTCTTCAGCGTTTTATTTGCAGGAGTTGATTTAAGCGCGGGGTTCTGATATGTTTTTTAAAAAGAAAAAGCCTATTAGCGTCCGGAGAAGTGAGGGGGAAACGGACGATGATCGGCGGATTCAATTCAGGAGTTTGCGTTCCCGGCGAAAGAAAGGTGACCGTCCGATTGGATGGCTGTTAATGATGCTCATTGCAGTCGGATTGCTTTTCTGGTACCTGGCACAGTTTTAGACCGGATGGACAGACGCTGAATTCACCTGACTAACGCACTCGCACGCGCCTCCCGATACTGGTGTAATTCCTGCCATATTGCAGAGCACCTCTGCACAGAAAATTCCGGTTGACAATTGGACGGAATTACAGTAACCTGAAATAAGATTATAAGGTCTGAATATGACTGTGATATTTTCCAAAAAGTGTGAATACGGGTTGCAGGCGGCACTCTACCTGGCTGCGAATATGAATGACTGGCCGATTTCATCGGATGAGATTGCCCGGGTCCTGCACATCCCTAAAGAATTTGTTTCTAAAATTTTGCAAAGCCTGACCAGGTATGGTATAGCGGGATCTAAAAAAGGGAAATCCGGGGGTTTTTACCTGGCGAAACAGCCTTCTGAAATCCAGCTTATTGATATCGTTGCCGCGATTGATGGTGTGGATATTTTTGAGAGCTGTGTATTGGGATTCCCGGAATGCTCACCGGACCATCCATGTCCGGTACATGAGCGGTGGGGTCGGTTGCGGGATGAAGCGTATCGTATGCTGAGTACCGAGACCCTGGACGAGTTAACCGAAAAGACAATCGAGAAAATCCAAAGTTTGTGACGGATTTTTTTTGAAAATAATAGGATAAAAATGTCTGAATTTTCTGCGTCTGTCGCGGCCAGGCAACGGCAAGCAAAGGGGAAGAAAGGGCGAAAAATCAGGCGAAATCCGGAGAAGCCGATACAGAAATATCGGTTTTATATCCAGAGTTTCTTCTTGTTTCTTTCTCTGGCCATAGGTGTGCGGTTTTACTTTTTCATCCGGTTCCTGGAATCAGGGGGAGAGACGGTTTTCGTCAGCCGGCCACCCGGTGTGGACGCCTACCTGCCGATCAGTTCCATGATGAGTCTCTATCACTTTATTAAAACCGGAGTGATCCAACAGGCACATCCTGCGGGATTGTTTATTTTTCTTGCCATCGTCCTTATCTCGCTTGCCATTGGCAAAGCATTCTGCAGCTGGATCTGCCCCGTCGGTATGCTCTCGGAATGGCTGGGAAATCTGGGTGAACGGTTATTCGGAAAAATCAAGCTGCCGAAGTTTCTTGACTATCCACTCAGAAGTTTAAAGTACCTCTTGCTGGCCTTTTTCGTCTATTCGATTTTCATTCTGATGAGTGACGCCGCCATCAGTGCCTTTCTGGGCAGTCCGTATAATCAGGTGGCGGATATCAAGATGTATTACTTTTTTGCGGACATCTCAAAGACAGCACTCATTGTTATAACCGTGCTGTTCCTGGGATCGATTTTTATCCGGAATTTCTGGTGCCGCTATCTCTGTCCTTATGGTGCACTGCTGGGCATTGCCGGATTGCTCAGTCCTCACAAAATCCGAAGAACTCCGGAGAGTTGCATTGACTGCGCCAAGTGTGCAAAAGCCTGTCCATCGTTTATTAAAGTCGACAAGGTAGAGACCGTTTGGTCAGATGAATGCTCCTCGTGCCTACAATGTGTTGATGCATGTCCCGTGGCGGATACCCTTGAGGTGAAGTCCCTCCTGACCAGACGGAAGATCCCGAAGAAGAAAATTGCCGTAGCGATCGTTTCTCTGTTCCTCGTCATCACCGGGATCGGTATGATAACGGGAAACTGGCAGAATACCATTTCCAAAGAGCAGTATCTGCAACACTATGAGAAGCTGGAACAGTACGGGCATCCTACAAGCACATCTGATGTCCGTTCTCTGAACCGTGACGCCGCCGGACAGGAGCGGTAACTGACTGACACATCTCTGTAAACGGGGATTTATAATTCGGGGCTCTGTCTCCCTGATGCTCCCCGCTCCCGCGCGTCCAATCTCCATTTGGAAGATACTTATTGTTTTGACCTCCACCGAATTCCGTTACGCATTCTCTCCAATGGTTTCTACCTTATAACAGGCGTGCCATGATTTCCGGGGAATCGGACTCCCGAATCACAAGTTTTTTTCATTGAAATCGGTAAGTGGAAACTTCATACAAACCGGAGGCTTGAATGCGGGCAATACGATATCAAGGGGTTCTCGTCCAGCTCACCCGTGGCGATATCGCCAATCAGCCGGATTGTCAGGCGGTAGTCAATGCTGCGAATGCTCAACTTCGAATTGGCGGAGGTGTGGCCGGTGCGATCCACCGGGGAGCCGGCCCTGAACTAGAAGAGGAGACCCGGCCGCTCGCTCCGATTAATCCAGGGGAAGCAGTGATCACCGGGGGACATGATTTGCCCAATGATCATATTATTCATTGTCTCGGTCCGGTCTATGGACGTGACCGCCCGGAGGAGGAGCTGCTGGCGAATTGTTATCGCAATGCACTGCAGCGGGCAGAGGAAAACAAAATTGAGTCGGTGGCGTTCCCGGCGATTTCTACCGGCGCATTCGGATATCCCATGCATGAAGCAGCGAACGTGGCATTCAACACTCTGAAGCAAGAAATCCCGGGACTCCACTCGGTGGAGACAATCCGGTTTGTCCTCTGGGGGGAGCATGCAATGGAAGTACACCAGCAGGAGATGGAGTCTGTCTTTGGCTAAGATGTCGGCCCATCCGGACACCGGATAATGCAACATCGGAACTATCATCTGTTGAACCGTTTTCTGTGAAGGGTGCAGCGGAGAGAACCGGAACTATAAGAGAACTCATAATCCTGGTGAAAACCCATATGTAGTAGCCCCGATCCATCGGGATTTCCGCTGCGCTCTGACTTGCTGGGTCTCTGCGGGAGAAGATCCATTGGTTGTTTCTCCCTGAGTTTTTGTTTTACACACCCTCTATGCCGGATTCTCTCCTGAAGAATGGACCATAGCAAGCTCCACATTTTCCTGGTACTATTGGTATTGTTGAGCAGACGTAATAGTCATAAAGAGAATTAGAATACGGTTTGTGAACGATCATGTGGGTTTACTATTTTCTCAACGTCTTCTTTTTTATTTTTCACACCGTACTCACCCTGTTTAACCTATTCGGGTGGATCTGGCGGAAAACACGTCGATGGAATTTACTCACACTTTCTCTCACGGCATTTTCATGGACAGTCCTCGGGATTTGGTATGGGTTCGGATACTGTCCCTGCACCGACTGGCACTGGAAGGTGCGGTGGGAGCTGGGATATTACGATATGCCCAGGTCCTATCTGAAATTCCTGGTGGATTCACTCACCGGATTGAATGTGAATGCCGGTTTGATTGATACCCTTGCCATTATCTTCTTTTCTCTGGCATTTCTCCTCTCCATTATTTTAAACATTCGTGGTTACCTGCATTCGAAGAACCAATCCATGACAGATCATTCATTAAAGATGTAACCCTCTAATTCATGGCAGCCGTACTTAGCTCAACGTGATGTCATCGTACCACGGAATATCCGTCGCAGAAAGGAAACAAATTCTGTCATCGGATGAGACAACACGAATTGTACAGATTTACACGGCTGAAAAATCAAAAGGACTGAGCTCAGCGAAGAAAAGACCACCCGTTCTTTGTGTTTTTGTGCCCTGGTGGTAAAATATGAACCGGGAAATAGGAGCACACCTCTTCAGGGCCTTGTGAATCCTCAGCGATCTCAGTATTTGCTTCACAGGTACCCGATTCACATGCACAGGAGCAATCAGAATAGCCCCACAATTTTTCTTTTTGAGAGTAAATAATCCTGATTATGGGCCCATTATTCTTTCTATTTCTCTTTGGAATCTTTTGCCGGAAAATATATTTTATCCCTTCCTCGATATCGGTTGAGACACAGTAAACAGGGGGCTGCATCCTGTGGATATGAAATCATGGTACGCGTGAGCAAGGAGGTGTACTCTTGGCGGAGGAACAAGCGAGCGACGGACGGATAATTCGATACGGTCCCTATCCTGAATTATCCCTGCCTGCAGTATTAGTTGGTTATCTTCTCGGGGCCTTAATTGCTCTGAGTATTGGTTACGCCAGTCTGATCCTGGGATTTTCAATTGAGGGATCGGAGCTGGCGGCGATCCTTGGTTTTGGAATTCTCCGGGGTATTATGCGCCGGAACAGTATTATTGAGAATAATATCAACCAGACGGTTGCCAGTGGGGTGAACGGTGCATCGGCCGGTATGATGTTTTCCGTACCGGCGCTGTTCATTCTGGGGTATACTGATTTTAATCCCTACCTGCTGGTGTTGGGGTGTATTTCCGGTGGTATTTTAGGGATTGCATTCATCATTCCTCTCCGGAAACAGATGATTGACTTTAACCGGCTGGCGTATCCGGGGGGAATTGCGGTGGCGGCAATTCTGAAGTCCCCCGGCGCCGGAATCCGGAAAGCGATGCTGCTGATTGGTGGTGCGGTTCTGAGCGGGTTGGTGCATTTCGTTAGTCAGGTCACGAATTTTTCCAATGTGCCCATCGGAGAATGGATCGGTATGCCGGAATTCATGAACGGGTACTGGTATCTCTCGCTGCTGACTGTCGGAGTTGGATTTTTGGCAGGCAAGGGTGGGATATATTTTGTCGTCGGCGGGTATGTGTGTTACTGGATACTCGCACCCCTGCTTTCCGCCCAGGGCTTGCTACCTGATCCGTCAGCCCTGGCATCGGCGGGTGAAACCATGCCGGTCTTCCTCCGGGAAACCCTCTTCAAACCAGTGGGGATTGGAATGCTGATTGGAGGGGCACTGGCCGGGATTATCCTGGCATTTCCTCTGATTGTCAGCGCAGTCCGGAGTATGCAGAGTGCATCCAGAATGAAGAGCGAACTCTCCCAGGACGAAATGCCCATCAAACTGCTCTATGTGGGGATCATCGGTGCGTTTATTGTCCTGTTTATCATTTCCAAGCTGTCTGTCGAACAGTTGGGGTGGGTCCGCGGCGTGACCATGGCATTGCTAGGAACGCTCTGGATCTGGATGGCTGGCGTGATTCTCGCCGAATGTATCGGCCGGACAAACTGGTCTCCACTGAGCGGTATGACTCTGATAGGTATTACCATACTGATCTTTATCGCCAGTGGACTCGGTGACCGGGAAACCGTAATTGCATCCATGATGGTTGGAGCAGCGATGTGCGTTGCCATGGCTCAGGCCACGGACCTGATGATGGACCTGAAAACCGGATATCTGGTGGGGGCTTCCCCGCGTATGCAGCAGATGGGACAGTATCTCGGAGTCTGGCTGGGCCCTATACTCATTATGGGATTGATTTTTGTGCTGCACCAGGCGTACGGAATGGGTTCTGAGCGGCTTCCGGCTCCCCAGGGACAGGCATTGGCCAGTATGATCAGTGGTATCCTCGGTGGAAACGTACCGGTGGAAAAGTATATCGCAGGAGCGGGGCTTGGTGCAATCCTCAGTGCCAGTGGAATCGGAGGGCTCGGTATTCTGGTGGGGCTGGGGTTTTATCTGCCGTTTAACATTGTATTAACATATACCATTGGTACAGTGCTCCGGTTGGTTGTGGACTGGAAAAAAGGTCATAAATTCAGTCAGGATGTCGGTATTCCGATCGCTGCCGGTTTGATTGTTGGAGAGGCATTGGTAGGAGTCGGATTTGCCCTGTTCTACGTTATAACCGGAGCTATGGGAGCATAGGAGGATTTACTATGAATAGAATCGGATTAATTCTCATCGCCCTGAGTTTTCTTGTTGGCTCCTATATCACTGTATTGCGTGAATGGACAGTGAACTGGACCGGTTTTCTTCCGGTACTGGCTGTCGGGTTGGTCGGTGTGGCATTGGTGCAGCTCAGCCAGCGGCGTCAGGCGCAGGAACAGGATAAGGTTGAGGAAGATATTCAGAGTATCGAGGAAAGCCTTGAAAAGATAGTGAAGGACGCCCGTCAGCTCGATAAAGACAAGGATCAGATTCCCATATATGAGCTGCATGAGCATATTGATGAAATTTTCATCGAAGATCTGAACAATTTCGTCGAGCGGCGTGAAAGTATCGGCCATGCCTACTCACTGCAGGATTATGCCGACATCATGAGCCATTACGCCGCCGGCGAGCGGTATCTTAACCGTGTCTGGTCGACATCGGTGGACGGATATATCGACGAGGCTCACAAGTTTGTTACCAGGGCGGAGCAGCAGTTCACACAGGCATATGATCGATTGAAATCGCTCAGGGAAGATTCCCAGAATCCGTCTGATAATCAGGATAGCTCAGCAGAAAGTCGCTGATCAATCTCATGGTGCAGCCCTGGGATACACTTGACAGCCAAACGCTCGCTTCAACTGATGTGTTTACTATCCGGAAAGTCACCCGTAAATCACGTCAAAGTGGTGTGAGAGCCGGATTTTTTACGCTGGAAGCACCCGACTGGATCAATGTAATTGCTCTTACGCCTGGCAGGCAGATCGTCCTGATCCGACAATTCAGACACGGGATGGAGGAGGTGACGCTGGAGATTCCCGGTGGGATTGTGGATTCCGGTGAAACACCGGCTGAGGCGGCCAGCCGGGAGCTGGCAGAGGAGACCGGATACACAGGGGATGCACCGCAACTCCTCGGGAGTGTTGCGCCAAATCCGGCTATCCAAAATAATCGCTGCCATACTTATCTGATTGAATCTGCCAGACCGACCAGGGAAAAACACCTCGAAGAACTGGAAGAGATTGAGGTTGAACTTAAACCACATTCGGAGGTCATGGACAGTATCCACCAGGGTGAGATCAATCACGCGCTGGTGATTGCAGCATTTTATTGGTATCATCAGCGATAAATCGAATGTACGGTATTTCGCTTCACCGGATGTAAGCCCGCTTACAGCAAGTTTCATGCAGGAATCCCATCATTGGATAATAGTGAGAGAAAAGTGCTTGTAATATGAGTAATTCAGTCATATATTTATCCGTTCATGGGATGTACCAAGCACCATACCGTTTAGCTGTTCACTTTTCTTATCCCGTAACCCGGCCAGGGTTACACACACTCGCTGTATACCATTCCGCATGTCATTGTTGTCCGGCCTGAGGCCGGACCATCATTCGTGTACTTTGTCAGATATGATAAGTGTGCATCAAACCCAACAGTAACGGAACAAAGGAGTGTTGTATTATGGCAAACTATGCAAGAGAAGATATCCTGGTCAGCACAGACTGGGTTGAGACACATAAGGACGATCCAAACGTAAGAATCCTGGAGGTGGATGTTGATACCTCCGCGTATCAAGAGGGACACATTGATGGTGCACTCGGGTTGAACTGGGAGACACAGCTGAGTGACCAGGTTCGCCGGGATATTCTCACCAGAGAAGAGTTCCAGCAACTGGTACGGGAGAGTGGCATTTCCAAAGATACTACCGTGGTGTTTTATGGTGACAACAACAACTGGTTCGCTGCCTATGCTCTGTGGGAGTTTCGGTATTATCGTCATCCCGAAGAGCAGCTGAAGCTGATGAACGGGGGACGCAAAAAGTGGATTCAGGAAAACCGTGATCTGGTCACAGAGGTGCCCGAGTATCCGGAAACGGACTATGTCGCCAAATTTCCGGATGACAATGTCCGTGCCCATAAGGATCTCATCCTGGACAGCCTCGATCGGCCGCAGTTCAATCTTGTCGATGTCCGCTCTCCGCAGGAGTTTACCGGTGAAGTCATCGCACCACCGGGAATGAATGAGACCGCGCAGCGTGGCGGTCATATTCCCGGGGCGGTGGATATCCCGTGGGCTTCTGCGGTTAATGACGACGGGACGTTCAAATCCTATGAAGAGCTCCAGGAGATTTACGCGGATGCCGGTGTAGATCCGGATAAGGAGACTATCGCTTACTGCAGGATCGGTGAGCGGTCCTCCCACACCTGGTTTGTCCTGAAGTACTTGTTGGGTTATGATAAGGTCCGGAATTACGATGGTAGCTGGACCGAGTGGGGGAACCTGGTCGGTGCTCCTATTGAACAGGGGAACGGCAGTGCCGGCTGACTGACGGAGAGACGCGGTACAGGGTGGGGTTCGCCCCACCCTGACTTATCCGGTGCATTGCAATACGAGAAGCAGGATGGGATGAATAAATATATTTCAGTGCATATTGTCGCATGTCTGACAAAACAGGCGATTGATGAACTGGTTGGACAATTTCGCTCCGCCTCCAATGAACAGGTAAAGCATCTGCATGCCTGGGCAGATACAATGGCCGGCCGGCTGATTTGTGAGTGGAGGGCGGAAGATAAGGAGACCCTTTTAGAGTGGTTGGAAGAGCGGAATGTCAGAATGCGTGGTGACAGTGAGTGGATCATGCAGGTGGGGTATGAAACGAGCGGAAACCGCAATGGGTAAGCGTTAATGATGTATTCAATGATCAGAAGGAGTTTCGAGGCACGACTATGACTATCGCTCGGGAACTAAGCACAATCTCGCCTCCGGCTTCCCGATCAATTGGGAAGGGAGTTTGGCAGACTATCGGGAATACGCCTCTGCTTCAGCTGCGGCGGGTAACCGATCACCTGTCTGATGATATCACTGTATACGCAAAAGCGGAATGGATGAATCCCGGTGGTTCGGTGAAGGACCGTCCCGCCTGGAATATTATCCGGAAAGCGGAACAGCGGGGAGAGCTCACGCCGGAGAAAATTCTGCTGGATGCGTCATCCGGAAATACGGCGATCGCATACGCCATGATCGGTGCGGCAAAGGGATATTCTGTCCGGCTCTGTCTCCCGGAGAACGCAGATAAGTATGTCGTCAGAACATTGCAAGCGTACGGAGCGGATCTGGTGTTTACTCCTGCTTCAGAGGGTTCAGACGGGGCGATCAGGAAAGCTCGTGCTCTACATGATGCGGGGCCGGGGCGGTACTTTTATGCTGATCAGTATAATAATCCCGCGAACTGGCAGGCGCACTATGAAACCACCGGTAAGGAGATATGGCAGCAGACTGAGGGGCGGGTTACGCACTTTATCGCCGGATTAGGAACCAGCGGGACATTTACCGGAACCGGTCGGCGGCTCCGGGAATATGATGACGATATTCGGTTAATCAGTTTCCAGCCGGAGTCACCCCTGCATGGGCTGGAAGGATTAAAACACATGGAGACGGCAATTGTCCCGGGGATTTACGATCCGGGTCTGGCTGACAGTAATTTTTGGATATCGACGGAACGGGCACAGGAAACCATGAAACGGCTGGCTTCTGAAGAAGGCATTTTCGCCGGCCTGTCAGCCGGTGCGGCTGTGAGGGCATCTCTGGATGTGGCTGAACAATTATCAAGGGGTAGAATCGTCACCATTTTGCCGGATAGTGGTGGGCGATACGTGACCCAATCATTCTGGGAGGAATAATTTTATGGAAGTACAATTATCAAAGGCAGTGGATCGGGCGATTCGTACACATGGTGAGGAGACGTATCCATATGAATGCTGTGGATTTTTGCTTGGGAAAGCGGATGAGAGTATCAGAAAGGTGGATGGAATCTATCGGCAGGAGAACCAGATAGATTCCTCACGGGAGACCCGGTACCTGATTCGGCCGGAAGCCTATAAAAATGCCGAAAAGCAAGCCAAAGAGACCGGTCAGGAACTGGTTGGAATCTATCACTCCCATCCGGATCATCCCTCCCGCCCGTCGCAGTATGATCTGGATCATGCCTGGCCATGGTATGCCTATCTGATCCTCTCGGTACAATCCGGGAAAGCCGATTCTCTGGAAGCCTGGCACATGCGGGAAGACCGGTCTGCATTCGATGAAGTGATTTTGCATGTAGCAGATGATGAACATTTGACCATAAATAAAGGAGAATAGTATTCATGGGAAAAATACAGGTTGAAATACCTACTCCGCTTCGGCAATACACGGAGAATAACGATGCGGTTCAGGTTAACGCCTCAACCATTGGAGAGTTGCTGGACCAATTGGTTAAGTATTATCCTGATTTAAAGAAGCATCTGTATAATGATGAGGGAAAACTGCGTAATTTTGTGAACATCTATGTGAATGATGAGGATATCCGTTATCTGGACCAGCAAAACACAGCGGTGAGTGAACAGGATGAAGTGAGTATTATTCCGTCAGTTGCCGGTGGAATTGACGTCGAGACGAACGGCCAGCTGAGCCGTGAGGAGATCGAACGATACAGCCGCCATCTGATCATGCCGGAAGTGGCAATGGAAGGACAGCGGAAGCTCAAAGCGGCGAAAGTTCTTATGGTCGGTGCCGGTGGACTCGGATCGTCTCTGGGATCCTACCTTGCAGCCGCCGGCGTTGGCACACTGGGGATTATTGATTTTGATCAGGTGGATTTTACGAATCTTCAACGTCAGATCATGTATTCTACTGAAGATGTGGGAAAGCCGAAACTGGAGGCGGCGAAGCGAAGGATCCGGGAGATTAATCCGGGTGTGAATGTTGAGACGTATGAAACCCGGTTAACGTCGGATAATGCCATGGACATTCTGGACGGGTATGATGTGGTGGTGGACGGCACGGATAATTTCCCGACCAGATATCTGGTCAACGATGTGTGTGTGATGTTGGGGATACCGAATGTCTATGGCAGTATCTTCCGGTTTGAAGGCCAGGCTTCGGTATTCGGACTGGAAGGTGGTCCGTGTTACCGATGCGTTTATCCGGAGCCCCCGCCGCCGGGACTGGTACCCAGCTGTGCTGAAGGAGGTGTGCTTGGGGTACTGCCGGGAATTGTCGGAACCATTCAGGCGACCGAGACTATCAAGCTGATTCTCGGGCAGGGAGAGAGCCTCTCCGGGAGGTTGCTGCTATTCGATGCGTTGAAGATGCATTTCCGGGAGCTGAATCTGCACAAAGATCCGGATTGTCCGGTCTGCGGCGAGAATCCGAGTGTTACCGAACCTATCGATTACGAGCAATTCTGCGGAATTCGCGGTGAAGAAGAGGAGGCCAAAGAGCTCGGGGATCAGTGGGAGACCTCACCGGAAGAGTTGAAGGAACGGCTTGAGGCGGATGAAGACATTTTTATCCTGGATGTCCGGAATCCGGAAGAGTATCAGATTTCCCGGATTGAAGGCAGCAAACTGATTCCACTGGATGAGCTTCATGAGCGGATGGCGGAGTTGAATACGGCTGATGATATTGTTGTACACTGCCGGACCGGAGTTCGAAGTGCGAAGGCTGTGGAGTATTTGCGCCAAGCCGGTTTTGGTAAGGTGAAGAATCTGGTAGGTGGTATTAACGCCTGGGCGGAGAAGGTTGATGAAAGTCTGCCCACCTACTGACGGCTGAATGATGGAAGAGTAGACCCTGGCAGAGTCCCGGACCCTGGCAGGGTCCTGCTATGCGGTCCTCGATACGTTCTCCAGGGCAGTAGCAAGATCGGCGATCACCGGCCGGATATCCTCTTCACAACCCACTGCAATTCTGACCAGATACCTGGAGAGCCCAAGGGATTCCAGCCACTCCTCCGGTTCAAAGTAGTGAGCGATCATGGTGTACGGACAGACCAGGGTTTGGTTCGATCCCAGGGTCGGCGCTTTTTTGATGGCCTGCATATGAGAATCGTAAAATGACTTGAGCCCCTTTTCGCTGTCATCCGCAAGAGTAAAGCTTATCACACTGCCGAATCCATCCAGAATTTTACTGGCGGTTTCATGAGATCGATGCGTTGGAAGTCCGCAAAAATACACTCTCTCTACAGTCAGTTGATTTTCCAAAAATTCTGCAACCCGTGACGCGTTCCGGTTAAACCGTTCCATCCGTTCGGTAAAATCCTGCATATTCTGCCAGAGAATATCTGCCTCAGGGACAGACATCCTGTTGTTCCATTGACTTTGGTAATACTCAATCTGTTCAGCACTACCCCGGTCCCTACAGAGCAAGGCTCCACCGCCGTGATTATTGGCGCCGTTAAGGTATTTCGTCGTGCTGTGCACAACATAATCGGCTCCAAACCGGAATGGTTTGCAGTTCTGTGGTGTAGCAAAGGTATTATCGACGATGAAAGGAATATTGTGCTTGTCTGCTATCTCGCCGAGATACTCCAGATCCGGAACGTCATTTAACGGATTGGTAATGGTTTCAGTGATAATGGCCGCGGTGTGTTCGTTAAGCAGATCGGGGAGTTTCTCCACTTCCGCAACATTCAGAAACACATTCCCGGTATCTTTCCCCTGGCAAGGGGCATCCCTCAGCATGGTATATGTATCCGTATAGAGATGCCCGATTGAGATTACCTGCGATTGATCAGGTGTACGGAGCAGATCGAGCAATGTGGCGATGGCATTCATTCCCGAAGGGAACAGAAAGCAGCGCTCTCCTTCCTCCATCCGGGATAACCGGGTTTTAATCCGGGGGATTGTATCTTTCGGCTTTTCAACTTTGCTGATCCCAAGAAAATGAACGGCTTCCCGGCTGGATAGCAATGGTCCGCGCCGCTTGTGGCGTTCACGGAGCGCAGTCATGTGGCGGTCATTATTACTCAGTACTGCACTTCCGGAGATGTACCGGTCATCACCGGCAAGAGGCAGGATCAGGTAATCAATCTGATCTTCAGGAATACCGGTGAGATCTGTTGTGCCGGCTGAGTAACAGAGAGTCGAACATCCTGCTGTCTTCGCACGATTAACCAGTGTAGCTGCGGCATGCGTGCTGTGGCTCGGTTCCGGTAGTGAAAACAGGAGGATGTCACCATTCCGAAATCCGGTTTCTCCGTTAATCTCCGTAACAGCACACGGTGTAAATGGTGGAAAAAATTTGGAAAAATGGTCAGAAGTGAATATCTGATCGGGATTCAATGTTCTGATATTGCATTCCGAAGATCCCTGCATAATATAGCCACATATTTCAATCAGAGCCGTTTCCTGAGAACAATACAACAGGCAGTTCCGGAACGGGAATTGCCCGGTGAGTTTTCTCTTCAATACCCTGAGATAGGGATGCTCAACAAATCGATAGTAACCATAACGGTAGGCTCCAGTCCCTTCCTTAAAATCTACGACATCCTGGAGAGTTGGTAATGTGCCGGTAACGGCATGTTCACCATGGACAGGTTCCCCCGGTCTGGTCTCTTCGTCTGCGAATAACTCTCCGAGCACATGATTTGTGTCATTTTTGTACGGAATAGGTCCGCGCTCCGTGTCTCGTGTATGAGTTCCGCTCAATTCCTGTAGTCTATACAGAATATACCGCTTCCTCAAGAAGGAAACCGTACAAGGATCAGAGAGTCGGGGATTACCGGAGGCATCCGGCGAACATATCCCGGGTAGACATATTAGTGGGGTTCCGATACCCCTGGATTGAGGGATCTGCGAAGGTCATTGTTGTTTCGTTGAAAAATTCCTTACTTTCAAAAACTGATAAGATTAATAAGCTAAATATGAATGTCCAGACAGGTATGGGTATAGGGAAACAATGAATCGAAGTGCCCGGACCCGAAAAAGGGATCGCTCACCGAGGGTGGAGTGCGTCCCGAATTTCAGTGAAGGCCGGGATCCGGAAGTCATTGCAGAGATCGTTCAAGCCATTGAAGAGGTGCCCGGCAACGAGGTGCTGGACCTTGATACCAGTACAGGTGCCAACAGAACAGTGGTGACTTTTATTGGCAGTCCGGAAAGTGTCAGTGAAGGGGCCTTCAGGGGTATTCAGAAGGCCGGCGAACGCATTGATATGCGAAAGCACCACGGAGCCCATCCCCGGATGGGGGCAACGGATGTCTGTCCGTTTGTCCCAGTCAGTGAGATTACCATGGCTGATTGTGTGGCGATTGCACGATCTGTGGGAGAGAGGGTTGGTCGGGAGCTGGGAATTCCTGTCTTTCTGTATGGAGAGGCAGCGGGAATTTCCGGGCGAAGAGATCTTGCGGACATCAGGCGTGGAGAATATGAGGAAATGCCCGCTAAAATGCAGGATCCGGTATGGAGGCCGGACTTTGGTCCCCGGGAAATGCCCCCGGAGACAGGATGTACGGCCATTGGGGCCAGGGAATACCTGATTGCATATAACATTAACCTTGATACCTCTGAGACAGCATATGCCACAGATATTGCCCTGAATCTCCGGGAAAAAGGCCGGACTGTCCGGACAGGAAACACATACCCGTTTTATTATAAAGGGGAGGTGAAATATCACAGGCAGGGACAATACTATTGTGGTTCATGTGAATTCACCGCTTCCGGGATTGATATGTTGGCCGGACACACATCACAGGAACATGGATACAATCTGTATGATCTTCTCGGATCCCACGGGCAGGATCCGGAGGATTTGGAAGGACAACCGGTGAAACGTCCCGGGCATCTTTCCCGCGTACAGGCGATGGGATGGTACATGGAAGACTACGACTGTGCTCAGATATCCGTGAACCTTCTGGATTATACCGTCACACCGTTGCACGAGGTTTTCGAAGCGGCCAGAGAAGAAGCGTCGGTGCGGGGAGTGGCGGTTACCGGGGGTGAGATAGTCGGCATGGTACCGTTTCAGGCGTTATTGGAGAGCGGCAAATACTATCTTGGACAGGAGGTCGACCCTGCGGAGATTCCGCGGGAAGAGATTCTGGAAGAGGCTGTGCGCGCTCTGGGATTACGGGATAAGACCGGATTCGATATTGAACAAAAGGTCTTGGGACTGCAATTTGCGTGGAAAGCGGATTAAACCCGGTTGATTATTCGCAGAACCGGTAAGTTATATAGTGTAACATAATACACGTTAACCGGAGAGAGGCTATCAGAAAGACGTGGCTACCATAGAAGTACTTTCTAAGGATATTACAAACAAGATCGCAGCCGGGGAGGTGGTACAGCGTCCCGCATCTGCGTTAAAAGAACTGGTGGAGAATGCCATTGACGCCGGGGCAGAATCTATTACCGTTCATGTGGAAGATGGTGGTAAAAAGCTCGTTCAGGTAATCGATGATGGTGCAGGGATGGCCGAAGAGGATTTGGAGCTGGCATTCGAGCGCCATTCCACTTCCAAGATCAGCAGCGCAGAAGATCTGGATGCCATCGCCACCCTGGGATTCCGTGGCGAGGCATTGGCGAGTATTGCGTCGGTAGCCCGGGTGGAAGCCAGAAGCCGGCCTCCAGAGGAGGACGTCGGCCACGAGCTGATAGTTCACGGTGGTGAAGTGGTGAAAACCGAACCGGTTGGCATGAACGCCGGTACTCAGATTTCGGTGAAGGATCTCTTCTTTAATACACCGGCCAGACGGAAATTCCTGAAGGGGCAGCGCACGGAGTATCGCCACGTAATGGAAAATATCAAGCGGTTCGCATTGGGATATCCGGAGATCCGGTTTGAATTGTATCATAATGGCAAAGAGTCCCTCCTGTTGCCTCCGTCGACTCTCAAGGAGCGTATCGGAGAAATTTTCAGTCCCGGATATGCGAAGAAAGTCATCCCTATAGATGAGGAGTACCGCGGTATCAGTGTATTCGGGTACATTGGAAATCTGGACCTGGTACGGAAATCCAGGGGGGAACAATACTTGTTTCTCAATGACCGCTACATTTCAGATAATCTTTTGAACTCCGCCGTGTATAAAGGATATCAAAGCCTTATCACCCGGGGCGAGTACCCTTTCTTCGTACTCAAGCTGGAGATGGATCCCGTCGGGTTCGACGTGAATGTACATCCCGCTAAAATGGAGGTGAAGTTCCGGGATCAGTGGCAGGTGTACAATTACTTGCGCAATCTGGTTACCCGGAGTTTTCAGGACGTACTGCATACGGCGGGAGAGTTTGACAGGAGAGGAGAGGATCGAACGACTCAGCGTGGTGGTGAATTGTCTCAGTCGGACTGGACCGAAACCATCCGGCCCGGACAAGATCCCCGGTTTACTCCCGAATCGCCGGGTCCGGACCAGGGAGAATCTCCCCGGTTCCGGTCGGGAGCAGCACAGATGCCGGCCACGAATCTGGATGAGGAGGACTTCCGGCAGCGGGTGGACCGGTTCACCCGCCGACGAGCAGGGGAAGAAGAAAGCATTGCCGAACAGGTCTGGCAGGTGCATGATCTTTATATCCTGTCACAGATTAAATCCGGAGTGGTAATTATCGATCAGCATGCCGCACACGAACGCATCCTGTTTGAAGAAGCCCTTGACGCTTTTGAGCATCAGAATGTCTCCAGCCAGCAGCTGTTGTTTCCACAGGTGGTGGAGTTCTCCCCGGATGATTTTGATATGATTCTGGAACTGGTTCCGTATCTGGAGAAAGTTGGGTTCGAACTGAAGGAATTCGGAAAGAACACGCTGGTGGTGAATGCGACCCCCAGCGATTTACGTGGTGGAGACGAGGCAACCTTATTACGGGAAATTCTGGATGAATATAAGGAGCGACGCGATAAAGATAATCCGGCACACCACCGGCTGGCTGCCTCCTATGCCTGCAAAGCTGCCATTAAAGCAGGGGATACGCTAAGCCATGATGAGATGCGTTCGCTCATTCATCGGTTGTTTCGGTGCAATCACCCCTATCATTGTCCCCACGGCCGACCGGTTATCGTCAATCTGACACTGGACGAACTGCATAAGCGATTCGAACGGATGTGATCTGTGTAATGAGTTCCGCGCATATCTCAGGAGAATCGCTTGTGTTGGTACCGATCATGGTAGGACCTACTGCAGTCGGGAAAACCGCAGTGAGTATACCTCTCGCGAAACGACTGAATGCAGAGATCGTTTCGGCCGACTCCAGGCAGGTCTATAAATACATGGATATCGGTACCGCCAAACCGGACCCGGAGGAAATCCACGAAATTCCCCATCATCTGGTTGACACCCTCGATTTGGAAGAACCATATACTGCCGGTCGTTTTGCAGAGGACGGTCGCCGGTGTATTCGTGAAATCTTTGCACGGGGTAAAACCCCGATGGTGGTCGGTGGGGCGGGATTGTATATCAAAGCACTGCTTGAGGGCCTGTTTGATGAACCGGCCAGAGATGAGGCAGTGCGAGAACGGTTATACCAGAGAATAGAGACGGAGGGCATCGAACCGGTCTACAAGGAGTTCTGTGAAATTGATCCCGACTATGCGGATCAGGTTCACCCCAATGATGTGAAGAAAATCGTTCGGGCTATGGAAATCTATCAGGTGACCGGGAAGGCCCCGTCCGATCAGTTTGAACCGGACCATGCCGGACTGGAGTATCCTTATCGGATGGTTGGATTAACCCGTGACCGAGCAGAACTTTATGATAGAATCAATCGCCGGGTGGAATGGATGATATCCAAGGGCCTTGTGGACGAGGTGAGGACACTGTTAGAAGAAGGCTATACCGGCGAGGAGAACAGTCTCCAGACCGTTGGTTACCGGGAAATTATCAGGCATTTGCACGGAGAGTTATCTCTGGAGGAAGCGGTTTCCGACATCCAGAAGCATACCCGGCATTATGCCAAACGGCAACTCACCTGGTTTCGGAATCAACATGATGTACAGTGGTTTCATATGGGCGAATATGAGAGCAGGGAAGATTTGGTTGATGCGATCGAAGAATATTTGCATGAATGAACTCACCGGTCCCGTCAATTTCCACGGAGGCCGGGTCCGATAAAAAATCGTTGAATCCAGCTGCAGACTTCGTATATTCACACCGGATTGTATAGACCCTTTAATCCTGTCCCGAGAGAAGGAAAGGGGAGTGTGGAGATTCAGAACAGCCTGACGTTACTTAAACCCGTTCATTTTACATCACGGTTCGTTGCTCCCATTGAACGAGCGATTCTTTTCTGCCTTTCTCAGTGTATGGGGAAAGGTTTTTTTATTGTATCTGATGACTGTACTTGCCATGATATTAATCCCATTCAATTAACATTGAGGAAATTATGACTAATGAGCCAAAAGTTCAGTTGATGGATCATGAGGATATAAAGCGGACGCTTCGCCGGCTTGCGCATGAAATCCTTGAGAACATCCGGAATCTGGATCAGACCAGGATTATCGGCATTCGTGACCGGGGAGATGACCTGGCAAAGCGGTTGTCGGCCACAATTAAGCAGGTGGAAAACGTGGAAATACCGATAGGGTTTCTGGACATCACGTTTTACCGTGATGATTTCCGGACAAAATTGAGTCAGCCGTCAGTGATGTCCACAGAAATCCCGTTTGAGATCGACGGGGTGGATATCATACTGGTAGATGATGTGCTTTACACGGGCCGGACCATCCGCGCAGCAATGGACGCAATCATGGATTACGGCAGGCCGGGAAGCATTCACCTGGCAGTACTGGTGGACCGTGGACACCGGGAGCTCCCGATTCGGCCGGATTTCATTGGAAAGAATGTGCCGACTTCTGCACACGAACAGGTCCGGGTATTTGTCAAAGAGCGCGATGGAGAGGATGGAGTGTATCTGTATGAAGCAGTAAGGGAGGAGGATGAGTAATGGGTGCCCTTTCACAGAAACATATGCTGGGACTGGAATACGTGCCGAAGGCGGATATCGAACTGATTCTGGATACGGCTTTCAGTTTTCGGGAGGTGTTGGACCGCCCCGTTAAGAAGGTACCGACGTTACAGGGAAAAACGATCGTAAATCTCTTTTTTGAGTCATCCACCCGCACGCGGCTCTCCTTTGAATTGGCGGAAAAGCGCCTCAGCGCCGACTCCATTAATTTTTCCGCCAGCTCCAGCAGTCTCTCCAAAGGGGAGAGTCTGCGGGATACGATCCAGAACATCGAGGCAATGAAGATGGATCTGGTAATCATCCGCCATAACACCCCGGGCTCTGCCCACCAGCTGTCCAATTATGTGGATGCTGTTGTGATCAATGCCGGTGACGGCACGCATGAACATCCAACGCAGGCGTTACTTGATCTCATGTCCATCAAGGAAAAATTCGGGCATATCGACGGATTGAAAGTTGCCATTATCGGGGATATTGCGCATAGCCGGGTGGCGCTCTCCAATATTTACGGATTGAGAACAATGGGAGCGGAAGTAACCATTTGCGGTCCGCCTACCTTTATTCCACCGTTTATCGAGGATCTGGGTGTGACAGTTTCCTACAACCTGGATGAGGTGTTGCACGGACAGGATGTGGTAAATGTGCTGCGGATCCAACAGGAACGGATGCAATCAGCACTGATTCCTTCACTTCGCGAATATCGCGCCTTGTATGGTATCACCCTGGAACGGCTGAATAGCCTGAAGCATGAATTGACTATAATGCATCCCGGACCGCTGAACCGGGGCGTGGAAATTGACAGTGAAGTGGCAGACAGTGAACACTCCATCATACTCCACCAGGTACTCAATGGTGTGGCTGTGCGAATGGCGTTATTGTATTTGTTGCTAGGCGGCAAAGAGCAGAAAGGAGAGTCCAATGCGTAACACGGAATTGTTGACCGGGAAGCTTCTGCTCACCGGAGGAAAAGCCTATTTGCCCGAAAGTAATTCTCTGGAACCCCGTGATTTACTCATCGAGGATGGACAACTGGTGGGAATGGAACCATCGATTGAGCCTTCTGATGATATGGAGGTTGTTGATCTGGAAGGCTTAATAATATCGCCCGGTTTTGCTGATATCCATGTGCATTTCCGCGAACCCGGCCAGGAGTACAAGGAGAACCTGGAGACAGGAAGCGCGGCAGCGCTGGCCGGGGGATTTACCACTGTTTGTTGTATGCCCAATACGGAACCGGCAATCGATACTCAGGAGAGTGTCCGTTATATCCGTCAGAAGCAGGAGCGGCTAATGGTGGATATTTATCCGGTGGCTGCGGCCACGAAGGAACGCAAAGGCCGGGAACTCACGGAATACGGGGAGATGACGGAAGCAGGCGCGGTTGGGTTTTCCGATGATGGGGCCCCCATTATGAATGGGGCAGTGATGCGGCGGGCGCTCGAGTATTCAAAGATGGTCAATAAACCGGTTATTCAGCATGCGGAAGATCTGCAGTTGAAAGGAAACGGGTTAATGCACGAAGGAAAAGTCTCAACTGCACTGGGGTTGCCGGGTGCTCCGGGGATTTCCGAGGTTGCCATGGTGTTCCGTGATCTCCGGATTGCCGAATATGTGGGGGCCCGGTTGCATATCCAGCATGTGAGCGTTGCGGAATCAGTGGATCTGATCCGGCAGGCGAAGGAACGCGGAGTCAAAGTGACATGTGAGGCCACTGCTCATCATCTGATGTTGACGGATGAAGCGGTCCGGACGTTCAACACGAATACCAAAGTCAATCCCCCATTACGAACCAGAGCTGATGTGGATGCCCTGAGACAGGGAGTAGCCGATGGGACAATAGACGCGATCTGTACCGATCACGCTCCCCATTCTCTGGAAGAGAAAGAACGGACCTTTGACTTGGCACCCCCCGGTATGATCGGACTGGAATCGGCCCTGGGGATAGCCACGAAATCCCTGGTTGCCAACAAAGTGATTGGGTTACCACAGCTGTTGTATCGATTGGTTGTGGCGCCGCGGGAGATAATGGGCCTTCCCGGGGAATTTTACACAGAAGGGAAGCCGGCAAATCTTACAATCTTTCATCCCGGGGAAGAATGGGTGTTCAGCCGGGAGCATGTGTACAGTCGGTCAAAGAATTCTCCGTTTTATGGAAGCCAGCTCATTGGACGAGTCAAAGCAGTCCTTGCAGAAGGACGGATTGCCAACTTTGGCGTTACAGTGGGAGAATAAAAACTGCTTGAAATGCAAAGGGTTGCATTCTAAATTTCGTTGATTTGGTAAAAATGCGAAACTGAGAGTTATCAGGGAGTTGGTGTGAAAACATATAGGGTTAAGGCGGATGAAATTGAACGTAACTGGTATCTCATCGATGCCGAGAATAAAGTATTGGGCCGGCTCGCCAGCGAAATCGCGCAGATTCTGCGGGGAAAACACAAGGTTAAGTATTCACCCCACCTGGACACCGGTGATTTTGTTGTTCTCATCAATGCTGCGAAAGTCCGGGTAAGCGGCAGAAAGATCGAGCAGAAAACCTATTTCCGGCACTCGGGATATCCGGGGGGCAAGCGGAATGTCCCGATTATTGAAGTATTGCAACAGCATCCGGAACGGGTGATCCGGGATGCGGTGAAGGGGATGTTGCCCAAGACCAAGCTTGGCCGCCGGCAGATGAAGAAGCTGAAGATTTATGCCGGACCAGAGCATCCGCATGAAGCACAACAACCTGAAAAATTAGATATCTAAACAGAATAAAGAGGACTTATGCCAAAGATTGTTTATACTGCAACCGGGAGACGGAAGGAAGCGGTTGCACGCGTGCGTATAACAAATGGTGATGGTAACATCATGGTCAATAAACGCCCGGTGGATAATTATTTCGGCAGGGATTCACTCCGGATGGTCGTGAACCAGCCATTGGAATTATGTGAAGTTAAGGGCAGCTATGATGTGTTGGTAAACGTGAATGGTGGAGGGTTATCCGGTCAGGCCGGCGCAATCAGG
>Ga0207797_1000905_pt1 | contig 22005 bp, 13 predicted proteins | sample PRCRCaboRojoPR_6_FD_187275 | JGI IMG/M metagenome (GOLD analysis project Ga0207797, IMG submission 187275) | Marine sediment microbial community from Cabo Rojo, Puerto Rico - PR CR 10% Liquid 1 (SPAdes) | ecosystem: Environmental > Aquatic > Marine > Coastal > Sediment | place: Cabo Rojo, Puerto...
GGTCCGCCCATCATACCAAAGAAGGGGCTTCTGGGCGAGTCTTTGTCCTTGTCTCGTCCGGCAGGGATCTGTCAGGATCGGTCGTCCAGGAGGTGATGCTCGACACGTCGGTCCGTCCGCCGTCGGGGTTGGCATCCTGGCTCATTGCCCCGCCATGCTAGGCAGGATCGTTTCCCTCTGGAGCGGTCCGCGATCTGTCTGAACACTTGAGCCTGAATGGGCGGCACGTCCAGCTTAACGGTGGAAGGACCGAGAATGGCCAAGGTGACCGGAGAACTGCGCAACGGACCAGTCAGGGATGAGGATCTTGGTCAGCCTCTACGGAGCGCCGGAGCAACACCCGGCTCGCGAGGTCGAACGGATACAAGCTATGTGATCTGAACGAGCACGACGTTGACAGATGGCAGGCATACTGTATAATCTTATCACCAGTTAAGTATCACTGATAAATGGAGTGTCAAGATGGTAGGCTCGAAAATCCGTGCGTTGCGAGAAGAGCTTGGTATGTCGTCCAGTCGGCTGGCACAAGAGGCTGGCCTAAGCCAGAGCGCGATCAGCCAGATTGAACGCGGGGTCGTCGATCCTTCGCTCCGCACGCTCCGGGCCATCGCCGAGACACTGAATACCCCCATTTTCACGCTGTTCCTGGACGCGCCGTCCAAGGACATCGTGGTGCGCAAGGATCGCCGCCGTTCGTTTTCTCCTCCGGACTACAGCGGGCGGTACGAGCTCCTGTCACCTGACTCCACTGGGAAGGTGGAGATGATCGCCATGTCGCTCCAACCCGGGACCGCGTCATCGGTGCAGCCTCTCTGCCACACTGGCGACGAGTGCATGTTGGTCACGCAGGGCCGGGCCGAGGTCGTCACCGGTGACGAGCGTTTCGTCCTTGAGGCTGGCGACACCATCTACCTCAGTGAGGGCATTCCGCACCGAGTGATGAGCATCGGGGACGAGGAGCTGACGTGTATCGTCGCCATAGCGCCCCCCAGCTTCTAGACGCGTCGCGCCCCCAATGGGCTGAGCGGAGAGACGACTGACGGTCCATATCAGCCCGGCACCGTTTCTGGCAGGCGCCGCCCGGAAAGTCCCCTCTCGACGTGCTCGGCTGCACCACCCCGCTGCCCACGTACCCTGTTGAAACATTGCCTTATGACGAGCAGCCGGGAGAGCAGATCGGTGGGATATGCGCTCCACGGATAGCTCTCCCGGCTCCTGCCATGGGCGTGTCCATTCGCCCAAGGGCGGGCTGCTGCCCTCTAGCTAGTTCGGGGGCTGCAGGTCCATGTCCGCCTGATCTGGCGGATAGACGGTCTTGGCCTCCCCTTCGACGTACTGGACGATGGGGAAGACATAGTAGCCTGCCCCCACCACCGGGTCGGGGATGGTATCCTGGGTGAACTTGTACTCCTGCATCACGATGCCGTCTGTGTAGCTCCACTCACCGGTCCACAGCTCGTTCTGGACGAAGTCGTAGATCGTCTCGCTGGAGAGCTCGCCCGTGTTCTCATAGACGTGCTGAGCGATGTCTATGAAGAAGCCCGTGCCGTCGTAGGCCAGACCGCCGGCCGACGCGCTCGGTGTGAAGCCGTAGCGTTCCTCAAACTCCTCCAGGTACGCCTTGCCCTCGGCGCCCGTGAACGCTGGGGTGATCTGGTCCATCACGTAGTTCGACGAGTTGCCCGTCAGCTCGTACCACTCACCGAAGCGACCCAGGCCATCGGCAATGATCATAGACTCCAGACCCAGCTCGTCCGCCTGCGTGAGCAGGCCGGCGAAGGCCGCAGCACCGGTGTGGGTGCCGGCGAGGAGAGCCGGGTTGAGCTCGTTCAGTTTGTTGATGTACGGGTAGAACTCCACCTGGTCGCCGGGGAAGTACTCCTCGTCGACCACCTCCCAACCCTCCTCCTCCAGCTGTCCTGCGAGGGCACCGGCGAAGCTGCGGCCCCAGTCGGTATCCTCTCCATAGAGCGCCACGGTCTTGGACTCGGGACTCCAGCGACCGCTGGAGATCGCCTCCTCCAGTGCCTCTATGTAGCCCTGGGTGAGCTTGGTCGGGGTAGCCCACCACTTGGCCGCCCAGTAGCCGTACTTCTCCGGGTCCGAGTGGAAGGTCTCGTTGACCACCTCTGTGGCCCCGAAGCCGGCCAGGTGTGGAACCTGGTGTTTGGCGGCCACCTCCATGCAGGCTACGGCGACGGAGCTGTGCCAGTTGAGAATGCCGACCTGGACACCGTCCTGGACGACGGCCTGCTCATAGGCCTGCGAGGCCTTGGCCGGGTCAGACTGCGAGTCGATCCATACCGGCTTGATCTCGTACGATCCGATCGTCCAGTCGATGTTGTCGAAGGCGATCTCCGCCGACCCTCTGAACTCCTTGCCGGATAGGGCCGCTGGGCCGCTGTAAGGAGCCAGAATCCCCACCTTCAGCACGTCGTCGGATGCCGATTCCTGTTCGGTCTCGGCCGACTCGGGCTGTTCGACATTCTCTGTGTCCCCGCTGGACTCTCCCGGGTTGGACGTCGTTCCAGGCGGGAAGCTCCCACAGGCCGCGAGAGCGAGAACCAGGCCGGCGATCGCAACTAGGCTGAGCCAATAGCGTCTTGAACCCTTCATCTTCTCTGTCCTCCTCTGTTACTAACTCTCCGTGATTCAAAGGCGCGCTCTCCATAGCGCATAGCCGAGAACTAAGGTCGTGACGTTCACCTCCTTCGCCGGTAGCTCCGACAGGGCTAGAACGATGAGTGCTCCGTCCGGGTGATGATTTCCTCCTGTAGTGCCTCGTTCAGGTCGCAGAAGTAGTCGCTGTAACCCGCGACTCGGACAATCAGGTCGCGGTACTCCTCTGGGTTCGCCTGGGCTGCGCGGAGGGTGGCCGCATCGATCACGTTGAACTGAATGTGGTGCCCGTCCATCTGGAAGTACGTGCGGATCAGGTCGACAAACGCTTCCAGCCCTTCGTCCGTGTCCACGAGCCGGGGCGTGAACTTCTGGTTGAGCAGCGTGCCCCCGGTGCGCGCGTGATCCAGTTTGGTCACCGATCTCACCACTGCCGTCGGGCCCTTGCGGTCGGCGCCCTGCACGGGTGAGATTCCCTCGGAGAGCGGTCTTCCGGCCCTCCGTCCGTCGGGGGTGGCGCCGATGACGGAACCGAAGTAGACGTGACACGTGGTAGGCAGCATGTTGACGCGATACGTACCGCCCCGCGGGGTGGGGCGCCCGTCGATGGCGTCAACGTAGGCTTCAAAGACGTCGACCACCAGCGCGTCGGCGTAGTCGTCGTCGTTGCCGTAGCGGGGCGTGCGGTTCAGCAGCCGCTGGCGCAGGCGCTCCTGCCCTGCGAAGTCGTTCTTCAAGGCTGCCATCAGATCATCCATCGATACCACCTGCTCGTCGAAGACGTGATACTTGAGGGCACTGAGAGCGTCGGCCATCGTGCCGAGTCCCACGCCCTGGATGTAGTTGGAGTTGTAGCGCGCGCCGCCGTCATGGTAGTCCTTGGCATTGGCGATGCAGTCGTCCGTGAGCAGCGAGAGGAACGGTGCGGGCATGTAGCGAGCGTAGGCCCGCTCGATGACGTTGTTGCCCCGGATCTTGACGTCGATGAAGTGCTGCAGCTGCTTCCGGTAGGCCTCAAACAGGGCTTCAAAGGTCCCAAACCGGGTCGGATCACCGGTTGTCAGCCCGATCAGGTCGCCAGTCCGCGGATCGACCCCGTTATTGAGGGTGATCTCCAGCACCTTGGGCATGTTGAAGTAGCCGGTGAGGATGTAGCTCTCCTTGCCGAAGGCCCCCGTTTCGACGCAGCCACTGGTGCCGCCAGCGCGGGCGTCCTCCAGCGACTTCCCCTGACGCACCAACTCCTGGACGACGAGATCGCAGTTGAACAGGTCGGGCTTGCCCATGCCCTCGCGGATGACCTCCACTGCGTGCCGCACGAAGCGCTGCGGGTTCTTCTTGCTGATCTGAACCGAGGGGTTGGGCTGCACCTGGTGCATCGTCGCTATCACGTCGAGCATCAGGTGGGAGAGGGTATTGACGCCGTCAGATCCATCCTCCTTGAGCCCGCCGAGGTTGATCTGGACGAAGTCGGTGTAGGTACTGCTCTCCTGTGCCGTGACGCCGACCTTGGGCGGCGCGGGCTGGTTGTCGAACTTGATCCACAGGCACTGGAGCAGCTCTTCGGCGCGTTCCCGGGTGAGCGTGCCCTGTTCAAGGCCTTGTTCATAGAAGGGCAGCAGGTGCTGGTCCAGGTGCCCGGGGCAGAAGGCGTCCCAGGGGTTGAGCTCGGTGGTGACGCCGAGGTGGACGAACCAGTAGTACTGCAGGGCCTCCCAGAAGTCACGCGGGGCGTGAGCAGGGACGCGGGTGCAGATCTTGGCGATGCGCTCCAGCTCCTGCCTGCGCTCCTGACCGGCCTCCTCCGCGGCCAACTGGCGAGCTCTCTCGGCGTGGCGCTCGGCGAAGCGGATCAGCGCATCGACGCAGATGCGCATGGCTTTGAGCTCCTCCTGCTTGTCGTAGGCGCTCGGATCGTTGAGATAGTCCAACGCGCTCAAGCCCTCCTCGATCTCCTGCCGGAAAGCGAGCATGCCTTTAGTGTAGATCTTGTCGTCGAGAACCGTATGGCCCGGCGATCGCTGCTCCATGAACTCGGTGTAGATGCCGGCTTCGTAAGCCGCTTTCCAGCTGTCCGTCATCTCCTCGAAGATGAGATGACGCATCGACCTCGCCTGCCAGAAGGGTATGATCGTCTCCTCATACGCCCTCCTGACCTCGTCACTCACGGCGAAGGCGATCTTCTCCCGCGAGTCGAGGATATCCAGGTCCTCCAGGGTGTGACAGCAGAGCTCTGGATACGTTGGTGCGGCCTTGGGCCGCGGCCCTTTCTCGCCGACGAGCAACTCGTCCGCGCCGATGTAGATCGTCTTGTGTTCCAGGATGTACTTGAAGGCGAGGGCACGGCGCACCGGGGCGGACATCAGTTGGCCCTCACTCTGGCGGTAGAACTCGGTCAGCAGCTCAGCGCGCTCGGAGGAGATCGAGGGCACTACCTCGCGGCTCCGCTGTTTCAGCCTCTGCACGCGGTCACTGATGGTCATCGCATCAACCTCCCACACCTACTGCCAAGCCGCTCTCCCGCAGGATGTGAACCACGCCGGAGAAGGTCACGCCGCCGCTACTCTCATCAAAGCAGGCCACATTTCTCCCTCGTTCTCTTCAGGCGGCTAGCGCGCCACCAGATCCGTCAACTCGCCCACGTCCGGCACCTTCTCAAAGCGCCAGGCCAGGGCGACGAGATCGTCGATACGCCCCTGATCCAGGACGTGGTCGGCCAGCCAGCGGAACTTCTCCTCGACATCGTCCTCGCCCCAGGCCTGACCGGGGAAGTGGAAGCCCCCGTCCTCCAGGCCAGACGTGAGTTGCCTTCCATCGTTCAGCATCAAGGTCACGCGGCTGGCCCAGCAGCCGCGTTGGTCTCCTTTCTCGAACAAGGCAGCCAGTTCGTTCAGGTCCTCGGATTCGACCACCTCGACCTTGCGGGCCACTTTTCGTAGTTCGGGGTCTCCCAGGCGCTCCTCCAGAGTTTGCCTGGGACCGATCTCTCCATCGACTAGCATCGCGGCGACCGCCCAGGCCATGTTGAACTGAGCCTCCTCCGTTGACTCCGGCAGCCCGGTCCCCAGGCGCCAGCCTTCGTGAAAGGTCTCGACGCGGATTCCCGCGATCTCCTTCAGCTGGACCTCGTGTTCGTCCGCCAGCCGCCTTGCCCCTTCCGCTGCACCGTGCGTCCAGGCGCAGCAAGCAAAACCCTTCCGCTTGCGCGTCACGCCATCGACCATGACGTACCGCTGGCCGATGTCGTTAACCCAGTCACTGTAGCGGTCCCGGGCCAGGATGCTGGGCGTGCCCGTGAACCCCTCGGCCGCCAGTTGAGCGGAGATGACGCCGTTCATCGTGCCCCATCCCATGGCGTGTTTGACCATGGCGGGATGGTCGATGTCGACCATCATAGGGGCGTTCGGGGCATGGTACTCGGCGATCCCGAGGGCGTGCGCTACCAGCGCCGGCTCAAGGCCCATCAGATGGGCGGCCGTGGCCGCGCAAGCCACGGAGCCCCAGGCGCCCTCCGACTGGTAGACCTCGTGGGCGTCGTGCCAGCAGCGGCCGACGCGGTGAGCAACCTCATAGCCCACCACCAGGGCGGAGAGCATGCGGGCGCCGCTCATGCCGCCGGCCTCCGCCAGTGCCAGGGCCACGGGGAAGACCTGCCCACCGGCGTGCCCGGCGTAGCGGATGATGTCGTCGCTGTCTATGGCGTTGGCTGCCCAGCCGTTGGCGAAGGCCGCGCCGAGCGGGGAGGAACGCTGGTCCTGCAAGAGGATGGTTGCCCCATCCCCCGTCCAGGTTCGGGACGCGTAAGCCGCGGTGATCTGAGCGACGTGCGTCAGCGCGCCGGCGAGCGTCACACCGAGGTTGTCGAGCAGACACATCTTCGCCTGCCGGCGAACGTGCCGGGGCAGGTCGTGCCAGCGCGTGTCGACCACGAAATCGAGCACCTCTTGTTCACTCACGACGCGGTCTCCCTAAGCCGCGGCTGCGGCGACTTCGACCCCCGCCTTCGCCTCGGCCACGATCGCCTCCAACTCCTCCCTTGTCGCCTCGGGCAGCGGTTCCGTCTCGTGCGTCTCCAGGATATGTCGCACCCGCTCGTTGGCCCGATCCCCGAGCGTCTGGCTCCCCTCATCGACCCAGTCATCATAAGCCTGGCGGTCGCCGATCAGGTCCGGGAACCATCCTTTGCGGAAATTGTGGAATGTGTGATCGCTGGTGACGTACTCGCCGCCCGGTCCGACGGCATCGATGACGTCAACCGCCAGGGTCTCCCTGTTGACGTCCATTCCGCGCAGCAGGAAGCGAATCGCGCCGGCCAGCTCGTTCATCGTCACCACCTGCTCGAAACAAGAGGTGGATCCATACTCGACGTAGCCCACGTCGTGGATCAGATTGGCGCCGCTCAGGCTGGAGACGAGCATGGACATCGCCCCTTCCAGGCTCGCCTGCTGGTCGAAGGCCTTGGCGTCGGAACAGCCGGCGGTCCCGAAGGTGGGCAAGTTCTGGTAGTGCTGGAGCTGGGTCAGCCCGATCTGGAAGAGTAGGAACTCGGGCGAAGCGTAGGAGGCGATGGTCGTCTGCATGTCGAGGGGGGTTGGGCAACCGGCGAACATGATGAACGGCGTTCCCTCCCGCTTCAACTGCGCCAACACCAAGCCGATCAGCATCTCGGCGTTGATCTGCACCAGGGAGCCGGGGAGCGTCACCGGGCCGGTGCCCCCGGCTGAGGCGGTGGGAGCGAGGATGTAGGGCAACCCCTTTTCGGCCGTGTACAGCAGGCTCTTGGTGGGTCCGGCAGAGTAGAGGAGGGGCGAGATGGAACAGCCGAACAGGGCGGCGAAAGGCTGGCGGCGAAAGGCTTCGGCGCCGCCTGCGATGGTCTCGCACATCTCGACGATGACCGGCAAGTTCTCCGGGTCGTTCACGGCGTAGACCATGGGTTTCACCGTGTTGGTCACCATGGCGTGGAACTGGAGAATCTCGGCGATTGACTCCGGCACGTCATTGGCCACGCTCATCCCCATGGCAAAGTCCATGTGGGGCAGCGCGTCGACCAGCTTGGCGAAGTCGGCGACGTCCTCGAGCGTTGCGGATCTCCGCTCTCCCGTGTAGGGATCGATGACGAAGATGCAGTCGCTGCCGGTCCCGTAGTACGGCTTGTACCCCTCGACGCGAATGGCTTGATTGCCCTGACGATCGCACAGCACGACCTGGCTCGGGGCGCTGCGAATCGCCCATTCCACCACGGCGGGTGGTATGTGGACGCGTTCCCCATCGACGTGACAGCCAGCCTCGTGCAGTAACTCCAGGGCCTCTGGGAGCTGAACGCGCGCGCCTGTACGTCGCAGAACCTCGAGGCTGGCGTAGTGGATCTCCTCTAGCTGCGCCTCATTGAATACTTGCAGCGGCGGTACCTGGCGTACGTAGTCTCGGCTCACCGGGTTCGTTGTTCCTTTCATCGCTTCACCTCTCTCCTGTCTGTTGAGTAGCCATTGTATCGGACTCGGAACGTCACAGCTCGTCTCGCTGCAGCGGGGGGCGTGTCAGTGTTCTATCGTGCCGACCCGTCTCTCGGCTGCGGCCAGGATCTTCTCGATGTCCGCCTGGATATCCGGGTCGAGCAGTGGGTCAGGGTTCCCGTCCAGAAGATCGTCGAGCCGCGCTTGCACACGATCATCCATGGACGGGCGGCCCGATAGCTGCCACGCCTCCCGTGTTCGTCGGTCAAAGAGGGTAGGATACCAGAACTCGTCTCTGAAATGTCGGAGCGTATGCTCAGTGCGCAGAAAGCTGCCGCCCGGGCCCATCTGGGCTATCCAGTCCAGGGCCAAGGTCTCGGGCGTCACGTCGATACCGCGCAGAACCCGCTTGGTGTAGCCGATGGCTTCGTCCATCATGATCAACTGCTCCAGCGAACCCGTCAGACAGCCCTCTATGAACCCTACGTTGTGGATCAGATCTGCGCCGCTCAGCCCTGCCATGACTACGCTCATAGCGCCCTCCATGGCTGCCTGCTTGTCGACGACCTTGGCGTCACTAACGCCAGCGGTCGACCAGGCGGGCAGGCCTAGATCGTGGGCGATTGCTGTCTCGGCGACGCAGAGGAGGGACATCTCCGGCGCGCCGTAGGGCATGGTCGCCCACCGCATATCCATGGTGCCCAGCGAGCCCCCGATGACGAAGGGGGTCCCTGGTCTGACTGTCTGGGCCAGGGCTAGGGCTGCCAAGGACTCGGCGGTTGCCACGACCAGCGTGCTAGCCAAGGTGCTCGGGGTCGTCGCGCCGCACATAGGGCAGGGCCCGAACACGAAAGGAATACCGTGTTGAGCGCAGTAAATCAGTTGATCGGCTACCTCACCGGGAATCGTCAGCGGCGAGATAGAGCATCCGAGAAAGAAGTAGGTCGGTCTCTCTGCCAGTCTGTCCCGACTGCCGGCAACCCGGCTGGCGATCCGGTGAACATCTCGGCATCCTACCAGTGTGTTTGACCAGGCCATCACTGGCTTGGAAGAGTGGCCGAGGAGGATGGCAAACTCGTATACCTCGACGAGCTCAGGATGAACGTCGCTGATCGTGCCCTGGGCTGCTACATAGTCGATGTGAGCGAGGTCCTCACAGACCCTAGCGACGGAAACCGCATCATCCCGGTAGAACGGGCGTCGTTCACCGGTGTGAGGGTCGATGACGTGTGTAGCGGTAATAGAAGGCCCGAAGTGGACTCCCTGGAGCTCGATCTCGATGTTCTTCGATTCGTCTTCGCGGGCGTAGAGGGTGAAGCTGGAGGGCGCGGCACCTAGCGCTGTCTCGATGAGCGAGTCCGGAAGGTAGACGTGGTTACCCGTTGTCCGTGCGCCGGCCTGGCTGAGGACGTCGAGAGCCTGGGGGCTGTGAATCGCGATTCCAGTTTCTTCGAGCACGCCGATGGCGGCTGAGCAGATCTCCTCGCGCTGGTCCCTGGAGAGGCTGACGAGATGATTGATGTGGCTCATGAGGTCACTCAACTGCTGGAGGTCGTGCCTGAGCTTGCGCTGGTATGGGGCTATCTTGGACGTAACTGCAAGCTGAGCTTGTACGGACCGTGCTCGTGGAAGAAGCGGCTGCTCTAGTCTCTACTGTCGGATAGTGCGCCTGGATAATTAGTGTAGCTTATATATGATAACCAGTATACATCAATACTTATCCATTGTCAAGGGGCAATTAGTAGTGATCATAGATACCCGCGCAAGTACAGCACAACTAATAATGGCTCAAAGACGTCCGGTGCCGGATTTGCGTGGAACCACTGATCGAAGGGATCGCTTGAGGAGACGCAGGAGGGATGAGGCTCTAGCCCATTAAGTGATGGGGGGTTCTCGCCCGGAGCCGATCCGATCCGCCTGTCGCAGCAGGAAGGTGGCGCTACTCTGGGCGCACCGTCCTGTACTGGACGGTGTCACGAGATGTCCGTCCATCGGACTTCGAACGTGCGAGTGGTCTGGATGTGATGCACACCGTAGCCTGCCTTCGACCGCCGGTGCTATGCGGAGGGCGGAACCTTTTCTTCCCTCTGCGCGTCTTAAGGGCACAGAACGGGATCAACCCCTACCCCGCAAACCGGATCCCCAGAGACAGAGGAGGAGGCGATGATCGACAGAGCAATCTTCACGTTGGTGACGCTCGCGCTGCTCACCTTCACCCTGACGGCACCCGCTCACGCGGAGTCCCCCTGGGCGTCTCCCGCTCCCCAGGGACGCGGCGGCGGCGACCCGGATTACGTCGCGGCCATCGAGAGGACAGCCGCGATGGTCCGGGACCCTCAAGCGCAGCGCCTGGTCGAGACGTACGGCCTGAATATCCTCAACGTCACGTGGGAGGATACGGGCCGCTACTACAACTCCGCCGTCGGCCCGAATATCTCCGATATGACGATACAAGTCCAGCACAAGAGCCCTCGCACCGGAGACTACGAGCTGACGCTGATGCCCGTCATCCGCTACCCGAACTTCAGCGACAAGACGGCCGACGTTTCTCCCGATGACTTCTACCTCCTGGTCGGCAACGAGTCGGGTGAGGACCTGCAGCGGGTCAGTCTCACGGACTACCTGAGCCAGCTGCCCCGCTATCTGAGTGAGCCGGACTCGTGGGCCGGCGACGAGGTGTCGCTGATGGCGCGCCGGGACAGCCACGTCCTGGTGAGCGCACAGGCCTGCTTCCTGCCCGTGCCCGAGGAGGGTAAGGCCGAGTTCAACCCCGTGATCTTCAACTACCAGTCCTATCAGGGTGATCCCGCGGTGCTGACCATCGTGGCAACCCGCGAGGGGACCAGTGCAACGGTTATCGACAACGTCCGCGACGGTTTTCCCGCCGGATACTCCTGGGGCCAGCGGGTCTTCTTCAATCAGAACGGCGAGCGGGCCAGTTTCACGGGCGAACGACTGAGCGACTTCGTAGTTGACGAGGCCGCCGGTCGTGACGATCCCGACGGAAGCCTGCAATCGGCCGGAGCGGCGGGTGAGAAAGGGCTCAACATGGTCCTCCTCATCCAGATCCCCCTCAAGCAGAAGCAGCCGATGCGGTTCGCGGCGGAGGAGCAAGGGCTTGCCCTCGAGATGGCGCCGGCAGCGGAGCCAGAGGCGAGGAACGCAGCCTCCGACGTCGAGGCAGCCGTCATCGGCCACGGCGAGGTCGAGGGACCCTTCACCGAGATCGACGGCCTGGAGATCGAGCGCGACCCGGACTTCCCCATTCGCGTCACCGTCCAATTCTACAAGGCGACCAGCAACGGGGTCATCTCGGAGGCTGACGTTGAGGAGATCGCCGAGCAGATTCAGCGGGTCTACGATGAGGCCGACTACGTCGGCAGCCTGGTGGTGGATGGGCCCTCAGACCGCCCGACGGAGTATGACGGCTCGAAGGTCGAGCCCGACGACTGGTGGCACGTCTTCTGGCGCCGATTTGAGGAGAACACGGGCCTCGACCGCGAGGACGCCCGCGATCTCTGGCGCCGCCTCGGATTCGAGCCGTGGCAGTGGCGCCGCAACCTCCGACCCTGGAGGCGGTAGCAATGGGATTGGAGCTCGACGAGGGCGTCGGCCACCCCGCATCCGATGCCCTTGCCGTGCTCCGCTTCCGCTCTCGCTGCTGTCCCGCCAGGTCTCCTGCGAACAGGAATCGTTGCACTGTTCGGCATCTATGACACGGGGAACCTCTCCGGTGTCGCTCAAGGGCAGTCTCTTCTCGGACAGCGCAGTCGTCAAGCCTCCGGCTCACCAGATCGCGGGTGGCCCTGCTCCTCTCGCTGACCGCGCTGGTCAGGTTGGGCCGCGGCGACTGGACCCTCCTCCAACGTGATCAAACCCAATTCCAACTTGGCCCAAATCACACCGGGCATCAGACCAGTTCGTCTATGGTCCGGATCACTGGTCGGGCGCCGGGGAGATAGGGACTCCTCTGCCGCCGGACCCTCCTGCTGCCTGCCGTCGTCATCGCACGATCAGCGGCAGGTAGACCACGCGGCTCTCACCCATCAGTGCGAAACGGCCCGTGTGGTAGTCATAGGTGGTCCCCACTGGAACACTTATGGCGCCATACTGGTTTCGCCATTGGCTCCCATCCCACCAGTAGAGGGTGACGGTGTTGGGCACAACACCTGCAAGCTCCTTATCCGTCGTCTCCACCTGAAGGGTGAACCACTCGTTGAAACCGTCCAAGGGCGTGGTGGTGCCGCTGATCACACCCGTCAGCTCAAACGTACGGATCGGGCGCAGCACGGTCGCTGTGGTGTGCAGGTTGGCGTTCGGGCGCATGCTCGAGCCCGCAAGGGCGCTCACCGGTGTTTGGGGGGGCAGTTCGGTGTAGGTCACCTGACTCGTCTCACTGACGGCTCCGGCAGAAAAGGAGAAGGTCGCGCTCCCATCCGCGGCCTTGAGCTCACCGCCGTGCTCCGGCGTGATGGTCGACGTCACCGGCTCCGGCCACAGCTCGGCCGGCGGGATGCCGCCGACATCCACCACCAAGATTGATCGGTTCAGGCTGATATAGAGACGACTGCCGACCGGATCGAATACCATGTCTCGCAGCAGCTCCTTATCGTCGAGCCCAAACCCCGGCTGCAGGCGCAAAGAGGCGACGATGACGTCGTCGTAGAGCATATGGAGGGTCAACCACTGGCCCGGATCATGTTTACCCTTGGCATCGCTGGTGGTGATGAATACCCGGCGCGAATCGTGGGGGTCAACGGCGACGATCCCTTGATCGCCGTAGCGGTACGTGAGGGTCTCCTTTGGCTCGCCCGTCCACGTGTTGACCACCACCGTGCTGCCATGTCCCGCCTTCGTCTGGCAGCCGCTGGGCGCGTACAGCGTGTTCCGCCCCTGCGCAACGCTGACGCTCTGCAAGAAGACCCAGCAAAGTGCCTCTTCCCCTACTGGGATAGGGGACTCTTCCAAGCCCACCGAACCAGCGAAACGAAAAGCGCGCACGAATGCAGAGGAGCCGTTGTTGTCCGCCAGATAGAGCATGCCCCGCTGGTGATCGACGGCCAGCGAATTGCCCTGAGTTGACCACCAGCTGCACCGGTCGTCCCCGCACACGCTCTCTCGGTAGGAGTAGCGATCCACGCTGAGCACGTCTTCGCCGTCAGGCTGCATGCGCACGACGTCCAGGTTGCCGTTGGGCGTGCTATCCACGACGAGCGTGGACCGGGCGGCGTTGGCTCTTGAACCTCGCGGCAGAATGGTGGCCCCTTCGATGTGGTAGACTTTGTCCACCGCATGAGGGGTGTTGAACTCGTCGTTGATCGCGAAGGCCTCCTGAAGCTCCCGGTGTGAGAGGATGTAGACCAGAGCCCGCTCGTAGCAGTTGCTGCCCCCATCAGCGCACTCATCCCGTTCTCCGAAGGCGTACACCTGTCTGTGGTAGGTGTCGTAGACCAGGGGGCCTACTCTCGAGAACCCCGACAGCCTGACCCCTTCCCCGACCGACTGCAGCGTCTCCGCGTCCAGGAACCTTATGTGCTCCCACCCATACTTGTCCTCGGCGGTATCGTAGTAGACGAGGTCGTGCTGCCGCGCACAGTTATGGCCGGCGCAGATGATCGCCAGATCGTGCGGCTGACCGGCCTGAATCGAACCGACCAGGGAGAGAGCTTCCTGCGACCCCGCCGATTGGGGATCTACGCTCCCCTCCGGCTGTGCCTGTGCCACGCCCCCAATCAGCAGCATCGCAGATAGAACCATCGAACCCAGCCACTGCTTCACCGGAGTCTTCATCATTGACTGCTCCTCATAGCTACTCATTCACCCCTATGATGCCGTTCAGTTACTTATCCCAGCTATCGTGACCAAGCCGGCCCTCGATCGCTCGAAGCAGGAGCGCTGGAGAGGTTTGAGGCCCATCCACCGCGCGCCGCGACCAGGTAGATCTCGTCGTTCCCGTCCCGCTCGGAGGTGAACACGATCCAGCGCCCGTCAGGGGACCAGTCTGGATAGCCGTTGAAGGCCTGACCCGGCTCGCTCTCTGTCACCCGTCGGGGGTGGGCCGGATCGTAGATGTTCAGCACCCCAATCTCCCGCAGCAGCTGGCCGCCCTCGGCTATGACCATCGTATAAGCAATCTCATCGCCCCCGGGCGACCACGAGGGATGGGCATCGGAGTAAGGGCTGACCGTGAGCTGCTCGTCGACGCCGGTGGTCAGATCAACGAGGAACAGGTCGTAGTTTCCCGTGCGACGGGACGTGTAGACCAGGCGCGTGCTGTCCGGCGACCAGGAAGGGAAGCTGTCCCAGGCCCCGTTGTAGGTGACCTGCCGCAGCCCCGTGCCGTCGGCGTTGACGACGTAGATCTCCCAGTCGCCATCGCGATCTGAGACGAAAGCGATCCGCGAGCCGTCCGGCGACCAGACGGGGTGGATGTCATCGGCGGGATGGTGCGTCAACCGGGTCCATTGCCCGCCGGCGGCGCTCATCACGTAGAGGTCGCCGTTGCCGCTCCTGTCCGAGCTGAAGACGATGCTGCCGCCGTCGGGTGACCAGCTGGGATAGCCCTCGCTACCCGGGTCGTTGGTGACCCGGGCCAAGCCGCTCCCATCGGGCAGCAGGCGATAGATGTCGTCGCTGCCGTCTCGATCGGTGGTGAAGAGGATAGGGGACGTCGCCACGTGCATGGGGGCCAGATAGACGCCGCTGGCCCATCCCCGCTGACCAGTTCCCGGAACCTGAACCTCGTACCAGAACCGCTCCCCGTCCCACACAGGGTCGCGCAGCACGTCGACCATCGTGCCGCGGGCGATCTCCCCCACCTTCGAGTTTTCCAGCCCAGGTCCGTTGCGCAGATTGAGCCTGTCGACGTTCAGGACCATCATCCTCTCGTTGGTGACGGGCGTGCTTGGTGTAGGGGCGGGTGACCATTGGGCCGACGAAGCCGCTTCAATCAAGGGGCGAGCCAGGTCGATGGCCCTGGCGACGGCCAGGCCTCCTCCAACGGATGTCGTCTCGTAGAGCGTCAGGACCCCGATGAGCTTACCTTCCCGGTTGAGCATCATGCCGCCGCTGTGACCGTGGCTCGTCTCGGCGTCGGATCGGATCCATTCGTCGTCGTGGGTGGCCACCACGCCCTCCGTCCAGGAGAGACGCCCTTGAGCGTAGTCCGGGTAGCCGAGCAGGAGCACGGGGTCACCGGTCCGCACAGATCCGCTGTTACCCATCGGGATCTGGGGAAGGCCGAAGGGCCCGGTCGTGCGAGCCTGATCCGAAGCGCGGTGCGTGATCTGCAGGAGGGCCAGGTCGAGATCGGGGGCCGAGTAGGCCGGCAGGACTCGGGCCCAGTAGCTGAGGACGGGAGGCTGATCGGGGTCGAGCGTGCGGTAGATCTGGACGTAACCCCCGTCATTGAGCAACTCATCCCTCCAGTTGGTCACCACGTGCCAGTTGGTGAGGATCAGCCCTTGCTCTCCATCGACGATGGAGCCGGATCCGCCCTTGGCCTTCCCGAAGAGACGGTCGTTCGGCACCCAGATCTGCACCAGGGCTCCGGTCGCTTGTCGCCCCAGATCCCTGATGGTGGGTCGAGGCGTCGCCGTTGGCGGTGTGGGCACTGGCGTTGGGGCCAGAATGGCGAAGGTCGCCATCTGAACCTGTCGCTGGTCAACGAACAGCTCCAGCCGGTAATTCCCGGCCGGCAGGCCGTCGGCGTCGTAGTCCCTGATGTGGGTCGGGCAGGCCATACCGCTCCGTCCATACCGGGCTGTGTCCCAGGCCAGCAGTTCGTCACCCGACCAGAGACTGCCGTCCAGGTACCAGCGCGCACGGTACGGCGTTCGAGAGATGAGGTTCTGATACTCCCAGCAGGCGTAGACCTCTTTGGTGTTTGCCGGGAACGACCCGCTAACCTGTCGTGTTTCGCCCCCTGGTCCACCGGTGCTGAACGTGATGGGGCCGAACTGGGGAGTGGGCGTCGGTGACGGGGTCCGGGTGGGTGTCGCAGTGGGCGTTGGGGTAGCGGTGGGTGTTTGTGTCTCTGTTGGCGTCGGGGTGGCGGTAGGTGTCTGTGTTGGCGTCGAGGTGAGGGTAGGGGGGAGGAACATGGCGATAAATCGGGTGTGTGATGGCTCGTGCGTGGCGATCAGGATCAGGATCAGGCCCAGGGCGCCGAGCACGAACAGGGAGCTCGCTACCAGAACGTTTCTCCTGCGCGACATAGGCTTCCCCCCTTTTCAGTGGATTCGGATGTTCAATCCGTCTGCCAGCAGCGGAGATGGCTCGGGGCGCGAATTTGTGAAGTCCCCGCCTTGTTCTACCGGCGCTTCAGGGCCGGGCGCAGCGGGTGAGCAGTGTACCTTTCAGGGTGGTCCGTCTGTCTCTTCTGTATCCTCGGTGCTGCGTTCCGGTGAGGATGTCCTCGATCCGTGGTGCGACGGCGGCCGCTCCCTGAGAGCGCTGGGGAGGCGGCTTTCGCTCAGGTTCTAGATCGCCATGATATCACAGAATGCTGCATCGTTGAAGTCGCACGGGGCCTGCTCTTGTGGCGCTGATGGTCCGTCATGCAATCGTCGGTGAGCTGTTCCGAGGGCTTATCGGTCGCGGCCGCCCCGCAGCCCCGTCGTCTCATTGACGGAAGCAGGGGGCTACTCGGCAGATGAGAGGATGGCGGCCGGCCTCCGTCTCATCCCAAGACGGTCCCTCGAATCAGGAGGGCCGCCGGTTGTGGAGGGATCGATAGATCCCTCCACAGCACAGTCCACTAATGGCCTCCGCTACTTCTCGAAGTAGCGCGTGTGGAGCAGTTCGTGGGCCTTGGAACCGCCCGGCTCGCCCAGATACTCCTCGTAGAGGCGGAGGACGGCGGGGTTGCGGTGGGACTTGCGGCAGACCTGGCCCTCGTCCAAGGTGTAGAGCGCCTGAATGCGCTGTTGGATCCGCTCCGCCCGCTCCTCGCTGTAGGGCTGCCCGCCGCCGTTGATGCAGCCGCCGGGGCAGGCCATGATCTCGATGACGTCGTACTTCGAGGTGCCGCGCTCGATGTTCTCCAGGATGCGGCGGGCGTTGCCCAGCCCCGAAGCCGCGGCGACGTTCACCGTCCTACCGTTGATGGGGATCGTGGCCTCCTTGACGCCCTCCATACCCCGGACGGCCGTGAAGGCGACGTCCTCCAACTCCTTCTGGTTCACCTCTTCGTAGACTGTGCGCAGCGCCGCTTCCAGGACGCCGCCGGTGGCGCCGAAGATCACACCCGCGCCCGTCGACTCCCCCAGGGGATCGTCGAAGGGTTCGTCGTCCATGAAGCGGAGGTCGATGCCCGCTTCCTTGAGCATCTTGGAGAGCTCGCGGGTGGTGATGACGTAGTCCACGTCCGGGATGCCGTCGGTGCGGTGCTCCGGGCGCGCTGCCTCGTACTTCTTGGCGATGCAGGGCATGACGGAGACGACTACCACGTCCTCCGGCGCCACGCCGATCTTCTCGGCGTAGTAGGTCTTGGCCATCGTTCCCACCATCTGCTGCGGGGATTTGCAGGTGGAGGCGACGTGCTTTAGCTCGGGGAACTGGAACTCCAGGAAGTTGATCCATCCCGGGCAGCAGGAGGTGAGGATGGGCAGGTTCTCGCCGGATGCCAGGCGGTCGAGGATCTCCTTCGCTTCCTCGACGATGGTCAGGTCGGCGCCGAAGGTGGTGTCGAAGACGGCGTCGAAGCCCAGACGCCGCAGGCCCGCCGCCAACTTGCCCGGAATGGGCACGCCGGGCTCCATATCGAACTCCTCGCCGATGGCGGCGCGAATGGCGGGGGCCACCTGGACCACCACGGTCTTCGTGTCGTCGAAGAGCGCCTCCCAGACCTCGTGGATGTAGCCGACGCCCGTCAGCGCCGCCGTCGGGCAGACGCTCACGCACTGCCCGCAGTAGGTGCAGTTGGTCTCCACCAGCGAGTTCATCTCCGCGGGACCGACGATGGCGTCGAAGCCCCGGCCGAAGCCCGTCAGCACACCCACCGTCTGCACCTTGCTGCACATCGTCTCGCAGCGGCGGCACATAATGCACTTGTTGGGATCGCGCTTCAGCGCCTTGCTGGTCTTGTCGAGGGCATAGGCGTTCGTCTCCCACTTGAATCGCTCGCGGTCGATGCCGAACTCATAGGCCAACTTCTGCAGCTCGCAGTTGGTCGACTTCTCGCAGATGAGGCAGTCGAAGGGGTGGTCGGACAGCATCAGCTCCAGCAGCGTGCGGCGGGCCGACAGCACGCGCTTGGAGTTGGTCGTCACGCGCATGCCCTCGGCGACGGGCGTGGCGCAGGAGGGCGCGAGGTTGCTGCGCCCCTCGACCTCCACCACGCAGACGCGGCATGAGGCCACCTGGTTCAACATCTTCAAGTCCTCGAGGTGCAGGTGGCAGAGGGTGGGGATGCGAACGTTGATCTGCTTCGCCGCCTCCAGGATGGTCGTGCCCTCCTCCACCGTCACGCTCTTGCCGTCAATCGTTAAAGTGATCATTCAAGTCTCCTTCTAATAGCCAATGGAGCGCCTGCTAGGTCTTGCTGATGGCGCCGAACTTGCACTTCGTCATACAGGAGCCGCACTTGATGCATTCATCCTGCTCGATGACATGGGGTTGTTTGACCGAGCCCGAGATGCAGTTGACGGGGCAGACCCGGGCACACGCCGTGCAGCCGATGCACGCCTCCGGGTCGATCTCGTAGCGCAGGAGACTCTGGCAGACGCCCGCGGGGCAGCGCTTCTCCACCACGTGGGCCACGTACTCGTCCCAGAAGTACTTCATCGTGCTCAGCACCGGATTGGGCGCCGTCTGCCCCAGCCCGCAGAGGGAGGTGTTCATGATGGTGTCCGAGAGCTCCTGCAGCTTCTGCAGGTCCTCCTCCGTGCCCTTTCCCTCGGTGATCTTCGTCAGGATCTCGTACAACCGCTTGTTTCCCACCCGGCAGGGCAGGCAGCGGCCGCAGGACTCGTCGACGGTGAAGTCGAGGTAGAACTTGGCGATGTTCACCATACAGTCCTTCTCGCTCATCACGATGAGGCCGCCGGAGCCCATCATCGACCCGATCTCCTCCAGGGATTCGTAGTCGATGGAGGTGTCCAGGAACTGGGCGGGGATGCAGCCGCCGGAGGGGCCGCCGGTCTGCGCGGCCTTGAACGTCGCACCGCCCTTCAGCCCGCCGCCGATGTCGAAGATGATCTCTCGCAGGGTGGTGCCCATGGGCACCTCGACGAGGCCCACGTTGTTGACCTGACCCGCCAGGGCGAAGACCTTGGTGCCCTTCGAGTCCTCCGTGCCCATGGCGCTGTACCAATCGGCGCCGTGGATGAGGATCTGCGGCACGTTGGCCAGGGTCTCCACGTTGTTGATGATGGTGGGCTTACCCCAGAGTCCGCTCTGCGCGGGGTAGGGGGGCTTGCTGCGGGGCTCGCCGCGCTCGCCCTCGATGGAGCGCATGAGCGCCGTCTCCTCGCCGCAGACGAAGGCCCCCGCGCCGAACTTGATGTCGACGTCGAAGTCGAAGTCCGTGCCCATGATGCCCTCGCCGAGGAGGCCCCACTCACGGGCCTGCTCGATGGCCATGCGCAGGCGCCGGACGGCCAAGGGGTACTCCGCGCGGATGTAGATGTAGCCCTGGTGGGCGTCGATGGCGTACGCGGCGATGGCCATGCCCTCAATGACGCTGTGGGCGTCGCCCTCCATGATGGCGCGGTCCATGAAGGCGCCGGGATCGCCCTCGTCGGCGTTGCAGATGACGAACTTCTCGTCGCCGTCGGCCTTCTGGGCGAACTGCCACTTGAGGCCCGTGGGGAAGCCGCCGCCGCCCCGGCCCCGCAGGCCGGAGGCCATCATCTCCTCGATGACCGCGTCGGGCTCCAGCTCCGTCAGCGCCCGGCCCAATCCCTGATACCCGTCGTGGGCGATGTACTCCTCGATCTTCTCCGGGTTGATGAGGCCGCAGTTGCGCAGGGCCACTCGATGCTGCTTCTTGTAGAAGGACATCTCGTGCTGCGTGGCGACCTTCTCCTTCAGCACCGGCTCTTCGTATAGCAGGCGCGTCACGGGACGGTTCCCCCGCAGGTGTTCCTCGAAGATCTCCTCGGCGTCCTCCGGCGTGACCTTGACGTAGAAGACGTCGTCGGGGAAGACCTCCACCACGGGGCCTTGTTCGCAGAAGCCGAAGCATCCAGAGATGGAGACCTCGACCTGCTCCTCCATGTCCGCCTCGGCGACGAGCTGGCGCAGGTTCTCGGCGATAGCCTCGCTGCGCGAGGCCTGGCATCCCGTGCCGCTGCAGATGAGGACCGTTCGTCGGCGTGTTTCCCCTTCCTCAACGGGCAGCCGTCCGTCCAGCAGCGGTCGCAGGCGCGCGTTGGCGTCCAACAACGCCTGATAGGATCTGATCTGCGTCTTGATCGACGTCATCGCTTACTCCTTCCCATCCCCGGCTTCCACCAGGTACTCCTCCAGGATGTCCTGGACCTTCTCCGGCGTGACCTTCCCGTAGACCTTGTCATTGATGGTGACCACAGGCGCCAGTCCACAGGCGCCCACACAGCGCAGGCTGTCGATGGAGAACTTGCCGTTGTCCGAGACCTCGCCCGACTTGATGTCGAGGATGCGCTCGAACTCGTTCAGCACCTTCTCCGCGCCGAGCACGTAGCACGCCGTGCCCATGCAGACGCTGACCTGGTGCTCGCCCTTGGGGGTGGTGGTGAAGAAGTTGTAGAAGCTGATGACGCCCGACACCTCCGCGTGAGGCATGGCGAAGCGGTTGGCGATGTGCAGCTGCACCTCCTCCGGCAGGTAGCCGAAGAGGCTTTGGGCGGTGTGCAAGACCTGAATCAACGACTCCTTGCGCCGCGGATCCTCGGGGTCGAGGTCGAGCCCGTCGATGTACGCGTCCAACTTGGCGTACAGCGGCTGCGGCAAGACGATCTGTTTGGGCTCAGGGTTCATCCTAGCCATGTCTAATTCCTCCTAAACTCTAAAGGACATCCATAAGGTAGCGCGTGCCCGGTTGGCACGTCGCGTCGTTCGTCGGAACAACGGGGCAATACCGCCCGGCGCAGGGTGCGGCCCGCGAGGGGGCCGCCGCTGAAAACCAGGGCGGAGCGCGCCAGCTTCCGCGCCTCCTCTGCGTCGTGGGTGATCAGGAGCAGCGTGGCGCCGGCGTGGCGCTGCAAGATCTGCTCGATGATGTCAGCCTTCGCCGCTGCGTCGATGGACTTGAAGGGCTCGTCCAGCATCACGAGGTCAGGATCGGTGATGAAGCCCCGCACCAGGGCGACTTTCTGCTTCATCCCACCCGACAACTCGTGGGGATAGCGGTGCCTGTGGGGCGCGAGCCCGCAGAGAGCCAGCCACTCCTCGTACCGTTCCATCACCTGCCCCGCGCGGGGACGGCGGCGCATCTTCAGCGGCAGCAGCGCGTTTTCCTCCACCGTCATGTACGGGAAGAGGCGCGGCTCCTGGAAGACCGTGACCGGATTCTCGGCCTCGAGGGAGAAGCTCCCGCCGTCGGCCTCCTCCAGCCCGCTCAGGATCCTGATGAGCGTCGTCTTGCCCGAACCTGAGGGCGCCGAGACGGCCAACCTGTCACCCTTGCGCAGGGTGAAGGAGAGGCCGTCGATGACGGGCTGGGCGCCGAAGCGCTTGGTCAGCCCGTCTACCTGCAACATCTTCTCGCACGAAACGCTTTCGTGGTTCATCTGCTACTCTCCAAAAAAGTACTTCTCCAGAAACACGGCGAAGAACCCACTCTGCGCTGCCTGGAAACAGACCGTCACCAGCAGCACGGTCAGCAGGTAGAAGAAGACCTCCTCCATCTTGAAATAGACCCGCGCCACGTTGAGCAGGTACCCGATGCCGCTCTGTGCCCCGATGAACTCGCCCAGGATGGCGATCTTCAGCGCCATCCCGAAGCCGA
>Ga0207797_1000906_pt1 | contig 21994 bp, 21 predicted proteins | sample PRCRCaboRojoPR_6_FD_187275 | JGI IMG/M metagenome (GOLD analysis project Ga0207797, IMG submission 187275) | Marine sediment microbial community from Cabo Rojo, Puerto Rico - PR CR 10% Liquid 1 (SPAdes) | ecosystem: Environmental > Aquatic > Marine > Coastal > Sediment | place: Cabo Rojo, Puerto...
ATTTGCAAAGTTTATTGTTCAAACAATTATTTATCCTTTCATCCCCGAAAGAATGAAGGTTTTCCTCCTATTCGTTATTAAAAATTTCTTTTATCACTTCTCTGTCATCAAAATGATAACGTATTCCGTTTACCTCCTGGTAAGTTTCATGACCTTTTCCTGCCACAAAAATTATGTCGCCGCTTTTGGCCATCATACAAGCTGTCCTGATCGCCTCCTTCCGGTTTGTGATGCTTAAAACACGTTGTTTCGCTTGCTTTTCTACTCCTTCCCACATATCCTCAATGATCTTTTCCGGATCTTCCGTTCTCGGGTTATCTGATGTTAATACCACCTTCGCACTGTACTGCAGTGCAATTCTTGCCATCTGAGGCCTTTTTGCCTTATCGCGGTCACCTCCTGCCCCTACCACGGTAATGAGCTGTTGATCCTTTCTCTGTACATTTTTTATGGTGGACAAAACATTTTCAAGGGCATCGGGACTGTGGGCATAATCCACGATAGCCGTTTTATTATCCGGTGATTTAATGGTCTCAAATCTCCCTTCCACCGGTTGCAGCAGGCTTATATCCTTCAGCAGTTGCTGTTCATCATATCCCAATAACTGAGCCATCCCATAAATGCCCAGTAGGTTATAAGCATTGAATTCACCAACAAACCGGGTCCACAGATCCTGACCATTAATATTAATCAGGGTGCCATCAATGTGTTTCTCCAGCACCTTTCCCTTGTAATCAGCGAAAGTTTTGAGACCAAAAGTATAAACCGAGGCAGTGGTATTTTGCACCATATAACGGCCATTCCGGTCATCTGCATTCACCAGTGCAAAGGAGTCCCGGTCCAGATAACTGTCAAAGAGCATTTTTTTGGAGTGCAGGTAATCATCAAAGGTTTTGTGGTAATCCAAATGTTCATGGGTTATGTTTGTGAACAGCGCACCCTCAAATCTTAACCCGGATATGCGTCCCTGTTTCAAGGCATGTGAGCTGACTTCCATAAAGGCATATTCACACTGCCTGTCTGCCATATCCTTCAGCAGGCTGTTGATCCTGATGGCATCAGGTGTAGTATACCTGGTAGGTAGGCGTTCCCGGTCAACATAATTGGCTATGGTTGAAATAAGGCCGGTTTTTATGCCTCTTTGTAGAAACAGGTGATATAACAATGTGGCTGAGGTGGTCTTCCCGTTGGTGCCTGTAATACCAACAAGCTTGAGCTTTTCTGAAGGGTTCCCGTAAAAATTGGAAGCTATCCGGCCCAGGGTATGGGCTGTATCTTGAACCACGAGATAGGTCGTTGCTTCCGAAGGGTTCTCAGGCAGTCTTTCACATACTACCACAGTTGCACCTTGTTTTTCCGCACCGGAGATGTAGTCGTGCCCGTCCACAGTAAGACCCCTGACAGCAACAAACAGGCTATCACGTTTTACTTCACGTGAATCAAAACAAACAGAACCAATCTTTTTGCCAGGGTCACCCCTGTGCTCTAAGATTTCAATGCCTTTTACTATGTCTTCCAGCGCTTTCATCCAGGTTATACAATCAACTTTGTGCCCGATCCAAGATTATTATAATAGTGATTTTGTTTTTACTCCGTGAATGTCATGGTTAATACCACCTGATCTCCTTTATCGATAGGTTCACCTGGCGCAACGGATTGTTCCCTGATGCTTCCCCTTCCGTTAACCTTCACATTCAACCCGAGGTTTTCAAGTATATATATGGCATCCTTAACACCCATTCCAACAACATTGGGCATGAGATCTTCCTCTATATACCGGTTGTTTAACTCTATCAGCGAATCTTTTTTTCTTGTTACCACCCAATCTGAATCCACACCTTTTTCATTCACGTCCACGCCCAGGTTCTGCAATACGTTTATCAATTCTCCCTTGTGACTGTGTTTGGTATATGGAACTTTCCCGGTATTCTCATTTTCCGTCAGCTTTAACCCTTCATGCATTTCAAAGCTGGTGGCATAGACCTTTTCGGCAATTTCCCTGAATACCGGACCGGCAACAACGTTGCCGTAATATACATCCTTAGAGGGCGAATTGACCACAACAATACAGGAATATTTGGGATCATCGGCGGGAAAATAACCCACAAAAGAAGCCTGGTAGCTAATTCCCGATTCTTTCATATACCCGTATTTTTCGTTGGCGATCTGAGCCGTACCGGTTTTACCCGCAATCCTGAAGTTGGTATTGCGCAGATTCCGGGCAGTTCCTTCTTGTACCACTCCCTCAAGAAGGTTCCGGGCTTTCCTTACTGTGGACTGTGAACAAATTGCAGGATTGATAACCTCGGTATCAAAAGATTCTACCAACTTACCATGTTCATTGATTTGTTTAACAAACATGGGTTTAACCATTTTGCCGTTATTGGCTATGGCATTATAAAAGGCGAGAATCTGCAAAGGGGTGAGCCTTACTTCATAACCTATAGACATCATAGGCAATGAAATTCCCGACCAGTATTTGTCACCCGGGTATTTGATAAGCGGCTCTCCTTCTCCCCTGATCTCCAGGCCAAGTTTTTCATCCAGATTCATGCTGTAGAGGCGATCAATGAACTGACTGGGTTTGTTTCTGTAATTCTGGGTAATGATCTTGGACATCCCAACATTGGAGGAATGTATAAATGCCTCCCTTACTGTAATTTTCCCGTAACCCCCGGGTTTCACATCCGATAACTTCGTGTCGTAATAGTAGACCACCCCATCTTCTGTATCAACAGTATCATCGAGGTTGACATAATTGTCCTCCAGTACGGCCATCATGGATGCCAGCTTGAATGTTGAACCGGGTTCCCGGCTTTCTCCTACCGCATAATTGTATATTTCCCTGTATTCTCCTTCGTCGGTTTTTCCAAGGTTGGCAATCGCCCTGATCTCACCTGTATTCACTTCCATTAAAACGGCAGTTCCATGGTCGGCATTATGTTCAATCAACTGCTCCCTCAGGGCACTTTCAGCTACATCCTGAATATTAATGTTAAGGGTTGTTATCACATCTTTCCCGCTCCTGGGTTCCACCTTATTGTCATCTCCTACCGGAATCCATACACCTCCCTGTATCCGGCGCATCAACCGAACACCTTTCGATCCTTTGAGGTATTTGTCATAGGCCCCTTCTATACCAACAATATTTCCGCCTTCCCAGTCGGTAGTATAGCCGATGGTGCGGGAAGCCAGATTGCCATGGGGCTGTATGCGCAAATCTTTCTGTATCACAATAAGCCCACCTTTAAATCTTCCTTTCCGAAACAAGGGAAAAGTTTTCAGTTCTTTCAACTCCTTATAATTGACCCGTTCCTTGATCAGATAAAACCGCTCCCCTTGCTTTCTCGCCCTGTACAATTCCCGGCGATAACCGGCAGCGGACTGATCCTGAAACAACTCAGCCATTTCCCTTGCAAGCGTATCCAGTTTTCTGAAATAGGTTTTGCTGTCTATCTGCAAACCAGTGCTGCGTGTATCCAGCCTGATCTCGTAAAAAGGAACAGAGCTTGCCAGCAGCCTGCCGTTGGTTGAATATATATCTCCCCGGTTCGACTCCACCATCTCGGTTTTAAGATTCAGCTCCTGTGCCTTTTCGTTGAGCTCCTTACCCTGAAATACCTGCAAATAAAAGATCTTGGCTGCAATCAGTAGCCCCATAAGCAGTATAAGAATATATACTACACCGACGCGCCACAATATGTCTCTTTTTAACGGCATTTCTATTCTTCACTTTCTACAACGATCTTTTGGGGTGGAGTAACCGATTGTCTCAGCCCCAAATCTTTTTTCCTGATCAGTTTAATAACCTGCGACTGCTGGCTCAGCCTCATTAATTCAGCTGAAGTAGTAATGGCTTTTGCCCTGAGCTCTTTAACCTCATCCTGGAGGCGGGAATTACGCCTTACCAGCTTTTCAGCATGGTACCTGTTACCTATATAGACGAAAGCCAAAAGAGTAAGAAAAAGAATGTAAGGCAATTGTTTAACCACCTTCTCACGGGTAAAAAACGAACCCCCCAGTATTCCCTTCAACGAGCCAATGCGCTTCAGTTCGCTTCGTTCCTGGGATTCATCTATAAATTCTATGTTCTTTTTCTTTTTCATAGTTGGCTAAAGTTTTTCTGCGATTCTTAACCTTGCACTTCTTACGCGATTATTGTACCTGATCTCTTCCCGCGAAGGCACGATAACTTTTTTGTTAACCAAAACAAACGGAGCTTTCACATTGCCATAGAAATCCTTTTCCGGTTCTCCGCTAAACCGGCCACTTTTCATAAAATTCTTAACTGTCCGGTCTTCTACCGAATGATAGGATATCACCGCCAGCCTGCCACCACTTTTCAGCACTTCCAGACTTTGTTCCAGAAAACTCCTCAGGTTCTCAATTTCCTTGTTTACCTCGATCCTAAGGGCCTGAAAGATTTTAGCCAGAAATTTATTCCTGTATTTAAAAGGAATATAGGGTCCCAGTACCTCTTCCAGTTCTGATGTGGTGGTTATTTCATTTTCTTCCCTTCCTTGAAGTATAGCATCAACAAGAAAACGGGTTTTTCTGATTTCACCGTAATTCCTGAACACATCATTCAAGGCATTTGCAGAATAGGAATTAATGATATAGCGCGCTGTTAGTGGAGCCTTTTGATTCATTCGCATGTCCAGGGGAGCATCAAAACGAAACGAAAAGCCCCGTTCAGGAGCATCCAGGTGATGCGAGGATACCCCCAGATCGGCCAGAATTCCGTCAACCTGATTAAATCCCAGATATTTTAAAAAATTTTTCATATATCTGAAATTGTGGTTAATAAAAAACAACCTGCTATCCTCAATCAAATTTTCCCCGGTTGCTACATCCTGATCAAATGCTATCAGCCTTCCATCCTCAATTTTTTCAATAATCCCCCGGGCATGTCCTCCCCCTCCATATGTTGCATCAACATAAATCCCGTCGGGCCTCACATTCAGGCCCTGAATGCTTTCCTCCACCATTGCCGGTTGATGAAACATAGTTTTTATTCTCCCTTTTCCGCATTTGAATCATTACCCATAATTTGTTGTGCCAGATGGGCAAAATCATCTTCTGATTCCTGCATCTGCTCATACAAATGCTTCGCCCATATTTCAATTTTCCCATCCTGACCGGCCATGATCACCTCTTTTGAGATTTCCACCGTATCCAGAAGCCTTTTGGGTATCAGCAACCGGCTGTTCCCGTCGAGGGAAACCTCAGCCGTGCCCCGGTAAAAATTTCTGAGAAACCTGTTGTGTTCCTTATCATAAGGATTGATCTTCTCCCTGATCAGCCGGTTTTGCCTGTCCCATTCCTCCATGGGATAGAGGACCAGGCATTTCTCAAAGATGTCTTTTTTGACCACAAAATGATCTCCCTCTGAAGAAGCCATTTGCTTCTTAAAAGCCGAGGGGAAGGTGATTCTCCCCTTTGCATCCACCTTGCAAGTATAATCACCTATAAACGTGGCCATACACTACACCTAAAATTAGTATGTAAATATAAAGAAAATATTACCACTTGCAACCACTTTGAACCATTTTTTACCACATTGTTGAAAACTTTTTCCATCATTTTTTTGAAAGCAAGAAATAAAAAGCTATTTATCAATTTTTTAAACAAGCTTAAATTGTTTGATTAAAGGAAATTTTATAATTTTACACGTTCTTTTGAATGACATAACTAAAGGGGTATGGATGAAGGACAAAAAGGCATAGAAAAAATTGATGTCAAGGAAGTTTTTTACAAGAAAAACCCAAAAGTTGCCAGACTGATTCCCGGGTTCATATATCGCTATCTGAAGAAAATCGTCCATGAAGAAGAAATCAATGAAATACTGCCTAAGATTTCCCACCTCCAGGGATTGGAATTTGTCAGAGCAGGTTTGAAACATTTTGATATCAACATCAAATGTTATGGTAAAGATGATATACCACGGGAAGGACGATATATCTTTGTTGCCAATCACCCGCTGGGCGGGCTTGATGGGCTGGCCATTGCCAAAGAAGTGGGAGACATCCACCCCAATGTCAAATTCATTGTGAATGACATTTTGCTGAACCTTGAAAATCTAAAACCCATATTTGTACCTGTTAACAAGCATGGAAAACAATCTTCGGATTACGTTAGAAAAATTGAGGAAACATACCGATCCGATGCGCAAATCCTGAATTTTCCTGCCGGTTTATGTTCCAGAAAAATAAACGGCAGAATTGTTGACCTGGAATGGCACAAGAGTTTCATCAACAAGGCCAAAAGCCATCAGAGAGACATCATTCCGGTACACATCAGCGGAAGGAACTCCAACTTTTTCTATAATTTTGCGCGCATCCGGGAATGGATCGGGATAAAAAACAATATTGAAATGTTCTTTTTACCCAACGAAATGTTCAAACAACAGGACAAGAATATTATTATAACCTTTGGAAAACCAATACCTTACACCATTTTGGATAAAAGATATTCACCAAAGCAATGGGCGCAAAAAATAAAAGAACATGTTTACCAGTTAAAAAAAGATAGGAGTAAGGATTTTGTTACTGAGAAGTCATTATGAATTCATAAATTCGCCCTTAAATTCTAATATATGCAAGATATCATCAGTCCGATTGAAAAATCAGATATCAAAAAGGAATTGACCCCCGATAAATTCCTGCGTCATACCAATTATGGCAACAATGAACTGTATGTAGTCACCTACCAGGATTCACCAACTACAATGAGAGAGATCGCAAGACTGAGGGAGGTTACATTCAGGGCTGCCGGCGGAGGAACAGGAAAGGAACTTGACCTTGACATATTTGACTACGCGGAAGATCCTTATAAACAACTGATTTCATGGGACCCGGAAGAAGAGGAAATCCTCGGAGGCTACAGGTATAAAGTGTGTGATAAGGAAACAAAACCCGAAAACCTGGCTACGCATAAGATGTTTCATTTTTCCGAAAAATTTATGCAAGAGTTTTTGCCTTATACCATAGAACTGGGCCGGTCGTTTATTCAGCCAAAGTTTCAGTCTACGGGTTCTGCCAGGAAAACCCTCTATGCCCTTGATAACTTATGGGACGGGCTGGGTGCTCTGGTGGTGAAAAATCCAAACAACGAATACTTTTTTGGAAAAGTTACCATGTATCCCCATTTCAATCAAAAAGCAAGGGACCTGATCCTTCACTTTCTGCATAAAGAATTTTTTGATGCCTACGATTTGGTTCACCCGAAAAACCCTGAGAAAATCACCACAGATGAAAAAGAACTGGATCAAATCTTTACCGGTGACAATTATGACAAGAATTTAAAAATCCTTTCACAGGAAGTAAGGAAACTGGGTGAAAACATACCACCCCTGATCAATGCTTACATGAACCTGTCGCGTACCATGAAAATATTTGGTACAGCGCTGAACAAGTCATTTGGGAATGTGGAGGAAACAGGCATAATGATCACGATAAGCGATATTTATCCCAAAAAGAAGAAAAGACATGTAGAAACATTCAGGGAAGAACAGGGCAAATATCAGTAAGCTCTTCGGTCGCGGCCCTCGATAAAATCTATAAAAGCCCGGTTAACCACCTTGTTACCTCCAGGAGTAGGATAGCAACCTGTAAAGTACCAGTCGCCCGTATCATTGGGGCATGCCTGGTGGAGGTTACTGATTTTTTGATAGACTATTTTTACCTCAGCCTTTATATTTTCTGCTTTCAGTATTGAACTGATTTTATCCGATATCTCCTCAGGGGAGAAAGGCTTATATATATCTCTCACATAATTAACCACTTCCTCTTTGGGTAGGTTTTCCTGATCCTTGGATTTTTTATACACCGAGTTAATCACGTTTTCCATCCCCCGCTCCCTAAGCAGTGAAATGGCAGCCTGAAATGCTACCAGATTTCCCAGTTTGGCCATGTCAATTCCATAGCAATCGGGATACCTTATTTGAGGGGAAGAAGAGACAATAATAATTTTCCTGGGTTCCAGCCGGTCAAGAATCTGCAGTATGCTTTCCCGCAATGTGGTTCCCCTTACTATGCTGTCATCAACAATAACCAGATTGTCAATACCCTTATTTACAATTCCGTAAGTAACGTCATACACATGTCCCACCAGGTCTTTCCTGCCACTTTCCTGAGCTATAAAGGTCCTTAGCTTGACATCCTTTATGGCAATCTTTTCTGCCCGGATCTTTTTGGTAAGTAGCTGATCTAGATAATCTTCATCCAGTTTATCCTTATTCGCCAGGATCTCTTTTTTCTTGTTCTCCAGCTGGTAGGCTTCCAAACCCCGAAGCATTCCATAATAAGCAATTTCGGCAGTATTTGGAATAAAGGAAAATACAGTGTTTTCCAGGTCGTAATCTATGGCCTTAAGTACATCCGGTACAAGCAATTCTCCAAGTTTCCGCCTTTCCCTGTATATGTCCTTATCGCTTCCCCTGGAAAAGTAGATCCTTTCAAAGGAACACGATTTTCTTTCTTCAGATACCCTAATCTCTTCTTCGGAAACATCCCCGCTCTTTTTGACGATAAGGGCGTTACCCGGGGAAACTTCCTTCACCTGTTCAGCAGGTACATTCATCACCGTTTGAATCACCGGTCGTTCCGAAGCACATACCACGATCTCATCATCATGGTAATAAAAGGCCGGACGAATGCCCCTGGGATCCCTCATAAAAAATGAATCTCCATGACCTACCATTCCGGCAATGGCATATCCTCCATCCCAGTCCTTACTGGAGGATTGAAGTATCTTTTTTATACTGATATTCTTAGCAATCAGTTCGGATATTTTCTTGTTGTCATAGCCCTCATTTTTGTATTGACGGAACAGCAACTGGTTTTCCTCATCCAGAAAATGACCCACCTTCTCAAGCACCGTTTCAGTATCAGAAAAATCCTTGGGATGCTGCCCCAGATCAATTAAAAGCTGGAACAATTCATCCACATTGGTTAGGTTGAAATTCCCGGCAAGCACAAGATTTCTTGACTTCCAGTTGTTCTCGCGCATAACCGGATGAACATATTCAATGTTGTTTACTCCATATGTACCGTATCTTAAATGCCCCAGGTAAACTTCGCCAGCAAACGGAAGATTATTTTTGGCCCACACAGGATCTTTCAGCAAATCCGGATTTTTGTCCCTGATCTTTTGGTGGCCCCGCTCAACTTCATCAAAAATCCTTTTAATGGGCATGTTTTTATTGGTCCTGACACGGTGTATGTATTTTTCTCCCGGCTTTAGGTCAAACTTCAGATTGACAAGCCCTGCTCCGTCCTGACCCCTGTTGTGTTGTTTTTCCAGTAACAAATAAAGCTTCTGCAACCCATACATCCAGGAGCCGTATTTGGCCTGGTAATATTCCAGCGGCTTTAAAAACCGGATCATTCCTATGCCGCATTCATGTTTTATCTGATCGCTCATTTCTCAGTATTTCACTCATTTAAATCCGGAAAATTGATCCTGTCCGGTACCACAAAAGCTGCAGGAAATTCAGGTCTTATCTTTTTCAACGATTTGATCGCCTCGATCTTGGTTCGGAAATCTCCTACATATACTTTCCACCAGCTATCATCATATTCACGATATACCGGTATTTCCGGGAATTCTTCATAAAACTCGGCCCTTGCCTTTTCAGACTCTTCCCTTGCCTGGGTGCCCAGGTCTGCAAAAATTCTGATCCTGTATCCGTCAATTTGCGGATTCCTCCTGTTCTTTGCAATATGTTTCAATACCAGGTTATGAACCGCGCTATCCTGCTGAAAACGTATGTTGTTACCACTTTTGTCTTCGATGTTTCTGAAAACATCACCGGATGACTTCTCACCGGAATCCTGGCCAAATATAACCAGAGGGATAAGAAGGATAAACAGGGTGAAAGCAAACAATCTCATAGGTTTCGCTTTTGAATGCCCAAAAATAAACAAATTTTAATCATCAATTTTAATGAAAACCAATCTTGACATCTTTGATAATATTGTATTATCTACTTAAATCCAGGGTCCTTTTTCTGTTAAAGCTCAATTCCTTTTTATAGAGGAATGATTTGGCTGTCAGGTCACCTTTAAGAGTTAAAGTTACCTCACCTTTATTCAGGATGTTCATCACAGACATGCCACTGGATAATAAATCGGAATAGTCAACCTTCAATAAAACCTGATGCGTTTTATCAGAATTGGCAGGGATTTTGATGTTTTCCGTACTTTCTATTTCACCGGCCCTGTTATCGTTGATGAATGCCATACCTTCAATACGGGTCACTTTTAGCCGGTATATATTTGGATTGCGGATGGGCAGATCCAAAGTCAGATCAACCGAACTTTCCGACAGTGCATTGACCTTTAGATTTGTCGGCGCACCCACCTCCAGGGGCTTGTAGGTTTTACATCCTGCAAGGCCCATTAAAGTAATAATAAGGATGATAAGTATATTTCTCATATAACTTGATTCTTATTTCAATTCACGGACAAATATAAACCCATTTTTTGAATTGAATGGAACGATTATAGGAACACTTTAATACCCGAAAAGGTCAATTTCAAAAGTACAAATCATAAGCAACATCTGTACCGGTAAATCTTTGCCCATAAATGTACGATATCGAACAACATGTGTCTCCTGCCGGACAATCCAAACCAATAATTTCCTTTCAATTTTGCCTGTAAAACATTAACAATTATATAGTTGCACAAAACTGGCACACAATTTGATTTATTGGCTTACCAAACAACAATTCATCAAAAAACAAGAAAAAATGTTTAAAAATTACCTGAAAATAGCGTTTCGCACCCTTTCAAAGTACAAAGGATACGCCTTAATCAACATTTTCGGCCTGGCCGTTGGCCTGGCTAGTGCCATATTGATCATGCTTTTTGTCCAGGATGAGCTCAGCTACGACAGGCATCATGAAAATGCAGAAAGAATTTACCGGGTTGGGCTCAAAGGAAGGATCAAGAAGGATGATTTAAAAACAGCCGTAACATGTTATCCAATGGCTTCTACCCTGAAAGAGGAATACCCCATGATTGAAGCATCCACAAGGCTTCAGCCAAGAGAGGATGCCCTCTTTAAAATCGGTGACAGGCAATATATGGAAAAGCATATGTTGTATGCTGACTCCACGGTTTTTGATGTTTTTACCTTGCCTTTCATCCAGGGTGACCCGGCCACGGCCCTGAATGAACCGAACAAAGTGGTGCTTACCCGCTCGGCAGCCGAAAAGTATTTTGGCAAAGAAAATCCTGTTGGAAAGGTTATCGAATGGGTTGATGGTGACGAGCAGCTTGAAGTAACCGGAATTATTAAGGATTGTAAAAACAACAGCCACTTCCAATACAATGTACTGGTTTCCTTTACCACCTCTTCCCGGGCAAACAGCCAGCTTTGGATAGGGAACAATGTATATACCTACCTCAAACTTCAGAAAGATGAATCCCCGGGGAAATTAACAGAACAATTTTCCTCGCTGGTCGAAAAGTATGTGGGTCCCCAGATAGAAAAGGCAATGGGAGTAAGTATGGAAGAATTCCGTACCCAGGGCAATGAATGGGGTTATTTCCTGCAACCCCTGACCAAAATCTATCTTCATTCGGATCTAAACAATGAACTGGGGAAAACCGGCAACATCAACTATGTATATTTCTTTTCGGTAATCGCCCTGTTTTTAATCCTTATTGCTGCCATCAATTTCATGAACCTCTCCACAGCCAAATCTGCCAACCGGGCTAAAGAAGTGGGCATTCGCAAGGTCACCGGCAGCAATCGCAGTCAGCTCATCGGCCAGTTTTTATCGGAAGCTATACTAATCAGCTTTATCGCCCTGGGGGTGGCCCTTGTTTTTGTGAAGCTGGCCCTCCCCACCTTCAATAACCTGGCCAATAAATCTCTATACTTAAATCTTTTGGAAAATCCCCTGTTTCTTTTGGGCATCATATTATTTGGCCTGGTCGTCGGTCTTTTGTCGGGCAGCTACCCGGCTTTTTACCTCTCGAAGTTTGCTCCATCAACCGTTTTAAAAGGAAAACTGAGCAGCGGTTCCAAAAATTCCAGGTTAAGGGGTTTGCTGGTGATATTTCAGTTCGTCATCACCATTATATTAATTATAAGCACCCTGGTGGTTTCCCAACAGATGAATTTTGTGAATAATAAGGATCTGGGCTTTAATAAGGATCAGGTTATGGTGATCAACCGTACTACTTCCCTGAACAACCAGGCAGAAGCTTTCCGGCAGGAAATCCTTAAGATCCCGGGCGTTAAACATGCCAGTTATTCGCTTCATGTACCCGGAACCATCGAGTCCAATACTGCCTTTTATGAAGAAGGATCTTCGGCACAGCAAACCGTTGTATTAGATTATACAGGCACAGATTGTTATTTTGATGAAACCTACGGTCTGAAAATGGCTGCCGGCAGATTTTTCTCAGAAGATTACTCCACCGATTCCCTTTGTGTGATAATTAATGAAGCAGCTGCCCGCAAACTGAACTTTGAAGATCCGGTGGGCAAAAAGTTATATGTTGTGAATCCCAGGGAAGAAGATCAGCCTTATAAAATCCTTGGCGTAGCAAAGGATTTTAACTACGCCTCACTGCATCATAAGATCAGGCCCCTGGTTATGGTTTATGCAAACCAATATCCGGCCAATATGTCGGTACAATTGAACCTTAGCCAGTTGGATCAAACGCTTACACAACTGAAATCCAGGTGGAATGAATTTGTGCCCGGACAGCCTTTTCAATATTCGTTTTTAAAGAATGACTGGGAAGCAAAATACAGGCAGGAACAACGTACAGGGACCATTTTCAGGATATTCTCCATCCTGGCCATTTTCATTGCATGTTTGGGACTGCTTGGACTGGCATCCTTTATGGCTGAACAGCGTACCAAAGAGATCGGTGTCAGGAAAGTTTTTGGAGCGTCCGTGACATCGATCATGGGCATTTTGTCGAAAGAGGTGGTGATCCTGATCGGTATATCAACCCTGGTGGCATGGCCTGCAGCCTATTATTTTATGAATGGCTGGCTCCGGGATTTTGCCTACAGAATTGAACTCAGCTTACTCACTTTTATGGTGGCCTCGTTGGCAGCTTTTGGAATCGCCTTGCTGACAATAGGCCACAGGGCATATAAATCTGCAGTTGCCAACCCGGCCGAATCACTGAAAGATGAATAAAAAAACATCAAACTGCTGAGCGCTCCAGTCCACTATAAATTCAAAGAAACCGGGGATTTACTTTCTCTTTTGTTTAAAGTAATCGATAAGCAGGTTGCTGCATTCATCCTCCAATACCCCTGAAGATAGCTTTGTTTTGGGATGAAGAATATCAAGCTGCTTGCTTAAAAAACCTCTTTTGCTGTCTTCTGCACCATAAACGATCCTTGAGATCTGGGTCCAGTAAGCAGCCCCTGCACACATGGGGCAGGGTTCTATGGTAACATAAAGCGTGCATTCGTTGAGGTATTTGGCTCCCATTTGATTTTCCGCGGCCGTGAAGGCTTGCATTTCTGCATGGGCAGTCACATCATTGAGTGTTTCCGTAAGATTATGCGCCCGGGCTATAATTTTTTCATTACACACAATCACTGCTCCTACCGGTACCTCATCCCTCACCATGGCCTTCTTCGCCTCCTTAACGGCCTCTTTCATGAAATACTCGTCGTTCAGCATTTTTCGTCTCCAATTTTACTTCAAATTTATAAAACACTTCAAAATAAAAAAGCGCAGAAAATTCTGCGCTTTTTTATTTTGTATGAAAAATGATGGATTCTATTTCTGAACCTTTACAGCAATTTCCATAGTACTGGTTCCACCGGTTCCTTCTATAGCAACTATTTTGACCAAACCTTTCTTTTCAGGATGTTCGGAGGTGGAAGCAGTGATAAAAGCAATCACGTTTCCTTCTTCAAGGCCGTTTATTGCTGTTTGGTCTGCTCCATCAGCGGCAGATACAATTTGTGAATCGTCTTTACTGGAAATTCCATCAAAGTCTTCAGCCGCCAGGTCAGTAGTTTTAAATTTGGTGGCATTCCGAATTTCCCAGTTGGATAGACCGGGATAAACATCTTCAGCAGTAGAATTATTTGGTGCTGCCAAAGTAGCACCGTTGTTACTACCATAATAATAAAGATAATCGATTTTTCCTGAATTGGCTTTGGCATCATCCCAGGTATATACGGTTCCGTCCACTGAAGCAAATGAGCTTCCCTGATTTGCATCGTATGAACCCAGTACTTTTTCTGTATAGGAATTGATCACATCTTCCGGTGGAGTGAAGTGAATGTCAAAATTCCTGGAAACAGTCTGATTTTCCTCGTCTGTAACTTCCACTTTTATAGTCATATCCTGACCGATGCCTGTTACCGTATAGGAAAAGTTATAATTTTGCGGATCATCAAATTCCTCTACCATATCCATCTGTGTTTCTCCCTGATCCGTGACTTTAAAATACTTCACATAATTCAAGTCACCATCGGCTGTGATGGTCCCGGTAATGGTGTGAGCGGAATCACCCGGCTCCAATTGAACTGAGTCTACATCATTTGTAAATGTGATTGTTGGAAGAGGAATGGTTTCATCTTCTTCACAGGATGTAAAGAAACCAAACAATCCGATAAGCGCAATTCCTAAAATTAACCTGGTTTTTTTCATAATTTTCATAATTTAGAGATTTATAATTTCTTGATTCAACATTATATGCAAATCGATTTGCACATGATTCAAAAATCAATGGTGTTAAACGGATAACCCCCTTTAAAGGTTTCTTTATAAACGGCAATTTGTATAAAAAAATGAAAAAAGAAATTTATCCCTGATTAAGCAGGGATTGTAACATTTTGGCATTTTTTATGGCAAAACCATGAAAATCATTATTGAAGTAACAATACACATCCCTGATCTTTTCCTTTGAAATGAGGTCATTGATGGATGCGGCCCATTGGCGGAGTTGTTCCTCTGTGTATTCCGAAGCATATACCTCCCTGGGGCCATGAAACCGAAAATAGCCAAAATCAGCGCTCACCATTACATCCGAAGGCATATTGATACCCGAAACAGTACAAAAGGCTACATTATAATGTTTTAATAAATCCAGCGTTTCTTCGTTCCACCAGGAAGCATGCCGGAATTCCATCACATTATGATAGGAGGAGTCTGTATTCTCAAGAAATTGGGCCAGGATCTCCTCGTTCCCCGGGGTCTTTTTAAAAGAAGGGGGTGCCTGGAAAAGAATGCATCCGGTGCGTTCACCCATTTCTGCAACCATATTGTAAAATCTGTCCAGGTTTTCCTCCACGTTCTGAAATTTTTTACGGTGGGTAATCTGACGATGGGCCTTAAATGTCATTTTAAATTCCTCCGGTAGCTTGTTTTTCCAACCTTTAAGCATATTCTGGAATGGATACCGGTAGAATGACATGTTCAGTTCCACTGTGCTGAAATGTTCGCTGTAATAAGAAAGCCACTGGTTCTTTTTGAGATCATCGGGATAAAAAATCCCAATCCAGTGATCATAGCTCCATCCGCTGGTACCTGTGTAGATCATAGCTAAAAACTTAAATTTTGGAAAGACGGAATAACTTTATAAATTTATAAAATTAAACGAAAGAGGTCAATCATGAACCACGAAAAAATATATAATGGCTTAAATATAGATGCAGGGAAAGTAACAACACATTTGGAAAACAGCTTAAAAGAGAGCATGGAGGAGATGAACCGTGAAGGGATGGTACTGGGATTAAGCGGGGGTGTAGACTCAGCAGTAATTGCATGCCTTTGCAAACGAGTACTACCTGGAGATAAAATCATGGCACTGATCATGCCGGAAAAAGAAACCAGCAGGGAGAATATGGATGATGCGGTGAATCTTGCAAAACAACTGGACATTAAATACCATGTTATTCAACTGGATCCTTACCTGGAAAGCGCCAATGTGAGATTTCCCGTACCCTTTTTGAATTACAAACTTAAATCCCGGCTTGTGAGATTCTTTTACAGGAAGATGAAACAAAGAACGGGAGAAACTCCTTACCTCACCCTCTTGAAAGGTGCCAGGGGATATTCCTTCAAGAAGTATCTCAATAAAGGAACAGCCAATTACCGGTTCAAGCACCGGCTAAGGCTGACCTTTCTTTACCAGGCTGCCGAAGAGACCAACAGCCTTGCTGTGGGTGCTGCCAACAAAACGGAATATATGACAGGCTTTTTTGTGAAATTCGGAATAGACCACAATGCGGATATCATGCCCATTCTTAATTTATATAAAACCCAGGTAAAAAAACTTGCACATTACCTGGAAGTTCCAGGGAAAATTATCAATAAAGCACCCACCCCGGATATGATCCCCGGAATTACAGATGAGCTGGCTTTTGAAATCCCATATGACGATTTGGATCAGATCCTTTACGCCCTTGAAAACAATATACCTCTGGAGGGTAAACTGAAAGAAAAAGAAGGTTATGTGCAGGCATTAATCGATCAATCGGCCCATATGAGGAAGGTTGAAGTGCCCGAGTTTGCTGAAAGGCAGGGAAAATAAAACGATCTTTTTAGGAATTATCTATATATTCAACTGAATTAAAAGAATCTCGTCTAAAATTCAAACGAAATGACACTCAAAAAACCGGACTGGTATTATCATCAGTCGGCTGTAATTCCATACATGGAAGAAAACGGGAATACAAAGGTTTTACTAATAACTACCCGAAAGAAAAAGAAATGGACCATCCCCAAGGGGATTGTGGAGCCTCATTTAAGCCCCGAAGAATCAGCACTGGAAGAAGCTTATGAGGAAGCAGGCATTGAAGGCGAACTACACCATGGAATATTCGATACCTTTGAATATAATAAATGGGGTGGTACCTGCTTTGTTCAGGTATACCTGATGAAGATTACCCAATGGCACAAAAACTGGCCGGAAGAATATTCAAGGACCAGGAAGGCCTTTTCACCTGAAGGGGCCATTCAAATGATCGGTAGAAAAGAAATACAACCCGTTCTTAAAAAGTTTGAACAAAGAATGGAATAGATATACCCCGGAATTAAAAACGGTATTTCATAACAAAAGAATCATTTACAGGATATGCCATCATACTGAAAAAGCATTTTAAATTAAATTCCGGGAATTAGGCAGAATAAAAATGGAATTTTGAAATTTTATCAGAATATTGAAAAAATTCCGCAACTAAAATGCCCGTTCAGTCATCTACTTAATAAAACCCAATCTATGATAAAGGGGCGAATCATATTCGGAATAAGCGTGTTGCTGATATTGCTGGGTTCTTTCCTCACGGGATGTGAAGAAGATAAAACCAACCTTGTATACGAACTGAATGAACCGGATTCTCTGGCCCCCGAAGTTTATGAAGTATACTCAATGATAATTGACAATCAATTCCGGGCGCAGGAGTATATTGTTTTGCGGCAGGAAACGGATACCTCGGTTCATGAGGAACATTGTTACCGTTTATCTGAAGACCAGACCACCGATCTGGATACCGCCACCATTGGAAATTACATTCGGAAGAATTATGGCAGCTATAACCTGGGTGCCGATTTTGATGATGATCTCAGCGTAAAACTCATTACCAGTGAAGAGTTAAAATCTTATGGTCTAAACTCGCATGAAGGTTGGGATAACTTTCATAAAAATTATCCGGGGGCCAGGGGTGTCCTTTATTTTACCCTGCCGGGGTTTAACGAAGAGCGAACCAAAGGTTTGCTTGAATATACCTGGCATACCGGGATGGAAGAATGGGAACATTATATGGTATACCTCAGAAAGAAGGAAGGAGAATGGCACATGATGGTCCATGAAAACATTGATGTGCAGTAAGATTTTTCATATTCCTGCCATTATTTATATAATTGCAAATGAACTATAATCAGCGGACTTGATGGTAACCATTCAAACCGCTGCGCGATTCCAGAAATTCCGCCAGAAGCGTATATATGGCATAGACGAAGACCACGCCAAGAACCACAAACAATGCCTGAATCGCCCCTGCCGGGTCCTGAATAAAGGAAAGTGTCTCCCGGGAAGATCCCTGCAAATACACAACAACACCTGACAATATCAGCAAAACCGAAGACAGAACAACCAACAAAGAAAGGCTGCCTGCCGGTTTCAAAGCCTTTTCCCCCCGTTTCTGTTCCAGTTGATGAATCACCCGGTCATTGAAATTCTCAGAAGGTATCTTCCTTATGCCCTTCTGCATAATCCTCTTTGTAAGCTTATCTTCACTGGCCTTCATTGCATTCTTCTTCATTAAGCGTGCTTATATTGATTAATAATATGATACAGATGCTTTCTCCCCCGATGCATCAGCACCCTGATATTGGATTTCGTAAAACCGGTAATACTGGCAATTTCATTGATGCTCTTCTCCCCGGTATAAAACAACGACAGTACCAGATGCTCATTGGCATTCAGCTTTTCCATAGCTTCGTTCAAAAGCCTTTGCTCCTCTTCCTTTGAAATCTTTTCCAATACACTTTCATCCCACGGAACTGAATTTGCCGGAATGCTGTTTTCCCGGTCCAGGTGGAGACGCTCCCGGCTTTTTTCATTCAGCCGCCTTATGGATTCGTTGTAGACAATCCGGTAAAGCCAGGTGGAAAATTTCGACTCCTTCCTGAACCGCCCGATGGATGTCAAAACCTTAATGAAAGCCTCCTGAACAACATCCTCAGCATCGGCTTCATTCCCCACAAGCTTCAGGGCAATGGAAAAAGCCAGGTCCTTGTGCCGGTCAAGGAGATGATTCAGCGCCTCCCGGTCTCCGTCGATGGCTTTTGACAGGTAAGAATCCATAAACACTACTAATCTTCTGTCTCATCCATTCGTTTTAGCACCATCAGGTAATAGACAATAAATCCCGCACCCCCTACAATCAGAAGCACTGAAAGGTCTGCCATAAAACTATTAAATTCAATAATACTTACCAGGAGAAGCCCAATGCCAATAGAAATAAACAATATGGCATTCCTGATGGTGGAAACTCTTGAATATTTTTTGGAATCCATGCCGGAATTCACTAATCCCTTCTCAATCATGGCCATTCGTTCTTTATGCTTCGAAACAATAAATTTATAAATGATAATGGCTGCTGCTACAAATAAAATAATTGTAAATAACGCTGGTCCGGGTCCTGTAAATATTCCCATAATGTTTAATTTTAAGGTTCAACTTTACCCTTTAGATCAGCTTTTGGAAAAAATGTTACAACAACCCTGCTGAAATTTATTGCATCATATATGGCACTTATGTTTTAGCCTGCATTATTCACAAACAAACGTAGTGAAGTTTGCGACAGAATTATTCTTGAATAATTCGGGTTAGAATTATGAACTGCATTGTTAATGGTTAACAAAATAAATAACCATTTCATACATATTAAATTTTACCCATTTTAGCATTATTTAGTGTTTGTCCATTAAGTCCTTCGCGATCCTTCTTGATTTCTTTTGTTCTTCATGGTTAATATTAAATATTTGAACCACAGAGTTCCACAGAAAACAAATGTGGAGTAACACAGAGATAATTTAGAAGAACTTGAAAGATCTTTCGACTTTATGAACAGGCTCTATTTAGATCGATTCTAAATAATCCAGTGTTATTCGAAAAACATTGTAGCTTATTTGGTGGGTTGGATTATTTACATTTATTTTGGTATTTCAATACTTGATTATCATAACAAGGTATTGAAAGTATAACAATCTAAAGTACAAAAAAATATAATCAAAACAGTCAATGAAAAGAAAGATTATCAAAATAGATGAGGAAAAATGCGACGGCTGCGGGCTGTGCGTTCCCGAATGCCACGAAGGTGCCCTGCAGATCATCGACGGTAAGGCGCGCCTGGTCAGCGACCTGATGTGCGACGGTCTTGGCGCCTGTATCGGTCATTGCCCCCAGGGCGCAATCAGCATAGAAGAAAGGGAAGCCGAACCCTATGATGAGATTGCGGTAATGAAAGAGATGGTTACCAAGGGCAAAAATACCGTAATAGCCCATCTGAACCATCTGAAAGATCACCATGAGTTTGGATACCTCAAACAGGGAGCAAGGTACCTTAAAGAGCACCGTGATGAAGTGGATTTTGATGTGGACGAGGTCATCGCCACAGTTCACCAGGGCAACGGCAGAAAGCACCAGCATGCCCATGCAGCTGCCCATGTTGAAGAAGGAGGCTGCGGCGGCGGATGCCCGGGTAGTGCAGAAGTGGACCTGGAAGAACACAAAACCCGGGAAAACCTTTCCGGCGAACCAACAAAAACAATCCCTTCCCAGCTTGCCCACTGGCCTGTGCAGATGCACCTGATCAACCCCACATCAGAACAATTCAGAAATGCCGATCTTTTGCTTTCTGCCGACTGTGTGGCCTACGCAATGGGCGACTTCCACAGGCAATACCTGAAAGGCAGGTCGCTTGCCATTGCCTGTCCGAAACTGGACTCCAACAAGGAAAGCTACGTGGAAAAATTAATGGCCTTAATTGACGAGGCTAAAATAAACACCATAACCGTTATGAAAATGGTAGTCCCCTGCTGTGGCGGATTGCTTCAGCTGGCTCAAATAGCTGCAGAAAATGCATCCCGCAAGGTGCCCATCAAATCAATAACGGTCGGAATACAGGGAGAAATCCAGGACGAACAATGGATATAAATAATAAAATTTCGAATCAAAAAGGAGGAATAACTATGGACATGAAAATGTTTTGCTATCAATGTCAGGAAGCATCAAAGAATACCGGATGCACCATTAAGGGAGTATGCGGTAAGACACCGGAAGAATCGAACCTTATGGACCTTCTGGTATATGTCATTAAGGGAATCTCAATCTATTCTCAAAAAGCACGAAAAAATCAGGTAAATTACGATAAGGATAAAGTGGATAAATTCGTATTTGACGGGTTATTCGCTACCATCACCAACGGCAACTTTGATAAGAATGCCATTATCGAATACATCAGGAAAGGCCTGGACATCAGGAACAATCTCAGGCAAACCATCAAGCAGAGCGGTGTGGAGATAAACAACGGGGAACTTCACGATGCCGCAACATGGCAGGGATTCACACCGGATGAATTTGAAAGGAAAGGAACCGCCATCGGGGTATTGAACACCGAAAATGAAGACATCCGTTCCCTCCGCGAGCTTATTACCTATGGCGTAAAAGGAATAGCAGCCTATGCCGAGCATGCATGGAACCTGGATCATAAACAAGATGAGCTCTACAACTTTATGCAGGATGCACTCGTTGCCACAACCGATGACAGCCTGAGCGTTGACGACCTGATCGGTTGGGTAATGGATACAGGTAAACACGGTGTGGATGTGATGGCCCTTCTGGATAAAGCCAACACCAGCGCTTATGGCAATCCTGAAATCAGCAAGGTCAACCTGGGAGTAAGAAACAACCCGGCAATTCTGATCAGTGGCCACGACCTGAAAGATATGGAAGAGCTGCTGGAGCAAACCAAAGGCACTGGCGTGGATGTATACACCCACAGCGAAATGCTCCCGGCCAACTATTATCCTGCTTTCAAAAAGTACGATCACTTTGTAGGCAACTATGGCAATAGCTGGTGGAAGCAGAAAGAAGAGTTTGAATCCTTCAACGGCCCCATTCTCTTCACCACCAATTGCATCGTACCGCCGAAGAAAAATGCAACTTATAAAGACAGGATCTATACAACCGGTGCTGCAGGACTGGAAGGATGCACCCACATACCCGGCAGGGAAAACGGCAAGCCGAAGGATTTCTCCCGGATCATAGAACATGCCAAAAAATGCGATCCACCACAGGAGATTGAAACGGGCGAAATTGTAGGGGGCTTTGCCCACAACCAGGTAGAACAGCTGGCCGATAAAGTAGTGGATGCAGTCAAATCGGGAGCCATTAAGAAGTTTTTCGTCATGGCAGGATGCGATGGCAGGTTCAAGAGCCGGGAATATTACTCCCGATTTGCCGAAGAACTACCTGAAGATACCGTTATT
>Ga0207797_1000907_pt1 | contig 21951 bp, 19 predicted proteins | sample PRCRCaboRojoPR_6_FD_187275 | JGI IMG/M metagenome (GOLD analysis project Ga0207797, IMG submission 187275) | Marine sediment microbial community from Cabo Rojo, Puerto Rico - PR CR 10% Liquid 1 (SPAdes) | ecosystem: Environmental > Aquatic > Marine > Coastal > Sediment | place: Cabo Rojo, Puerto...
CTGGCTCGTCGCCGAGGCGTCCAGGTCTGCGACGAGCCGGTAGGCCGCGTCAAGATCGGTGCGGACCACCTGCAGCTCGCGCACCGTCGCGATCTCGTAGGGGGACGACGTCGACCCGTCGCCGGGGAGGTCAGCCAGCGCCGGCGGCGCGAACGAGACGTTCGCCGTGGTGTTGCCGTCGATTGCCACCGTCGGCGTTGCCGTGAGGTTCGTTCCGCCCGCGGACGTGCTGGAGACGGTCAGGTCCACCGACGACTCGGTCACTGTCACCGCGTAGCTTCCGTCGTCGGCGGTGGTCGTCCGGCCGTCGGTGCCGTTGACTACGGCAGTCGCGCCGGCAACAGGGCTTCCGAAGTCCGTGACGGTCCCCGAGAGCACGGCCGCGCCGGTTCCGGTGAGGTCGACGGTTGCCGTCGGCGTGTCGGGATCGGTCGTCGACAGTTCCAGCGTCGCCGACCGGTCACCGACCGACCCGGTTGGCGCGAACGAGATGGACACGATGGTCGTCTCGCCGGGCGCGAGGACGGTCGGCGTCGGATCGTCGGCCGCCGGAACCGCGAACGCGCTGGCGTTCGCGGCGGTGATCGTCGCGTCGGTGACGTTCAGTGGCGCCGAGCCGGTGTTCTCGACGGTGACCGACTGCCGGTCGGTCCTGTTCACGAGGACGTCACCGAAGTCGACAGCGTCGGGGACGGTCGCCTCGGGGGCAACCCCCGTACCGGAAAGCGAGACGGTCGTGTTGTCACCCGTCGTGTTGTACGCGGCCGTCAGTGTCGCGTTGTCCGCCCCGACGTCGTCAGGCCGATACTCGACCGTCGCGGTCAGGGTCTCGCCCGGCCGGAGGGCGGCCCCGCTGCTGCCGGAGTTGACGGTGAAGACGCTCGCGTCGGCCCCGTCCACGTCGATCGACGTGACCTCGAGGGAGCGATTGTTCTCGTTCGTGACGGTCACGTCCCGCGTCAGCGACCCACCGACTGGCACGTCACCGAAGTCGACGGCTGTTGGTGAGACGGTGGCGGTTCCGCTGGGGGTGTTTGTAGCGGGTTGTGCCGTCGTCGAGACGGCTGTGCCGAGCCCGAGAACGGTGAAGCCAACCAGCAACGCCAGTGCGAGGGATCCGAGCTCCCTTCCTGTACTCATCGTTCACCACCCGTCTACAGGACGGGATCGAGCTGATCGTCGTCGATCCCGGAGTCCCGTCCGACGAACGATTCGGGTCGGTTGCGCCCCTTTCCGATGTCAGTCGACACGTCCACACGGTCCGTCAGTTGTAACGAACTCCCGACCTGTTTTCCCTCATATACGCAGCGAACTGCCATCATCTGAATAATGGTTGGAAGAACAGACTATCAGAGTTTGCAGTAATTCTTTACTATAAATCGTCCTACATTACGATCCCGGCGGTCCGGTCGCCGACGCCCTTGCGATCGATCCCGAGGGAGGGATCGAACTGTCGGTCGCCGTTTCGGGGCCGACACTCCAGGACGCCGACGTCGCGCCGGTGTTTTGATCAGCCGTCGCGTACTGTGACGTTCAGTCCCGCATCGAGTCGAACCCGGAGCGGTTCGCCTCGGGGAACGGGAATCGTGTACTGGAGGACGGGTGGGTCCGTGCTGACGTACTCGCTCGGCCAGTCCGGAGGGCTCGAGAGCGCAGCCCAGGTCTGGTCAGTGACGTCGGCCCCGCGTTCGTAGAGCGCGGCGATGACGGCCGGATCCGTCGCGACGACGATCGCCGGGAACGTCATCAGCGACCGGTCACAGACGTCACAGCTAACGGCGAGGAACTCGTCGGTCGTCCGGCCGCACGACGGACAGACCGCGCCGTCGCCGAGACTGTGGTCGGGACACAACTCGAGGACCTCCGTGGTCGTCGTCGCGTTGCACGTCGGACAGATGCCGGCGGCGAACAGCCGGTGCACCTGCAGGCCAACCCGGGACGCCATTCGGAACAGTTCGTGCGGTGTCCGATCCTGAACGGCCGCCGGGGACACCTGGAAGCCGGCGATGGTCCCCTCGGGCAGGTGGTCTTCCTGTGCGAACGCCCCCGGACAGTCCCGACACGTGATGAACACCCACTCGTCTTCGAGCGTGATCACTGACCGACCGCCACAGTACGGACAGGGTTCTTCGATCGGGACCGTCTCGAACGTCGTGTCAGTACCGATGTTCGCTCTGATCGCCCGTACGATCCGGACGCCGGCCTGGGTGATCCGATATCCCCCAGCCTCGCGGCTGACGAACCCGGCGTCCCTGAGCACGCGCAGATGATACGGGGAGTTGCTCGTGTCGAACGCGACGCCGTCGGGCGTGTGGGATTCGGTTCGGTCGATCAGCTCCGAGTACGAGACCGGAGCGGCGCCGAACGTCTCGGCACCGCGTTCGCGCTCGAGAACGTCCAGCACAAGCAGTCGGATCTCGTGACTCAAGGCCCCAAACGCGCTGCCGAGTTCCTCGTCGGAGAGTCGTTTCATTGCATCGAAGTATTTACCAGGGGGTTGTAAGCGTATCACCGTCTTCTCCGGGCCGAACGTCCCAGCGCGGGGGCGTCGCTCCCGACTACCGACGTCGGTTGTAGCCGGAGCGTCACGGTGCCGTCGCCGTTGCCGTCCCGGACGGTCACGTTCCGGCTCCAGTCGTCGTCCGCGACCGTGCCGATCGCGACCGTCGCCGTACCGGTGTCGCGTAGCGAGACCCCGATCGCTGCCACGTCACCGGGCCCTGTACCGTCGATCGACCGGTCGAACGTGACTTCGCTGGTCGACTCCCGGTCACCGCCGCGACGGCGGCCCCGGTCTCGAACGGGACACCGACAGTGACGACCGACCGCACCACCACCACCACCACCGACAGCACGACCGCTCGCCCTTTCGTGACGCGCTCCCCAACTGCCGCGACCGCGTCGGCCGCCGCGACTCCCGATCCGATCACCGTTGCCCGCGACGCCAGGGGGAGCCCCCCTCCCCACTCTCCCCCCAGGCCCGCCGTCCCGTCGGATCCGACGCGTACATTACCGCGCACGCCGCCCGACGATCCGGCCGGCCTGTACCGTTCTTCCGTCGTGAACGACTGTCTCAGACGCATATCTCTATCACTGACACGTGTGGGGTCTCGTAGGCACGATCGGACGGGAACGGACTGCCAGCCCACAGCGGCTCGTCGTCACCCGCCGCGGGCCGAGTCCCTTAGGGTACTCGAGACCGAATGAATACTCATGCGTATTCGCCCTACTGCCGCGCTCGCGCTGCCGGTCCTCGCCGCGACGCTACTCGTCGGTGCGACGGGGGTCGCGAGCGCCCACGTCCGGTACGTCACCCCGGGATCCGATCCCGTGGCCGTGGCGGCGTTCCTCGCGCGGGCGCTGACTGATCCGCTGAACCTGGCGTTGCTGGCCGGCGGCGCGACCTCGGTCGCCGTCGGCGGCGCCGTCTACCTCCGCGTCCGGCCGTTCCAGGCCGACGTCCGGGCGTTCCGCGAGGCGATGACGGACTACCGCGACCTGCTGGGCTGGCTCCTCCGGCTCAGCGTCGGGCTCCCGCTCGTCGGCGCGGGCTTCTCCGGCTACTTCTTCTCGCCGGCCGTCCAGCCGGCGCTTCCGGGGTTCGTCCGGCTGTTCGGTATCGCGACGGGCTTCCTGTTGCTGTTCGGACTCGCGACGCGGTTCGTCGCCACCTACGCGCTCGGGGCGTACCTGGCCGGGCTGGCGTTCGAGCCCACGCTCCTCCTGGCGTTCGAGTACGTCCCCGCGCTCGTCGCGATCCTGCTGGTCGGGGGCGGCCGACCCAGCGCCGACGACGTGCTCGCCCGGCTGGCGAGCGACGATCGGACCGTCTACTCGCGGATCGATCCCGTCTACCGCCGGCTCGCGATCCCGGTCGGCCGGCGGCTGCGCGGCTACGACCACTACGTCCCCACCGTCGTCCGGGTGGGGATGGGGTTGGCGTTCGCGTACCTGGGCGTGACGCAGAAGCTAATGAACCCGGGGGACGCGCTCGCCGTCGTCGAGAAGTACGGTCTGACGTCGGTGCTCCCGGTCCCGCCGGAGCTGTGGGTCGTCGGCGCCGGGCTCTCGGAGCTGCTGGTCGGGCTGCTGCTCGTCGTCGGGGCGTTCACCCGCGCCTCGGCGTTCGTCGCCATCGGGCTGTTCACCCTCACCCTGTTCGGCCTCCCGGACGACCCGGTCCTCGCGCACGTCTCGCTGTTCGGGCTCGCGTCCGCGCTGCTGATCACCGGCGCCGGCCCCTACTCGGTCGACCGGTGGCTCGCGACGTCCCGGTCGTCGTCGTCGCCGGGCGCCTCGGCGGCGGACTGACCGGCACGCACCACCGGGCGGCCCCATCGCCGTCCGCCCGCCGCCGTCGTGTCGGCGTTCCTGTCGGTCCCCGGTCCGTATTTGAGTCCGGACGTCGACTCTCCACGTATGACCACGCGCGAGTTCGACGGCATCACGCTCGAACGGGTCCGCGAGCACGTCTGGGAGATGCCCCGCGAGGGCGACATGCGCGTCCCGGCGCGCGTGCTGGCCTCCGAGGCGCTGCTCGAGGAGATCGGCGAGGACAGGACGCTCCAGCAGCTGCGGAACGCGACGCACCTCCCCGGGATCACCAAGCACGCGATCTGTATGCCCGACGGCCACCAGGGCTACGGCTTCCCCGTCGGCGGCGTCGGCGCGACGGACGTCGAGACCGGCTGTATCTCGCCCGGTTCGGTCGGGTACGACATCAACTGTCTTTCGGGCGATACACGTGTTCGACTGGCGTTCGGTCGGCACCGACCGATCCGTGACCTCCGGCGGGACTTCGAGGAGCAGGAGGCGATCGTGCCGACGGGCGACCGCCCGGATCCGTCGGGGATTCGGCTGTTCACCGAGGAGGCTGACCGGACCGTGTACGAGGTCGAGACGGTCACGGGAGACACGATCGAGGCGACCTCGGATCACCCGTTCAGTACGCCCGAGGGGATGCGAGCGGTCGGTGCGATCTCGCCGGGCGACGAAGTGTACGTCGATCCATTCGAGGGCCTCCCGGACGAGGAGCCCCCCGAGTTCGTCGTCCTCGACGAGGACGACTTCGAGGACGAGAACCCGCAGCTACGCGCCGTGCTGCGCGAACGCGACCTGCTCCCGCTCCGTTCGACAGACGACGCGTTCCACCGCCTGCTGAAGCTCGTCGGGTTCCACACCGGCGACGGGTCGTTCAGCGGCGGACAGACGTGGTTCTACGGCGACCCTGAGGACCTCGAACGGATCCGCGAGGACATCACCGCTGTCGGATTCAAACCGTCGCGCGTCTACGAGCGCGATCGTAGTCACGAGATCGACGGACAGTCGTTCGAACGGACGGAGTACAGCGTGAAGTCCGGCTCGAACTCGCTGAAGCAGCTCCTGATCCGACTCGGTGCGCCGGAGGGCCGGAAGGTCGACTCGTCGTTCACCGTTCCCGACTACCTCGACCGACTCGCCGACTGGCAGGTCGCACTCTACCTCTCGGCGTTCTTCGGCGCCGAACTGAGTGCGCCGAAGATGGTGTCCGCGACGAACTTCCAGGCGCCAGCCGTGTCTCACAACCGGCTCGTCGACCACGCAGCGGCCGGCGAACGGTTCGTCTCCGACCTGATGCGACACCTCGACGACCTCGGCATCGAGACGAACGCGCTGGAGGAGGTCGAACGAACCGAGACGACCTCGGGAGAGACGATCAGGTTCCGGTTCGGCGTCTCCACGGGGGGACAGAACCTCCTCCGGTTTCTCACTCGCGTGGGATACCGATACAACGAGTCGAAGCGTCGACAGGCGGCGCTCGCGGCGCAGTATCTCAAGCGGAAGGAGCGTGTCATCTCCGAACGTGCTCGCGTCGCCGCGGAGGCCCGGGCACTCGCGGACGGGGGAGCGGCGATCTCGGAGATCAAAGACCGGTTCGACAGTGTAAACGACCGGTTCGTCGAACGGAGCGTGTACGAGCAGCGCGCGGGTCGACCGCGCCCGCCCGCCGACTTCCCCAGTTTCGAGGAGTTCTGCGAGGCGACCGACGTCCGAGACGACCTGACGATCCCGACCGAGGTGACCGGAGTCGGGGAGCTCGGAACGAAGACGGTCTACGACATCGGCGTCGAGCACGACGCGCACACGTTCGTCGCGGACGGGTTCGCGGTCTCGAACTGCGGCGTCAGGATGGTCCGGACGAACCTGACGTACGACGACGTCGCCGGCAAGGAGGAGGAACTGGTCGACGAGCTGTTCGACGCCATCCCGTCGGGACTCGGCGGCGGCGGCGTCGTCGAGACGGACGTCGACACGGTCGAGCAGGTGCTCGCGCGGGGCGTCGACTGGGCCCACGAGCAGGGCTACGCGGTGGCCGACGACCTCGCCCACTGCGAGGACGAGGGCTACCGGCCGGAGGCGGATCCCGACGCCATCTCGCAGAAGGCGAAGGATCGCGGTCGGAGCCAGCTGGGCAGCCTGGGGTCGGGCAACCACTTCCTGGAGGTCCAGCGCGTGACCGACGTCTACCGCGACGACGTCGCCCGGGAGTTCGGGCTGCGCGAGGAGCAGGTCGTCGTGTTGATCCACTGTGGCAGCCGCGGGCTGGGCCACCAGACGTGCAACGACTACCTGCGGCGGATCGAGTCCGAGCACGCCGACCTCCTGGAGCAGCTCCCCGACAGGGAGCTCGCGGCGGCGCCGGCCGGTTCACAGCTGGCGGACGACTACTACCGGGCGATGTGCGCGGCGATCAACTTCGCGTGGGTGAACCGGCAACTGATCACCTACGGGGTTCGCCAGGTGTTCGAGCGGGTGTTCGACGCCGACTGGGAGTCGCTCGGGATGGAGCTGCTCTACGACGTGGCCCACAACATCGCGAAGAAGGAGGTCCACGAGGTCGACGGCGACGAGCGGGAGCTGTACGTCCACCGCAAGGGCGCCACGCGGGCGTTCCCCGCCGGCCGGCCGGAGCTCCCCGCCGCCTACCGCGACGTCGGGCAGCCGGTGATCATCCCCGGGAGCATGGGCGCGGGCAGCTACGTGCTGCGGGGCGGGGAGGCGTCGCTCGACCTGACGTTCGGGTCGACCGCGCACGGCGCCGGCCGACTGATGAGCCGAACACGGGCGAAAAAGGAGTTCTGGGGGGAGACGGTCCAGGACGAACTCCGCGACCGACAGCACGTGTACGTGAAAGCGCAGTCGGGCGCGACCGTCGCCGAGGAGGCGCCCGGGGTGTACAAGGACGTCGACGAGGTCGTCCGGGTCTCCGACGAGCTCGGCATCGGCGACAAGGTCGCGCGGACGTTCCCCGTCTGTAACATCAAGGGCTGAGCCGGCGCCCGTCGCGCCGGATCCACCGGGGCGGCGACGGGATGCACTCCCAGGTGTGGACCTCGTTCGTCCCCGCGTGCAGACGCCCTTCGTCCCCCGCGTGTGGCCCGCGATCGACCCGGCGTGCGGACCGACTCACCGTCGACGACGACCGATCGGGCCGAGTCCGGGCCCACCGTCCATCGATCCTGGCGTCCGAACGCGGCGTTCGTGTCGTCCGTCCGATTGCACACATCGAGATTTGAGTCAACGACGGTGATTTACGGGGGGCCACTCCATCACCCGGGTATGCGACCTCGGGTGGTACTCGTGGGACGGGACCGCGGACTGACGCTCCGTGCCGTCGCCGCGGCGGTCGCCCTCGCCGGGCTCGCCGGGGGGTTGGTGTGGGCGGTCACCCAGGCGCCGACGGCCGACCTCCCGGCGCCGCGACCCGCGACGCTCCGGTGGCTCCTGCTCGGCGGCATCGCCCTCGGTGGACTCGGGGCGGCAGCCGTCGCCCACCTGAACGACGGCATCGTGCCGACGCTCGCGCTGGCGACGGCCGCTCCGCTCGGCTTCTACGCCGCGCTGGGAACGGCCGGCCTCCTGCCTCCTGGCGGATCGTTCGCCCAGAGCCTCGGCACCGCGGCCGGCGTCGGGGTCGGGGTCGGGACGCCGGCGTTCCTCGCCGGCGTCGTCGTCCGACGGTTCCGGGAGTGACGCCGCCCCGATCCCGAAGACGCCCGAGCGGATTCCTGCGCCCGCGATCGATCCGGTTCTCCCTCGATCGGCTCGCCCCTCCCGAGATCGATCCGGACCCCGGCGAGGTGCTCGCTTCGCCGGCGATCGGGCGCCTCGTCGTCGACGGGGTCCGCCACGGTCAGAGCCCGACGCGGACGTACTCGGAGTCGGGTTCGGGGACGACCTCCTCGCCCTCCTCGAACCGGACGAACGAGAGGTAGAACGTCCGGCCGCACGGCGCGCCCGAGTCCGGGTCCTCGACGTCGTCGGCGTCGCTGCGCTCGTCTGTCCAGACGAGTCCGGGGGCGTCGCTCTCGCCGCAGACGAACCGGACGCCGTCGGCGTCCTCGAACGCCTCGTCGGGCGCGACGTACGTCCACCCGGCGAGCGGATACGGCGTCACCGACCGGTCGGCCAGGTAGCCGTCGCGGTCGAGTTCGAGTACGGCACCGCAGTGTGGACAGTAGTACGAGACGGGAACGCTCATCGGGCGTTCTTGGCGCTACGGCGACTTAACGGCCCTGTCCCGATCCCCGTCCGGTCTCGCGCCTGCCGCCCTGGCGTCGGATGGCCGGGTCGGTCCCGGAGCCTGGTCGGTTCCGAACGCGGTTCCGGGGTCCGGGTCGTCGTCCACGCGCTCGGATCACGGATCGGACGGGGCTCGAGTCAGTGGTCCGACGGACCGCCGTCGACGTACCGGAACGTCACGCCCGCGCGCTCGGCGGTGAGCGCGTCGCGCTCGGAGTCGCCGACGAACACCGCGCGGTCGGGCGACACGCGGAGCCGGCGGAGCGTCTCCAGGAGGGGCTCGGGGTCGGGCTTGTGCGTCTCGACGGTGCCCCGGCCGACGACCGCGTCGACGTCGTCCAGCAGGTCGTGGGTCTCCAGCGCCACGCGGACGGCCTCCTCGGCGTTCAGCGAACAGACGCCGACGGGGAGCCGTCCGGCCCTGGCCTCGAGGTCGTCCGCGAGGTCCAGCCGGATCGACGCCCGCGCCCCCTCGCGCTCGTGACCGGCGATCACCGCCTCGATCCGGTCGCGGATGCCGTGCTCGTCGGCGAGGTCGAGCATCGACCACAGCTCTACGCCGGCCGCGTCGACGCCCGCCTCGTCGAAGACCGACACCGCCTCCCGAGCCACCTCGTCCCAGTCGACCGCCAGCCGCGCGAGAGTGCCGTCGAGGTCGTAGACCACCGCGTCGTAGCCGTCGAGGTCGCTCGCGCAGTCGGCGTCGGTGGCGTCTCGGGTCACGGCCTGTCGTGTGGCCCCGACCGGTATGACGGCTTCGGTCGCCGGCGTCCGCCGGCGGAGGCGACGGACGCGGGGCTCTAGCGGCCTGGCCGACGAGGGCGAGGCGTCGCTCGGGAGGACGGCCCGATCGTCTCAATCGAGCAGCGCCCGCGCGACGATCTCCCGCTGGATCTCGGAGGTCCCCTCGTAGATCGTCGTGACCTTGGCGTCGCGGTAGAACCGCTCGACGTCGAAGTCGGTCACGTAGCCGTACCCCCCGTGAACCTGGACGGCCTCGCCGGCGACGTCGACGGCGGCCTCGCTGGCGAAGTACTTCGCGAGCGACGCGGCGACGCGGGGGTCCTCCCCGGCGTCCTCGCGTCCGGCCGCCTCGCGGACCAGGGCCCGGGCGGCCGCGACCTGCGTGGCCATCTCCGCGATCTTGTGTCGGATCGACCCGATCCGGCCGATCGCCTCGCCGAACTGCTCGCGCTCGCCGGCGTACGCGACCGCCTCGTCGAGGGCGGCCTGCGAGAGGCCGACGGCCTGTGCCGCGATGCCGATCCGGCCGCCGGTGAGGATCTCCAGCGCCGCCGACAGCCCCTTCCCCTCCTCGGTGAGCCGGCTGGCCGCCGGCACCTCGACGCCGTCGAACGTGAGCGAGGTGGTGTCGGACGCCCGGAGGCCGAGTTTCTCCTCCTTCGGCCCGACCTCGAGGCCGTCGACGTCCGTCGGGACCAGGAACTGGGTGATCGACCCGGAGTCGTCGGGGTCGGTCTTCGCGAAGAGGATGCAGACGCCCCCACGGCGCCCGTTCGTGATCCACTGCTTCTCGCCGTCGATCACGTACCGGTCGCCCTCGCGGCGGGCGACCGTCGACATCGCCGCGGGGTTCGAGCCGGCGTGCGGCTCCGAGAGGGCGAACATCCCGACGGGGCGTCCGTCGGCCATCTCCGGGAGCCACCGGTCGCGCTGCTCGTCGCTCCCGAACGTCGCGATACAGGCGGTGGCGAGACAGTGGACCGACAGGGCGGTCGCGACCGCCAGCGAGCCGTAGGCGACCTCCTCGTTGACGAGCGCGTACGTCGTCCGGTCGGCGTCGTACCCGCCGTACGCCTCCGGCGTCGTCAGGCCCGTGAGGTCCAGGGACGCGAGGCCGTCCCAGACCGCCTCGGGGAACTCGCCGCGGCGGTCGGCCTCGCGCGCGACCGGCCTGATCTCGGCCTCGGCGAACTCCCGGACGACCTCCCGGACCGCCTCCTGTTCGGCGGTGAGCCCGGCGCCCGACCGTATCGATGACATACCCGCCGTTCGGTTCCGCCGGAAAAAAGGTGATCGACGTGCCAGCCTACCGGGCCTCCGGCCGCGACAGATCTGCCGTCGGTGTACGAGCCGTCGGATTTCGAGACTGTCAGCCAGACCGGAGCTCCCACGAGACTTATTCCGTCGCCCTCTGAACGCTCCGGTGTGACCCGAAGGACACTCGTGGTACTGGCAGTTCTAATCAGCGTACTGGCGGTGGGGGCACCGGCTCCGGTGGCGGCACAGGAGACGGTCACGATGACGGTGACGGTCGCGGACACGCAGGGGAACCCCATCTCGAGTGCGACAGTGACAGCCAGCTGGGACGGGGGATCGACGTCGGGGACGACCGCGGGCAACGGGAAGGTGTTCCTGGACGCCCCGGACGGCGCCCAGGTCCAGTTGACGATCGAGCACCCGGGCTACGTCCGGAACACGCCGCGCGTCATCGGGGAGGCGGCGGCGTCGGAGTACACCGTCGAGGTCTACCGGAAGGGCCGGATGCGGGTCAGCCTCCGGGACGGTGACGGGCCGCTGGAGCGGGCGCGCGTCATCGTCAACAAGAACGGCACGAAAGTGTTCGACGGCACGACGGACGCCCAGGGGACGATCGACACCGGGCCGATCGAGTTCGGGGAGTACAACGTCTTCGTCCAGAAGCCGCGGTACCCGACGACCGAGCGCACGGTGACGGTCAACGGGACCGTCGAGCCGTCGTTCACGATCAGGTCCGCGTCGGTGACCGTCGAGTTCACCGTCCTGGACGACCACTTCGACGACCCGAGACCCGTCAGGGACGCGACGATCGTGATCAACGACGGGGCGAGCCAGGTGACGACCCTCGAGAACGGGGAGGCGACCGCCAGCGTGCCGGTGAACACGCAGGTGAACTACCGGATCCAGAAGGCCGGCTACCGGAACCAGACGGGGAGCTTCCGCATCCAGGAGTCGGCGCAGGCGGTGAACATCACGGTCCGGCGGATCCCCGCCCTCGAAATCAGTGCCGCGAACGACCGGGTCGTCACCGGCGAGACGGTACAGGTGACGGTCCGCAACGAGTACGGCGAGCCCGTCTCCGGGGCGTCGGTGAGCCTCGACGGGACCGAGGTGGGGACGACGAACGACCAGGGCGTCTACAGCGTCCGCGTGGAGTCGGCCGGGGAACACACCATCTCGACGAAGCGCGGCCAGACCGGCGCACAGACGGTGGTGACTGGCGTCGAGGCGGCGACCGACTCGCCGACGCCGACCGCGGCGTCGACGCCGACGCCGACCGACGAGATCCCGCTCCCGGTGAGCACGCCCGGCTTCACGCCCGTCGCCGGGCTGCTCGCGCTCGTCGCGTTCGCGCTCCTCGCCCTCCGGCGCCGGTGACGGTCCCGCAGTAGCCCGCCGTCGGGCCTCGCGTGGGCAATCGGCCGGACGCGTGGGCCGGGTCGCCGTTCCGTCAGCGGAGTTCGTCGAGCACCGCTTCGGGGTCGGCGTCGATCCCGCCGCCCTGCGCGAACGTCGGGCTCCCGCCGCCGCCACCGCCGAACTCGTTCGTGAGTTCGTCGACGACGTCGCCGGCGTCGACGGTCCCGTCGGTGGCGACGACGACGAACGTGCGGCCCTCGCGGCCGGCCACGACGACCGCGCCGGCGTCGCTCCCGTCGCCGACGGCGGCCCGTGCGGGATCGGCGACGTCGTTCGGTCCGACGCCCTCGACGGTGCCGAGCCGCCAGACTGCGCCGTCGCGCTCGACTGTCGGGAAGTCGGCGATCCGACTGCCCAGCAGCTCCGTCCGGAGCGACTGGACCTCCTCGCGGAGTCCGTCGCGCTCGTCGACGACCGCCCGGGCCGTCCCGGCGAGTTCGTCGATACCGATCCCGAGTGCCCGGGCACCGTCGAGGGCGGCCCGGTGGACCTCGGCCATCCGGTCGATACCCGCCGGGCCGACGGCGAACTCGACGCGCGTGAGCCCCTCGCCGGGGTTCGAGCGCTCGAGGACCGACACCGGCCCGATCTCGCGGGTGTTCGAGACGTGGGTGCCGCCGCAGGCCGCCACGTCCCAGTCGTCGACCGTGACGATCCGGACGGCGTCGGCGTCGGCCATCACGCCCTCCTCGGTCTTCGTGTTGAACGCGACCGCCTCGCGGGACTGTGCCTCGTCGACGGGGACCTCCTCCCAGCTGACGGCCCGCGACTCCCAGACGGCGCGGTTGGTCAGTCGCTCCAGCTCGACGAGCGTCCCGTCGTCGACGTCCGTCGAGGTCGCGAAGTCGACCCGCACCTTCCCCTCGGAGATGTCGAACCCGCCGTAGCCGAGGTCGTCGAGGAGCCGTCGACCGGCCCCGTAGAGCAGGTGGCTGGCCGTGTGGGCCCGCATGCAGTACGTCCGGAACTCGTCGTCGACGACGCCGGTCACCGGCTGGCCGTCCTCGAGGGGCGCCGGCTCGGCGAGGGTGTGGACCACCCGGCCGTCGACGGCCTGGACGTCCACGACGGCGGTCCCGTCGATCGTACCGCGGTCGGCCGGCTGCCCGCCGCTCTCCGCGTAGAAGTAGGTCCGATCCAGGACGACGTCCCGACCGTCGACCTCGCGCACCGCCGCCTCGAACTCCCTGACGTCCGGCTCCGCCGGCGCAAGCGTCTGCATGCCACACGACAGCGACGCCCCGGGTATAAACGCCCCGACGGCGGCAGGACGGCGTCGGACCGGCGACGGCAAGTGATCCGACGGCGACGAGCCCGCCGTCGGGAGCGGGTCCCGGGCCCGCCCGGAGGTACAAGGGGGATACCGGGACCAGTCACCCCGTGCCCCACGGCGTCACCCCGGGGCGGGACGCGGGTGCGCGACACGACGTCCCGGGTGCCGGCGAGCGTGTCGCCTGCTCGCTACTCGGCCGGTGACGGTCCGGTCCCGTCGGGCCCGACTGCGTCGACGGTTCCGCGATCGCCGTTCGGCGCCCCGTCACCGGTCCCGGACCGTCGACGGCCCCCGTTCGGCCACCCGTCCCCCGCCCGACTACTCGTCGACGAGATCGACGCCGAGCCGCTCCTCGAGCCGTCGGACGACGGATCCGCCGACGCCGGCACGGGTCGCGCGTCCCTGCTCGACGGCGCGCAGGTCGTCCTCGTCGATCTCCAGTTCCGCCGCCAGCTCGTCCGCCTGGAGCCCGGCCTCCTGGCGGGCGGTCTCGACCCGCTGTCCGTAGTTCGCGACGAGGTACGGGAGTCGGTCCTTCTCGTAGTTGGTCCCGCGTTCCTCGAAGTTCGCGTCCGACTGGCCCGCGTCGTAGACGCGTGCCGCGTTGCGAGCCGCCCGCTTCTTCCGGCTCATCTCGCCGCCGGCCCCGGCGTCGTCCCGCTGCCCGTCGTCGCGACCCCGGTTTCGCTTCCCCCGTCCGCTGTCGTCGTGCGGGGCGCAGTTCGAGCAGACCAGGAGGTTCGCCCCCGCCACGTTCGCTCGCCGGAGGTCGGACGTCTCCCGGCCGCACAGCTCGCAGCTATCCCCGTCGCCACCGCCGGAGCGACCGGTCGAGTACTTGGGCATGCCGACCGATAGCGGGTCGACGTACGTAAACCCCGCGAGGGAACCGCTGGGCGTCGGCACGGTCGTCGGATCCCCGGGAGCCGTCGATCTCGGCGTCCGGCGAACACGATCGACGGCCGAGGGCTCGCCACGAGCCACACGGACGGCACGAACGGGTGACGGCCACGGCCGCCGCTGGCCGGTGTGGCGTCGAGAGGAATGTGCGTGGGTGTTGTCCCGAGGGACAGCACCCGCATCGGGGGGCCGGAGACCGACCCCGGACGATGCGTGGGACCGGATTTGAACCGGCGGACCCCTATGGGACAGCGCCCTCAACGCTGCGCCGTTGGCCTGGCTTGGCTACCCACGCATCGGGTGTCAGGTGTGCGTGCCTCGCGGCACCTCTGACTAACTCGGGGTTCCTTGAAACCCCTTTCGCTTTGCCGTCCCCCTGTTCGACCGTTGCACGGTCGGGAGACCGATCCTCAGCCGGCGCGGGGGAGCACGGTTCGAGGCCACAGGGCGTCCGCTTCGGCCCGCGGCCGCCGGCGAGGACGGTTTCCGGGGTCGTCGACGGCCGCCGACAGAACACGGTCCCCGACGGTGACCCGTTCGGGACGGTGATAGTCGCGACAGGAACCGTTTTGCCCGGCCGGTTCCTGGCGTCGGGTATGGAACTGCGCGTGCGAAACCACGTTCCGGCGGTCACCGCGCTCCTCACCGTCGTCTCGCTCGCACTGGTGTTCGGGGCGGCACTCCGTGTCATTCCGGAGACAGTGCTCCCGCGTGCATCCGCGGACGTGCTGGGGCTGATCCCCCACGTGAACGCGGTCGTCAGTACCGTCGCGATCGTGACGATCGTCGCCGGCGTCTACTCGGCCCGCAACGGCGACTACGAGCGCCACAGGACGCTCATGCTGACGTCGCTCGCCCTCTTCGCGGCGTTTCTGGTCCTCTACCTCTACAAGGTGATCCTCCAGGGGCCTGCCCCGTTCCCCGGGCCCGACGCGCTCTACCGGACGGTCTACCTCCCGACGCTGGCGATCCACATCCTCCTGGCGGTCGTCTGCATCCCGCTGCTCTACTACGTCCTCCTGCTGGCGCTCACGCGCCCGCTCTCCGAGGTGTTCGACACGAGCCACAAGCGGTTCGCCCGGGTCGCCGCCTCGCTGTGGCTCGTCTCCTTCCTCCTCGGGAACGTCGTCTACGCGATGCTCTACCTGATCCCCTGGTGAGGACGGCTCCCGATCCGATCCGATCCGATCCGATCCGATCCGATCCCCGGGGTACCGTGCCCGGCGCTCAGTCGGCACCGATCCCGCCGTCGTCCCCGCCCGGCCCGACGCCCCTCGCGTGTGTCGACGCATTCTCCCCCCGCGGGAGCGGTCCGTCGTACCCTTCGGGGACGAACGGGCACAGCGGGTCGGCGGCCAGCGGGTCGCCCGTGGTCGCGAACGCTCGCGAGCGGCTACCGCCACAGACCTCGCGGTACGGACAGGCGCCACACTTCCCCCGGAAGCCGTCGCGGTCGCGCAGCGACTCGAAGAGCGGGGTCTCGCGGTAGCAGTCGACGAGCGAGCCGTCGCGAACGTTCCCGACTGACTGCGGCAGGAGCCCCGACGGGTAGACCTCGCCGACGTGACTGACGAACGCGAACCCGTCGCCGGCGAGGACGCCCGGCCGCCGGGCGTCGGCGGGGTCGACGCCGCGCTCCTGGAGGCCGACCCTGGCGAACTGTGGTGCTTCGGTCGTCTCGACGGCGAAGCTCGCCGCCCGCTTCACCTCGTGGAGCCAGCGCATCACCTCGTCGGCCCGGGCGGGCTCGATCGGGTCGAGCACGCGTCCCCGGCCGACCGGTACGAGGAAGAAGACGCTCCAGCGGACGGCGTCGAGGTCGGCCACCAGTTCGCGGATCGCCGGTAGCTCGTCGACCGTCGACGCGCAGACGGTGGTGTTGACCTGGAGCCCGATCCCGGAGTCGCGGGCCGCCTCGGCGGCCGCCCGCGTCGAGGCGAAGCTCCCGGCCTCCCCGCGGAACGCGTCGTGAGTCGCCGGCCGGGCGCCGTCGAACGAGAGCGCCATCCGGTCGAGCCCCGCCTCGGCCAGCTCGTGGATCCGGGCGGGCGTCAGCGAGTCGATCCCGCTCGGCGTCACCGACACACGCAGGTCCAGTTCGGCCCCGTGGGCGACGAGCTCCGGGACGTCGTCGCGAGCCAGCGGGTCGCCGCCCGAGAGCACGACGATCTGTCCGGAGCCGAACTCGCGGGCGTCCGCCAGGAGCGACCGTCCCTCCGCGGTGGTCAGTTCGTCGGGGTGTCGCTGCGGCTGTGCGTCCGCTCGGCAGTGCTCGCACGCGAGCCCACAGGCCCGCGTCAGCTCCCAGACCAGTACGATCGGTCGCCTGCTGGTGTCGAACATGGCGTGTCGGTGCGGCCCCGTCGCCTGCCGTCCGTCGTCGGTCGCCTGCCGTCCGTCGTCCGTCGTTCGTCGTCAGTCGGCTCGGAGTCCGGTGTCGTCCCCGCTTCGGCCCGGACCGTCGGTTCGCTGGTTCGCCGGACCGTCGGCTCGCTGGTCCGCCGGTTCGTCGGCTCGCTGGTTCGCCGGTTCGTCGGTTCGCTGGTTCGCCGGTTCGTCGGCTCGCTGGTTCGCCGGTTCGTCGGCTCGCTGGTCCGCCGGCCGGTGGGCTACTCGACCACGATCGCGCCCTTCATCCCGAGCCCGCGGTGGGGGTCACAGACGTAGCCGAACGTGCCCCGCCGCGGGAACTCGGTTCGGAAGGTGTGGCTGGCCTCGGCAGTCAGTGTCGACTCGAACGAGCCGTCCGTCGCGTGAACGTTGTGGGCGCCGCCGGCGCCGGTCCACTCCCAGACGACCGTCGTGCCGGTCGACACCCGGACAGCCGCCGGGGAGAAGCCGAACGCGCCGCCGTTCGCCTCGCTCCCGACCCGCACCCGGACGAGCGACTCGCCGGTCCGGTCGACGACGCCGTCGAAGTTCGAGACGTCGGCGAGGAACGCCGACACGTCACCGTCGGCGTCACTGGTCCCCGACGGATCGCCGCCGGGCGTGTCCGTCCACCGCCCGTCCGGAGTGATCCCGTCCGGTGCGTGCGGGCCGTGCCCCGCCTCCCGCGGATGGGTCGCCGGCGAGTGGTGGCCGTCCCCGTGCCCGGCCGGCGAGTGGTGGGCGCGGTCGTCACGCGCCGGTGTGCGTGGACCGTCCTCCCCGGTCGAACGGCTCCGACTCCCGCCGCCGGCTCCGGTGGCTCGTCCGGTCGGTCGTGCAGCCGGCTCGCCGGTCCCGGGCCCCGGGCTGCCGCCGAGACAGCCCGCGACGAGGGCGCCGGCGAGCGTCACAGTGCCGGCACGCAGCACGTCCCGGCGCGTCTTGCTCGCGGTCACGTCGGATCCCGGTACGCGCCGGGCGGTAATGGGGCTCGCTCCGGTTCCCAGGCGTCGGGAACGGGCGACACTATGTTCGGCACCGGACTGGTATGCACGGCCGACGAATGAGCGACGACATGACGCCGGTGACGGCATCGCGAAGCGACGGGGTGCCCGAGTGGGAGGTCTTCTGTCGCGAGTCGACCGACGACGCGCTCCGGCACGTCGGCAGCGTGACCGCGCCCGGGCCCGACGTCGCGCGCGAGCAGGCGGCGACGCTGTTCGGCCACGCCGCCCGGACGCTCTGGCTCTGTCGGGCCGACGACGTCGAGCGGTTCTCGACGCGGACCCTCGGGGCGGAACACGCGACCGAGGGGGAGCGCGGGTCGACGATCGAGGGCCGCGAGGAACGGGCGGCGACCGCGGACCGGGCGCCCTCCGAGGAGCGCGCGCCGACCGAGGATCGAGCGTCGACGGCCGGGGAGGCGACGGACCGAGCGTCGACGGCCGGGGAGGCGACGGAGGACGGCGATTCGTCCGGAGGTGAGCGCGCGTGATCTCCGTCAGCAAGCTCCTCTGTGGCGCGGCCGCCGAGGGCGACGGCCTGCGGTACGGCGACCCCTCGAACGCCGAGGGGATCCGCCAGCGGCGACAGGAGCGGCCGGTCGTGGTCTGGAACGCGACCAAGCGGTGTAACCTGGCGTGCGTGCACTGCTACGCCGGTGCGGAGACGGAGCGGGCACCGGGCGAGCTGTCGACGCCCGAGGCGAAGGGGCTGCTCGACGACCTCGCGGACTACGGCGTCCCGGTCGTGCTCTTCTCGGGGGGCGAGCCGCTCGTCCGCGAGGACCTGGTGGAGCTGGTCGCGTACGCCGACGGCGTCGGCCTCCGTCCCGTCCTCTCGACGAACGGGACGCTCGTCACCGAGGAGCGCGCCAGCGAGCTGAAGGAGGCCGGACTGGCGTACGCCGGCGTCTCCGTCGACGGCCTGTCCGAGCGGAACGACCGCTTTCGCGGGCAGGAGGGCGCGTTCGACGCCGCGGTCCGCGGGATGCGGGCCTGTCAGTCGGTCGGCCTGAAGACCGGCCTGCGGTACACCGTCACCGAGGCGAACGTCGACGACCTCGAGGGCGTCGTCGACCTCCTGGCCGACGAGGGCGTCGACCGGTTCTGCTTCTACCACCTCGACTACGGCGGCCGGGGCGGCGAGATCGTCGACGTCGACCTCGATCCCGAGGCGCGCCGGGAGGCCGTCCGGACGGTCTGCGAGCTGACCCGGGACTACCACGCCCGCGGCGAGGAGATCGAGACGCTACTCGTCGGCAACTACGCGGACGCCGCGTACCTCGTCGAGTACGCCCGTCGCGAGCTGGGCGAGTCGGTCGCCCGCGAGGTCGAGCGGTACCTCCGCGTCAACGGCGGCGACCCGGCGGGCGAACGCGTCGCGGACGTCGACTACCAGGGGAACGTCCACCCGACGCAGTTCTGGCAGGGGTACTCGCTGGGGAACGTCCGCGACCGGCCGTTCGGCGCGATCTGGGACGACGAGTCGAACCCGCTCGTCCGCGCGTTACGCGAGCGTCCCGACAACCTCGAGGGACGCTGTGCCGACTGCCAGTACGTCGACCTCTGTCGGGGCGGCTCCCGGCTCCGGGCGCTCGCGGTCGAGGACGACCTCTTCGCCCCGGATCCGCAGTGTTACCTGACGCCGGCGGAGCGCGGCGCCGACGACGGCGGGCACGGGGACGGGGATCCGGCGGCTGCGGACTGACCGCCCGGCTCCAGCCCCTGCCCCGTCCCCATCCCCCGTGGCTCACCGTGCCGGGTCCTCGTCCCGGTCGAGGACGCCCGGTCGGAGCGTCGCCGCGACAGACGCCGGGACCGGGTCCCGCCGCGGATCGGACCCCCGACCGCCGCCGGATCCAGTGCCGCTCGGACCCGGGCCGGAGCCGTTCCGACCGGGTCTCGGGTCCTCTCCGGCGGGTCCCGGGTCGCCTCCGGGGGGTCCTGGGTCCCGTCCGCCGGGCTCCGAGCCGTCCTCTCGCGCCCTGCCGTCCGGGTCCTCGACGTCCCCCGCGTCGCGTTCGCGCTCGTCGCTCGCCGCGCTCGCCAGTCGGTCCAGCTCCGCCCGGATCGCCTCGCGCCCCTCGAGCGCGTCCGGCCCCGCGGACCGGCGGAAGGCGTCCCGCAGCGACAACAGTGCGGCCAGCCGGCGGCGATCGGGCTCCAGGTGGCCCCGACGCGCGAGTGCGGTGACGAGGTTCCGTAGCTCGGCGGCCGTCGCCGGCTTGTGGAGGTAGTCGTCGGCACGGAGTCGGAGGACCTCGCAGTCGGGATCGTGGACGGAGACGAACGCGACCGGCAGCCCGGGGTGGCGGCTCCGGACCTGCCGGAGGAGCGCCTCCCCGGACGATCCGGGCAGTTCGCGGTCGAGGACGGCGGCGACCAGGGGTGAATCGAGTGCCGCCTCCGCGTCACCGGCCGTCCCCGCCGTCAGTGGCGTCCACTCGTCGGCGAGCCAGGTCGCGTAGAGCTCCCGGATCCCCGGGTCGTCGTCGACGAGCAGGACCACCGGCCGCTCCGGGCCGGCCCCCGGGTTACGCCGCACGGACGAGCACCTCCGGCCCGGACGCCCTGCGACCGTCGCGGCGACGCCGTGTCGCCGTCACGCGCCGCCCCCGCCGGATCGCGGTCGTGGTTCGGGCATACTCCCACGAGGAACCATGTCGGCATCATCGTCCCGGTCGAACGTATCCGTACTCCGTCAGTAACGGCAAGTCGACCGGGGTGCCCTGCGAACCGAACACGTTCGGGAACATCTTGAGGCCGCTCGCGACCCTCCGGTCGGCTATGAGCACGAGTGCGGACGCGGACCGGGCGGCCCGGGAGACGACGACGGTCCAGGTTCGAGCGACGGGTCACCTCTGGACCAGGCTCCCCGAGCCGCGCTTCGCGTTCGAGTTCGAGGGGTCGACCCTCCGCGAGTTCCTCGACGCCTTCTTCGCGGAGTACGGCTGCGAGGACCTCCTGCTGGCCGAGACCGACGCCGAGGCCGCGACGAACGGCTGGGCGCCCCGCGGGACTGAGCTGCCGGGGGACTGGAAAGCCAACCCCGAGGGCGACCGGACGCGCGCGTACGCCCGCATCCTCGTGAACGGGAAGTTCAACGAGCTGCTCGACGGCTTCGACACCGAACTCGAGGACGGCGACCGCGTCGCGCTCGTCTATCCGTTCATGTTCTGCTGTTGATCCTCGCGGTCCCGGTCCCGCCCCTCCGCCGACGGGCGTGTCGGTCGGCCGTCGGGTCGCAGCGCCGGATCCCGTCCCGGGTTCGACCCGCTCCCGTCCCGCTGTCGTCCGGCTCTCCGCCCGTTCCCGTCCCGCTCCGAGCCCACGCCTCCCGCCACCGTCTCCTGCGAGTCCGACGACCGCGAGTCCGACGACCGCGAGTCCGACGACCGCCTCTTTTCTCCCCCTTTTCGAGACGGCCCGAACGCGTTCGCCCGGCCTCCCGGCGCTCGGGAACTTCCCTCACCGTCCTTTAGGCCGACCGAACAACGCCGAGCCGTCATGGAGCTGCGCAGATCGACCCTCGCGAAGGTACTGGTCGGCGTCTTCGTCCTGAACCTGGTGGTGATGGGCGCGGGCGCCTACCTCGCGTACCAGGAGGCACCGCCGATCCCGAAGGGGGTGGTCGGGCCGGACGGCGACCGGATCGCGACGGACGCGGACGTCCGCCACGGGAAGGTCGTCTTCCAGCAGGACGGGCTGATGAACCACGGTTCGATCCTCGGGAACGGGGCCTACTTCGGCCCGGACTACACCGCCGACGCGCTGGACCTGAAGGTCCGCGAGATGCGCGACTACTACGCCCGCGAGGAACACGGACGCCCCTACGGCGCGCTCTCCGAGAGCGAGCGCGCCGCGATCGACGCCCGGGTCGAGTCTGACCTCTCCGACGGCGACGTCTCGGGGCCGGTCGAGTACTCGCCGGCGGAGGCGTACGCCCACCGGCAGGTGCGGGAGATCTACGATCGCGAGCTCGTCCAGCTCCTCTTCTGGGCTCGCCTCCCCGGCGACTCGATGATCGTCCTCGCGACCGCCATGTTCGCCGTCGACGTCGTCCGGAAGCTCGGGTCGATCCGCGAGACGACCGCGGAGGACGCGCTCCGGCGGCGCATCCCCGATCGGGTGCTGGCGTCCGACGACTGACGCGGTCGGGCGTGCCGGACGGGGGCCGCCGGCCGGTCACGCGCTGACGCAGGGGCCGCCCCGTCGTCCGCGCCGCAGTCCCGCGATTCGCTCCTCGAACGTCAGTCCCTCGGACGGCCGCTCGCCCCGATCCGTTCTCACCGGGACGCGCCCGCACCCGAACACCTCCGGGTTCGTGCCACTCTGTCCCGCACACGTTCCCCTCCCGTTCCCAGATCCCTGGAACGGACCGAACCCGTTCGTGAGGGCTTCTACCGTCCGGGAATCGCAGTATCG
>Ga0207797_1000908_pt1 | contig 21941 bp, 17 predicted proteins | sample PRCRCaboRojoPR_6_FD_187275 | JGI IMG/M metagenome (GOLD analysis project Ga0207797, IMG submission 187275) | Marine sediment microbial community from Cabo Rojo, Puerto Rico - PR CR 10% Liquid 1 (SPAdes) | ecosystem: Environmental > Aquatic > Marine > Coastal > Sediment | place: Cabo Rojo, Puerto...
AAGCGGACGCCGAGAACCTGGCCCTGAAGGCGTACCGTACCCGCCAGCTCTCTCAAGGTCCTGTGCTGATGCCCGATAAGATGAGGCGTTTCGCGGAGGGACTGATCGCGGCATTTGATATCGCGACGCCGAGGCCCGAGACGCGCGTGAAGTTCCTGTCGGGTGGCAACCTCCAGAAAGCCATCCTGGCGCGGGAGCTGACGGCTTGCCGAGGACTCCTGGTTGCGGTCCACCCCACGCGCGGACTGGACGTCGGGGCTACTGAGTCGGTGCGCGATCTGCTGCTTCGCCAACGTGAGCAGGGCACTGCCATCCTACTGATATCCGAGGATTTGGATGAGTTGCTCGAGGTGTCCGATCGGATCGCCGTCATGTTCGAGGGCGAAATCGTGGGCACCGTGCCGGTCGAGGAGGCGGACATCGATGCCATTGGGCTGATGATGGCGGGCGAGCAGGTCCAGGAGGGGGGAGCCTGAAGGTGAGGATCGTATTCGAGAAGCGCCAGGAAGTCTCGCGGACCATTCGAGTCCTCGTTCCCGTGCTGTCGCTCGTATTCGCGCTGGTCTTTGGCGCGATCTTGCTTCTTGTCTCGGGCGTCAGCCCAATAGCGGCCTACGCTGCGATGGCCGAGGGGGCGTTCGGCGATCTTCAATCCCTGGCCGAGACCTTGGTCAAGGCGATACCGCTGATGCTGACCGGGCTGGGTGTGTCGATTGCCTTCCGGATGTTGTTCTGGAATATCGGCGCCGAAGGTCAGTTGGCGATGGGGGGGCTGGCGGCCACGGGCGTCGCGCTCTATGCATCGGACTATCTCCCTGGTTGGTCGATCCTGCCGGCGGCGGTGCTGCTCGGTATGCTGGCCGGGGCGCTGTGGGCTGCCATTCCTGCGCTGCTTAGGGCTTATCTGCAGGTGAATGAGACAATCACCACGTTGATGATGAATTACATCGCCATCCTGTTGGTCTCTCACGTGTACCACGGTCCGTGGCGAGACCCAGAGGGGTACGGGTTCCCCGGGACCGCCAGGTTCCCGGAGGTGGCCTGGATGCCACGGATCTATGGGCGGGCCCACGCGGGGATCTTCTTGGCCATTATCGCCGCGGCTGTTCTTTGGTTCGTCCTTCAGCGGACGAAATGGGGTTTCGAGCTGCGGATTACGGGCGAGAATCCTAAGGCGGCGCGGTATATCGGGATCGACATTCCGAAGCTGATCCTGGTGGCGATGTTGGTTTCGGGCGGCCTGTGCGGTCTCGCGGGTGTCTGTGAGGTCACCGGCGTGATGCGGCGGCTGCAGCAGGGGTTGACGGTGGGCTATGGATACACGGCCATTATTGTGGCGTGGATGAGCCAGCTCAACCCGTGGGGTGTCCTCGTGATTGCCTTCCTGCTGGCGGGGCTGCTGGTCGGGGGCGATCAGATACAGATGGCCATGGGTCTGCCCGCCGCGATGGGCTTGGTTCTTCAGGGCGCCCTGCTGTTCCCGATGTTAGGAGGGTCCTTGTTTGCCGAGTACAAGCTGCGCATCGTACGCCCAGGGCACCAACAGGCTGTCTTCCCGGAGGAATCACTCGCAAAGGAGTCTGAGTCGTGAACTTGTCCCTGTTTACCTCCATACTTACGATTACGCTCCGGGCAGGCACGTCGCTCCTCTATGCGACGATTGGCGAGATCTACGCAGAGCGATCCGGAATCCTGAACCTGGGCGTCGAGGGGATGATGATGGTTGGGGCCGTGTCGGCCTTCGCTGTGGCCTACCACACCGGCAGTCTGGTCCTGGCGATCCTGACGGCTCTATTGGCCGGTGGCGTCCTGGCGTCCGTCCACGCCTTTCTTTCCGTGTCGCTCCGAGCGAATCAGGTGGTCAGCGGGTTGACGCTCACGCTGTTCGGTACGGGGCTGGCCAGTTTCCTGGGACAGCGCCTGGGACCGGGGGGGTCACGACTAGTTGGCTTGGTCGGCCCAAGCCTCGGACGCGTCCCAATCCCTGTGCTCTCAGAGCTGCCGCTGCTCGGGCCGTCGCTCTTCGATCAGGATTTGCTGACCTATGGGCTCTATCTCCTGGTGCCAGCCGCATGGTGGTTCCTCTACAAGAGCCGCCCGGGTCTGTACATGCGCTCCGTCGGTGAGAATCCTCAAACAGCGGACGCGATGGGTATCCGTGTCGGGGCGAACCGGTACGTCTACACGATCCTGGGGGGTGCCTTGGCCGGTCTGGGAGGCGCGCACCTATCACTGGCGTACACGAAGGGGTGGACGGAGAACATAACCGGGGGACGCGGCTGGATTGCTGTTGCGCTGGTGATCTTCGCTATGTGGGATCCGCTGCGGGCGGTGATCGGGGCGGCCCTTTTCGGCGGCATCAACGCAGTGCAGTTCCGGATGCAGGCGGCAGGCACGACGATTCCCGCGGCGCTGTTGAACATGCTTCCGTACATCGCCACGATTGTTGTGTTGGTGATTATCACCTGGTGGGAGACGCTGCAGAAGCGGATCGGTGCCCCGGCGGCGCTGGGAATCCCCTACGCCCGGGAGGAGAAGGGGTAGGGGGCTGCGAGAAGCGCTGTGGGGCGTGTGTGGTCCGCGCTGCCGAGTCGTTCTTGCGCGGTGCAAGGCTCGTGATCCGTCATAGATCATCGGCAATTCGTCACACTGATATCGGGCCGGTCATTGGTCTTGCGCCTCTTCGATACGGCCTTGGGATGCGCTTCTGACGGATAGGGATGGACAGACTACGCTTCGCGCGCTAGGTGCTAGAGCCTTCGCCCTGCGGTTTACGCCTCTCAGATTGCGCCTTACGGATTGCGCGCTGCATGTTTCGCATCACGCTTCGGCGCTTGCGACCACGAATCGACACAGCGCGATTAGGAGGGTTCAATGTCTGACCTGATGAGACCTCGATCGTTTTCCAGCACGCTCGACCGCATGCTGGCGGAGCTGGAGAGGAATGCATCCCTGTTCGGGATACACCGCTCTCTGTTCTATTCGCCCAGGCCGGACGCGCCGTACGCTGCAGAGTTGTTCGGCCACCACCTCGCAACACCGATTGGGCCGGGAGCGGGTCCGCACACGCAGTTGACTCAGAATATCCTTTCCAGCTGGCTGTCCGGGGGACGGTTCATCGAGCTGAAGACTGTGCAGATCATGGATGAGCTGGAGATTCCGCGGCCCTGCATCGACATGGCCGACGAGGGGTACAATGTGGAGTGGTCCCAGGAGCTGAAGCTGGAGCAGTCCGTCGACGAGTACGTGAAAGCGTGGGTGATGATCCACGTGCTGCGGCGACTGCTTGGTTTCGAGGAGCAGGCTCCGTTCGGGACGATCTTCAACATGAGCGTCGGGTACGATCTGGAGGGCATCCGGAGCGCGCCTATGCAGCGCTTCATGGCGTCGATGGAGAACGCCTCGGAGAGGATTGCGCCCCTGCAAGACGTTCTGGAGGAGGACTATCCGCAGTTCGCGGGACTCGAGATTCCTGCGCAGATCGTCAACAGCGTGACGCTCTCCACCATGCACGGCTGTCCGCCGGACGAGATCGAGGAGATTGGCCGCTATCTCTTGGAAGAGCGGGGGCTTCACACGTACGTCAAGCTGAACCCGACGCTACTGGGTAAGGATCGTGTGATGCAGATCCTCCACGATCGGCTGGGTTTCACCGAGATAGAGATCCCTGACGAGGTATTCGAGCACGACTTACAGTACGATAGGGCGATCGAGTTGATCACGGGCCTGAAGGATGTGGCCGATGCGCAGGGTCTCTCTTTCGGCGTCAAGCTGAGCAATACCCTGGCGATGAGCAACCACCGCGACGTGCTGCCTGGCGATGAGATGTACATGTCGGGGAGGGCGCTGTACCCGATCACGATGAGCTTGTTCAAAGAGCTCACCAGAACCTTCGAGGGCGATCTCAACGTCTCCTACTCGGCTGGCGCGGACGCGCTCAACGTGGCTTGCATCCTGTCGTGCGGGGCGCTACCAGTCACGGCGGTCTCGGACTTGCTCAAGCCAGGCGGTTACTCGCGGTTTGTCCAGTATCTTGACAGACTTGAAGAGCACATGGCCGACGTGGGGGCGGAGAGCTTGGACGAGTTGGCCCGGGACCGCTTGGCGAACCTGGACCGGCAGGTTATCGAGGCCCTGGAGAGCGAGCGGTACAGGAAGAGCTACCACCCGTATGAGTTGCCGAAAGTCGAATCTGGCTTGGACCTATTCGACTGCGTCGATGCTCCGTGCCGTCAGCAGTGTGCTGTGCTGCAGGATGTCCCCGAGTACGCGTGGTTGATCAGCCAGGGCGAGTACAATCGCGCCCTTGAGGTGATTCTCTACCGGAATCCACTGCCCAACGTCACGGGGTACGTCTGCGATCATCCCTGCCAGACGCGGTGCACGCGGAGCAACTACGACGACCCCATCGCCATCCGGGCGCTGAAGCGCTTTGCCGCCGAGAAGGGGCAAGCGGCGCTGGAGCCAGCTAAACCCTCAGGCCATACCGCGGCGATTGTCGGCGGTGGACCGGCTGGGCTCGCGGCAGCTTACTTCCTGGCAATGAGCGGTGTGAAGCCCGTGGTCTACGAAGCCCGCGAGAAGGCGGGAGGGATGCCGGCGATTGCGCCGGACTTCAGGCTTCCGGATAAGGTGGTGCAAAAGGACATTGATCGCATCGAGGCTCTGGGTGCCGAGATGAACCTCTCGTCGCCCGTCGCCGACGCCCCTGAAGTCCTTCTGGACGAGGGCTATGATGCGGTGTACCTGGGGTGTGGGCACCAGGAGGATGCCCGTCTTGGCATCGATGGCGAGGAGGGTCAGGGGGCCTTCCATGCCCTGGAGCTCCTCGAGCGGGTCGACCAGGGAGAAGCGCTGACGATGGGTGAGCGCGTCCTGGTCATTGGGGGCGGCAACACAGCGATGGATGCGGCGCGCACGGCGAAGCGCCTCACCGGGGGCTCGGTGACCGTGGTCTATCGACGAACGGAGCGTGAGATGCCGGCCGATCGCGAAGAGATTGAGGCGATCTTTGACGAGGGCATCGTGTTGGAGGAGTTGGTGTCCCCAGAGGCGATCGTCCTGGAGGATGGCAAGGTGAAGGCCCTGGCTTGCGTGCGCAATGAGCTCGGGGAGCCAGGCCCGGACGGACGTCGTCGCCCGATGCCGATCGACGGATCGGCGTTCGAGATGGAGGCGGACAGCGTGATCGTGGCAATCGGGCAGCGACCGGACGTGGCCTTCCTGGAAGGGAGCGGCGTTTCGCTGGAGGAGAGGGGGACGATCGACGTCGATCCGGAGACGGGTCGGGTCGGCGACGGACGCGTCTACGCCGGCGGTGACGTGGTGCGAGGCCCCGCTACGATCATCAAGGCGTGCAGCGACGGCAGGCGGGCTGCGGAGGCGATCTGCGAGCGATTGGGCGTTCCTTTCCGTCGTCCGACGGTGGAGATGCCTGTTTTATCGGACGAGGAGATCGTCGAGGCTAAGCGGGTGCGGGCAGAGAGGCGGCCCCGGCAAGACCCACCAATGCTTCCGACCGCCGCGAGAGACGGGTTCGATCTTGTGGAACAGACCTACCCTGAGGGCGCTGCCCTGGCGGAGGCGGGACGGTGCGTGCAATGCTCGCAGTTCTGCGACAAGTGCGTGGAGGTGTGTCCGAACCGCGCCAACTACACGTATCGGATAACGCCGGTGGAGATGCGAGTCCCGCGGCTGGTCTGTGAAGCTGACGGCCTCCGAGTCGTGGGGGATGAGCGATTCTCCGTGGCTCAGACCCGCCAGATCCTGCACGTTGAGGATTTCTGCAACGACTGTGGAAATTGTACGACCTTCTGCGTCCACGAGGGCCAACCGTATGTCGATAAGCCCCGGCTCTTCTTGACGTTAGAGGACTTCGAGGCCGCTGAGGACAACGCGTACTTCGTCGAGCGGGATGAGGACGCGTGGACGATGCGCCGACGGGAGGGTGGAGAGACGTCGAGGTTGACGCTGGAGGAAGCCGGGGGCGGGATGACCTATGAGGACTCCCGCCTGTTGCTGCACCTCGGGCCCGACGCCACCATGGCCTCTATGACTTTGAAGCAGAGATTCGAGGGGAGCTTCTCGCTCAAACACGCCGCGGAGATGATCCTCATCCTGACTGGGGTGCTCAATACGCTACCGTTCCTTCTCGTCTAGAAGATCCACGACGTTACTGGTGCACGAAACGACCTCGGTCACCTTAAGCTAAGCGACCGAGGTCGTCTCATTCCCGGCTCGGTTGGGTCGGGGTGCGTACTCCTTCATCGCGTCGGGCGGCTTGGCGACGAATCGGCGTCCAGCACGTGTCTTGCAGGTCATCGGGAGACTTCCTCTCACCGGCGGTCGCCCGGGAAAGCCGTCACCTTCTGAGGCCTATCCCGATTCCTCCCCTCGCCTGGCCTCCCAGAATGCCTCCCGGTAGGCCCGAAATCTGTCCTGCAGGACGGCCTCGCGAATCTCCCGGGCGATGGACAGCATCACGTGTAGGTTGTGAATCGTGATCAATTGATGGCCCAGGATCTCGTTGGCCCAGTTCAGATGCCGGAGATAGGCTCGACTGAAGTGGGCGCATGCGTAGCAGGTGCATCCGGGCTCCAGAGGGCGGGGATCGTCCGTGAACCGAGCGTTGCTGATATTGAGCCGCCCGGTGCGGGTGAGCACGCCGCCATTCCGGGCCATACGGGTGGGCAGCACGCAGTCAAACATGTCCACGCCGCGGGCCGTGCATTCGACCAGGTCCTGGGGCGTCCCGACGCCCATCAGGTAGCGGACGCGATCCCGGGGCAGGACGGTGTCCAAGAGGTCCAGAATGCCGTGCATCTGTTCCTTTGTCTCACCCACACTCAGCCCCCCAATGGCGTATTGATCGAAGTCAAGGCCAGTAAGATAACGGGCTGAGCGCTCGCGGAGATCGGGGAAGATACCTCCCTGGACGATGCCAAACAATTCCTGATCGGTACGGCTCTTGGCGGCCTTACAGCGCTCGGCCCAGGCGTGGGTCCTCTCCATAGCCTCCAGACTGTAGTCCCGCTCGAAGGGCTCGGCGCATTCATCAAGGCAGGTGATGAAGTCCGCACCGAGGTTCTCCTGGATGCGGATGACAGACTCGGGCGTGAAGCGCTGCTCAGAGCCGTCGATGTGGGAGCGAAAGGTCACCCCGTCTGCGTCAACCTCGCGCCGCTCGGCCAGACTGAAGATCTGATAACCGCCCGAGTCGGTGAGGATCGGACGGTCCCAGGCCATGAAGGCATGGAGCCCGCCCAACTCAGCAATCAGCTCGTCACCGGGTCGGAGATGGAGGTGATAAGCGTTGGCGAGGATCTGTGTCGTCCCTAGATCATGCAGGTCGCGAGGAGCGACGGCCTTGACCGTTGCGTGGGTCCCCACGGGGCAGAAGACGGGTGTGGGCACATCGCCGTGCGGCGTGGTGACACGGCCGGCGCGTGCGCGATCACTGGTTGCTATCAGTTCAAAACCCATAAGCGGACCTCGTTGGTGATCTGAATCTTGCGGCTCACTGCGTCCTTTTCCGGGCAGCGGCCTTCGTCTGCTGCTGCTCGATTCCAGTTTGGACGAGGGGTGAGTCGATGGGCGCCCGGGCCTTCATCATCTGTCCGGACGTTGGCATAGGCGCCCGTGAGGGCCTCTTCACACCACCTCCGTTACCGGCGGTAGGCCGGAGCCAAGATCTCGAAGATGGTGCAGAGGGTCACATCGAGCGCTCGGCTTCGGAGGCGCGGATCCCACTTGTCGATGTTCACTGTCGTGGTGATGACGGTGGGCAGGCGGGCATTGTAGCGGTAGTCGAACAGCTGATATAGCTTCTCCCTGGACCAAGGCGTCGCCGACTCGGTACCCAGATCGTCGAGCACCAGGAAGGACGCCACACGCAGGTCCTCGAAGCGTTTGTCAAAAGGCACAGGGCTCTGAGGATTGAAGGTGGCGCGGAGATGGTCGAGGAGATCCGGGACCACGATGAAGAGTGGCTGGTCTCCGTGGCTGGCTCGGAAGTTGGCGATAGCGGCTGCCAGGTGGGTCTTGCCGCATCCGTAGGTCCCCGTAAGAACCAACCATTCACTAGGCCGATTGGCCGCGAACTTGCGCGCGCTATCGTATGCGCGTTGGAGGTTCTCCGCTTGAGGCCTGGGCAGCTCGCGCTTACGAAGATCGAAGCTGTCGAAAGTCTGGTCGGTATGGAGGTGCAGGGTGCTCAACCCGCGGCGGGTCTGCGGTGCCTGGCCGGTTCCACGGTAGTCGGGGGCTGTGATGGAAACGATCTGACTGAGATCTGGATCGACCAGACGGGAGCACAGGCGGAGCGGAAGCTCCTCGAGCTCATGGTTCGTGGTCACCACCGTTGGGAGCCGAGCGTTATACCGGTGGTTGAAGATCTGATAGAGTTTCTCACGAGCCCAGGTTGTGGCCGACTCGGTTCCCAGATCATCGAGAATGAGGACGGGCACCGACCGAATCTTCTGGAACCTCGTCTGGTAGGGCGTCTCCTGTTTATCCGGCCCGGACGGCGCGAAGGCCGCACGCAGGTGGTCCAGCAGATCTGGTACGGTGAGGAACAGAACGGGCCGTCCCTGTTGGACGCACGCGTTGGCGATGGCAGCCGCGAGGTGAGTCTTACCGCAACCGTACCCGCCCCGCAAGACGAGCCAGCCCTGGGGATCCTCGGCGAACGCTCTGGCCGTTTCGTACGCCCAGCGGAGATTTCTCGCCACGTCCGGCGGAAGCCCGTGACCCTCGGGCTCGAAGGCATCGAAGGTCATCCGCTCTAGCACACGGAGTTCGCTGAGCGTGCGGAGTGCGTCGATTCGCTGTTCGGTGATCTCCTCCACGCGGCAGGTGCAAGGGACAAGCTTACCAAAGTCCGGATGATCGACGGGCACATCAGCCCGCACGTACCCCAGTCCCCTGCAGACGGGGCAGGTTCCATCGTCTTGAGGCGGGTTACTCTTCATGGCTGGCTCTGGTCGGACCTTTCCGGGGCTAATGCTGGATGTACTCACCGTAGTCCCCGTCGATGTCGCGGCGTCTCTTCTCTGGATCGTGTCTCTCACCTCTTCCCTCGGTCTTCCATCGCTCGAGGATAGCACGGATGTAGCGCCAACTGCGCTTGTTCAGGTCCACCGCCTCACGAAAGGCGTCCTCGATCCAAGGAGTCGGATATGACTGTTCAGCCTCTCGCAACTCGTCGACGATGAGGGGGGTCAGGATGCCGACGTTCTGCTCATAGAGCGTGAAGATGTTGGGCCGTCCACCCGGGTCGGTCTCACCGGGCAACTCGCCCCGGGCCACGGCCTCGGCGGCGGCTCGGCCCTTAGCTGTGTTGGCAAAGAAAAACGTGTTGGCTCTAACCTTTGCTGGGGGCCTGACGCGGAGGAGGGTGCCGCGCTCGACGGCACGGTCCAGCGCGTAGTGAAGGGTTGTCATCGGTGATTGGTCTCCCGAGGCCTCGTTGAGGCTGGCGAGAAGCGTATCGTCGGAGGAAAGGTCCTCGAGACGCAGATATCGGGCCTTGCCGCGCTGCTCGCTGAGCCTCCAAAGGACGTGCAGGGTGAGCTTCAGTTCGGCCAGGTCATCGATGAGGGGCAGGAGCTCCGAAAAGGTCAGCCGGGGGATGCCCACCATAGCCGCTTTGCCTGAAGGGAAACCGCTAAATGTCTTCATGGATGGGGCCGACAATAGATGTACCAAGGGATGTGACTACCGATTGATTATACCTTCGGTCCTCGCTTGGTCAAGAGGTTGATCGGCGGGCTCAGGCAGAAGGCGCAGGGCCACCGCGGCACCAATTCCGAAGACCGCAGCCGCCGCGAGGAAGGGGGCCCGCAGGCCCAGCCCGGCCGCCAAAGCGCTTCCCGTCATAGGGCCCACAGCGTTTGCCACCGACACGACGCTCGCGTCCACGCCGTAGACGATGCCCTCTCTCCCCCGGGGGGCGAGCGCGGCCAAAGAGGCACTTATGGCGGCCAGGATGCCGCCCATCGCTAGCCCGGCGAGGGCCTGCAGCGGGATGAGCCAAATTGAGTGTGCCACGAGGGATTGTGGAATGTAGCAGAGGACTGAGCCAAGGGCGCAGCTCAGCAGGATGGTACGATAGCCCACGCGGTCGCCGAGCACCCCAAGTTGGCGCCCGCCGAAGGCGCCTCCCAGCGCGTTAGCCCCACTGATCAGTCCGGTGAGCGTCGCTATGCGCGCCTCTGCTGGTGCAACGGACTCGACGAAGAGGGGCATGGTGGGCCGCGGCAGCCGTGCAGCCAGGCGCAGAATCAGATGCATGGCGAGCACGGCCAGGAGGGGTGCCGAGGCGAAGAAGGGGGAGAGGTGGTTGAGCACCCGTCGGTGGATGGCTACCCCCTCGAGCCGGTCACGGTGGTCTTCGGCATCCGAATCACTCCGCTCCGGCTCCTCCACGAGCACAAGCACGCAGACGGCGGCGGCGAGCAAGAGGGCGCCCGTGACAAAGAACGCCGACCGGTAGCCGAGCGTGTCGGCGACCACGCCCCCGACCAGGGGCCCAGCCGACGCGCCGACGTAGATTGCCATCTGGAGGGTGCCGAGGGCATATCCTGCTTTCTCGTCTGGCGCCGACGTCGCGACGAGCGCCGTGGCCGCTGTCACCGTGCCGGTGAGGGCACCCTGTAAGGCGCGTAAGAGGGTGAGCTGCTGGGGCGTGCGGACGAGTCCCATGAGGGTCATGATCAATGCGCCCGCGAGCATGGCACGCTCAACCATCACCTTGCGCCCGTATCGGTCACTGAGGGCACCCCAAATAGGCCCGAAAATGGCCATAGTGATGGCCTGAGCGGAGAAGATCACGCCTGACCAGAGCCGCGTCTCGATCTCACCCGTGACACCCAGCTCCCGCACGTAAAGTGGGAGGATGGGAATGACGACAGTGAAGCCGACAATGGCGACTAGCTCGGCGAACCAGATGGCACGTAAGTTCCGTTTCCAGGGGGATGGGCTCTTGGGTGTGGTTGGCATCTCGGTAATCATAACACGGCATCATGGCCTGGCAAGACTCGGGAAGAGTGTGGGTGTACGAACGAGTTGTCATACGTTTTCACCCATCAAGTGCATCGTCCCGGTTGGAAGCCCAACGACCCGTCAGTTAATGCACCCCTGCGCGTGGGCGCGCTACTGAATCGTGAGAGGGCCACCCCCATCAGGTGCAACGCACCGTGAAGGTGCATCGCACCGGGTGAAATCCGAGGACTCTTCAGTGCGCCCGGGGAGCGCGGCGCGAGGCATGCGGCTGGGTTTCAATGGGTGCCCCGTGTGGATCCGGCCTCCCTGTGGGCCGCGGCGTGCACGGGGCGCAGGATAGTACGCTGAATGTCCTGTCGCTCGCGCTCGTCTTGTCGTGCGGCGAACCGAATGGGAACCGCGAGATGCCTACTCGCGGTGATCGGGTTCGGGGTGTGAAGCGGCTTGATTTGCCAAGGGCTCGTTTGTTGGTATAATATCCGGTTGCGAGCCACCCTAGCTCAATCGGTAGAGCAACCGCTTCGTAAGTGGTAGGTTTTGGGTTCGATTCCCAAGGGTGGCTCTCCGACTGGGCCCCATCATGGGGCCTTCTTGTTATGGGGCACCTCTCTCTATCAGAGACTGAATGGCTGAGCAATCTTCTGATCCCTGGCGTGTAGCGTGGCGAATTGCGACCAGCAATGAGTTGCTGGTCGTTCTCTTGGTAGGCATCGCGCTCAGCTTGACGCTAACGGCGTGGATCCCACAGCGACCGGCCTCCGACGTGGACTACGCTCGCTGGCTTTCCCAGATGCAGGCACGATACGGTCAGGCGACGTCTGTGCTGCGAACGCTCGGTCTATTCGACATCACGTCCTCAGTTATCCTGAGGGGACTGCTGGCCATTGTCGCAGGTATACTCGTGCTACGCATTGCTGAGGGCATTGACCGTCTGAGGCAGCGGCGGGAGACAGAAGAGGTGGAGAGGCCAGAGGGTGACTGGCAGAAGCTCGACGATTGGGATTTCACGAACCTGTTGGAGATTCTACGCGGGCGCCGCTACCGAGTGGATCGGGCCTCGGCGGAGGCACAGGTCGATCGGTGGCCGTGGTCGCAGGTCCTCCCGCTGGCAGCGCAGGCAGGAGCGCTGTTGCTCCTGATGGGACTGCTTCTCTTCCAGGTCTTCGGGTGGCGGGCCACAGACGTCATCCTCCAGGAAGGCGAGCGCGTTTCGCTGCGACAAGGCGCAAGTTGGATGGCGCTCTCGGAAGACGGGGAGCTTCGACACGATCCTGGCATTGTTGGTTTCCTCGGGGAGAGAGGGCCGGGCTTGGTGGTGGAGGCAGTGGGCGCGGAAGGCGAATCTCTGGAGCTTCTCTTGAGGCCCGATGCCGAGCCGAGTAATGACCTGCGCATTGCGCTAACCGGGGACACCTACTTCGCGATTCCAGAGGCGGAACTGGTCGTCCGTCTCACCCCCCGATCCGAGGAGGCCTACACCCGCACCGATGTCCAGATCTACGGCAGTCCGACGGGGGAGATCATCGCGGAGAGGGTGACGGAGCAGGGTGGGCACGGGGTCTTTGAAGTTGCTGACGTCGCGCTGACCTTCACGGCGGCACCCTATGCGCGGGCGACTGCCGTTCACAATCCTGGACGGCTCCCTTCGGCGGCGGGGCTCGCAATCCTGGCCATAGGGCTCATCGGCAGTCTTGTCTGGCCCGAACGGCGGTTCTGGGTGCGCGAGAGCGGCGATCTGGTGGAAGGCGCAGGGCCGCTGCCCACTTGGATGTACCTGGAAGGGGAGGACGTGTAGAGTGCCTCTGATCGCTCTTCTGGCGGGACTGGGCTGTGGCATTCTGCTGGCGGCGGTAACCCTCGGGCTTCTGGGCGCTGTCTTGGAGGCGAAAGCGGTCGTCGACGGTGCTCACGCAGTCGCTCGCGGCGCAGCCGGTGTCTTGGTGATTGGTGCACTTCTTGGTTGGGGCAGCGGCCTGCCTGCCCTGGAGACGATCACCGGGATGGTGGAACAGGAGCCCCTGGGAGGCCCGGTGCTCTCGCTCCTACTGATGGCTGCGCTGGCAGTCCCGCTGCGCGTGGATCGGTCAACGGCTGCGGATTGGCGTTCATCTCTGCTCTACGTGCCCGGCTGGATGCTGGCATCGGCCGCCCTCATCCTGATGGTGACTCCGGGCAGGGCGCCCACGGGCACGGAGTGGGTGACGCCCGTACGCTTCTCGCTGGCTGTGTGCGGTGGCATAGGGGGCCGGGCCCTGGGACAAGCCCTGCAGTCGGGCCTGTCGAACCGAGAGGCCCTCACGTGGCCCGGGGCCCTCACGTACGGCATGTTGACCTTCGTCTGCGGCGCGGCCGGCCTGGTGAATCTCTGGCAGAGGGGCGGCCTGTGGGTGGCCTCAGATCCCGTCTTACGGGGTGGCATGGCCGGGGCGTGGCTAGCTTGGACGGCGGACTGGTTGATGCCGCGCCGCCGCGACAAACTGGGGGCTGCCCTAACTGCGGCGGCTACACTGCTACTGGTGTTGGCGGCGGTGAAGCCGGCCTAGCGGAAGAGGGATGGTATGGAGCCCATCATCATCGGGGTTGCGGGCGGGACGGGATCGGGCAAGACGACGGTAGCCAGCCGCATCCTGGAACGCGTTGGCACGGAGCACATCACGTACATTGCCCACGACTCGTACTACCGAGATCTAGGGCATCTACCGAAGCGGCTTCGAGCTCAAGTGAACTTCGACCACCCGGATTCTCTGGAGACGGAGCTCTTGGTGGAGCACCTACGGGAGCTGCGCCAGGGAAACACTGTCGAGATTCCCATCTACGATTTCACATCGCACACGCGGACCGGTCGGACCGAGCGCGTGGATGTGGCACCGGTCGTGATCGTGGAGGGTATTCTGGTTTTTGTGGAGCCAGAGCTGCGGAAGTTGTTTGACGTGAAGATCTATATTGATACGGATGCCGACGTTCGTTTCATCCGGCGCCTTCGCCGGGACATTGAGGAGCGTGGGCGGAGTGTGGAGTCGGTCTGCGAGCAGTATCTTTCCACGGTCCGTCCGATGCACCTGGAGTTTGTCGAGCCGAGCAAGCGGTACGCGGACGTGATCATCCCCGAGGGGGGCTTCAACGAAGTGGCGATCGAGATGGTGGCTGCGCGATTGAAGGGGATGTTGCTGGAGGACTTCCAAACTGAAGCGTGAGACGCCGGGGCAGGGAGCAGGGCGTGTCAGACAGCCGATGAAACTATCGGTCATCGTGCCCGTCTACAACGAGGCGGACACGGTAGCAGAGTTGATCGACCGGGTGCTGGCGGTGGAGCTTAAGCCGATCGAGCGGGAGATCATCGTGGTCAACGATGGGTCGACCGACGAAACGAGAGAGGTGCTCGATCGCATCCAGCGTGAGCGCCCCGATGTGGTGCAAGTCTATCACCACGAGAAGAACCGAGGTAAGGGGGCGGCCGTACGCACCGCTCTGGAGCACGCATCGGGGGACGTGGTGATCACCCAGGATGCCGACCTGGAATACGACCCTCAGGACTATCCTCGCCTTCTGGCTCTCTTCGACAACCCTGACGTGCAAGTGGTGTACGGCTCGCGCAACCTTGGGAAGAACCCCCGTTCCTCCTGGACCTTCTACTGGGGTGGGCGTCTCGTTAGTTGGGTGGCCAACCTGCTCTACGGGTCGAACCTGACGGATGAGGCGACCGGATACAAGTTGCTGCGCACAGACTTGATGCGGAGCTTGGACCTCGAGTCGGAGGGTTTCGAGTTCTGCCCGGAGGTCACGGGTAAGCTGCTTCGGCGCGGCGTTCATATCCATGAAGTGGCCATCTCTTATCGGCCCCGCGGCCTCGATGAGGGAAAGAAGATCGGTTGGCGGGATGGGCTAGAGGCGATTTGGGCACTGCTGAAGTATCGGATTGCGCGTGGGACGAGAAGAGAGGTCAACGGTCGAGAAGATGCCGGATGAAGGCCCGCCGCCACGGCCTCTGACGGCGCAGATACGTCAAGCACTGAGAGAAGCGGCAAGGTTCGAAGTCGAAGTGTTTCGGAATCGTCCCCAGGTCGGTTGCGCTCCCCGCTGCCGCCAGGTCTAACCACCACGCAGGTGTCGCCGTCCCTCCCGTGATCGCCTCGATCCCGTCGAGTGCAGACTGCATGATGGGCATGCTGAGGTGGATAAGGCTCCTCCGCATACCGGCGGCCTCCAAGACGCGCCGGATCAACTGTTCCAAGGTGAAGTGCTCGGGACCACCCAGCGGGATCATGCGTCCAACGAGATCCTTACGCTCAACGGTCTCCACGATGCACCGCGCCAGATCCTCCACCCAGACGGGTTGGAAGCGGACCATACCGGCGTCGGGGATGGGGAGGATGAAAGGCATCATCTTGGCCAGCATCACGAGGCGGGTCGTGAAGACGTCCTCTGCACCGTAGATGACGGCGGAGCGGATATTGGTGTGAGGCAGGCCGCTCTCGGCGACGGCGATCTCCGCTTCCCCTTTGATCCTAAAGAGAGGATAGGCGGAAGCGGGCGTGGCCCCCAGCCGGCTCAGGTAGATAAAGCGGGAGACACCACCGTCTGAGGCCGCCCGGACGAGGTTCCGGGTCCCGGCGGTGTGATCTGTGAGAGATCTCTCTCTAGGCCGTTCCTCTTCGCGAGTAAGGTGGATCACGACCTCGACACCTTCCACGGCTTTGCGCAAGGCAGGTAAATCCTCCAAGCTCGCCGATAGGATGGAGAAGGTCACGTCGGTAGGCAGATCCTGCTCGAACCGGGACGGCTCGACGAGGCAGCAGACGTGGTACCCTCGTTGGTTCAATCTCTGGATGACCGCACGGCCGACGAAGTTAGTAGAGCCTGTAACTAGAATCATAGTCAATCTTGAACTGCGACGCCCCGACGCTCGGCTTCGTCGCGTGATCGGCGGGCGGGGCATAATGCGCCCACAGTGAACTCAGCGTGCTTCGAAAGGACAACCGCCAGCGTGTCACCTGGACCTCGCTGGGGGCGGGAGCGAGTCTGGTCGTCGCTGCGCCCGCTGTCGGCGACGAGTCCAGGCTGATCCCCCGCCTAGGCCCCCTTCAGCGTCTGCGGGATGCCTGCAACGAGGAGGATGACCTGGTCGGCTGCGCGAGCCAGGGTCTGGTTGGCACGCCCCAGAAGATCCCGGTACGCGCGGCCCAAGGGATAGGGCGGCACCAGCCCCCAACCGACCTCATTGGAGACGACGATGATAGGTGTGGACAGTTCCTCGGCACACCGGACGATCTCTTGGACCTCCTCCGTCAATGCTTGCTCTATCTCCTCAGCGAAGACGTCTTCGGAATCCATCAGCAGATTGGAGGTCAGAACCGTGAGGCAGTCGACGAGTATGGTGTCAATGCCATCCTGCTCCTGGACGACGTCACGAATTGCCCGTCCCACGCTGCGATGTGCCTCGAGGGTGTGCCAATGGGGCGGGCGGTTTCGCTGATGGTCCTCTATGCGGCGCTCCATCTCAGGATCGCGGGCCTCGGCGGTGGCCACGAAGAGGACACTGTCAGTGCTGACCGTCTCCGCCAGCACCTGAGCGTAATCGCTCTTGCCGCTCCGCGCTCCTCCAAGGATCAGCGTCAGACCGTTTGCCGCCGCGGGATCCCCTTCCGGCGAGTCGAGGTGAGAGGTGTCGTTGAGCACGTTCAGGATAGCTCCCTGGTCGTAGATGTCGATTTGGGAACAGGACGCCTCATCGAAATTGAACTGCCAGTAATTCGCGGGGTCCACTTCAAGGGCGATGCAGAGGAGCACCCGAAGCGTCCCTCCGTGGGCGACGAGGGCTACGGTCTCTTCCGCGTGATGCTTGAGTAGATCCTCGTAGGCCTCTTGCACCCTCTGCACCACCGCCTTCAGCGTCTCCCCGCCGGGCGGGGCCGTGCGTACTGGATCATCGTACCACTGGTGGAGTGCCTGAGCGTCCTGAGCCTCGATTTCGTCGTGGGTCTTTCCCTCCCACGCGCCGAAGCTGATCTCTCGCAGGCGAGGCTCGGGCTCGACGGACAACCCGTGGGCCCTCACCACGGCTTCAGCTGTCTGCCAGGCTCTCTGCAGGTCACTGGCGTAGAGAGCATCGATCGCCTCCGACTGCAGTCGGTCCGCGAGGCGCCTTGCCTGTCTACGCCCGGCCGGGTTGAGGGGGACATCGGTCTGTCCCTGGTAACGGCCCTGGGCGTTCCACGCCGTTCTGCCGTGCCTGAGAAGAAGTAGTCGGGTCACGTGACGATGTCCCGGAGGGCCTCAATGAGCTGGGCGTTCTCCGGAGGCCTGAGGGTGGCGACACGGACGTACGCCGGAAGTCCAAAGGACGCGCAGTCCCGCACCTGAATCCTCCGGGCCAATAGGGCGCGGCGATAGGCAGCTGCGTCTCCGACCCTGATGAGGAAGAAATGGGTGCGGGATGGAGCAGGCTCCAGCCCCATCGCCGCGACTTCGGTCACCAGGCTGATCTTGTGCTCGTGGAGACGGGCCACGCATTGGGACACGTAGTTCGCGTGCCGAAGAGCGGCGACACCGGCTGCCTGGGCCATGGCGTTGACATTCCAGGGCGGACGGACCCGGGCGATGGCATCAGCGACTTCCTCGCGGGCGACGAGGTACCCGAGCCTGAGCCCGGCCAGGGCATAGTCCTTCGTCATTGAGCGGAGCGTCACGACGTTGGGCGCGGCGAGGCCAGCCGCTGAGCTGAGTTCCCGAGCCTTCTCTGCGTCGCCGCGGTCCGCGAAGGTGTGGTAAGCCTCGTCCACGACGAAGAGCGTGTCGGGGAACGCCTCGGCCCACGCGGCAATAGTACTTGACGGGACGGCGGCACCGGTCGGATTGTTTGGGTTGCAGAGGAAGACGAGACGGGGCCGAAGATGATCGAGTTGATGCCTAATCTCTTCAGGCTGGACCGAGAAGCCGTCGTTGGGACGGGCCCGCCAGGTCGTGACTTGCCCACCCATCAGCGACACCGCGCGGGCGTATTCGCCAAAGGTCGGCTCCAGGACCAGGGCGTGATCCCCCGAGCGGACGAAGGTCAGCGCAATGAGCCAGATGAGCTCGGCGGTGCCGTTGCCGACGAGAATGCGCTCCGGAGGGACGTCGAGCCGGGAGGAGACTGCCCGGCGAAAGGCCAATGACTCCCGATCGGGATACCGGGCGAGGGGCACGCTCTCCAGGGCTTCCCTGACTCCTGGGGGTGGTCCGTAAGGATTTCCGTTGACACTGAAGTCGATCACCTCCTCGGGCTGGAGTCCCAGGGTCTCCAGTTCCGCGTAATCCGGCGCCCCATGGGGGACGGCAGGTGCATCAAGGACCTCTGGTCGCGGGGCGACACGATCTGTGGTCTCGGTGTTTTTCATTCCTGAGTCTTTCCTGGTGTCGCACGGGCGCAATCACGTTGCACTCTGCTTTGGAGAATAGAGACTCCGAGGATGAGCCCCAAGCCCAGAGCGACCGAAGTGCCCATCACGCGGACCGCGCGACTGATGTCGGCCGCTCGCGGAGCACTTCCTCCGCCTCCAAGGGTGTAGTGATCGGCCTTCTCCAACTCGACCCCCAAGGCGCCCGCCATAGCGCTCATCGGACGGCCAGCGTTGGGGCTGGCGGTCTTCCGCCTGTCACGGCGCCACACGCGCCACGCCTGCCCAGCATCCTCGCCCGATACGGCGGCCCCGATGATGAGGAGAAGGGCCGTCAGCCGGGCGGGCAGCAGATTCAACAGGTCATCCCACCGCGCTGGTACCTTACCCAGCCACTCGCGGGCCTCGTCTCGGTAACCCAGCATAGAGTCGGCGGTATTGGCGAATCGATAGGCGAACGCCCCGGGCAGTCCCGCGCAGAAATAGCTCACAAGCGGGGCCATGATACCATCGGACGTGCTTTCCGCCACCGATTGGATTGCAGCAGCGGCGACTTGAGACTGTGTCAGTGAGGATGTCTCGCGACTGACAAGATGCCAAGAGGTGAGCCGACGGGCCTCAGGCAGGTCATCCCGATCAAGAGCGGACTGGATTTCCCTTGCGGCGTGGGCTAGTCGACGGACGGAGAATGTGGTCTTGAGCAGAGCCGCCTCGGTCGCCCAACGGAGAGCGGGCGGGAGACGGTCGATCAGGTCTTCAGCTAAGCGTCCGAGTCGGTACACGCCGAAGGTACCGCCCAGCCCAATCAGAGCCCCGTACGCCAGAGAGATCAGCCTCCCCCGTGGTGACACTTGATCTCCACGGTTGCCAGGGGCTTGGCGGCGGGCAGCGGCGATGGCGGACCCCATCCAAGCCACCGGATGAAAGCGGTTGGGCGGCTCTCCGAGGAGGAGATCGATGAGTAGAGCGATGATCAGCACGGACGGTCGCGTTCGGCGTCTTCTATTCATATGCACTGATTGTTCTCGGGCCTTCCAGTAGCGGCACGGTTTGGCAACGAAGAGCGAGATTCTTAGGCCCCCCACGTTTGACCTTAGCGTGTGGCCTCCGTCAAGCCGAGGGTTTTCAAGTCGAGCGGAGGCGGGCGAGCATCGCTTCTCGGACGGAGCGGGCGATGCACCAGCCGACATGTGTGGCAGGCCCGGCGTAGGGCAGGGTGGGTCCGCGTCCGGTGCAGGCCACGACCAGGGCATCGGTAGAGGTTCCGGTGGCGGCGTAGCCCTCCTCCGTGCGGACGCCGCGGCTGTGTAGCACCTGAGATTTCGCCTCGGTCACCGTCACGGCGGCGTTGACCATGGCAGCCGGCGTCAGGTGTCCGTCGACCAGGACGATGAGATTGATGGTTCCAGGTCCAAGCGGAGTGGGCTGGGTGCGGCCGGCTGCGATCCGGTTGCCGAGACCGACTGTCGCTACCGTGGCAACCCGGAGGCCGCCGTCCGTGCACGTGTAGGCCTTGGCGTTGTCCAGGAAGACGGCAGTCATCAGGCCTACGAATGGTCCCTCGATGCCGTGACGCCGGGCGAAGGTGATCATGTCAGCGCGAGGGTCTCTGATGTCGTAGTCCTTATGGACGTGGCGATTGATGATCGTGCGCGCGCTACCGAACCCCCCACCGACCACGGCTGATGAGACGGTAAGGAGCGTCCTCTGACTCCGCAGAACGAGCGCGTCGCCAGGGTTTCCGGAGATACGCTCGATACTGATGTCAGGGAAGTTGAAGTTCCTCATGGGCCGGTGAAGACGAAGAGAAGAAGGATTGCGAGCTCCAGAGCTTCCCCGAGAGCCCCGTAGATGTCGCCGGTGAGTCCGGGGATACGGGAGAGCACGAAGCGCGTCGCTGCCCAGCAGAGCAGGGCGGCTGCGGCGAAGGCCATCCATCCGAGTGGGCCAGCGACGAACCAAGAGACGGCGAGCGCGCTCGCCGTTGCCACCACGGCCTGCGGCCAACGGGTTTCGTCCTTCATGGCCCGGCCCAATCCTCGCGCGCGAGCGTAGGGGAAGAGGAAAACGTTGATGCTGATACCCCAACGGGCCAAGGTGGGCGCCACCACGAGGGCCGGCCCTCGATCTGGCAGGGCCGTGAGGGCGGTCAGCTTCAGCATCAGCAGAAGCACGCCACCGGCAAGGCCGAAGGCGCCGACTGCCTCGTCGCGCATGATCTCCAGGCGGCTATCGGGCGTGTGGCCGCCGAAGAGGCCGTCGAGGCTGTCCAGGAAGCCGTCGACGTGGAGGGCCCCGGTTGCAGTGACCCACGCGGCGAGCAAAAGGGAGGATGCGAGAAGGGCCGGACGCGACGGCGAGATGAAGTGGTCCAGGCCCCAGAGAAGTCCACCCAGAAGCGTACCCACCAGGGGAAAGAACCCGACCGCGCGGCCCAGCTCCTGCGGGGTGAAGGCCCGCCGGACGAGCGGCGGCACTAAGGTGAGGAACTGGAGCGCCGTTAGGGGCGGGAGTAGAACGTGATTGACAAGTGCTTTGAGCGCTACTCCAATGGGTCTCTCTCTCATGCTTGTTGGCGGCCTAGGCCGCAGTAGACTCTCCGCTCGAAAGACCGGCTTCGGCGAATGTCGCCATCTCGTTGAGCGTCTTGCAGGCTGCCTCGGCGAGCGAGAAGCCCAAGGCTGCGCCCGTACCCTCGCCAAGCCGCATACGCAGATCGAGGAGTGGATCGAGATCCAACCAGTCCAGCATCAAGCGGTGCCCACGCTCGTCGGAGAGGTGGCCGGCGATGAGGTACGGTTGGATTGTGGGGGCCAGGCCGACGCTGATCATAGCGGCCGCGGTGGCGATGAAGCCGTCGACCATGACGGGGCGTCCGCGTGCTGCGACGGCCAGGATGGCACCAGCCATCCCGCCAATCTCGAAGCCGCCTACCTTTGCCAGGACGTCGATGACATCGCCACGATTCGGTTGATTGACGTCCAGTCCTTTCTTGACGGCCTGGATCTTCCGGTCGAGGCCTGCATCGTCAAGTCCGGTCCCCCGACCGGCGATCTCCTCGGGCGGAAGGTTCATCAAAGCGGAGGCGATGGCCGTTGACGGTGTGGTGTTGCCGATGCCCATCTCGCCGACGGCGAGGATGTCGAGACCGCGCTCCAGCTCGGACTCGGCGACGTCGGCCCCGGCCTTCAGAGCCTCCACGGCTTCGCGGCGGGTCATCGCGGGTCCCTGGGCCAGGTTCCGGGTGCCGCGGCCGATTTTCTTGTCGACCAAGTTCGGGGTAGGGGGGAGGTCGTGAGCCACCCCCATATCGACGACCACGACGCGAGCACCGGCGTGTCGGGCCAGTACGTTGATGGCCGCGCCGCCATTGAGGAAGTTGCCGACCATCTGGGCGGTGATCTCCTGAGGGAAGGCACTCACACCCTCAGCCACCACGCCATGGTCGCCGGCCATAGTAAGGATCACCTTATCCTCGATGGTGGGGCTCGGATCGTGGAAAATGCCGGCGAGCTGGATTGACAGCTCCTCCAGGCGGCCGAGGCTGCCCGGCGGCTTGGTCAG
>Ga0207797_1000909_pt1 | contig 21925 bp, 18 predicted proteins | sample PRCRCaboRojoPR_6_FD_187275 | JGI IMG/M metagenome (GOLD analysis project Ga0207797, IMG submission 187275) | Marine sediment microbial community from Cabo Rojo, Puerto Rico - PR CR 10% Liquid 1 (SPAdes) | ecosystem: Environmental > Aquatic > Marine > Coastal > Sediment | place: Cabo Rojo, Puerto...
CGTTGCCGCCTGCAAGTCCCGCAGCTCAAGCGAAAGATAGAGCAATGCGGGGCTGTCGCTCTCCTCGTAGAACGTCGTGGAGACGATGTCGACATGCCGAAGATACCACTGGGGAAATATGGGCAGCAGCCCGAGTATCTTTACGTCCCGTACGCGGTCCTCCACCTGGGGCGTCTCACCGGGAACGTTACAGCCATCGGGTGTTTCTTCCCTGTCGTTGTTAACGGGGCGCTCGCCCACGGCTGCATACCGGGGTATGCCCGTGGAAAGTGGCACTGTCAGCAGCACGGCTGCCAGGATACACACATAGAGCTTCCAGTTGCCTCTCATTGGGGTAACCTCCGGTAGTATAACCGCAGGCACAATATAAACCTTGCTAACAATGCACACGTCTCCGGTGCCAGCTAGTCTATCCAGTTGATGACATCTGCCATCGGGTTTCGCATCGGCGGCTGCGGGCTGCCCTTTGGATGGCCAATGGTGAGCGTGGCAGCAATGTGATGTCCGTCGGGCACCCCGATGTCCTCCAGCGCCCGCCCGCGCAGGCCGAGAACCGACGCGAAGCCGATCCAGCAGGAGCCCAGCCCCATGTCATGGGCGGCGAGCATCATGTTCTGGGCAGCACATGCGCAGGACTCGTCGTTGAACCGCACGTCCCGGGTCACGATGAAGACCACCGCCGGCGCATCGAAAAAGATGAGGTCCTGCTCGGCATGTGACACGCCGTACAGCAGCTTCAGGATGTTTGTATCCCGGAGTTCTTTCATCCACAGCTGCGCGACGAAGCGATACCGGAGCAGTCCCCTGATCTCTCCTTTTATCGTGCGGGACAGCCGGGCGATGACCTCCCGGTCGGTGACCACGATGAACCGCCACGGCTGCCGGTTTTCAGCCGACGGGGCGAAGCGGCCCGCCTGGATAATTTCCTCAAGCTGCTCCCGTGACACGGGCTCGTCGGTGTACCGGCGGACGCTCCGCCGTGTCCTGATGGCCTCACGTGTATCCATGACAGACAATGCGCAGCCTGCATTAATGGTTGATGGTCACAGGGCACGCAAATCTATAAAACATGGATGCGGCATGTCATCTCATGGCCGCGACCCGCAGGAAGGTGCTGGCGCTCTCGGGCGGCGGCGCCCATGCCACCTCCTACATCGGCGCCTGGAAATACATCCATGACGAAATGGGCTACACGCCCGACCTGGTCACCGGGACGAGCGGCGGCGCGCTGCTCGGCGTGTTCATGGCGGCCGGTCTGGACGCCGCGACGATAGAGCGGGAGCTGCTCGACGCGGAGCCGTGGCACCTGTTTCGCCCCGCGCCGCTCAGGAAGGGATGGAACGTGGTGCGCTCCTGGGGCGAGGTGGACATCGAGCTGGTGCGTCAGCGGGTCGCCGACATCCTCGACCGGCATGACATATCCTGGGACAGCTTCACCGATACCATGTTCCAGTGCGTGGTGACCGATGTCAACGAGACGGAGCGGAAATATGTGCCCCGGGACGTCGACATGAGCCTGGATGCCGCGGTCGCCGCGTCGGTGGCGATACCGTTCGTGTTCACGCCGCTCTGGTATGCAACGCATGGGGAACGGCACTGCTACGTGGACGGCGGCGTCACCGAGGGGTTTCCCATCCGGGCGGCGCTGGACACCGGCCGCAAAAACGTGCAGATCATGGCGCTGTCACCGTTTGCGCCGCATGAGCACGTGCAGCATGACATCGACAGCCCTCTGGAATACATGCTCGGGCTCTATCATACCCTGCTCGACGGCAAAAAAGCGGACATGATGACGCTGCTGGACGATGAGCACGGCGACGTGTTTTTCACCACGGGCTCCCACGCGCGGCGGGTGACGGATTTCAGCGCCGATGCCATCCGGCGGAACGTCCGGCTCGGCTACCATGAGGCGGCTGAGCAGGCAGCCCGGATAGACGGGTTTTTCGGCTAGCACTAGCGATGGCGCATTTTTTCGAAGTCTTTAAGTGAGACATCCGGGTTGCAGAGATGATGCGAGCAGGATATGTAGCTGCCGGAGCGGGCATGATGGCAATGGGGATGCTGGGCCTGGCGCCCGGCGTGCCATTCGCCGATGTGCTGTCCCGGTATCTGCCCGACGGCGCGCTTGTGGTGCTCCTGGCCGCCGGCGCCGTTGTGCTGGTCGCCGGCCTGCTGCCACGGCGGCTGATGGAGAGCGACCCGGGCGATGATTTCGGGAACATGAAGCGATGTCATGGGTGCGGAAAAATGGTGCCCCCGGATACCATCCGGTGCCCGAACTGCAACGCGAAGTTCACCAGGCTCTACGACAACCTGTAGGCAAAGGGCGGCAGTCGATGGACACAGGTCGGCGGCGATGTGCTATGACGGGATTGCGTGGCTGCAGCCAGGACCAAAAAGATGGCAGCGCTCATCGATAGACACGTTTCCCGGGGATATCCACTCTGTGCTCTCCTGGCGTGCTGGATGACGCCGGCGACCGGATTTGAACCGGTGACCGCTCGGTTAACAGCCGAGTGCTCCACCATACTGAGCTACGCCGGCAGGTCTGATGTATGGCATGGGAAATCAATATATAAAAATTAGGTTGAGACAACGATTTCCAAAGAGTTCATATAACGCTGCCGGATATCATGCGTGGATGGGATGCTGGACAGTGCGTTGAAGCAGGCAAAAAAAATAGCTGACGGTATCGTCGACGCCGGCAGCGTTGAGGTCGTCACCCATATCGACGCCGATGGTATCGCGGCCGGGGCCATCGCCATGCGCTGCATGGAGCGCGCCGGCGTCGATGGCAACATAAGGTATGTCAAGCAGCTCGACGAGATGGCTATCGAGGAACTGCGGGACAGCGAACGGCTTATATGGTTCACCGACCTGGGCAGCGGCATGCTGTCCTCTCTCGACGGCCTTGACTACGTCATCACCGACCATCATACGCCTGCCGGCCACGATGCCTCATGGCGGCATTTCAATCCCTATCGCTACGGGGTGAGCGGCGAGCGGATGGTCTCCGGAGCGGGCCTCACCTTCCTGGTCGCCCTGGCCATGGACGAACGAAACAGTGACATGGCCGACCTCGCCATGGTGGGCGCCGCCGGTGACGTGCAGGATGCAGCCGCATGCCGGCACACCGGGTGGAACAGCGCCATCGCTGACATGGGAGAGAAGGCGGGCGTGGTGTCACGGTACAGCGACCTCCGGGCCTTCGGCCGGCAGACCAGACCGCTCTACAAGCTGCTGCAGTACGCGGACGACCCGATGCTTCCCGGTCTGACGGGCAGAGCCGGCGCATGCCGGGCGTTTCTGCAAAACCTCGACATCCCGGTGAAGGAGGGGCGGCGGTGGAAAAAATGGATGGAGCTCGAGCCGGCGGAAAAACGGCATATTATTTCGTCGCTCGTGTCATTGCTCATTTCCAGGGGATTCGGCCACCATCGGGCCGGACGCCTGGTGGGTGAGGTCTACGAGCTGTCCCGTGAAACAGAGGGAACACAGCTCCGGGATGCCCGGGAGTATGCCACCTTGCTGAACGCCACCGCCCGCTATGGCCACGCCGATGTGGGGCTCCAGGTCTGTCTCGGCGACCGCGACGAGGGGCTCCGGGCGGCCTATGACCTGCTGCAGCAGCATCGACGCTGCATCGCCCACGGCATCCGGTATGTGAAACGGGAGGGGCTCCGGGAATACGGCGGGCTGCATTATTTCAACGGCGGCTCCACCATTCGGGACACGGTCGTCGGTATCATCGCCGGGATGCTCCTGCATTCCAGCAGCATAAAAAACAGCGGACCGCTGGTGGGCTTCGCCATGAAAAACGGCAGCGAGGTGAAGGCATCCGCGCGCGTCGCATCGTCCATGACCGACCGTGGCATCGACCTGGCTTCGGCGATGCAGCATGCAGCACGGCAGCTCGGCGGCATCGGCGGCGGTCATCCCGTCGCGGCAGGAGCAACCATACCCCGGGGGGAGGAGGAATCCTTCCTGGCGCTCCTCGACCGCGAGGTGCAAAACCAGCTTGCCTGACCGCTACAGCACCTGCAGGATTTTTATTTTGAAATAGACGGTTTTGCCGGCCATCTCGCTGAACGAGTAGCCGGCGCGCAGCAGGTCGCTTTTGATGTAGTCCTGTGGGATATTCGGGAACACCCGCGGGAGATGGGTGGTCAGGTTGAACTCCATCCAGGGCAACGTCTTGTTGATCTCTGTGTACTGTGTCTGGTTGCCCGAGGTGTAGGAAACGTTGATGGTGGTCTCGGTGACGTTTTCCACGACCAGGGTCTGCCCATAATAGCTGAACGAGTCGCCGACCTCCGGCTCAAACGCCAGGGTAACACTTGTATTTGTGAGGTTGACGACCTCGGTGACGTTCTCCCAGAACGGCGGGATGGTCAGATTGTGCAGCACGTTCGGCGTGGTTTTCACCGCCGCATGCGTCTCATTGTACGACACGACGGTGCTCGCGTTCGTCCATATCCAGTAAGGATGCTCAACGGGGCTCTGCCCCCAGTACATGGGCATGGTGAAGGTTGCCCCCGTCTCGGGCATCCATTCCAGCGTGGCATTGTAATCGGTGAGGTTCTGAATGATGATCTGCTGATGCGGGATACCGGTAAAGTTAGACCGGATGAGCGTCTGGTTGTCCACCGCCTCCTCGACCGGGCGGCCATATGCCTGCCCCGGGGACAGCGGGCCGATGACGGCGACGTCGCCCTCCTCCATGTCCATCAGGCCGTCGTACAGGCCTTCAAGGTCATATACGCGGGCGCCCCGGATGGACCCCAGGTCGCCGGCGCTCCAGTTCGCCGGGTACTTGTCCGCCGATGGCCGCTGCCTGCCCATGTATGCCTTGAGCGAGGTGAGCTCGTCGGTATTGTCGAAGGAGGAATTTGGTGACACGTCGCCGGTGAAAGACGACGCGAACACCGTCTCGTTTTCATAGTATCCGATGTAGTAGAGTTCCACGAAGTCACCCTCGCCAACGGTTGTGGGCTGCTGCTCCTTCCATACCTCGTAGCCGTAATAGCCGCTCGCCGCAGCCGCAATCGCCACCAGGGCGACGATGGCCATCAGGACAGACCGCTCGATTTTCATGCTATCCTCTCCCTCATGAAAGAGCCCAGCCTATTAAAGGCTTCCTCCAGGGTCTCCATCGGCGGCAGCGTCACCGCCCGGAAATGGCCGGCGCCATACTCGGGCGAAAACCCGGAGCCATGAACGAGCAAAACATGGGCGGTGTTGAGCACGTCGAGTACGAACTCCTTGTCATCCCGCCAGCCGTCGATAGCCTCGATTTTGGGGAAAATGTAAAACGCGCCGTCGGGCCGCGCAGACGAAATCCCCGGTATCTCGTTCAATCGCTTGTGCGCAAACCGGCTGCGCTCGCGCAACGTGTCCACCATCTCGGGAATGTGGTCCTGCGGACCGTCCAGTGCGGCGATCATCCCTCGCTGGCATACCGAGTTGGCACACAGGCGAGCGCGGGCGATGCGGTAAAAGGCATCCTGCACCCGGTCGAGCTGCCCGCCGGGGTTGTTGAACATCGCATAGCCCATCCGCCACCCGGGCACCAGGTACACCTTGGAGAAGCCGTTGAACGTGATGATGGGCGCATCGCTCGCCAGCGAGGCCGTCGAATGATGGTCACGGTCGAACGTGATGTCGTCGTATATCTCGTCGGAGATAACCGGGATGTCATGGTCAACGGCGATGTCCACCATCTCCCTGACCGTGTCCCGGGGGTACAGCGCACCCGTCGGATTGTTGGGGTTGATGATGACCATGGCCTTCGTCCGGTCGGTTATCTTGCGCTCCACGTCGTCGACGTCGGGCTGCCAGTGTTCCTCCTCGATGGTCCGATAGGCAACGGGCTCCGCGCCGTTGAACCTGGTCATCAGGTTGTATGGCGGATATGTCGGGCCGGGCACCAGCAGCTCGTCGCCCTCGTTCAGCGTGGCCGACAAAAAAATCTGGAGTGCCTCGGTCACGCCCGTGGTCACGCAGATGTCCTCGACGTCGTAGTCAACGTTGTTGCGGCGGCGTTCCCGCTCCGCTATCTTTTCCCGCAGCTCGGGGTAACCCTCCGAGGGAGCGTAGCCGTTGTATCCCTCCCGGGCTCCCCGGTACAGGGCGTCCATGATGTGCTGCGGCGTCTCAAAGTCATAGGCAATCGGGTCGCCGATGTTGAGCTCCATGATGTCGATGCCCTGCTGCTTGAGCTTCCGGGCGGGCAGCACCACCTCGCGGATGGCATAGTTGACACCCTCAGAGCGCACTGACGGAGCTATCATGGAGTCCCCCAATGAGGGATATAATAAAAACTTAATGGTTTTTCTTCCTGATGAGCAGCGCCGCGATGGCTGCAAACAGGCAGGCAGCTATCCCGAAGGCCGGGGTGTCGTTGTCGTCCTGCTGGTTGTCCACCGTTACGTTGACGACGGACATGTTGAAGTTGCCCGCCGCGTCGGCGGCCATGACCCTGAGCTGATACGGGCCGTTGTCCACCGCTCCGGTATCCCATGTATGGCTCTCGCCGGTGAGGTTGACGGCAAGCGAAAGCCAGGTGGTGCCGTTGTCATGGCTGTAGCTGACGGAGGCCGTGACAGCCGACCCGGCGTCGGCGGCCTGCCATTCGATGAGTGTGGCGCCGCTGACGGTCGCCCCACTGGCGGGTGCGGTCACGGTCAGCGAGGGCGGCGTGGTGTCATTTGACGTGGCTGCGACGGTGAACACGCGAGCTGCCGACCCGGTGTTGCCGGCCGTGTCGGTCGCTTCGACCGTGAAGGTGTAGGTGCCGTTGGACAGGCCGGAATACTCAGCGGTCGTCTGCCCCGTCCAGGATGACCATCCGCTATGGTTTTCCAGCATGTACCGGTATCTGAGCTGGCCGGCCGGGCTGACATCGTCATCTCCCCGCCAGGAAAACAGGGCGCCCCGTTTATGGATGACGCCATTGGGGCCCTGCGTGATGGTGACAGCGGGAGCGGTATAATCCCGTGAGACGGTGAACGAGCGGCTGGCTGGCACATCGTCGACGTTGTGTGCCGCGTCCCGCGCCCTGACCCGGAAGATATATGACCCGTTTGACAGGTCGGTGTAGGTAACGGTGGTGGCATCCGTCCAGGTGCTCCAGCCGGCGTCATGCCCCTCGAGCATGTAGGTGTACTGCAACGCCGACGTGGGGGTGACATCGTCGTCGCCGCTCCATCCAAAGGTGGCGGTGCCTTCATGGATGAGGCCGTCGGGACCGTCGGTTATGTAGGTGTTCGGGGGCTGGGTGTCCGCTCCGATGGTGATGGTGTGCGGTGACGACCAGGTGCTGTTCACCCCGTGTTCGTTGCGAGCGACCACCCGTATCCGGTAGCTGCCACCCCTCCCCCAGCTATGCGCAACGCTGCAGGGATCACCCGAGGGGCGGAGCCTGGTCCATTCGTCAACGCCGCCGTCGTCATCCCAGTCCCATCCATAGGATATCTCAAAACCATTCGGGTCTGTCGCCACCGCCGTGAAGGTGACAGACTCGTTTTCCTGTGCCGCTGTCGGCCCGGACACCACGGGCTGTCCGGGCGGGGGCGGCTGGAGATGGATGTCCGGGATTCGCTGCTGTGGACCAGTTTCAGTGTCTATGATACGAAATTCGTACCCTGCCCATCCCACATGATCGCCGGTTCCGTTGATGATAACCTTTACCCGGCTTCCGTCCTCCCAGTGGGGACCCGGGGAGCCCAACGTGAACTGGTAGTACCCGCCGTCCTCGACCGTTATATCCCTCGGGTACACCTCAGAGGTGTTCGTGTTCACGGCAGTGACGTTGGCGCCAACTGCGGGCTGGCTCTGGCCTTCACCATAATATGCATAGCCATAAAGAACGACTTGGGGCTGCATGGCATGAGAGGGCGGGATAGACACGGCACCCACGACAAGCAGGAAACCAATGCAGGCCACCATCAGTATAGATCTTTTGTAGGCATGCTGCACAGACATAGGTCAACATATCCCCGCTCGTATTTATAGGTTAACGATACATGCAGCTATCCGGGCGGCACTCGGAGCACCGGTGTCGATAAGTATATAAACAAGTATGGTATTCTCCTCTTGGAGGCTAGATACGCATGAAAAAAGCAATAGCACTAGGAATTGTTTTCCTGTTTGCAGCAGGAGTAGGAACAGCGAACTTACTCGTCGCGCCACAAGAAACAACACATACCATAACACCGATTGGCTCCTCCTCGATAGAGGCAGTCCCCGTCGACGAAGCAGCCCACACCCTCGAAGCGTCGCCGACCGTCGTCGAAAACGCATGGCGGCCAATGGCATATCCGCTCGACACCGAGGTCATAGCCACGCAGGACAACGAACTGCATCCAACCATGGCCACATCCGGGTCGACCTATTTCGTCGGCTACACCCTCGCACCAACCATGATGGAGCGCAACATCGCCATGGCCCTTTCAATGGACGGCGGCCAGACCTATGAATCCGCCGGCTACTTCGACATTCAGGGCGTCGAGGACTACCCCGACATCGCCCACTGGGGCGGCAACACATTCTACGGCACGTTCAGCGGGCTGACACAGGGCGGCTACCAGTACCTGCTCGAGGTGCTCGACATCACCAACACCGAGACATGGTCGCTCGTGTACTGGGACTGGTCATCATACGGCTGGTCGAACATCCATGCCCTTGACATCGCCAGCCACAACAGCCAGGAACAGTGGGAATACGGCGCGATAACCGGCGTCGCATCCACCGACTACGAGGACTACGACATCACCAACGGACCCCACATGTTCTTCGCCAGCCCGGACGAGGAGGGCACCGGATACATCAGCTGGCTGAGCATGGACGGCGCCAACACCAGCGCGGTCACCATGGATAAGCAGGAGGACATGATCTGGGGAACCTGGGACATATACAACGACACAAACGACGTCTGGAACACCCTGTACTGGGCCCGCAGCTTCACCAACCCACTGGAGGGGTCAAGCAGCGCCGCGGTCATCCCAACCGAGTTCGACATGAAGAACCCGAGCATCGCTGCTAAGGACGGCCAGGTCGTCATTCTCGCGCAGAGCAACGAAAACGGCAACGAGGACATCATCTGCCTGCGGTCATCCGGCGGCGGCAACTGGCAGACAAGCTACGTGACCACCTCCGGCGACAATGACAGGTATCCGACGGTTTCCTCATCCGGTGACTCCTTCGTCTGCACCTTCGTCCGAAACGGAAACCTCTACTATGCCTCAAGCGAGGACAACGGAGCGACATGGTCCGCGCCCTCGCAGATGAACGGCCAGGACGGCACCGTCCTCTCCGAATATGCAACCGCAGATGCCACATCCGTGGGCGCCATCTGGTCAGACACCCGGAACGGCAACAGCGACATCTACTTCGGACAGTTCCCCGTCCCCGTGGTGGGTGTCGACACCGTCTCCGGCGGCTTCGGCGTGAGCGCCACCATCGCCAACACCGGAACGGCAGATGCCGAAAACGTCGACTGGAGCATCACGCTCAGCGGCACCGTCTTCCTCGGCGGCGAGGCGTCGGGCACCATCGACAGTCTTCCCGCAGGCAGCTCGACCGACATCGACACCGGCCTCGTGCTGGGTATCGGTTCCGTCGACATAGCGGTCACCGCGAGCGACGCGGAAAAAACAACGAGTGGATTCGTCCTCGGGCCCTTCGTACTGGGCGTCGAGTAAACGACCTCCACCTCTCCTTTTCCCTTTTTTTGTTTTTTTATTTTTTGCCACAATCCATTTGTGAGAACATCATGAACGGGAATTACGACAATTATTAAATACAGCACTCCATATTCCCCTTTGCAGCCGCCCTGGCTTAGTGGTATAGCGATTCCTTGGTAAGGAATAGGTCCCGGGTTCAATTCCCGGGGGCGGCTTTAACGCGCTCTCCCCGGATGCAAACTGACCCTTTTTACATGGCTACAGCATCATGCGCCAGAACGAGGACATACCGATTGCCAGAGGAGTCATGGACCAGCTCAAAGGTAATCACCTGTTTGCCGCCGCCCCTGATAACGTATCCCTGCTGTGGCTGTGCAAGCATCCATCTGCCATCTATTTTTCGTCCCTGCCTGAATTTGATGTCGCCGACATCCCATATAGCCCGCTCGCTCATGCCGTCCACCCGGTAAAAAATGCAGGAGCCATTACCGGTCAATCCATCCTCCAGATGGCCATCACCATCCACAGCAGGGTTCACGCCAAGCCCAAGATATGACGTGTCTTCGGGCAGCGACAGTTCAACGGTTCTCATGTCTCCCCGCGGGTCATGTGGAAGGTCTACGTTCCTGGCATCGCCGCTCGCAACCATTGTTGAAAGAGTCGCGGCCAGCATGTCACATTCTTGCTCTATCTCGCTTTGTGCCGAGGTTTTGTTTGCCTGCTGTAACCCCAGGAACACGACGGCAATAATCGCGGCTGCTACAACGATGCTGATGACGAGGCGCACGGGGATCCATGCGGCTCCCCTTCTTCCGGCTATTATTCCTGCCATTTTGTATGCCGTGTCTGATATACAGCCAGCGCGACCAGTATCGAGGCCGCTGCTGCACCTGTCGCACATCCCGGGATGCTGCCGCCGTTATGTCCGCTATCTGCCGTATCTCCGCCGCCGTCCTGCCATTCCTTCGCCTGGATGTATGCCGCGATGATGGTGAAATCAACATTCTTGTATCCACCTCTATAAAATCCTCCTCTCACGTTCAGGACGGCGGTACCCCTCGTCCAGTTACCCGTCGGCCGGACAGTCCAGGTGTACGTTTTTGACCATGAAGCATTGCACGTTTCATGAAAAATCCCCCTGGGGATGGCACCAGAGATATCTGAGGGGCCATCCACGACCTCGTAGGCCTCCGTCGTGCCCGCCCGTATTAGATACAGGTCTACGCTTGTGCAGTCGACCTTCGTGGCAGCCCTGACTTTTACCTGGAACGGTTCATGTGTTTGAAGGCGTGCATGGACGGTTGCATTTTTCCATTCGCCCCATCCACTATCCTCGTTGAGCGTTCTGGCCCATGCCGCTACTGTCCCATATTCGCACTCCCCGGCATGTGCCAGGGGTATCACTGCAAGCACCAGCAATGCGCATACGATTCCGAGACCTATTGCGTTTCTTTTCATCGTTTGCCTCCCTTTCCGACGCTGTCTGACTCGACGGGAGTATCCAGGTCGCCAATCGGCAATTTCCCGGATGGAACAATGCCCAGGTTCATCGTGTCGAACCCAAACGTCAGCGGGGTGCAAAACCCAAGGCATGGATTATCCTGGTAGCAGACACGGTCTCTCACACGCTCGGGGCCTGTCCGGATGCACGTCTGCCCGCTGTGCCCCAGCAAGGGGTCCGGGTGTGTTTCGTCGCTGCTGTCGAGCACCATGAACGTATCCCAGTGGCCGTCGACATGGATATACCAGCTGTTTATCGTGACAACCCATGGAGTGACCGGCGTTGGAAGCAACGGCAACCCGGTTGGCCCGAAAAGACAGATGTTTTTCACGTTGAACTCCCAGTTTTCTTCCCCGGATGGCGGGTCGTTGAAATCAAAATAGTCCGGGGTTGTGCCGACGGTCAGGGTCATGTTTTCCGTCCAGTTGCCCTCCAGCCGCATCTGGCTGCCGAACTGAACATGTGTCAGCTGGTCGACCGCATCTTTATACGTATCGATGGTGTTTTGGTAGGTCTGGTAGCCGCTGAAATGGCCGTTATCCCGGCTGCTGACTCTCTCATTGATTGCGTCCTCGGCATATCGCGTGTGGGACGTGTTGAGCTGTTCCGCTATCTGTTCAACGAACCATCTCCGCATCTCGACGATTACCCTGGCTGCTGCGCTCGTATATTTTCCGTCCTCCATGTAATGCTGCTGGTTGACATAGCTGTTTTTGCGCCGTTGGAACTCTTGCAGCAATGCATGCCGTTCCTGTTCGACGAGGGACAGGTTCACGGTCGGGTCGTCGGGCGAATAATACCGGCCGGATATGGTGCTGTATGCCGCCCGGTCTGCTCGTATCATGCTTGTAATGTTGTAGAGGGCTCTGGCTGCCGCTCCCATGCTATCAGGTCGGCCGATGACCCATTGTATCCTGTCATAGCCCGTGGTGTCGCCGTCGGCGGTGTTGTTGTGCCAGTGGACGGAGTCAACCGTTCCGTTGTATCCTTTTCCGTGGTCCCGTGCGGTATCGGTATATCGGTCTCGTGCGTCGGTGAACCCGTCGTTGACATATGTCTGCAGGAGAAAGGCCAGGTTGTCATCGACATGTCGTTGGTGCGGCGGCGCGCCGAACACCGACGTGGTATGCATCACCTGTTTGACATCACGGGGGTATGCCTCGGCCTGGAGAGCAAACGTGGCTCGTTCGTCAACGGAATGGATGACATCCCGGTATTTTTTCCATCCGTATACCGGGTTTCCTGCCTCGGTGTGGTTGACCACCTCGTAGTGCTCCCATGTCTCGTTTCGTTTCCATCGGAGCGTCCACGTCTCCCGGTAGGGCGTGGCGGGAAAACCGGATGGGATGCCGCCGTCGTGGAGGCGCCGTCCCGTCGTGCTGTTTCTGAAGCTGCTCTGGACCAGGTCCCAGCAACTCGTGTTCCGGGCATGTCTCCAGTCGGGGTCAGACGGGGTGCATCCCGTGTATGATACGTTGAGGACGCTTTTTGACAGCCTGGTGGAAAAACTGGCGCTGTAGGTGTCACGGACCTGTTTGTGTATCTCCTGTAGCACCGACCGGTTTATGCGATCTGTATACTGCCTGCGGAAACCCGGCAGGGGTGCATCGGTATCGGTGTCCGGGTCTCCATCGGGGGAAGCAAGATGGTAGCGGTATCCCTGATCAGTGAACATATATCCCCGCCATGTATCCTGGGGTTTTAGACCGGTGCTGTCGTTGTAATAATAGTAGGTGGTCCGGGTCTGGTTGAGGATAGCTCGGGACATGTTCCACAGGGAAACATTGGCCCGTGAGATGCGCTGGCTCCCCGTCGTATTTTGGAGCGCCCGCCTGGCTTCGCTGTCGTTCTCGCTGCCGAACGTTTTGAACACGTCTTCCCCGTTGATAAAGGGCATGGAAGCCATCCCGGTGAGGATGTCGGACGTGGAGGATGTGCCATACCGCGCACCCCGGGCGACGAGGTCGTTCACCTGTGTGGCAAGCTGCGCCACCATCATGGGGTCAATGCTGTTAAAAACGAGGTACTGGATGCCCACAAGGCCGGCGTTTGTCAGATACTGGAGCCACCTGTTGTCCACGATGTTTTTGACCAGGTCATATTTGCCCGCATACTGAAGGAGCGACCGGGCTTCCGTGTACCCCTCGCCGATGACCGAGACGAGTCCCATCAGGGGCGAGAGCGGCCCGTTGATGCTGTCCTGATATGTGTAGGTCAGGTTCATCAAGAGCGGCAGGCGAGAGGGAACCAGACAGCTGATATTGGCCGTTGTACGCCAATATTTCCCCGATGACAGGTTCCGGATTTTCAAAGAAAGGTCGGGTATCGATGCAACCCAGTAGACGGAATATTCACAGGTGTCCTCCGAAACCAACAGGTCAACCGCAACCGAGCGCTCCAACTCCATCCCGACGCTCCGAAATGTTATATCTCTCCAGTCGTCGACAGCCCCATCCCCATCGGGGTCATGGACAGCGATGGAGTAGCCATTGTCACGGTACATGAATCCTTCAAGGGTTTTGTTGAGGCAGGTGTTGAAATACACCCTGGCCATGTTCCGGGCCCAGTTTTTGTTAAACGCCATAACCTCCCGTTTGCCCTGTACCGTGTCGCCCACATCGTCATGGTGCTCGCCATCTCCATCGAAATCGGCATACATGGCGGCTGCCGCCGTCGAAACATTGGAATATGTCACGGGATGCCGGCCTATTTTTTTGAGAGCTCGCAGACAGCTATAGGAGAGCATTCTTGAGATGTCTGCCTCCGCGTTTTTCAGCATGTTTTTTATTGAGGATGACTTCAACGTTGCCGCAACGTTTTTCGTGCGTTCCTTTTCAAGGTTTGTGACGATGCCCGAAGTGACCGCGCTTCCGACGATCAACAATATGCCGAGAACCGCGAAGGGGACGCGTCCGCGTTCGTCATGGATGAACTTCATTTTTTATGCTCCCCATATTGAAAGTGACAGCCGAGCTCTGCGAAAGTCAACGTGCCGGAAAAGGCAGTTCAATATCTCTGTGACGATATCTGCGGGTCCATCCAGGTGTCGTACGATGTCCTGCGCCATGGTCTGTATGTGGTGTTGAAATGTTTGGTTGACATACTGTCTGAGCGCTTCCTTCACATGTGCTGTTATGGTATCCCGCATGCCGTCGATGGTGTCTCCGGCATCGAGTGTTGGGGAAATGCCGGCAATGCTGTTTGTGAGAGCCTCGGATGAAAGGACGGCAAAATTCCTGTTTATTCCGTTCGCAATCATGTCGTTGACCATGCGCACGGATTCGTCAAACACGAGCTGGAGAGCGCTGCGTATTTCTCCAAACACGTAGTCAAGCACGATGTCGACGAGGCTTTTCGTCTCCATCGGCCCGTCGAAATCGCCGTCGTGGTCGACATCGAATCCCTCCCACATCGTTTTGTTAAATACATCGAGCAAAACCGTTTCGAGATAGCTGTTCAACTGCTCCTGTGACATGGTTCCGTTCCGGTACCTGTTACCAGCGTGTTCAACGTTCGATGCTATGTAACGGCGAATGCTGCTGATGGAGAAACCAATGTCTCCGGTAAAAAGCGATGGTGGCATCACCGCGTACGTGGAAGCGGCGTACACGTCAGCATCCGGAGGGCGGGAATGACCGACGGAAAAATCCCCGCCGAAATCGAATCCCGGGATGGGGTACCATTGGACCGTGAAATTGTAGAGATATTCGTCACCGAGCTGATTTGATAAAAATGCTTGTATCTCTTTCTTTACTGCGTTCGTACAATTATACGTTAAAACATTGATGCGTTTCCCGAGGACTTTGAACTGGCATGCCACGCTCTCGGTGCACAGGTCGGCATAGGTGAGATGGCGTTGCTCCCGCCGCAGCAGTCCGTTGACGACCGGTCCAAGAAATCCCCGGGTTATGTCCATGTCCGTGCTGTCCTCCAGTGCGTCCAGCACGGGTTTCGCGTTCAAATGAGCGGTTTTATCAACCCGGCATACCATCAACTGGTGTAAAACCTCATCTGCTTTTTCCTCCCGTTCCTTTTCCACATGGGTGTCCCGCGGGATGGTGCTGGTAAACGCCGGCATCAGGATGGCACCGGCAATGGATACCATCACGCAGAACAGAACGGCGTCCTGCACGGCTGAGATGCCGCGCCGGTCATACAAAAACGTTCTCAACTGCCGCATCATGGATTATGCCTCCCACACTATAATGGTGAGCTCTCCGGGAACGGTCTCGGCCGCATTGAGATACACCGGTACCTCCATGCTGGCAGCAACCCGGTCCATGTCCATGGGTATATTGGGTGTTTTCATCGGATGGCACAATTTTTCATGACGCAGCCGCAGCCCAAAATCGACGGCGACGACATCGCTTCCCTGTACCAGGCCTCGTATGCGCTGGCTATCCGCCGTGAGCCGGTGAAACGTGTCGTTGTCGACCACGCCGCTCTCCCGCATCACGCCGGCCCGGACCAGAGAGCCATCTTCCATGGCTATCTTTTCAAGCACGAGATTCGCCGTCCTGTAGCTGTCGACACGTTCCATTTTTTCGGTATGGGAATGATACACGCCGGCGATGAGCGCGAAAAACAGCGCAAATCCTATCATTACGACCACCATGGCCGGCAGCGAGGTGAATTCCTCCGAAATCCCCCGGCTATCATTGATAAACGATGACATATTCCTCCCTGGTTGTATGGACGCCCTCTCCGGTATATATAAACATTTTTTCGATGTACACGGGCCTGTCCACGTCGATGGCATACGGATGAGTTGCAAGCGTCGTCCGCGTATGGTTGAACACGCTGTCCAATGCATGTCGCGGAATGCTCGTTTCGCGCCTGGATCCGCCTCCGAGAGAGGTGTACACTCCGGATGCTCCGGTGCCATTTGCCATGGGCGGATGTGGCCATGGCCGGATGAGCAGCGCCTCCCTTGCAACGATGTTGTCGTTGACCAATCCTCCTGGTCTGCTGACGGTGACATAGCTGGTTGAGAGGGTGACGGTGTAGCGGTACTCCTTGCGCGGAAACCTGTAGGTCGTTTTTTCTGGAAACTCTTTCAGGGCAACGGATTCAATGGCGGTGGCAAAGCCGGATGCGATGTTTTTTGCCTCCGCCCGTTTTTCCCAATCGCTATAAAAGGTCAGGCCGGCGATTGCTCCGATGAGAACGCCTGCCGCCAGCAGCAACCCGAGCTGGCTGAGAAGCCAGGCGATTGCTCCTCGCTCGTCGTCAAGCATTCTCGACGCAGACATGTTTTCCTCCTTCATCTATCAGCCTCAGCCTGACCCTGTCGACGCCGTCGTGGAGGACTGTTTTGCTGCTGAAGTTTGTATTTCGGGCATAAAAAGTGTTGTTTTCACCCCAATCCATCACAACGTAGTAGCGGTTCGCGCTGCGCGTGTCGGAGGAGCCAAAGCCCGCTTTTTTCATTCCCGCGGGAAAGTCAACACGAATGGTTCGAGCGGTGCCCACATCTGCGGTGGCATACATCATGGTTGCCATATCGACGATGCGTTCCACTTCCCGTACCGCATGCTTCGTCTGCATGTCCTGCCATAGGTGATAGCCGGCAATGCTGACGAGCGCGACGGCAACGGCGGCAGCCACGATGGCGACCGTGTACTGCACCGGGAGCTCAAACGCGCCTGTTTCATCCGTCCATATATTGTTCGTCATCGTTGTGCCACGTTGACAAGGTAGGTTTTGCATGCGGCTGCGATAACCAGTAAAACGCCGAGGGACGCAACAAATGCAGGAGATGTAACCAGGCCTCTATGTCCCTGGAACAGCAGCACCGCGATGAGAAACGCCAGCATCCCGCCGACGATACCAGAGATTTCGAGGGGTATCTCTATCCGCCCGACCTGTACGGTTGCCTTTTGTCCTTCCAGCTCTTCCATTCTTTGTTCAAGCTCCGCCACTTTTTTTCTGTGCGCGTCGCTGCCTCCCCGGTTGTGTTTTCCTGCATGGATCACTGTCGGCGATGCGCTCGATTGCTGGTCTGCCTTGCCTGGTTGATGTGCATCTGCCTGTGCTCGTTTTATCTCCTGTAGTTCCTGCTGCAGATGCGTTATCTCGGTTTTCATTTTCTTTGATAGCTGCCGGATGCTGTTTTCTGTGTACCCCGAGGACGGGGTTTGGTTATCTATCACGACCGGCCCTTCGAAATCCATGTCAGATAGCCGCCGCTCGACGGCGTCGAGGCGTGTGCTCAGGCTTTCGATCGTTTGCTCCATTTTACGTAGCGACCCTCGTATATCGCCGATGTCCATGTCTTGCCTGTCGTCCATCCGGTTTTCCTTTTTTCCGAAACCGATGTCCATGTTATCCTTTCACAACCTTTATCGCGTCATCCTGGCTGTATTGTTTGTAGCAGCCGGCCGCCGTGACCATGATGTCCAGGTATCCTTCACGTCGGCCTTCCGGGAGGTGAGATGTGATTCTGACCGATGCGGTACCCTCGGCGTTCGTCGTGTTGCTCCCGCCTGCCCCGAGCCCCGTTACGGACACGGAGGCATCCTGCACCGGGGTGCCGTCGGCATCGTTGACTGTGACCGTAATCGACGTGGGTCCTTCTTCCACCACGTCTGGTTCATAGGCCACTTTGAGGTGTTCGGGCGTCCAGCAGTGCGTCGCCGTGTAATAGGTGACCGTGCCGAGCGCCGCACCACCTATTATCAACGCGACGACCATGCGCAACGGCAGACCGAGCACGCCCCGGGCATCGGATAGAAAGGTGGGCATGGGTTATCCGGTTCTGGCAATCACGACAAACTGCTCTTCTTGGTAGCTGTGGTGCCCTGATGCGGTCACCTCGACGCTCACGTAGTCCTTTTCCTCGTTCGGGTCCAGCCTGGCATTTTGTACCGTAACTGTCACCTCTCCGTCTCCCCCGGTTTTGCCGGCTCCGGCCCCGTTCGCTCCGATGAGCGTAACATCTGCATCGGCTACCGGGTCGCCGTCTCCGTCAGTCACCTTTACGGTGACGTCAAAGCTGCCGACCGATATCTCTCCCGATGCGGCGGATACCGTCTTGAGATGGCCGCTGTTGCCATCGACAGAAATGCATTCGGCGTGTAATGTACCGGTTCCCTCGGGTATCATCATCAGCACCGCCGCCAGCACGGCCCCGGCGATCACCACGATGATGATCAGCTTCATGGGCAGGCCTTCAATGCCTCGCTGGTCTTTCAAAAAGCATTTCATATATCTCCCCTATTACAAATTTAAATTATTATATTTATATATTTCGCATTTATAAAATATAATATAACTATTTTTCCGGCTCGTCTACACCGGCGACATTCTAAAGCAGCATTCAACCTCGGGCATCCAGAAAGGCAGAAATGAACAACTACCATAACGAAAACTGGAACGTTAAAAAGGGGGAAAAGAGGGTGCTTATCCTTCTCCGCGCCATGTGCCGTTTTCGTCGACATAGAGGAACACGCCGTCTCCCTGGACGATGGGGAAGTCCATGGCTGGCGGTGACACGCCCACGAGGTAGGAGGCAAAGGTACCGGTGGCGGCGTTCCATTTGCTGACGATGCTGCAATTGGCTATGCTGCCGCCGAGGCTGCTCGCCATGGTAGATGCGCCCTTGTACCATCCGATGATGTTCCAGCCCTGGTAGAGCGGGACGGATACGCTGGTTATCGGTTGCCCTGTTACGTTAAACTCGGTTGCATTGTCTACATAGGCGAAGTACCCCACCCCGTTTTGTACGGGGAAGTCCGCCGATGGCGAGGATATGCCGACCACGAAGGATTCGAATGTCCCTGCGTCCCATCGGCTGACGATGCTGCAGCTTGAGATGTTTTCACCCAGCGTGCCAGCGGTGTAGTTGTTTTCTATGGGGATGGATATGAGATTCCAGCCCTCGGACAGTTGGAAGTCGACCGTGGTGATGGGCGGCTCCGTTATTTGTACGGTGGTCGCGGTTTGGTTGTTGCTGTTGTCCTGGTCACCGGGGAGCTGTGTACCGACCTGTATCGTGTAGTTTCCAACGGCTGCATCCCATGGAGGCGTAAACAGGGCGTAGGATGCCATGTATGAATCCACGGATATCGTTTCGGTAGCGCTGTAGATGATGTCACCCGTGTCCAGCGGGGCTAATCCCGACCGTATCGTTACATCGTCTAGATACCATCCGGGATGCGTGGTGCCGGAGGTCGACCCGAAATGCCACCGGATAATGGCGGTATCGCCAGCGTAGGCATCTAAATCGAAGATGACCTCTTCCCACCCCGCCGTGTTTGCCGTGAAAGCCGGCTCACCGGGGATACCCTGGTTGCCGCTCGTCGCTGTGCCCGTGTATCCTCCCTGGGGATAGAGAATATTCCATGTGCTGCCGCCATCCGTCGAAATCTTCACATTGCCACAGTCATACTGGGTGACGTCCGCCCAGTGCCAGAACCGGAGCTCGGGCAGGGGATACAGGCTCAGGTCGACGCTGACCGAGTTCAGCACGCTGTCTGCGCTGTTGCTGTGGTCTCCCGCGATGTGTGTCGCCCATACGTTGACGCCGGAATGTGCGCTGTACGGCCCCGATGTCGGTGTGCCCCATTCCCAGTCGTCGATGCTTCCGGGGCCGGGACCCTGGCTGTGGGTGTATCCACCGTCGTCGAGCTCGAAGTCCTCGGTGTATTCCAGGATGCCCTCGTAGATGGTGCAGGTGACCGGGACGGCTGCCTGGTCCTGGCTGCCGTAGTTGAACACCGTCGCGTTGACGGTGGTGCTGCCCGCCCAGTCCGGGTTGCCCGGGGTATTGATGTGTGTGACGCCGACGTCGTTGGGATAGGTAACGTACAGCGTGACAGGTATGCTGATCGCCGGTTCGTCGAGGTCGTTACAGGAAATAACAACGGTGTCCAGGTATGTGCCCTCGGTCATGCCGGTGGCGTCAACGGAGACGTCAAGGTCCATTGAGCCACCGATGGACACGGTGCCGCTCATCGGAGCAACGGTCAGCCAGCTGCTGCCACCGGAGATTGATGTGTTGAAGGTGAGATCTGCCTCGGCGTGTGCCTCGTTTCCTATGGTGAGGAGAGCCGTATCGGTGTCCCCGGTGTCAACATAGAAGTCGAGGGTAGGCGGCGATGTCCATATGTCGGGGACCGGTATGACCTGGACTGTCTTGTTGACATGGTTGTTGAAGGTGAAGTTCTCGCCGGGGACGACGTCTGCCTCGATGCCCACGAGATATGTTCCGTTGTCGGGATTCCAGGCAAAGCTCACCGTCTCTGTGTGCATGCTCTGGAGCAATGGTATCATGGTGCTGTCGACCACGGTGCCATTTATGGTGAAGTTGACCTGCAGGTTGCTCTCGTTGTTTTTGCCGGCGTTGACCACGTTTGCTTCGACATACTGCGTCTGGCCGTGCGGCACAGTTCCGGGGATGTCGAGATTGTTGACGATGATTTCGTGGTCGGGCTGCAACGGCGGCTTGATACGCTGCGCCGGGTCACCAAATAGCAGGCAGCACTGGATGACGCCGCGCCATCCCTGGGGAGAACCCGAGGTCGTCCAGTTGATGGTCGGGGCCATGTAGTCCTTTGTCCAGGCGTGGGCCTTGCCGAGCTGCCAGTTTATCGTGGAACCTGAATGGTTCGTGGTGTCGAACATGTAATCCCAGAAGCTTTTTTGCTGCAGGGAGCTGCTTGAGTTTGTGCCGTCGGAGTTCCCCCAGCCGTAGCCCGTGTTGTAGACGCAGGCGAAGGCAAGCTCCGTGTCAGAATGAAACAGCATCGAATGCAATACGCCGTCGTCGGCTGAATCCATTTCGCCGCAGTGGCAGCCATAGTCGTGGATGAAAAACGGCTTGGTGTTATGGTAATCAGATTCCCAGCTGCTGTCATACACGTCCAGAGACATGTCGGAGTCGGCATGGGCGATGCCGGATATCAATGTCACCTTGTCATTGCTGATATCGTTTTTGAGACCGTTGATAGCCGCGCTTTCGCTGCCACCCTGCCAGCCGGGATTGGGTGGCTCAGCCGTCCATTTCACGGAGAGATTGAACTGCTGCGCCGGGTTGTGTGTGTTCCATGTTTCGAACCCGTACTGGAAGCCCAGCCAGGATGGATAGGGACCGTCGGCGTGGGGACTTGGGCCGAGCCAGTCGTCGGTGCCCTGGATGGCGCTGTAGTCGATGAAGTCGTCGCCCTGACATGCCCAGCCGGTGTTACCGCCGTAGAAAGCAGCGTTGTCGAGATAGTCCTTGTCCACCGCATCCGCGTAATAGAAGCTCTTGTTCATCCAGTTGGAAACATCCTGTGGCTCGTCGCATGAAAGCGACCCGATGAAAAGCTCGGAGAACAGGTCGAAGCCGAGGTCTCCCTCGTATTCTCCCCATTCGTTGTCCTGGTCGGAGTTGAATGTCTTGTCCAGGTTGCTCCAGTACAGGTCGGAGTCGACGTCTTCCTCGGTCCATCCCGTGCCGTAGTGGAGCTCCCGGCGGGGTAGCCATTCGTCGTCACCGCCGATGAGCACGTACTGGATGCCCCAGTCCTGGTAGGCGTCACGGCAGAACTCCCTGATGTGCGCCGCTGTGTCGTTAAACAGAGCTGTCGTGTTCCAGTATGCTGGCTCGGCGTTGATGTCCTGCATTGTCACCAGGGTACATGCGAGCCCGTTTTCTGTTTGGTGCTTGTCCATGAGGCTCGTCCAGTTGTAGGGCGTCGTGCTGTCCGTCGCCCAGCCATCCAGACCATTGTGCGTGGTGGTGATGATGACATAGTCA
>Ga0207797_1000910_pt1 | contig 21922 bp, 18 predicted proteins | sample PRCRCaboRojoPR_6_FD_187275 | JGI IMG/M metagenome (GOLD analysis project Ga0207797, IMG submission 187275) | Marine sediment microbial community from Cabo Rojo, Puerto Rico - PR CR 10% Liquid 1 (SPAdes) | ecosystem: Environmental > Aquatic > Marine > Coastal > Sediment | place: Cabo Rojo, Puerto...
CCCTTTACTCCCACGCCCTCAACGCCCACGCTCAAAATCATGTTGCCAGATGCGCTTCGCGAGACGCTGGAAGATCGCCTGGACGTGACCATCGAGTCGGTGGCCACGGTCGGGGGCGGCTGTATCGCCAATGCGAGCCGCCTGGAGACCGATGCTGCGCCCTTCTTTCTGAAGTACGGCGACGATAAGGTGGCGCGTACCTTTCCGGGCGAGGCCGCGGGGCTGGAGGCGCTCGCCGAGGCCGACAGTCCGCTGGAGGTGCCCTCCGTCGTCGACACCGCGCCGCCCGACGGCGACCGGCCCGGTTTTCTTGTGATGGAGTGGATCAACGCTGGACGAAAGGGACGCAATTTCTGGGAACGGTTTGGCGAAGGCCTCGCGGCGCTGCACCGCCACACCGCCGACGAATATGGGCTTGAGGTCGACAATTTCATCGGGCGGCTCCCCCAGTACAACGAGTGGACGGACAAATGGCCCACCTTCTTCCGCGAGCAGCGGCTGGCGCCGCAGGTAGAGATGGCAAGGGAGCGGGACCGGTGGCGCAGTGCCTGGGATCGCCCGCTGGAGGCGCTCTACCGCCGCCTCCCCGAGATGATGCCCGCCACGCCCGAGCCCTCGGTGCTGCACGGCGACCTGTGGAAGGGCAACTACATGGTGACGGCCGTGGGCGACCCGGCCCTCATCGACCCCGCCACGTACTATGGCCACCGCGAGGCCGACTTGGCGATGACGGAGCTCTTCGGCGGATACGACGATGCGTTCTACGACGCCTACCGCTCGACCTGGGGACTGGAGCCCGGCTACGAGACGCGCCGCGATGTCTACAACCTCTACCACCTCATCAACCACCTCAACCTCTTCGGCGGCGGCTACGCCGAGCAGGTGGAACAGATCCTCCGCCGGTTCGGGTGAGGCGTGCTACGAGGCCGCGCCTTCGGCCAGGTCGTCGAGTTTGCGCTGGGCCCGACGGTAAATCAGCGTCGCGGCGGTGCCCCAGAAGACCATCCCGACCGGCGCAGCGCCCCACCACGAGAGCCCCGTGAGGAGACGCGCCGCATCGGCAAGGCCCGCCGATACGAAGAGCAGGCCTAGGGCGAAGATGATCGAGTCGCGGATTACGATCTGCTCGTGGCTCATCGGAGTCGTCAGGCGTGCGTTCCAGGGTTTACGATGCAGGAGCCTCCAGCTCCGTTACGGCACGTACCAGATGCCCCGCGTCTGATCCAGCCACTCGCCCACGACGATGTGGGGCAGAGCTAGGATGCAGACGAACACCGTGTAGAACGCCACGGCCCCGCCGAGAAGCGTCGCCCCGCCCAGCGGGTTCGGTACGAGGCCGTAGAGACCCGCCATCAGACCGAAGGTCACGAGGGCCCCGAGTACCATCGCGGCCCACGTGAGCGGCAGCGACCGCGGGTTGGGGGCTGGCTCAGTGTCCGAGATGGCCGTCGTGCGCGCCGTTTGCCGCAGGGTGTACCAGAGTGGGAAGTAGAGCCCCACGGCCAGCATCATCGGCACGAACGTGAAGTAGACGACCAGGAGCGCCGTCTCGGTGAGGTCCGTGAGCCAGGACGTGGAGAGGCCGCCCACATAGAGGCCGCCGCCGAGGTGTGCGACGAGGGCGAGGCCGTACACTGTTCCCACGGTCGTCTGCACGGCGGGCAGGTGGGTCGCCAGTGGCAGCGGGCCCGTCGCGCCGAAGATGTGCACCATGTAGGTGGAGAAGGAAATGTAGACACCCGGCCACGCGAGCAGAGGCACGAGCATGATGGCGCCGCCCCGCACGAACGCCGCGAGGCCGCGCTGCCAGGTCGACTGCAGGTGATCGGTGCCGCAGAGCGCGTCCATCACCTTCAGGCCGCCGTGTCCGCCCTTCACCACGGCCGTCGAGAACGCGAGGGCGAGCGCCGCCACAGGTGCGACGAAAAAGAAGCCCACGAAGGCTGCGAGGAAGCCGAGGTACAGCACGATGTAGCGCAGGCTGAAGGTAGTCCGGCGGTGGCGCAGGTTTTCGAAGTGCTCGTAGCCGCCGTGCGGCAGGTTGAGCGCCACCATGCCGATGAGGTAGCCCACCATCTGTGCGGCCATCGACGGGGACACGTCCAGCAAGGCTGCCCCGATGCCCCCGAGCGCCAGGACCCCGAGGGTGATGCGCGAGCCCCAGACGGCCATGGACGTAGGGGCGTGCGCCGGGGCCTGGCGCGTAGGAGCATGAGGGGAAGAAGCCGTGGACAGTGTGGCCATGAGCACATGCGGTTGGTTCGACAGGGCAGACGAGACTGGGGGTCAGGCCGCTGCGTCGGCGAGCACGGCCCCGGCGGTCTGTTCACCGCTGATGAGGCAGATGGGCACGCCGACGCCGGGTTTCGTGTCGGCGCCCGTGTAGTAGAGTCCCGGGGCATTCTGGGCGCGGCGGGACGGGCGGAGCGGCCCTGTTTGCTGGAGGGTGTGGGCGAGGCCGAGCGCGTTGCCCTTCGGCTGTCCAAAATACTCCGCGAACTCCGACACGCAGGCGTCGTGCTCCGTCACGATGCGCTCCCGGAGGTCGACCCCGGCGTGCTGGGCGAGGTCGTCGAGCACCTGCTCGCGCATCCAGGCGCGGCGGGCAGGGCCGTCACGCAAACCCGGAGCGATGGGTACCAGAATAAACACTGAGTGGTGTCCGTCGGGGGCGAATGACGGGTCGGTCTTCGACGGGACGTGCAGGTAGTAGGCGGGATTCGTGGGCCACGCCGGATCGTTGAAGATCGCCTCGAAGTGGTGGTCCCAGTCCGGGGGCAGGACCAGGGTGTGATGGCGGAGCGGGTCGACGTCGCCCTCCACGCCCAGGTACAGCAGATAGGCGGACGGCCCGTAGGTCCGGTTGTCCCAGTACGCGGCATCGTGGTCGCGCTGGCCGGGAGACAGAAGCTCTCGCTCGACGTGCGCTGGTGCGGCGTTGGCGACCACGCGGCGGGCGGTGTGCGTGTCATCGCCCGTCGCCACCCGGACGTGCCCGTTCTGGGTGCAGAGCCCCGTCACCTCGGTGTCCCTCCGGAACGTGACCCCGAGGTCGGCGGCCAGGTCCGCGAGGGCATCGACGACCGACTGCATCCCGCCCACGGGATGATACACGCCCTGATTGAAGTCGACGTGGCCCATCAGGGTGTAGAGGGCGGGCGTGTTGTAGGGCGAGCCGCCCAGGAAGACGAGCTTGTACTCCAGCAGCTGGCGCAGCTTCGGATGCTCCACGTACTGGCGGACGTAGCGGTCCATCGAGCGGAGGAGGGGAAGCGCCCGTACGGAGCGGAGCACGTCGGTGTCCAGCCAGTCGAGCAGCCCCGACCGCCGCGGGTACACGAAGCGGTCCATCGCCAGCTCGTACACCTCCTCGGCGTGGTCGAGGTAGCGCCGAAACGCATCGGCCGCGCCGTCCTCGTAGGCCTCCAGCTTCGGGGCCAGGGCCGCCGGGTCGGCCGGCACGTCGAGCCGGTCGCCGTCCTTCCAGAGGATCCGGTAGCTGGGATCAAGTTGCTCCAGCGTATAGGCGTCGTCGACGGACCGGTCAAACGACCCGAAGAACCGCTCGAAAACGTCCGGCATCAGGTACCAGGAGGGGCCGGAGTCGAAGCGGAATCCATCGGAGGAAAAGGTGCCCGCCACCCCGCCGAGGTCGTCGTGCTGCTCCAGGACTGTCACGTCGGCCCCGGCGTCCGCAAGGTGACACGCCGCCGACAGCCCGGCGATACCGCTTCCGACGATGGTGATAGACTCCTGGGTGATCATGGGCGGGAAGAACGTTCGGAAGTGTCCAGCGGGCCGAGTGCTGCTGACTCCAAGATGCTATTCGCAGACGGGCGACGTAGGATCCCTAAATTCAGATAAAAACATCTTCTTTTGTTTTATCGTTACTCGTTCTGAAGATCTATCTGGGTGAGGCCAGCTTTCCGGAACGCGTTGGGGGAAGGTCGGTGATGCCTCCCGGCACCGATCTGGGCCCCACGTCCTCCGCCGCGGCACAACAGAACCGACGCGCCCCCCATGCTGCTGTCGAAGCGCTGCGAATACGGCCTGCGTGCGATGCTTTACCTGTCGACCCTCGGTTCGGAGGCGGAGGACGGGGCGCCCGATCCCACGCAGGAGTACGTGTCGATCGAGACGATCAGCGACGATCTCGACATCGGAGTCTCGTTTCTGACGAAGGTCTTCCAGCAACTCAACGAGGCGGGGCTTCTGACTTCGAAGCGCGGGCGAGGCGGTGGTGTGGCACTTACCCGGGCGCCGGACGCCATCAGCCTCTACGAGATCGTGGTGGCGATCGACGGGACCGCTCTGTTTGAGGAATGCGTGCTGGGCCTGCCGGGCTGTGGCGAGGCGGAGCCGTGTCCGCTCCACGAGCACTGGACCGAGGAGCGCGAGCGGATGAAGACAACGTTCCAGAAAACCACCCTGGCGGAGGTGCCGGACGTGCGGCTCACGCCATTTCTGGAGGAGGCCGTAGATCCCCCTGCTGGATCGGCTTCGTCGTGACGAGCGTCCCGGAAGGGTTGCGTGTTGAAGACGCTGCTGTAAGAAGCCCCCTTGGCCAGAGGCGGCGCCTTGACGGCCCATCCCTCGAGGTCGTACCTTGGTCCGCCCTCTTCCCGTGACAACGTCCAGACAGTAGAACTGCCATGACACTCACCGGAAGCATCGCAATCGTCGCCGCGGCCCTCACCGGAGCGGTAGGCACGTGGGTCCTCCTGCGGCGCCGCGTCGAGGAAGCCTACGAGCGGGGACGGGCCGATCGGGAACGTGAGGTATCGGACCTCCAGCAGACCGTCTCGGCCCTTCGCCAGAAGGCCAGCGGACTTGAGGATCAACTGACGGAGGTGAAGTCCGAGCGCGACGCGCTCAGCGACGACGTGGGGACGCTCCGGGAACGGAAGTCGTCGCTGGAAACCCGAAACGAGGAGCTGGAGGCCCGGCTGGAGGAGCAACAAGAGCGCATCGAGGAGGAGCAGGAACGGCTCCGCGACCAGTTCGAGAACCTGGCCAACGACATCCTGGAAAAGAAAAGCAAGAAGTTCGTCGAGCAAAACGAGGAAACCCTCGACCAGCTGCTGGAGCCCCTCCAGGAGCGGCTCGAAGGGTTCAAGGAGAAGGTCGAGGAGACCTACGAGAAGGGCCTCAAGGAGCGCAGTCAGCTGGAGCAGCAGATTGAGCAGCTCAGTGAGCTCAACGAAACCATGTCCGAGCGGGCCGAGGACCTGACCGACGCCCTCGAAGGACAGTCGAAGACGCAGGGCGACTGGGGCGAAATGGTCCTGGAGCGGATTCTGGAGGAGTCGGGTCTGAAGAAGGGGCGGGAGTACCACACGCAGGTGAGCCGAACCAACGGCGAGGGCACGCGTCTGCGCCCGGACGTGGTGGTGGAGCTGCCGGAGGACCGATTTGTGGTGATCGACGCGAAGGTCTCGCTCACGGCCTACCGGCGGTTTGTCTCCGCGGATGCCGAGAACGAGGAGAACCACCTACAGGCCCATCTCCAATCGGTCCGCAGTCACGTAAACGGGCTCGCCTCGAAGAACTACGGCAGCCTGTACGGGGACCGGAGCCCGGACTTTGTGTTGATGTTCATGCCGATCGAGCCGGCCTTCGCCCTGGCGCTCCAACAGGACGAGAACCTTTACCAGAGCGCGTTCGAGGAGGGCGTGGTGATCGTGAGCCCGACGACCCTGCAGGCCACCATCGCGACGATTGCCAACATCTGGAGGCAGGAGCGCCAAAACCAGAATGCCCGCGAGATTGCCGAGCGGGGCGGGCGGCTGTACGACAAATTCGTTCTCTTCGCGGAGGCGCTGGAGACGATTGGAAAGCGGATCGAGCAGGCGCAGGAGAGCTACCGGACTGCGCGGAAGCGGCTCACCGACGGGCGGGGCAACCTGCTCCGACAGGTCGAGATGCTGCGGGAACTGGGGGCGGAGCACAGCAAGGAACTGCCCGAGGATTTTCAGGAAGACCTGAGAGGAGGACGTCTGGACGGGGAGGAAGAAGACCCCACAGAAGACGCCGAGACGGAGGGAAATTGACGAGTCGCTGTATTTTCCCGTCTCCACCGCCCAGCACCCGTCTGCCCGGCGATCCACCGCGAAGGGCACCCGGCTACACGAGGCGCTCCCGAATTTCGGAGGCATAGGAGCGACTTACCCGTACCTTGGTGCCGTCGCTGAGCACGGCCTTGTACCCGCCCGAGCCGTCACTGTAGAGGTGATCGATGGCCGGGAAGGCGAGGATGTAGGAGCGGTGCACGCGCATGAAGCGGGACGGATCGAGCTGCTCTTCCAGTTCGCCGATGCCCATGGACGAGAGGTACGTCTTCGCGTCGGTGTGGAGCTCCGAGTAGTCGCCTGCCGCCTCAATCCATCGGATGTCGGCGGGGTCGACGGGGATGATTTTGTCGCCGTGGCGCACGTAGAGGCGCTCGGGGGCGTCTTCGTCGTCGCCTTTCGCTTCCTGGAGCAGCGCGGCGAGCCGATCGGCGTAGTCATTGTCGTCCTGATTATGCCGTTCCAGCGCCCGCTCCACGGCCGTCCGGAAGCGGGCCTTGCTGTACGGCTTCAGGAGATAGTCGACCGCCCCGGTGTCGAAGGCCTCAATCGCGTACTCGTCGTAGGCGGTGGAGAAGATGATGTCCGGCAGCGTGTCGATCCCCTCCAGCACGTCGAAGCCGTCGAGACCGGGCATTTGCACGTCGAGGAAGACGAGGTCGGGCGCCTCCGCGTTGATGGCTTCGATGGCCTCGCGGCCGTTGGTGCATTCGCCGATCGGTTCGATGCGGGGGACGTCTTCCAGGTACTCCTGGATTAGCTCTCGGGCCGGGGGTTCGTCGTCGACGATGAGGGCTCTCACAGGATTTTGCGTTTTAGCGTTGGGTGTTTAGAGTTGAGGGTTAAGCAGTGCCGTCTTTGGGGATGGAGAAGCGGACGCGGAAGCCAGTGGGGGCGTTTTCAGCGGTGTGGAGGGCGGCGTCGGGGCCGTAGGTGTGCTGGAGGCGGGTGCTCGTGTTGGCCAAGCCGGTGCTGTTCTCCGAGGCCGAGAGCGGGTTCTCGTCGCCGGGGCCCACGCCGGTGTCCTCCACGCGTACCTCGATCCGTTCGTTCTCGGTGGTGACCTCGACGGTGACGGTACCGCCTTCCTCGCTCGGCGCGATGCCGTGGCGGAGCGCGTTCTCCACGAGCGGCTGCAGCACCATCGGGGGCACCGGCGTGTCGAGCGTGTCGTCGTCGGCCTGCACGTTCACCGTTGCCTCCAACCGGTCCGAGAACCGGTGGTGCTCCAGGTCGAGGTACCGGCGGGTGAAGTCGATTTCGTCGCGGAGCGGAACGAGGTCGCGATCTGCCCCGTCGAGGGCGTAGCGCATCATGCCGGAGAGCTTCGCAATCATCTCCCGCGCCTGTTCGGGCTTTCGGCGGAGCGTGGCACTGATGGAGTTCAGCGTGTTGAACAGGAAGTGCGGGTTGATTTGGGCCTTGAGCGCGGCCAGTTCCTGCTCGCGGGCGGTCGCGAGCAGCTCGGTGGCCTGCTGCTCCTTGATGCGGAGGCGCTGGACGCTGCGGACGAGGTGGTAGATCGCAAACTGGATGACGTAGAGCGTCCCGTGGGTGACGAGGAGCCACGGGTAGCGCCCCAACAGCGTCGCGACGGTGCCTTCGGGGGCGCCCAGCCGCGCGAATCCGATGAAGGCCTCCACGGTGCCCCACGCGTACAGGGGACCGATGAGCAGGTGGGCAGTGACGACCCAGCTCCAGTGCGCCTCGTCCATCCGGCGCACGACGAGCCACCAGACGGGCACGCTTGCGAGGGCCATGATCAGACATTCGAACAGCTGACCGATGAGGGCGCCGACGAACGGCGCGTCCTCGGCCCGGGTGACGATGGTGGCGAGGAGGACGGTGTAGAGCAGCCAGAGCCCGGCCGCGATGCCGACGCCCCGTCCCGTGATCTGCGGCTTGGGGAGGGTCGGGGACGCGTCGAGTTCGATGGTGGAGGGAGTGGAGGCGCTGGGCATGACAATTTACATTCGGAGACGCCGTCCGGGATCAACGAGGGACGGAGATCACGTCCATCGGAAGACATATGCGGCGAAGGCGGTGCAGATGATCCCCATCCCCACGAGCACGAGCGACGAGACGCCGTTCCACTGGCCCTGCAGCCACGCGTCCTGCAAGAGCCATGTGGCGTGCGTGAGCGGAAGCGCAGCGCTTGCCGTCTTGAGCCACCCGGGAAACAGAAACTGCGGAATGGCCGCGCCCGACAGGAAGAGCATCGGGAAGAAGAGGGCATTGCCCACGGCCTGGGCGGTTCGAACTGTGGGCACGACGGCGCCGAGCAAGAAGCCGACCGCGAGGAAACTGAACGTGGCGAGTAGCAGCGCGCCGAGGATGAGGAGCGGCTGACTCGGGAGTGGAACGCGGAAGGCCCACAGGGCGGCGCCCGCAAGGAGGAGGGTACTGGCGATCAAGAGGGCGAGGTGGACGGCAGCTTGTGCACCCAGGACGGCGGCGGGCCGGAGCGGCGTGACCCGGAAGCGCCGCAGGATGCCTTGGTCGCGGTAGACGGCCAGCGCCGTAGGCAGGCTGAGCAGTCCGAGCGACCCGATGGTGAGCGCCACGTATCCGGGCACGGCATAGGTCGTGTAGCCGACCTCGCCGGGTGCGGAGCCGGGGGCGTTGCCGAAGATGGCCCCGAACGCGAACAGGAGGAGCAGGGGAAACGCCACGGTGAAGAAGGTGGCCATCGGCTCGCGGAGGAAGAGCTTCGTCTCGGTCCAGGTAAGGGTGAGGAAGGCCTTCATCGGGTGGACGGGGCTTGGACGAGAGGAGACGCGAAAACGGGGGTGCCTCCAGTTTGATTGTGGATCATGGGTTGAGGAGTCTTGAGTGTTTCGTTTCGGGGGGTGGCACTGTATTCGAGGGGGAGCGGGAGGCGGTGGAGTGGTCGTCGGTAAGGGTGAGGAAGACCTCCTCCAGCGTGGCGCGCTCGGCGTGGAGGTCGTCGGGCGTGTGGCCCTGGTCGGTGAGGTGCTGTACTACGTTCGGGAGCAGGTCGTCGGTGCCGCGCACTTCCACATGCCCGTCGGCAGTTGAGACGTGTTGCACGCCGGTCGTGGTACGGAGGGCCGTCGGGTCGAAGTTTGACGGAGCGGCGAAGCGGACGCGGTAGGGGGCGTCGAGGCGGTCGATGAGGGCCTTGGGCGTGTCGAATGCTACGCAGCGACCCTCGTGCAGCAGCGCCACCCGGTCGCAGAGCGCCTGCGCCTCGTCCATGAAGTGAGTCACGAGGACGACGGTCGTTCCCTCGGCCCGGAGCTCACGAATGAGATCGCGCGTGGCGTGCCGTGCCTCCGGATCGAGCCCGGTTGAGATTTCGTCGAGCACCACGAGATCGGGATCGTGCAGGAAGGCGAGGATCACGAAGAGCCGCTGCTGCTGGCCGCCGGAGAGGTCCTCGAACGCCGTGGTCCGCTCGTCGGTCAGGCCCCAGCGATCGAGGAGGGCGTCTGGGTCGCGGGTATCGGCGTAGAAGCTGCCGAAGAGGGTGAGCGCCTCCGCCACCGTGAGCCGTGGGGGCAGGGCGGCGTCCTGGAGCTGCGCCCCAATGCGGGGCGCCAGCGCGGCAGACTCGGTCTGTGGGTCCCGGCCGAGCACCCGCACGGTACCCGCATCAGGTTGCCGGAGCCCGAGCAGGCACTCGACAGTCGTGGTCTTGCCCGCGCCGTTCGGGCCGATGAGGCCGAAGATCTCGTCCTGTGCGATCTTCAGCGACAGGTCGTCGACGGCGACGGTCGCTCCGTAGTTCTTTCGGAGATTCTGGACGGAGATGCTCATGGGAGAGACGAGGGACGAAGGGGGAGGAGCGAAGACTGAGGGTCGAGAGGGGAGAGATTATCCGGTGTGCTTTTTGAGCTTTGGCAGAAGCACATCCTTCACCCATCCGAAGTCCGGATTGGCGGCGAGAGCTTTGTCGAATGCCGTACGGGCCTTCTCGTACCGTCCTGCTTCCATGTGCGCGAGCCCGATCCAGGCGTGGGCCTCGGCGTGGCCCCAGCTCGGCATCAGCGGGTCCTCGACCGATTCCTTCTCGGCCAGCCGGGCGGCCTTCGTGAACTTTCGAAAGGCCCGTTCCTTGTCCCCCCCGAACATGCTGGGCGCGAAGAAGTCGGACGTCCCGTCGATGATCCAGACGCGCGGATTTTCCGGAGCCAGGTCCTTCGCGTTGCTCATTGCGTCGTTCGCCTTCGGCCCCAGGCTCATGCCGCGCATCGGGTCGAGGCCCATTCGCTGTCCGTAGCAGCCGGACAGCAGCGCCCAGGCGTCGGCCAGGGTCGGATCCAGGTTGGTGGCGGTCTTGAGGTGATCGATCGCGTCCTTGAGGACCGGCTCTTTTTGATCCTCGGCATCATCCGGAAGCTGGTTGGCCAAGCGGTAGTCGGCCAGTGCGGCGTAGTAGTGGGCGAGCGCTCGGTGCTCGGCGCTGTCCGTCGCTTGCTTGAAGAGGGCTCGAGCCTGTTTCAGCGAGTCGATGGAGCCCCGGTTCGTGCCCGCATCGAGGATCGTTTTTCCCCGGAGGAGGAGAGAGTCGGGGGCGGGCTGAGCAGTGCTTGCCGTGGGTGCGAGAAATAGTGCGGAAAGGAACAGGACAAACGGAGCCATGAGTGTACGAGTCACGAGTGAATGGGTCATGAGTTGGGCAGTCATGAGGGGCATTTTCGATCGCTGGCGGGCCGGATGGACCCTCCTCAGAGCGTGAGCGTGAAGCCGACGTAGACCGCTCGTCGGAAGTTGGTGGTGCGGCGTCGGCGTTCGCTGTAGTCCGGCGTGTAGGTCACGTCCACGACGTTGGCGCGGTCGAGGGCGTTGTTGAGGGCAGCGTAGAAAACCACGTTCTGCGTGCGGTTGAAGGGCCAGAAGTAGCTCACTTGGAGGTCGAGGCGGTGATAGGCCGGAAGCCGCTCGCTGCCCACGGGGCCGTCGACCGGCAGGAGAGGCCCCGACGCGGCCCGCTCGGTGCCCACGACGGGCGTGAAGGGTTTTCCGGTGACGTAGCGGTACGTGCCCCCCACGCGCAACTGGTCGATCACGCGCACCTTTCCGACGGCCGTGAACTGATGGGTCAGGTCGAACGGTGCCGGGCCCTGCTCCAGCCGCACCTTGGTCCCCAAGTCGCGCGGCTGTGTGCGGTGGGAACGGAGGAGGCTGTACGCGACCCAGCCGTTTACCCGTGTCTCCAGGAAGGCGCCGTATTTGGCGAAGAGGTCGACGCCCTGGGCAACGCTCGTCCCGACATTGGCGAAGTGGGCCGGACCGGTGCGCACCACGAGGTCGTGGTACGGCTTGTGGTAGGCCTCGGCCCGAAGAAGCAGAGGGTTCCGCTCGTGTCGCAGCCCCACGACGAAATGCTGGGCGCGCTGAGCCCCAAGGGTGTTCGCGCCCGAGTGCTCGCTGAAGGTGCGCAGTTCGGGAAACTGGTGGTAGAGTCCCCACGCGGCGCGGAGCCGCGTGTTGGCATCGAATCGCCACGAAAGAGCAGCGCGCGGGTCGACGATAAGCTGGTTCGCCCGGGTGTGGTGGTCTGCCCGAAGGCCGAGGCGGGCGGTGAGCTGCGCGAAGAGTTTCGTCGTGACCTCGGCGTAGCCGCCACTGCGTGTGGCAGGCGTCGTGGTGGTCACGGTGCGGGTGGGAGCATTGGGGCGAACGACCCCCGGCTGGGCGGTGAAGGTGCCGTCGAACTGGTACCGCCGGTACTCCACCGTACCGCCCGTCTGAAAAGTCCAGGTTTCCGTCGACCGCGTGGCGTCGAGGCGGAGCGATGTGGCGGCGTCAGTAGGGGACAGGTCGAGGGCACCGAACGTCTTTTCTGTTTTGAAGGCGCTCCAGGCGGCGGTCGACTCCACGGTCCACGCGCCCCGGGCGGCGGTCCACCGCAGGGAATGGAGCCGATTCGTCGTTTCGCTGCGATAGAGCCCCACGTAGGTGCCGCGGGCCGTTTCGACGCCGATGCGGTTCCGTCGCGCAAACGAGAGGAGCTTGAGCTGCCCCGTATCCGCATAGTCCCACGTCAGGCTCAGGGTGCCGTCCAGGCCCTGCGGCACGGTGGCGAAGTCGTCCGACTGGCCGTTGACGCGAAAGAGGAGCCCGGTGAAGGAGCGGTTCCCCGAGACGCGGAGGCCAAGTTCGTCGTCGAGGAGTGGCTGGTCGAGGGCGAGGGAGGCGGCGGCGAGGCCGAGGTTGACGTACCGCTGCGACTTCGTGGGTCGGTCCTGCGACTGCAGGGCGAGGACGCCGGAGAGGGCGTCGCCGTACTGGGCCGAGAAGCCGCCCATTGAGAGCTGCGTGCCGTCGACCAGGAAGGGGCGCACGGCGCCGAAGGTCCCGCCCGCGGGCGAGGCGTAGCGGTATGGGTGGTGGAGGGGCGCGCCGTCGAGCAGCGTTTTCGTTTCGGTCACGTCGCCCCCTCGCACGAAGAGACCGGCCCCGTCTCCCGGCGCCGCCACCCCCGGAAATGACTGTAGGGCCCGGAACAGATCGCCCGCCGCTCCGGGCGTCGTGACGGCCTCGGTGGGGTCAAGCGTCGTCTGTTCGCCCGTTCCCGTCGAGTACGTACCCGTCACCACCGCCTCCTCAAGCTCCACCTGTGCGGAAGAGAGGACGAGTTCCACCCGGACCGTGTCGCCAGGGGGCAGGCGGACGCTCCGCTCAGATGCCTCGTACCCGACCGCCGAGGCGCGCAGCGTGGCGGGGCCGCGTCGCCGCGTTCGGAAGCGGAAGTGTCCCGTTTCGTCCGTGGCGGCACCGTCGGTCGTGCCTTTGAGGCGCACGTTGGCGTAGGACACCGCCGCCCCGTCCGCGTCCAGCACCCGGCCCGTCACGACGGTGGGCTGGGCGGGGGCGGCGAGAGGAAGAAGCGCGAGCAGGAGTCCAAACACTCCGGCGAGTCGAGTCCACATGGCGAGGAGGACGGTCGAGTGACCGAGTCGTCTACGTCGTCATCCTCGCATATTCGCCACACAGGTCCGCGTTTGAGTCCACTCGACGGATGGTGTCTCCTCTCGGTGAGCCGCAGGGCTCACCCGTGAAGAGAATGAATCGACCGGGGAGGCCTCCCCTCAGCCAAGAGCGATGAGAAACCCGACGGCTGCGCAGACGGCAGAAAGGGCCGCGAGCATCAAGAGGTGTGTGAACGACATCTCGTTTTCCGCCGTCACATCGTCCGGCAGATCTGCCTCGGAGACGGGCCGTGGGGCCGATGCCCCGTCCCCGGCCACGACGAGGCACCCGACTTGACTGGGATGATCCTGCACCCAGGCCCCGGCAGGCACGCCCCGCAAGATCCAGAGGATCAGGAAGTCTCCGGCCGCCGCCACCAGCATCAGAAAGCCGTAGAATGTGGCGAGCCATGTCCCAGTCGCCACGCCGAATGCCAACGGGGCCACGCCCAGCACGAGGCCGGGCAGGGCGATGGCGATGCGGTAGGAGCGCGCCCGGGTGGGTACCGTGCATTGGGCAAACGGGGTCAGTGCCTTCCAGTGCATTCCGAACTGCACATCGGTCCATGAGGCCTCGCCCCGCACGTGCCCGAGGCCGTGGAGTCCTTCGTGGAAGAGCACTCCGAGCACGAACGCCCCGCAAAACAGCAGAATCGAAACGGGATCGGACGGGAACGGGGCTTCGGGAAGTCCCCAGAGGGCGAGATGGGGACCAATCGAGAGCAGCGCGATGGGGGCGAGCAGGGCGGCTCCCCGAACCTGCGCGTCCACCGGTGGGAGGGTGGCCTGTGAGGGAGGGCGCTCCCATTTCGGGTTCTCGGTCGGGGAGGAGGGGGCAGCAGGTGCGATCGTATCGGGACGAGTTGGCGATAGAGACGGTGAGGAGCGGTCGTGGGAAGTTCCGTAGCGGACGCGACTCAGTATTCCACCCGCTCCTCGTAGTCGCGCCACGCCTCGAAGGGGCGCTGGGCCTCCTCCCCGAGCTGTTGCGTCATCGGGATGCGCCGGTCCTCTGGCGGCTTGGTCAGCTCCTCGTAGATGTGGTCGTCGTCGAAGCCGGCTGCGGCGGCGTCCTCGCGGGTGGCGGCGTAGTACACGCGGTCGAGCCGGGCCCAGTACGCGGCACCCAGGCACATGGGGCACGGCTCGCAGGTGGCATAGAGCGTGCAGCCGGTCAGTTCGAAATCATTCTGCGCGTCGCAGGCGCGTCGGATGGCCGTCACCTCCGCGTGTGCCGTCGGGTCATTGAGCGTGGTGACCACGTTGGTGCCCCGCCCGATAATTTCGTCGTCCTCCACCACCAGCGCTGCGAACGGGCCGCCCTGGCCGGTGGTGACGTTTTGGACGGCCATCTCGATGGCTTCGCGCAGGTAGGTGTCGGGAGAGGGAGGGGCAGACACGGATTCAGGGGAGGGGGCGTGCGGAGTGGAAGGAAACGCTCCGTTCATTCGGCTCGCGGACTGCTTGGTTCCGTCGTTTGGGGGATTCTGCATTGGTGGTTGCATGCGGGATTCGAGAGCGTTTTTTTGGCGGCGCCGCTCATTCCTGCTTTTTCCCCGAACTGCGTTCATGGATCTGACCACGTCCCCCTCTTTTGCCTCGCGGGCCACCGCCCTCCAACAGAGCAACATCCGTGCCGTCACGCAGCAGGTCGAAGCAGTAGGCGGTATCAATTTGGGGCAGGGCGTTTGTGATCTCCCCACGCCCGAACCGATCAAAAATCGGGCCCACAAGGCCATCCGCGACGACGAGTCGATCTACTCGCACTATGCGGGGATCGAGCCCCTGCGGCGGGCCGTCCTGGAGAAGGAACAGGCCTACAACGACGTGCCCGCCACGTCGCCGGGAGAGGTGGTGGTGGGCGTGGGGTCGACCGGGGTTTTCGTCTCCGCCGCCTTCACGCTGCTGGAGGAGGGCGACGAAGTGATTCTCTTCGAACCCTTCTACGGCTACCACCGCAACATCCTGGAACTCACTGGCGCGACGATCCGGTACGTCCCGCTTGGCGGACCCGAGTCGACGTTCGACCGGGCGGCGATGGAGGATGCGATTACCGACGATACGAAGGCCGTCGTTGTAAATACGCCCGCCAATCCGAGTGGAAAAGTCTGGACGCGTGACGAACTCGCGGCGCTGGTCGATGTCCTGCACACCCACGATCTCGTGGCGATTACGGATGAGATCTACGAGTACATGCTCTACGACGGGGCCGAGCACATCTCGCTAGCGAGCCTGCCCGGCGCCTACGAGCGCACGATCACGATCTCAGGCTTCTCCAAGGCCTACAATGTGACGGGGTGGCGACTGGGCTACGGCGTGGCCCCCGCGCCCATCGCGGAGAAGATGGGCCTGATGAACGACCTCCTCTACATCTGCGCGCCCCGCCCCCTCCAGCACGCGGCGCTGGCGGCGTTCGAGGACCTGGACGAGAACTACGTCGCGGACCTCCAGTCCGACTATGCCACGCGGCGCACGCTCATGTGCGAGACGCTCGAAGACATTGGGTTCGACGTGCCGTGGCCGGACGGGGCCTACTACGTCCTGGCCCGCTTCGACGACCTCGCCGGTATGCGCAACGGCTTCTCGGACGACCAGGCGGCCTGCCAGACGCTCATTGAGGAGGCCAAGATCGGAAGCGTCACCGGACGCTCGTTCTACCAACATCCGGTGGATGGCCAGTATCAACTCCGCTTCTGCTTTGCGAAGGAGATTCCGGTGCTCAGGCGGGCCTGCGAGCAGCTCCGCGAGGCGTTTGAGTGAAAAGTAATGCGTGAAACGTGAGGGCGTGACAGATAGGTGCGAAAATCATTCACGCATCACTCCTCACGGATCACCCGTCACGAGGCAGTCCTGCACCGTCTCGGGGTCGAGCACGTGTCGCGGTTCGTCCCGGAAGATGCGCCGGGCCCGCTCCAACTCGTCCACTGTATTGCAGTGGAGACGGAGATCCTTTTGCTTGGGCAGCCGAAAGGCCCGGAGGGTTTCCTCGCGGGCCACCCGGTTCAAGAACGGGCCGAGCCGGTCGGGCGGGCCGTCGTCAGACAGGTACTCGTCAACGAGGCGGAGTGCGGCAGGGCGCAGAAGCGTCCATGAGGGGCAGATCCGATCCGAGGGGCCACCTCCGGTCGGATCGTCCACAATTTCTGCAACGTGCGGCCCATCGAGGCGAAGGAGGCTACTGTGGGCTCGGCGCTCTGGGTCGGGCTCGTGGAGGGCGAGCACCTGATTGGTTGTGCCGTCGTAGGCGTTCAGAATGGGCGCGAGGGGAAAGCGGTAGAGGCTGTCCCCGCCGCTTACCAGGGCTCCGTCGTCGGGGAGGCCCACCTCGTGCAGTAGGAACTGGAGGTCGCCCACGACTCCGAGCTGCTCCTCGGGCGTTTGCACGCCGTCGTCGTGGACGTGGAGCGCAATTTCTTCATCCGCCAACTCGGACCGATGGGTGTCTGCCCACATCCGGAAGGCGTCGGCGTCCCGATGGTTGACAGTGAGGTGGATGGCGTCGAGGTCCGTCCACGCCGCAAGGTCGTCGAGCAGGTAGTCGAGGATCGGGTGGCCTGCTACCCGGACCAGCGACTTCGGGGTCTCGTTGGTCACCGGGCGCATGCGGGTGCCAAAGCCAGCGCAGAGGAGGAATGCGTTCACGTGTTGGGGGAGAGATCGTGGGTACTGGAGAAGCAGAGATGCCTTACGCCTCAGCCGCCGCGAGGGCATCGATGACCTCGTCGTGGAAGGGGCCGTTGGTGGCCACGACGCCCGTGTTTTCTTCCAGCAGGCGGCCGTGGGTGAAATCGAGCGGCGCACCGTGCATGTCCGTCACGGTGCCGCCCGCGGCCTCCACCACGAGCGCCCCGGCGGCGTGGTCCCAGATGCGCTCCGTGTAGTCAGTGCCGGGGCGGGGGAGGCGGAGGTAGATTTCGGCGTCGCCGCGCGCCACGATGGCGTACTTGGCCTGGCTGTCGATCCGGATCGAGTCGGCCGTAATGCCGAGCCGGTCTCCCGTTTCGGCCGCAAGGTCGTGCGAGCTGTGGGACGACTCGAACGACTCGGTGAATCGGCTCGCGGCGGAATCGGTAGTGTCACTCGTGTGGATGGGCGTCGGGGCGGCATCCTCATTGAGCGGCTTCTGTACGGCCCCTTCGCCCCGCACCGCGAGGAACGCCTGCCCCCGCGTCTCGGGTGGTTTGGCATCGAGGGCGTTGGGAAGGTGTGGGCAGCAGAGGGCGGCCACCTGCATCTCGCCATCCACGAGGAGCGCGAGCGCGATGGCGTACTGGTCGCCCCGCACAAAGCCCTTTGTCCCGTCGATGGGGTCGAGGGTCCAGAAGCGGTCGCTGTACTCGCTGGCCGTACCGTGGTCGATCCAGTCGAAGACCGTTTCGGCGTCGGCGTTCGGGTGATGGGCGCGGATCTCCTTCAGGAGTTGGTCCCGCACCGCTGCATTCTCGCTGCTGCGGAGGGCCGAGCTGTCCTCTTCCCCGATCACAGGATCGTCGGGAAAGGCCTCCTGAAGCGCCTGGCAGATGAGGGCCTGGCTGCCGAAGTCGGCCACGGTGACGGGCGTCCGGTCGTTCTTTTCGAGCACATTGTCATCAAAGTTGGCCCGAACGGACTGGCATAGCTCGGCGGCAGACTGGACGGCGCGAAAGGCAACAGTGCGTTCGCGGTCGTAGGACATGTACGTACGGAAGGATGGATGTATGGAAGGGTGGAGGTGGCGGGCGTGATTTCGGAGTAGAGGCGTCTCGGTGGGACACCTCTCGGAAGAAATACCTACTCGCCCAAGAGGTCGTTGTAGGGAGGGAGGTCGTCGAGGAAGGAGTAGCTGCGGTCCTCAAAGTCGATGGCGCAGGCGTAGTGGATGTGGCCGTTCGTCACCACGAGATACGGGGCCTCCAGGACGATGTTGTACCGGGCACACTGGTCGAAGGCATCTTGATTGATGGATACGCGCGGCGCTTTGCATTCGACGAGGAGCAGCGAGTCGCCATGCCGGTCGTGCACGATGGCGTCGGCGCGGCGCGGCTGATCCTGGTACTGAAACGCCGCCTCGATGGCCACCAGTCCGGCGGGCACGTCGAGCTCCTGAATCAGGTACTGCACGAAGTGCTGGCGCACCCACTCCTCGGGCGTCAGGCGGACGTACCGGTCGCGGAGCGGGTCGTAGATCATGCGCTTGCCGTCGCGCTCCGTTGTTCGGAACTCATACGTCGGAAGGTTCAGCGTTTCCACGGGGGCGAGGACCGAGAGTCGAGGGTCGCGTCAAAGGTACCAGTGACTCCGATTCAGAGGGCGGGGGACGCTGCGCTTTCTCCGTACCCGGTCATCTCCACGTAGCCGCGGCCCGTGGCGGAGCCCTCCACCTGAACAGATCCCTCCCAGTACCGGACGGATACGTCGAGCTCCTGATTCGGAATGACGGACGTGATCTGCAGATCGATTCCTTCGTTCGGGACCTGGAGCGTCCATTCCACCGGATAAGTGTGCGTCCCGTCCGGGGAATTCCAGGTGTCGAGCACCACAACCGTCACGTCGGAGCGGTCCAGTCGCTGCGTGGCGCCATCGGGGCCAACGATCACGCCTTCGCTGAAGGTGCTGGGCGAGCCATCCGTCTGCCGCAGCTGGTAGTACATCAGATCGCGCCCGTCGTCGAGCTGGAGCGAGAACCAGTCCCAACCCTCCTGGTCGGGGCCGAGGGCCGAGGTGCTCCACTCCCGGTCCAGCCAGCTCTGGCCCGTTACATTCAGCGTATCGCCACGCAGCGACAAGCGTCCTTCTGTTGCAAGGCGGGTGTACGAGTAGTAGTAGGACGCATTGCCCGCTCCAGGTCCCTTCTGACTCAGTCCCCGATCGCCCTGGAGCACGCGGGGCTTGGTGGAACGGAGCGTGAGGTCGATCCCGATGCCCTGCTCCTGTGCTCGCAGTTGAATGGGGAACGTCTCCCCGGCGGTGCCGGACATCGACCAGTCGTCGAGCCACACGCGGAAGGGATCCGCCTGGGCGCCGGCGAGGCCCGCGCCGCCGCGCTGGAAGCGCTCGAAGGCGTGGAAGGTCTCCGACGCCCCGTCCGTCACAGCAAAGTGGGCCATGTAAAGCTGGTTCGTGCGCCAGTCGGCGGCTGACGCGTCGGCGGCCGTGTCGGGTGGCGTGAGGCCGACCCGGAAGATGGTGAGCTCGTAGCCGTAGGGGTTCTCGTCCGGGCCGCTCAGATTGCCCGTAAAGTACCACCACTCCGTCTTGTAGCCGGGGTGCGGCCCGTGGTCCGCCGGAAACGTGAAGGGGCGCACCTCGGTGGCTCGCTCGTACCCAGTGGTGTCGCTGCCCATCGCCTCGGCGACGGAGACCGAGGTGCGGAGGTTGGCCTCGTCGGACGGCGTCGTGAGCCAGTAGGCGCCGAGGCCGAGCGCGGTCGCGACGACCAGGAGGCTGATAAGGACGGAAAGGGATCGGGACATATCGGCGGAGATTGATCTGCAAATGTCAGGTGCCCCAACGACCCATCAGAGGCCCCGTTCGCCGCTCCGCAGAATTTTACGGAACGAGAAGCTACGTCGTCGCCACATTCAGCAGCAACAGGCGGAGCGCCGGCTGCACGCCCACCATTGTTAGGGCCATCGCGGCCAAGCTTTGGCTTGAACGTCCTCGGTCATCCGTCCTGCAACGCCAGAGCCGGGCTCGCCCGGGCCATGCGCCAGGTGGGGTAGAGGCCGGCCAGCAGCGCCGCGACGACCGCTAGGATGAGGGCCTGCAGCAACACGTCGGTCGGGACCGTGAGCTGGAGCGTCCAGCCGAACGAGCGCTTGTTGATGACGAAGACGAGCACGTAGGCCAGCACGTATCCGAGAGGGAGCGACAGAATCCCGGCGATGGTGCCCATCAGGCTCGACTGCAGCGTGAGGTAACCGCCCACCTGCGGCGGCGTCATGCCGGTGGCGCGCAGGACGCCCATCTCGCGCCGTCGCTCCAGGGCCAGCGCCATGAGCGCCGTAAGGACCCCGATAAACGCCACGGCGATGGCGAGCAGGCGGAGCACCGTCGTGATGGTAAACGTGCGGTCGAAGACGCGCATCGACGTTTCGCGCAGGGCCTTGTTCGACCGGATGAGCACGTCCTGGAGGCCCGATACATTGGTGCGCATGTCTGCAATGAGGGCGTCCACCGAGGTGGTATCGGCGGCGGTGAAGGCCAGCCCGGACACGCCTCGGTCGTCGTAGTACTGCGTGTAGGTGGAGCGGCTCATGAGGACGACCCCGAGGTCGGAGCCGTAGTCGTAGTACACCCCTCGCACGGCGAACGGCTGCTCGCCCCGGTCCGTCTGGAGGTGCAGTGTGTCGCCCACGCCCACGTCGTACCTGTAGCTGTACGGTTCGGAGACGAGGACGGAGGAAGCCCCGGCTCGGAGCGCGTCCCACGCTGATTCGGGCGTTCCGCGCTTAAACTGGTAGATGTCTTCCGTCGCGGGACCGGGCTCCACGGCCACGAGTTCGGTGCGCCCCACGTCCGCCTGCACCGTGACGCGGCGGACCGAGTAGCTCGCGGCGGTCCCCTCGGTGGCGCGCAGCCGGGCCACGACCGTGGAATCGAGGGTGGCGGTGGAGCGACGGAAGACGAGGCTCGGCGGCTGCACGTACACGTCGGCCTGCAGCGACTGCCGCAGCCAGCTCGACACGGTCCCCCGGAAGCTGTCGATCATGACGCCGACACCCACCGTAGCGGCGATGGCGACGGTCAGGGCCGCGATGGCAACGCCGGTGCGGCTCAGATTCGCCACGATGCCCCGCGCCGCCATGCGCCCGATCACGCCCGTCAGCCGCCCGAGGAGGGGACGCACCCCGTTCGCCAGCCCCATCACCAGGAGCGGCGTCATGAGCGCCGCCCCCACGAGGAGGCAGAAGAGGGCTCCGTACCCGGCCCAGATGCTCTGTTGGGTAACGAGGAGCAGGAGGCTTCCGGCGCCGCCCACGAGCAGGCCACCCCCAGCCCACCACGGCGCCCACCGCTGGAGGGCCGTCTCCTGCGTAGAGCGGCGCAGGACGGTGCTCACGGGAGCGTTCGTCGCCTCGCGAGCTGGAGGCAGCGCGGCCAGCAGCGTCGTGCCCACCCCCAGCAGCCCACCTTTCACAAGGGTCCAGGCGGAAATCGAAAGATCCGTCACCTGCACCACGAAGTACAGGTCGTTGATCGTCTGTGCGAGCAGTTGCACGAGGCCCGACGCCAGCACGATGCCGAGCAGCAGCCCCAGGCCACTGCCTACCACGCCCAACACAGCAGCCTCCGCCAGCACGAGCCGAAAGACCTGCCCGCGCGTCACGCCGAGCGCCCGCAGTCGCCCGAGCAGGCCGCGGCGCTGGACGATCGAGAACGTCATCGTGTTGTAGATGAGGAACGCCCCCACGATCAGCGCCAGCAGACTCAGGGCCGTCAGGTTGAGGTCGAAAGCCTCCGTCATCTGGGCCACCGTTTCCGTGCGGGTGTCCGAGCGCTGAAGGCGGGCTCCCTCTGGAAGCACGCGGCGTACCCGGTTCAGAAAAGTCGTCCGGGTCGTCTCTTCCGAGGGCGCGATGAGGTCGATCCGACTCAGCCGTCCCGACTGATCGAAGAGCTGCTGCGCCGTCGACACGTCCACGACCAGGAGATTGGCCACCGCCCGACGCGTCCGCTCGTTCTCGGGGTCGATCAGGCCGCCGAGCGTCACCGTATAGGTTTCGCCTTCAATGTCCACTCGCAGCGTGTCGCCGGACGAAAGGCCGAGCTCCGTGGCCGTGGGGGCACTCATCAGGGTCACATCTCGCGTCATGAAGGCCCCCAGGTCCAGGTCACTCGATGCGCCGGTGCCGAGGTACGGACGGAAGGGGGCATCCGAGAGCGGGTCGATGCCCACGATCTGAAATGTGCGGTCGCCCCGTTGCAGCGCACCGT
>Ga0207797_1000911_pt1 | contig 21917 bp, 14 predicted proteins | sample PRCRCaboRojoPR_6_FD_187275 | JGI IMG/M metagenome (GOLD analysis project Ga0207797, IMG submission 187275) | Marine sediment microbial community from Cabo Rojo, Puerto Rico - PR CR 10% Liquid 1 (SPAdes) | ecosystem: Environmental > Aquatic > Marine > Coastal > Sediment | place: Cabo Rojo, Puerto...
AGTTTGTTTGAAGAAAAAAATAATCATTCCAATTAATGTGTTGACTTATTTTCATATGGAAACGCGTGACATACAATCTTTACCTTGATCATATTTAAATTCCAAATCCCAAATAAATCCCAAATTTCAATGACCTAAATTCTAAACTTCCCGTTCCAATAATATTGAAACTATTAAATCGGTGAGTTTGGAACATTCGTATTTTGGTCATTGGAATTTATTTGTAATTTGGAACTTGTTATTTGGAATTTTAAAAAGAATCCTTCTTCAATAGATCTGCCATGATATTTCCTCCTTTCTCTTATCTTTGGCAGAAATTTTCAGAGTTATGAACAAATATTTTCCCTATATACTGGTTGTTGCGCTTTTGCTGTTCATATCCCTCTTCGTATTCAGGCAGATCGGGTGGCTGGATTTCTGGTGGTGGATGTCAGCCAACCTGGTAGTAACCCTATTTCTGGGATTGATATCTGACGGCAAATTCAGAAAGCGAATCTCAGGGGATATAACCAGCAGTGTGTGGAAAAAGATGGGCCTGGGATTCCTGTCGGCCGTTTTGCTCTATTTGATCTTTTTTATCGGGAATGAGGCAGTACGGTTCCTTTTCGATTTTGCGGACAGGGATATTGGCCAGGTCTATGGTTTTAAGGATGGTGCCGGTACCTTGAGAATTGGCCTTCTCATGCTGCTGATTATTGGCCCCGGTGAAGAATTGCTTTGGCGGGGGTACATACAAGGCAACCTGGCAGAAAGATATGGTAATCGGGAGGGATTCATAATAGCTGTTCTGGTTTATGGTGCCATTCATGTAGCCACCGGCAACCTGGTGCTTGTCCTGGCTGCTTTAACCGGAGGTCTTTTCTGGGGCTGGATGTATATGAAGTACCGTTCTGTATTAATCAACAGCGTCAGCCATGTGGTATGGGACCTGGCCGTTTTCCTGGTATTCCCATTCAGTGCATAGTGGGTCAGTAAAACGCTAAATGTAACAGAAAGCGGGTTGTTTATAGGGTTGTATCTGTTTCCAGGGTTTGGCCAGGATCCTATTTTGATCCGGCATTAACCCTAATTTTCTCTGTCTTCCCCTTTCCGGCCCCGGTTTCGATACTTACTTAGCACAAAATGCCTCAGGAAGATACCTTTTGTACCTTTTGAAGGTCACTTTTACTGTTCTGAACAGCAAATTTTCTGTTTATAATAGCAACTATAATGTTAAAAACACCAATAATACTGTATTAAACTTCATTAATACCGTTTAAAACATTAAAAATAGTGTTATAGACAGTATTATTTTCGTTTTAAACATTAACAATACTGTTCAAAACATTAATTAAAATGTTTTATACATTAAATTATGAGTTCTGAACATTAATAGAGGTGTTTGGAACAGCAATGACAGGTTAAATGGAACGGAAGAGAGTCTGGTCAGGATGGAACAGGCTCTCATTGATTATCTTTCTGGTTTTCCCGGGATGGTCCCCGGCCCGGGTAGCTGTCTTTTAATTCTTTATAAGCGCTCATTGCACCGTTAATTTTAGCTTTGGCAGCAATTTTAACATTGTCGTAGATGAAATATGAATCTTTAATGAGCTTGTTACCTGCATCCATGATGCTATCCTTTAATCCGTTGCGGACCGTTTCAATGGTAAAGAGGAAACTTCGGAATAACTTGAATTTTTCATGCTCCCTTTTCATATCCTTCAGTTCCATGAAAGAAGGAATCAGCTCCGGATTGGACTCAGCATATTCCATGGCATTTCTTACAAAGCCCTCATTGTTGATTCCCACCTTGGGCATGAAACGGCGTTGTTCATTCGTAAGAAAAGTAAGATGGGGCATGAGTTTCTTATCCAGCGTATCCAGTGCCTTTTCGATTTCTTCCAGATCTTCTTCTGGGATGTTCAGGTATTTGTAATTTTCCATGGTGCCTGAGTTTTTGATGTGATCTGATAGATGCTGATTATGCATTTGAGTAATGCCGGAATACCTTCCTTGTCCATAAAATTATAAAAAATTTTCTTCTTGTTCAATGCCATGAGATTGTTTTCGATTTTCACTAAATTTGCACAATCCCTTAATTTAACCAGTCCTATGCAAAATTTCTCTGAGCGGATAAGAACCCTTATTACAGATAAGCGCACCACCATTGCTGAACAGGTGGTGGAGGAGCAATACAAACAGTACCCGGGATACTGGAAACAGTTTGGTGCAGAAGGCAAACGTACCAGCATCCGGGATGCCGGGTATCATTTGTCTTTTCTCGCTGAAGCACTTGCTGTGGAAGATCCCGAGATCTTCACCGATTACGTGCAATGGGTCAAACAGGTGTTTCGTGGCATTGGCTTCCCCGATGAGGTAATGGTCAATACCCTGAAATGTACACAGGAAGCGCTCAAAGATTTTTTGCCGGAGGACTTATATTATACTGCTGCCGAATACCTGGATGCGGGTATTCGCAAGATGCAGGAGCCTGTTCCGGAGATTTCCTCTTATATTGATGAATCTGGTTACCTGGGCGGACTGTCCAGGGATTTCAATGAAACCTTGCTGAAAGGCGACCGCCGGAAAGCCGGCCAAATGATTATGGCTGAGGTTGAAAAAGGGACTCCCCTACGGGACATATACCTGAACGTATTTCAGAAATCCCAGCTTGAGGTGGGGCGGCTGTGGATGGAAAACCAAATCACCGTAGCACAGGAACATTTTGTATCGGCTGCCACCCAAATGATCATGTCGCAATTGTATCCCTACATCTTTACCACCGAGAGAAAGGGGCACACTTTTGTGGGTGCCTGTATAGGAGGAGAGCTGCATGAGATTGGCATACGCATGGTGTGCGACTTTTTTGAGATGGAAGGCTGGGATACCTGGTATCTTGGTGCCAACACCCCGGCATACACCCTCCTACAATCGGCTAAGGAAAATAAGGCTGAAATATTGGGCCTGTCCGTCACCATGCCCTATTACATCTCTACCCTCCGTGATGTGATTAGCAGGATCAGGCAGGACGAATACGGAAAAAAGCTTAAGCTGCTGGTTGGCGGCAATGGCATCAATAAAAAGACTTATCTCTGGAAGGTCCTCGGCGCTGATGGTTATGCGCCCAATGCACAGGAAGCCATTAAAGCAGCTGATCGGCTGGTGAGTTAAGTGGTTCCTCAAGAATGGTTTGAAAATTATAATTATGACGAACAAGAAAGATATGCACCGGGGTTTTGCCCTTTTATGCAGCCCCGAAGGTATGATTGAACAAGTTATCCGCGATGATTTGGGAATAAAGGATATGGCACCGGAGGGACGTCTGTTCATCGATCTGATGGATTCCGGCAGCCGCATTAAATCGATGAATTTTTTATTTGACATCAAATCGGAAGAGGTCGCTTCTGATCATTCGCTGAACGTATGGACAGGTGATAACTTAATGACTCTCTCATTTATCGGAGTCCGGCTGAAAAATAAACTTTTGATCATAGGAGCCAATGATCAGAACCAGGCGGTAGAATTCACAAAGAGTCTCCAGGAGATCAATAATGAACAGGCCAATACCATTCGGCGGTTAATGAAAGAAAATATTGAAGAGGGAAAAACGAAGAATAAAACGCAGGATGTTTCCTGGGATGATTTAAGCTCACTGAATAATGAGCTGATCAACCTTCAGCGGGAACTGGCCAAAAAGAATGCCGAGCTGGAGCGGCTGAATGAACTTAAGAATCAGTTTGTCGGAATGGCAGCACATGATCTCAGGAATCCCCTTTCAGTTATTCATACCCACACGAACCTTTTGATCAGTAGGGCTTCCGACTATCTACCCCCCAGGTATGTGAAGTTTCTTAACAACATATTTTCGACAACGCAGTTCATGTTACGCCTTATAGAAGATCTCCTTGATGTGTCCAAACTCGAATCGGGTAAGCTGGAGTTGAAAACGGATACATTGGACCTGGTTGAACTGGCCGGCAAAAATGCCGGTTTAAATCAAACACTGGCTGACAGAGAAGGCATAAAAATTCATCTGGATCACAAACCGGATCACATTTATGTGAAAGGAGACCGGTATAAGCTGGACCAGGTGCTCAACAATCTGCTCAGCAATGCCATCAAATTTTCTCCTTCCGGTTCATCAATCCGCCTGAGACTCGAATTGTTGAAAGACTATGCCAGGGTATCGGTTGTTGATGAAGGTCAAGGTATTCCAGCCGATAAGCTGAATCATATCTTCCAGCCCTTTCAGAAGCCGGTAGTCAGTGATTCAACCCGGGAAAAAGGTACCGGCCTGGGATTAAGTATTGGTAAAAGGATTGTGGAAGGCCATGGTGGCGAGATCTGGGTGGAATCTGAAGAAGGCAAGGGGTCGGTATTCCGGTTCACTTTGCCTTTGGCCGAAGTTCCCACTGAGTCCAAAGATGCCGATCAGGTTGCACCTTCACAGGCTCCCTGTCAATGGAAAGATAAAACCATCCTGGCTGCAGAGGATGATCCTTCTTCACGAAGGCTGTTGGAAGAAATGCTAAAGCCTGCATTTGACCGTGTCATTTCCTGTACGTATGGTAAAGAGCTGCTGAAATCTTTGGAAGGGCAGAAACAGGTGGATCTGGTTCTGCTGGATATTGACCTGCCCGATATGAACGGACATGAAGTGATCCGCAAAATCAGAAAAAGCCATCCATATGTTCCAGTAATCGTGCAAACTGCATTGGATAAACAGATTGATAAAGAAAGCATCCTGGAGGCAGGGGCAAATGAATTCATTACCAAGCCGCTTGACATTAGGTTATTGTTTGACACAATGAATCGTTACCTCAAGGATGAATGAGACCCATAGATCTGCAATTTGTTGGATTGGGGTTCAATCGTTGCTGGAATCTTTTCTAAGATTAAAAAAGTTTGTTTATCCAGTATCTTTTGGGTAGGATTCAACGTATAGGGGAGAACCTTTTAGTATTAGCAAAAATGGGAAAAAGATGGGTTTGAGAAATAAAAAGGAAATGTGGGATGAAATCGTTTTTTAACACACTCTTTAACTATAAAATAGATCCGTTAAAAGCATATGAATCCATTCTTGAACAGGTTTTTAAATGGGTTCTGCTGGTACTCCTCATAATAGGAGTGCCCACCGTGACCATTGGAGTTATCGAGGCCATTCAACTTGATCAGTATGCCACTGCCCTTGTTTATATTGCACTTTTTTCACCAATGGTGGTTGTAGCAGTTTTTCAGAACCGGTTAAGCTACCAATGGGGCTCTGCCATAATATTGGGCTGCCTTTATATTTTTGGATTACATAATCTTTTGGTCTACGGTTTCAGCGGAGCAGCCATACCCATCATGTTAACCTTTATTATCCTGATGACGGTATTTTTCGGGTTGAAGGGCGGTTTATCCGCTGTTGGTTTGGGGGTATTGTCAATGGCTGTTATAGGTTATATGATGGTGGAAGGGATAGAATCCGTCGACATCGATTTGATGCATATTACAACCTTGCCCGTCTCATGGGTAACCTCAATATTCATTTTGTGTTTGCTGGGGATTTTAATGGTTCTTGGTTATAGCTTTATTCAGAGAAACTTTTTTCATATTGCCCATATTTCAAAAGAACAGGCAGAGGAACTCAGAAAAATGAATGATAATCTGAGGCAACAGATCAGGCATAAGGAGGAAATTCAAAAAAGCCTGGAAAAGGCCAAAGAGAAAGCTGAAGAAAGCGACCGGCTCAAATCGGCTTTTCTGAAAAATATGAGCCATGAAATCCGCACACCCATGAACGGAATCATGGGTTTTGCCGGTTTGCTTGAGAAAGATCTGCCTGAAGGAGAAAAAGCGAAGGGATATGTAAATATGATCAGGAGAAGCGGAAACCGGATGCTGGAACTGATCAATAACCTGATTGACATTGCCATGATCGAATCAGGGGAAACAAAGGTACACAAACATGAAACAGCCCTGAATTCCCTGATGGATTCATTATATGCATTATATGTGCCTCATGCTCACAATAAGGGACTAAAGATCTACTATGAGAAGGGCCTGGATGAACCCGGCGATAAGCTTACCACAGATGGAGACAAGCTGAAGCAGGTACTGGGAAATTTGATCAACAATGCCGTGAAATATACAAATAAGGGAGATATTGTGTTTGGCTATAAAAAGGAAAAAGAAGTTCTGCATTTTTATGTAGGTGATACAGGCATTGGCATATCTGTTGAATTACAGGAAAAGATCTTTGAAAGGTTCCGGCAGGCAGAGCTGGGGGTAACCCGTGAATATGAAGGAGCAGGGTTGGGCCTGAGCATTTCCAGAGCTTATGTTGAAATGCTGGGAGGTGAGATGTGGGTGGTTTCTACACCGGGCCATGGAAGCGTTTTTCATTTTACACTACCTTTCCATTCAATGGAATCAAACCCCTCAAAGACGCTGAATAATAAAGGAGCAAAACTTCCTGAAGATATAACCCTACTGGTGGCTGAAGATGATGAAACCAGTTATGTATTGCTCAGGGAGATAATGGAAAATACCGGCATCAGGCTTTACCGCGCAAAAAATGGAGAGGAGGTCATAGAAGAACTGAAAGAACACCCGGAAGTAGACCTGGTGTTGATGGACGTCAAAATGCCCAGGATGGATGGTTATCGTGCCACGCAGGTGATTAAAAATTCAAGGCCCACTTTGCCTGTAATTGCACAAACGGCTTATGCTTCCGAAGAAGACAGGCAAAAAGCCTTAAATGCCGGTTGCGATGCCTATCTTGCCAAGCCCGTTGATGCCGACGAATTGATGGAATGGATTCAGAAGATGGTGGGCACCAGTGAGGAGCCCTCCTGATCCTTTGCCGGTTTGGCTTTATTCCATCCTGTCTGTAATTTCTTTCCAGAGATCTGACATTAAAAAGCTCCCTTCCATGTATCCGATGAGCTGATCAAAGCGTTGCATTGGGGCTGCAAAGGTCAGCTTATGGGACTGAACGTGGGGGCGGGCTGAAGGATCAAACATCCCAATAATGCTGGCAGGATTCTCCTTGTCTTTTTCTGCAAACGGATACAGTATGATCGATCCGCAGCCCGAGGTCATGGGTGTCTTCACCCCGTTGGGTTCGGCATAATCAAAGTTGGCCAGCATGAATAAGCCTGAAAGCACATCAGCTTCAGCAAATACAATGACTACATCCGGCTCGTCGGTTTCCGTCAGCTTGTCCCAGCGTTTGAATACCATCCATTCCCCTTCATGCTCAACTTCTGGAACATATTTCATCATTGCCTCAACCAGATGGGGGGCCATCTTGTATCGTTCGCCCTCCATTTTATCGGGTAGACCGCAAGAGAGGAAGTAAGGGAAATTGTCAGGGAGATCCCTGGAAAAACCAGCATATCGTCTTCCACCGCTGCATCCGATATTGTCCTTGTTAAAGGCAATGGTTCGGCCTTCCCTTACTTTGTTGAGATCAGAAATCAGGCAGTGATGTCCTGATGGCTTTTCAGCCGGTTCAGCTTCTTTGGGGTCATCGGTGTAATAGAAGGCGATGGGAAGCTCAGCATTATCAAAATACTTTTGCCACAGATCCATGAATTTTTTTTGCACATGAGGGTCCATAGGTTCTAATTATTTAGGTTTTACTACATTTGGAGCATTCCAATATAATGAATTTATCAATAAAGAGCGCTTGATTTTGTTTATTCATACCGAGTCAAGATAAAATTTCATTTTTTCTTCCAGTTCATCTACATCCAAAGGCTTTTTCATATAATCCGCCGCACCCATATTTTTGGCTTTTTTCTCAGATCCGTCGTCGTGCATGGCAGACAATATAATAACCGGTATGTTTTTGAGTTGTGGGTCCGCCTGGATTTTTTCCAGGAATTCGTATCCGGTCATTCCCGGCATCATCAGATCCAGAAATATGAGGTCAACATTGCGTTCTTTCAAAGTTTCAAAGGCATGCATGCTGTTTTTCTCCAGAATGTAGTCATATCCCGGATTTTCATCAAGAATGCTTTGAAGCAGGTAGAGCGATGTTTCGGAATCGTCGATGACAAGAATGGTTTTTGCCATTGTGGATTTGATTTTAACTGTTGTTATTGATAAACAATTGCTTCCCTGGTTCTGGAGATCGACAGTTTTTCCAAATGTACAAAGGAAATACCAATATTTGCAATGATTTTATTAATTTTGTATAAACCATTTTGTATATTATAAAACATGAATGGATTCAATTTATTTCCCTGCCTTAACCCTAACCTCAGATTTGATGCTGCTGAATAAGCGCGCAACCTGAAAGAAGAAGATATGGATAATTTTTATTTTACTGATGATGATTTGAAATTGCTGGATAAGAACAGGATTGAAATCACCTATTCCAAAGGGGAAACCATCATCAAACAGGGGACCTTCGCCACTCATGTATTGTTTATCAAATCCGGCCTGGTCAAAGTTATGGTCGAAGCAGAGAATAAGAGAAGGCTGGCTGTAGAAGTGGTGGCTTCGGAATCGTTCATTGGTCTTCCTTTTCTTCATACAGAACATTTTCTTTTTACTGTGGAGGCGATCAAAGAAACCATCCTTTATCAGTTCAGACGTGAGGCTTTTTCACAAGTGGTATTCAATAATCGGGAAGCCAGGAACCAGCTTATGAACGGGTATTGCCATGATTATATACAATTGTTGCATAAGCTGGAAATCAACAGCACACGCAACAATCACGGTAAGCTCGCCCATGTCTTGTATTCCCTCTGCCGTGGACGTTATCTGGAGGAACATATATTCAGCCATCTGACACGTAAAGACCTGGCAGAGCTGGCTTCCATTTCAAAGGAAAGTACCAATAAGATTCTGAAAGAATTACAACACGACTGCATCATTCGTATTAACCAGGAAGGAATTGAAGTGGTCAAGCCTGAACTGCTCAAAAGATTAAGCACGATAGGCTGAAAAAAAGAACAGGGAAAACCAGGAGTGGCAAACTTTATGAATTGCCGGTCGGTTGATACATAATTTCCCGTTATTGTCATACCTTATATCTTTTCAAACTGCACATTCAATCACTATGTATCCCGACCTTTCTGGTAAACCCTGCTCCAAACAACCAACCTAAAATTATTTAAATCCCGAAATCCTAATTTCTAAATTCTAATTGGTTATTTGATATTGTTTAGGATTTAGAATTTAGGATTTAGGGATTTTTCTTCAGGTTTTTGTGCCACTAATAATTTTCAAAGTGGTTGTCATCCTTCTCGTTGTTATACATCTTCAGGTCAACTCCACCGTTGGATCCCCGGCTCTGCTGCTGTGTTTGTTTTTGACCCTGTACGGGTTGGGATGCAGGTTTGGCCTGTTGTGTTTGCTGTGCTTGCAGTTTCTGACCGTTGCTGCCATTTCCGTTTCCCCCGTTACCGCTTACAAAACTCATTGAATGGGCTTTGTTTGCATGTGAAAAAGAGCTACCATTTTGATCCACTTTGAAGTAAGCGATGATCTGCTTGAGCTGATCCGCCTGGCTCGACAGTTCTTCAGCGCTGGTTGCCAGTTCTTCGGATGATGCAGCATTTTGCTGGGTCACTTCATTCAATTGCTGTATCGCATTGTTGACCTGGTCGCCTCCGCTGTTCATCTCGTTGCTTGCCGCGGTGATTTCCTGAACCAGCTGTGCGGTTTTCTCAATTTCCGGAACGACCTCTTCCAGTTGTTCCCCTGCTTTTTCTGAGATCTGTACACCCGACTTGGATTTCTCGTCAATCTCACTCGCTGCTTCGGCACTTCTTTCTGCCAGTTTCCGAACCTCAGATGCAACAACGGCAAACCCTTTTCCGTGGTCACCGGCCCGAGCCGCTTCTACCGCCGCATTCAGAGCCAGAATGTTGGTCTGGAAAGCAATGTCGTTAATGATGGTGATCTTTTCAGCAATCTCCTTCATGGATTCCACTGAATTCTGTGCTGCCCGGTTTCCTTCCCTGATGCTGTCCGTGGCAGATACAGCTATTTTTTCAGTTTGCTGTGCATTTTCCGTGTTCTGCTGGATGTTGGAAGCCATCTCTTCCATTGAGGATGAGATCTCCTCAGCAGATGAAGCCTGTTCTGTAGCACCCTGGGAAAGCTGCTGCGAACCGCTGCTCATCTGCTGGCTGGCTGAAGCAATATTGTCTGCACCGTTCATGATGTTTCCAACAATTTGCCTTAGCTGTTCAACCATTCGTTTCATGGCCTGGTCCAGCTCGCCGGTATTGTCAATTTCAACGGTCAGATCACCGTCGGCCACTTTCTCAGCTATATCTACGCTTTCTCTCAGGTTCGTCACCATCTCCCTTAAGGCGTCATCCAGATCGCCCTTATCGGTTTGCTTTGCCATTTCGTTGGCTTTGGTTAGCTGTCCCTCGGCAACGGTATTGGCCAGCTTAACGCTGTTTCGGAGCTTGCCGAGCATGATCTTCAACTGGTCCAGCATGGCCCCGATCTCATCTTTGGTCGTATCGGTAATTTCAGCAGAGAAATCGCCGTTTGCAACACTCGTTATCGCTTTGTTCGCTTTACTCAGCCCTTTGGTGATGCTGTTTACAATCCAATATGCTACCAATATACTGATTAATATTCCTGCTATGATCAGGATCAGTCCTTGCTCTCTTGCGGCTTCATAATTTGCTGTGCTGCTTGCTTTGTCAGTCTCAAGCTGTGTTTCGTTTAGACCAACAATTTCTGACATAAGGGTTTCGGCTTCGTTCATTATTTCCCGTGCATCCCCGTTGGAAAGCCCAAAAGCGCGGGTATTGGCCTCTTCCTGAGATAATATCTGGCCACTGGAAGTAGCACTATCCATGTTCAGGCTAATGATCTCCTCCAGTTTTTCTTCGTAAGAATCCCATGTTCTGTTGAACTGATCGAGCTTAGCTGCTCCTTCATTGTCCACCCATTTTCTTAACTCGGTTTGCCGGGTTTGCATCTGCTGTTGGGTTTCTTCTATATAATCCCGAATATCTTCCTTTTCACTTCTGTTGCTGGTTAATATCAGGTTTTTCTCAGCCCTTGAGATTTTCAGCATATCCTGATTGACCCTGGCTGCAAGTTTGATTTTTTCCGCGGTGGAGTCTGTTACCCTGTTTAACCTGTTGTTCATCCTGGAAAGCGAATTGCTTCCTACAAAATAGATGACTCCTGCAATAATTACCATGATGATAAATGACAGGATCAGTTTGGCTTTGATGGTTAAATTCATAATTTTAAAGATTAAATGTTTGATGTGATTTTGATATTGAAATGTTTGATTAATTTAACTATTGACCTTTTCTTCTTCCCCGGCATTTTCCGCCAGTTGTTCAAGTTCACCGGCAGAGATAACCTTTTGCATGTCCAGCATCATGATGAAATCATTTTCCACTTTGGCCATCCCGTAAATGAATTCTGATTCGTATTGATTTCCCAGGTTCGGCGGGGGTTCGATATCACCTTCTTCAATTTCAATCACTGAAAGCACTTCATCTACAATGGCTCCGATATTTACCGGATTACCATCGAGATCGAGATCCAGGACGATGATACACGTTTTGTTGGTGTATTCGGTTTCCGGCAGGGCGAATTTGACACGGCTGTCAATCACAGGAAGCACATTTCCCCGCAGATTGATCACTCCCTTCATGTAATCGGGTGTCTTTGGCACTTCGGTAATATCTGTCATCTCAAGTATATTCAATACCTGGCTTACATGAACTCCGAATTCCTCCTTGCCAAGACGAAAGGTTAAATAAGAATTGTTCGTGCTATTTTCTTTTTCCATAGTTATATTATTTTGCTATATCCTACGGGAATCGCTATAAAAGTTGGGTATACCCTGGTGGTAAATAAACTTGGCAGATAAGTATTTTTACCTGTTAGTGGAGTATAATTACCCCGGAGCACACTGAACTTTTTCCATATGATGCATGTGTTGCGGTTTTCTTTGAGAGTAAAAGGGTTTCCCGGGCGGATTTTATATGGGTAATTTCTTGTTTTTTTAACCTTTCTGTATCTTGGTTTGTTTATTTTTGACAGAAAAAGGAAATATTTATGGCTACTAATGAACATCTTGCCCGGGAGACCATGCAGGCAAAAGGTAAACCATTGCAGAAAATGTTTGAACAGGTACCACAGCGTTACGATTTTCTGAATCGTCTGTTGACCTTCAGGCTGGATGAAGCCTGGCGGAGAAAGGCTGTCAAACTCATTTCTGAAGAGGATCCCCGGGAGATTATGGATGTGGGAACTGGTACCGGCGACCTGGCCATCAGGTTAGCCCGCAAGCTGAATGGGGCTCATGTGGTGGGCTATGATTTTAGTGGTTCCATGCTGGAAGTTGCCCGGAAGAAAGCCCGTAGCTCCGATCTGGATAATGTTAAATTTGTTGAAGGAGATGCCGCCTCTATGCCATTTGAGAATGACCGGTTTGATTTGGTGGGCATTTCATTTGCATTCCGCAACATTACCTTTAAAAACCCCAACACCGGCTTATACCTGAAAGAAATATACCGAACACTGAAACCGGGCGGAAAGTTTGTAATCGTTGAAAGCAGTCAGCCCCGGCTTCGTCCGGTGCGTTTTCTGTTTCACCAGTATCTTAATTATATCGTATCGGGCATAGGTGGAAAAATTTCCGGGGCCAGGGGAGCTTATCACTACCTGGCTTTTTCTGCCCGGAATTTTTATACAAGGAATGAATTGACCCAATTGCTTGAAAGCTACGGGTTTGTTTCTGTCGAACACAAGCCCATGCTCCTTGGTGCTGCTGCAGTGTCTGTTGCAATCAAACCGGTTTTTTGATCATAGTTTTTTTGCAATTTTTCATAACTTTATTGGCCCTCATTTTGTTAATGAAAACCATATGATTTATGAGAACCGTTCATTTTATCATCATAGCGGTGCTTGTTCCGGCCATTCATTTGCTGAATGTCAGTCATGCACGCGCGATCATTCCTCCGGAATGGGAGAACCCGGCCATAATTGCTGAAAATAAAGCACCCGCTCATGCTTCGTTAATAGCTTACCAGAACAGGTCTTCAGCCCTAACGGGTGAGCGAAGTGAATCTTCCTTTTTCAGGTCGCTCAATGGAAGATGGAAGTTTCACTGGGTAGAGGCACCTTCCGCACGGCCTGTTAATTTCTATGAACAGGATTTTTCTGTGGATGACTGGGATGAAATTGCCGTACCTGGCTGCTGGCAGATGCAGGGATATGGAATTCCCATATACACCAATGTGAAAGAGCCATGGAGCAGGCACCGGGCCAATCCTCCGTTTATTCCCCATGATTATAATCCTGTAGGATCTTACCGGAGAACCTTCAGTTTACCAAATGACTGGAATGGGCGCGAGATATTTCTTATGTTCGACGGGGTGAAATCAGCCTTTCATCTTTGGATCAACGGGAAGAAAGTTGGATACAGCCAGGGCAGTATGACTCCGGCTGAATTCAATATCACAGATTATCTGCAGAAGGGTAGGAATGTGCTTGCCGTGGAAGTGTACCGCTGGTCGGATGGCAGCTACCTGGAAGATCAGGATATGTGGCGTTTTAGTGGTATTTACAGGGATGTTTACCTCCACTCCACTCCAAAGTTGCATATGCAGGATTTTTATGTGCGTACCGATCTGGATGAACAATACAGGGATGGCAATATGCAGGTATCCGTTGATCTTGCAAATTACGGTAATTCTGCTATGAATGGAGTACAGGTGGAAATGGATCTTTTGGACGATGAAGGCAATGAAATTTTTAGCGGTTCCGTCAGTGGGTCTGTTGGGGTGGAACCAGGCGTTGAGCATACCATTGAACTGAAAAAGAAAGTAGAAAATCCTGAAAAATGGTCTGCCGAACAGCCCAATCTCTATACGCTTTTGCTGAGCCTGAAAGATGGTGAAGGAAATGTACTGGAATGGGAAAGTGAAAAGATTGGTTTCCGGGAGATAGAAATACAGGATGGACAGTTGTTGGTTAACGGGAAGCCTGTCATGCTGAATGGAATGAACCGGCATGATCATTCTCCCACCGGTGGCCGCCATGTTACCCTTGAAGAGATGGAACAGGATGTACAACTTATGAAGCGTTTTAATATCAATGCAGTACGAACGGCACATTATCCCAATCATCCTAAGTTTTATGACCTCTGTGACGAATACGGACTGTATGTTTTTGATGAGGCCAATATAGAAAGCCATGCTTTCTGGAACCGCTTTACCACAGATTCCCTCTGGAGGGATGCATTTATGGAAAGAGGCATCCGAATGGTGGAGCGCGATAAGAACCATCCCAGTATCATTGCCTGGTCGCTGGGAAATGAAGCAGGCATGGGAGAAAATCATGTGGCCATCACCCGGTGGATCAGAAAGCACGAACCCACCAGGCCGATATATTACAGGAACGGTGAAACCCACTGGAGTATCGACATACTGGGCAATCCTTCCTATCCATCCTTTGAGGATATACGTGAAGTGGGCGAACGTCAGCTTTCCCGCCCGCTTATAGTCGGAGAATATGCCCATGCCATGGGAAATGCGGGTAGCAACCTTCAGGAATTCTGGCGGTTATTCCGTGAGTACCCCACCGTTCAGGGTGGCTTTATCTGGGACTGGATCGATCAGGGTCTGCTGAAAGAAACAGACGATGGTGAGCCTTTTTATGCCTATGGAGGGGATTACGGAGATCAACCCAACGACCGCAATTTTTGTATCAACGGGATGATCTTCCCGGACCGGACGGTGCAACCCGAACTATATGAACTCAAGAAGTGCGCCCAAAGGATAGATATCAATCCGGTAAATAAAATGAAAGGAGTTTTTGAAGTGGTCAATAACTACAACTTCACCAACCTGGAGGAATATCAGGCCATGTGGAAGGTTTTCGAAAACGGGGAGGTTGTACAACAGGGGTTTTTGCCGGCATTTGGCCTCCCACCCGGTGAAAGCGAAGAAGTGTCTATCCCCTTTGATAAACCTCAGGCAAAAGCCGGATCTGAATACCATGTGGAACTGTCTTTTGTATTACAGGAGAATAAGCTTTGGGCACCAGAAGGCCATGAGGTGGCCTGGGCACAGTTTGAACTCCCCTATAAAACACCACCTCATGAAGATTTAGATCTGGAGTCACTTCCACGGGTGCTGATCACTGAGATGGTGAACCAAACCGTGATCAAAGGCTCCGAGTTCAGCATTACGGTTGATAAGGACCAGGGTGCCATTACTTCTTTCAGGTATGACGACCGCTCACTTATAGAACAAGGACCAAAGCTGGATCTGTTTGCCCCGATCATCCACAACTGGAATACCCACCTGGTTCGTGAGGAATGGCGGGACCTTGATTCTCTTGATCACAGGAAACGGTCTGTGAGGGTAGAACTTTTAAAACCACAACTGGCACGTGTTGCCATCAGTAATTTCCATGCCCTTCCACAAAGCTCTGATGGCTATTCTTCGGAAACAGACTATTATGTATTTGGCGACGGTACCATTTTGGTAAAACAAAGCATTTCCCCCAGGGGAGATGTGCCTGAAACGGTTCCCAAGGTGGGTATGGAGATGGAACTGCCGGGTACCTTTTCCCGGCTAAGCTGGTATGGAATGGGGCCCCATGAGAGTTATCCCAAACGAATGAGCAGTAACCGCCTGGGTGTTTATTCAGGCAGGGTAGAGGAGCAATATGTGCCCTTTGTACTTCCCCAGGAACATGGCAATAAAAGTCAAAGCCGCTGGGCCACCCTGACCCGCGGAGATGAGAAGGGACTGGCCCTGGTCGGTTTGCCTTTCCTGAACTTCAGCGTTCACCAGCACGACAACCTTTACGAAGCCCAGCATCCCTATGAACTCAATGAGACCGGAACTGTGATCCTGGATATCGATCATCGCGTATCGGATATTGATGGGAGGTATGAGCTCGTGGAAGCCAAAGATTATGCCTGGGCTTTTATGTTGAAACCGGTGTTGAGAAGCAAACCCGAACCCGAAGATCTGAGAAAAGAAGCCTTTCAGTCTGTGATTGAAGGTTTTGAAGAATAGGTGTTCATATAAATGCCTTAAAAATTTTTGTACTCTCCTTCAACGAAACTAAATTGCGCCGATTTTATTGAGTTGATGGGTGGTTGAACCAGCCTCATGATTTGGCCTGGATGAGGAGGAAGTTTGGTATTTATTTAAGGTTCGTCTTGAAAGTCATTTAAATCAAATATAAAAAGAAGGATTATGGAACAGAAAAAGACGAATGCGTTTGTTATCGTTATTGCCGTTATTGCTGCAACGGGTGGTCTGCTGTTTGGCTATGATAGCGGGGTTATCTCCGGAGCGCTGTTATATATAAAACAGGATCCCGTGTTGTTGGCCAATGGCCAGGAAGTGATGCCTGAAAGGATACAGGAATGGATTGTTAGTATTGTGCTGGTTGGTGCAACTATTGGCGCAATTACCAGCGGACGGCTGACAGATTTGTACGGCCGTAAAAAGATCATTTTTTACACAGCCATTCTTAATGCAGTTGGTACCCTGCTTTCGGCATTGGCAACCAGTGTTTCAATATTATTATTGGCAAGAGCATTGGTTGGACTCGCCATTGGAGTGGCTTCCTATGCCGTGCCTCTTTATATTTCCGAGATCTCACCCGCCAGGGTAAGAGGTACTTTGGTTTCCCTTAACCAGCTTGCCATTACCGTGGGTATTCTGGCTTCCTACCTGGTGAATATTGGTTTTTCTGATCTGCCGGCTGACTGGAGTGCATGGGGCATTGGTGAAGGATGGAGATGGATGCTTATGATCGGCTTCTTTCCTGCCTTAATCCTGGGAATTGGCATGATATTCCTGCCTGAAACACCGCGCTGGTTGATGAGTGCCAGCCATGAGAGTAATGCCCAAAGGGTGCTCAGAAAGATAGGTGAAATTAATCCCTCAAAGGTTGCGGGTGAAATAAAAGAGAGCTTAGCCAAAGAAGAAAAGGCGGGCTGGAGAGAATTACTGGTCAAATGGGTACGCCCTGCCTTGATTATAGGTATTGGCATGGCTATATTGATGCAGGTTACCGGCATTAATACGGTAATTTATTATTCTCCCACGATATTGCAAAAGGCAGGATTTGTAGCGGAAGGAGATGCCATTCTGGCTGCACTTCCTATTGGGATCGTTAATGTAGTGTTTACAGTGCTTGCCCTGTTCCTGATTGATAAATGGGGCCGTAAACCATTATTATACCTTGGTCTTGCAGGAATGGCCATTGCCCTTTTCGTGCTTGGATTTTCATTCCTGTTCCATGAGACTGTCGGGGATGCATTGCAGTGGTTATCTTTAGGTAGCATGGTCATTTATATCCCGTTTTTTGCACTCACACTGGGGCCTGTTGGTTACGTCATCATGTCAGAGGTTTTCCCAACACGGGTTCGCGGCCTGGGAATGAGCGTGGCCTTGTTTTTCAATTGGGTAGCCAACTTTGTTGTTGCCAATACCTTTTTATCCCTTGCTTCGGCACTTACCGCCGAAGGCAATCAGATAACCATTACAGGAGAACCCGGACCAAACCCGGGAGGAGCTTTCCTGGTATACGCTGTTATCGCCATTTTAGGAATTATCTTTGTTTTACGTATGGTACCTGAAACCAAAGGTCATTCACTTGAAGAGATTGAGCAGCATTTCCAGGAAGGCAAGCCACCACGCGAATTGTAGATAATAAGATTGAAAGAGTAAAATTATAATTGGAGGTTGTCCAAAAAGTTCTTCGTGTCCTTTGAGCGCCTTCGTGGTTAAATATTAATAACTTAACCACAAAGTATCGCAAAGGCACACAAAGACAATAATAGAAATGGATTATAAAGACTTTTTGGACAACCTCTTATTAAGGTTAAAGTCATTAAGGTATTCTCTAATCATTCAAAAGCAATGGAAGGTGATACCCTTCGCCAGCCCTCTGATTCCCGATCACCTCCGTATGCATCAGGTTTCTGTTGTATATCCTGAGATGCTTTAATCTTTTTGAGCCCTTGTTCTGATTTCCTGTTCGAAGCGGTCCGCCATTGATACCGGTAATTTCTTTATCATACCTTCCCCATCCAAAGGGCCGATATTCACGTCCGTCACAAACAATCCCGTTCACAACGAATGAGATGATGCGGGGTCCGCTATGAATTACCGCTGTGACCTGGTGGGTTCCGAAAGCTTCGATAAGACCGCGGTCGGAACACCACGTGCTCGATTTATTTCCGGTGCTGAGGGTTAGTTTTATGGAACCATATTCTCCCGTTTCAACAAGCATTCCCCGGCCTTCCTCATCACGTGTATCGAGAATGACCTGGCCTTCCGCCAGATCCTGCAAACTGATCCGCATATCAATGGTGATGCCTCCCGGACCCTCCAGTTTTGGCAGTTCAGGCATGGGAAAAACACCTTGTTTCTCTAATTCTTTCTCAGTCCGTTCAAAAATTAACCCTTCACGGGTGACTTTCTCTATATTGAATTGATTCCATAGTAGCTTGAAAAATTCGGGATCTATTCTGTGGGTACGTGCTGTTTCCTTGTTGGTTTCCGTGATCCAGTACTGCCCGTTCTGTTCAATCAGGTCGGGGTAGCTCATCCGTACGTCCGGATCTTTTTCATAGAGCAGGATTTCGGGCTGGGACCAGATGACCCGGCCGTTTTTCTCTATTCCGCCGGATATCCAGGCTGGGTTTCTTTTCTGATAATTCCACCATCCATTGTTATGATGCCAGAACAGGTATTTGCCGTTTTTGCACTTCCATATCCGCGGACAGGCCCGTGGGTTTTTGATTTTATTCCCTGTGGAATATTCGGGGATTTGAGGTTCAGTCCAGCTTTTACCCCCATCCCGGCTGTAGGCATTTACCGGATGCCCGGTGATGGTGCGATACATACAATATATATCCCCGTTGTTCATTTGTACAATGTTTTGTTCAGCCTGTATAGGACCGAATTTCGGGTTGCGCAACCCATGATTGCCTTCAGGGACCATTTCCCAGTTCAGCTTCTCAGGATTCCTTTCGGTATTGATGTTCGTGCATTTGAAAAACCATCCCTCGCTCCTGCTGAGCATATATTTTCCAATCTTTGTAAAGGCAAACATCATCCCTTCATTCATATCAACCGGTTTTCCAATGCCCCACATGATCTGAACCTCACCGTTCCAGTCGTTGATGGAATCCACATGGGTTTTTCGCACCGGCAACCGGTGGCGTTCGGACCAGGTTTTGCCTTTGTCGTCGGTATACCGGTAACAGTACCACCCCAGCATGTCGTTCCTGATTCTTCTTCCCTTTAGTTCCTGTATCCGGTCGCCGTTGTAGATATAAAATACGTAGATTCTTCCATAATCGGTTTTGTAAGGCATCACCCAGGAAGCAACCGGCCCGGAGGCTGGCTCAATGGGTCTTGGTTTTGTCCAGCTTTCTCCCTGATCCTTGCTTAAGGTGTACACGATATGCTGCCCCCTGCTGCCCTCGGCTTCCTTACCGGTGGTGAACACACAAAACCAGGTGCCGTCATCAAGCACCTCAACATAAGGCTGATCCGCGTATCCTGAGGAGAAGATCTTATTCCCTTTCTCTGCGTTGCGGGGAAAATCCATTTGTCCAAATCCATTCGTGTTTGTTGCAATCACAATGATAATGGCAATCCAAAGGGTTTGAATGAATGTAATTTTGTTCTTCATCTGTGTTGATATTATTACGTGATTTATTTCTTTAAACGGATGTTATAACTGGTGTTTGTCCATAAAGTCCTTATAATAGTTATAATGATTCCTGCCTTTGTGTGCCTTTGAGAGGTCCTTTGCGTTACTTCGTGGTTAAGTTATTAAAATTTAACCACAAAGGCGCTCAAAGGACTTCTCAAAGGACATGAAGGAATTTTTGTACAACCTCCCATTAAGTTTTAAAGTTCTCGAGATATTATCAATCAACCAATCAACCATTCCCCCTTTCCTTCATTTCACCACAATCTCATCTGCAAAAATCCAGGCTGGGTTTCCTGCACCCGGATGCCACGAAGGACATTCTAAAGGACTTTCTGCATGTACTTTAATATAGCGGGCACGGTCATTGATATCTGCCTTGAACGACTGCACGAACCGTTCTTTATTCCCTGAATCATTCGGATTCCTGACCCTGGTGTTTTCTTCGTAATGTTCGCCATCCACCGATATTTGATAGGTTACATATTCCGGTAGAAAAATCCAGTCTTTAACCGAATTCAAAAAATCCATATTTACGGTGTTTATCTCCATAACTTTGCCGAGATCAAGAACGAATTCCATATGTTTTCCTTCGTAGCCGATCCAGTTTGTGGAAAAATCATAAGACCCGAATACCCCGTCGGTTAAAGCCTTTAAGCCCGATGGGGCATATTTTTCACTTGGTTGAGTAACAGGTATGATTTTCTTATCTACTGACACCACCTGGTCATCCAGTTTATTGAAAAGCCTGCTGTAGGATTGCAGGTAAACATCCGGTGGGGTGCTCCATTCTTTCAGCCTGGTAACGCCCTGGTCGTTACAAAGCTCAACAAATCGATTCAGCAGCGTTTTCATACCGGGTTTAACAGCCAGGTCTCCATCTTCATCCTTTTCATATAAACTCCGGGGTGTATCCATTTCTGTGCGGGCGATTTCAAGACGGGCATACATGAGGGGCAGCCTGGCAACCTTCACACGTCTTAGCAACTCAGGCTTGTTCTCCACTGCCTGTTCAGCCGCATCAAACAGGCGTCTGTAATGATTCATCAGGTCGGCTGAAAGATAAGTATGTTTTGCCTCCACCGGATTGCCAAAAATTCTCAGGTGATGATCGCTTTCAAGCAAGGCTGTTTTCATGGTATCTATATACTGTCTGATGTATTTGCCCGCAGCACCATAATATCCATGGACAAAATCGTCAATGATGGCTTCATCATTAGCCTCAGGATTCCACATCAGCTTTGCGACAAGGTAGGCTCTTAGTTCGGCCATCTCACCTCCAATTTCCCGGTTCCCCTGCTCGAACAGTGAAGTTACATGATTCCTGGTGAAAAACTGAATGTTGGGTTTCAGTGTATGGAGATTGGGAAATGGACTGACAAGGTTCCTGAACTGGATGATATAGTCCCATACCAGGATGTTGTCGGTAAGCTTTCCCCATTGTTTTATGTCTTTTGCAAAAGCAGGATCGGTTTGTGTAATGGGTAGATGCCTTTCGCTTTCGATATTACAAAGCATGATGTTCACATTGGGCTCTGGTTTTATGTTTTCAGGAGCCTCCCTGGAATACCAGTATGCCAGTGTAGAGATTGTTTTATCAGGGAATTCCCGGGCTACCTTATTCACAAAATGGAGGATCGAGCCACTTGGTACACCCCCGTATTTTTCATTCAGGTTCCGGCATTTTTTGCATTGGCAATGATTGGCGTTGTCGTTCTGACTTACCGACCAGTATTGATAACCCGGGTTTTCCTCTATTGATTCTCTGAGATTCTTCACCAGCACCTCAAAAACCTCCGGGTTTGACAGGCACAACTGTGTACCTGGCCTGCGTTTGCCATCAATCAGGGAATAATATTCCGGATGGCTATTTCCGTATTCTTCTGGCGGAACCAGCCTGTTGAAGGTATGAACCCAGAATCCCCAGGTTTTGCTGTGCGCATCCAGCTTGTGCCAGTCAAAATAGTCTTGCTTATATGCGTGGGTATACAACACTTCCCGGAACCTGATTTCAGGTATAACTACTGTGTCATTGCTCGGGAAAGATATGGAGTCCCCTTCCGGGATATGGATTGAGTTGGGAGCATATTTCCTGAAGCCAATGTGCTCAAGCAGGTCGTAAACACCGTAAAGCGCTCCTTTTTCTGTGCCTCCTGCAATGACAAAATTGTTGTTATGCTTTTTAAAAGCATATCCATCTTGTCTTAGCCTTTCGAAATCAATATCCAGGTTCCTGGCATAGTCGGTGGCACCGA
>Ga0207797_1000912_pt1 | contig 21908 bp, 17 predicted proteins | sample PRCRCaboRojoPR_6_FD_187275 | JGI IMG/M metagenome (GOLD analysis project Ga0207797, IMG submission 187275) | Marine sediment microbial community from Cabo Rojo, Puerto Rico - PR CR 10% Liquid 1 (SPAdes) | ecosystem: Environmental > Aquatic > Marine > Coastal > Sediment | place: Cabo Rojo, Puerto...
GTGCTCCGGCAGACTGCACCTCAGGAGCGTCTTTCAGCCTGGAACGACCACCTGGAGCGATCTATCTGCGAGCTCTTCTGAGGCACTGGGTGAATTGAGCGCGACCATGCCCATCTTCAAGAAAACGGACTCAATGAGCTTGAGCATCATCTTTTCCAGGCATCTTCTGGTCGGGCTGGTATTGGCCTTCGTCATCATCAGCTTCTTCTGGATCCAAAGCCAGCTCTCCGCCTTCCACCGCGATTCAGAGAATCTGCGCCGGACGCTCTTGAAAACCCACAAGTCAATTCTGCGCAATCAAGTCAATAATGCCTTGGAAATTCTCTCTTTCCACCATAGCCACATCAAAAAGAGCCTCAGAAGGGAGCTCAAGAGCAGGGTTCGTGAGGCCCATACCATTGCCACCAACCTTTATGAAAACAACAAGGACCGCTTTACGGCAGATGAAATCAAAACCATGATCACCGAGGCCCTGCGCGACATCCGCTTCAACGACGGCCGGGGCTACTACTTCATTGTCAACCTCGAAGGAACCGAGATCCTCTATCCGGTCAACCCCGAGCTCGAAGGCCGAAATCTGCTCGATCTGCAGGATGATCGTGGGAAGTACGTCATTAGAAACGAGATCAAGATGGTTAAGCAGCACGGGGAAGGTTTTGTCCGCGGCCATTGGCACAAGCCAGGACGCAGCTCGGACATGATCTACTCGAAGATTTCCTTTATCAGGGAGTTCAGACCCTTTGGCTGGTATATCGGTACGGGCGAGTATCTGGACGATGTTCGCCGGGAGATCCAGAAGGAGGTGCTCTCCACCCTTGAGGAAATGCGCTACGGCATCCGCGGATATATCTTTGTCAAAGACATGGACGGGAGCTCCCTTCTCCGGGAGGGACAGGTTGTGCACAGCAGCTCTGGCAGCCGGCATGATCCTCAGACCACCTCGCCGGACCGCGAGGTCTTCCGCAAGGAGAAGCTGGCCGCCCAGAAAGCCACTGGAGACTTTGTCTCCTACTCGGCCAAGGCACAGCAGAACGGGGAGACCATCCCGCACATGGCTTTCGTCAAAGCCTTTCAGCCATGGCAATGGATTATCGGAGCGCGACTCTCACTGGCCCAGATCGAAGCTGAGATCGACCGGAAGCGGCAGCTGCTGAAAGACCGCATCCACAGCGATATCCAGCGCATCGTGCTTCTCATGGCTTTCCTGGGTCTCGGCCTCTTTCTTCTCATCCTGTACATGCACAAGAAGATGCGGAAAAACATTGGACAGCTGTGCGAGTCCTTCAAACAGGCCGCCTCAAACGATATTGTGACCATTAATGTCCCGGCCTTTGACTTCAGCGAGTTCAGGTCCCTGGCCGAGTCGGCCAACTCCATGATCCAGGAGCGCCGTAAGGTTGAATCGGCCCTGAATCTGGAGAAGGTCTACTTCGAGGAGCTATTTCAAAACGCCCCGGAAAGCATCGTTATAACTGACAGCCAGAGCACCGTTCTGCGTGTCAACAAGGCTTTCTGCAGGCTCTTCGGCTACCAGGAGGATGAGGCCATCGGCAGCAACCTCGACGAGCTGATTGCTCCTGAAGAGAAGGTCAGCGAAGCCAAGCAGATCACCCAGAGGGTCCATGACGGGGAGCGGCTGCATATCGAGACGGTCCGCCGGCATAAGGATGGCCGCCGCATTCCCGTGTCCATCTTCGGGGTGCCCTTTGAGGTCAACAACCGAGCCTTTGTCTACGGCATCTACCGGGATATCACCGAGAAGAAGAAGGCCGAGGAGGATCTGATCAGGCTTTCGGAAACGGACTCCCTGACCAAACTGTACAACCGGATGAAGTTCAACAGCTTTCTCCAGGACGAGATCCGCCAGCACAAACGTTATCAGCGCGATTTTTGCCTGGCCATGTTCGATATCGACCGCTTCAAGGCCATCAACGACAGCTTTGGGCACCATGTCGGCGACCGGGTTCTCATCGGCCTGTCCAGTCTCGTGGTCAAGAACATTCGCGAAACGGACATTGCCGCCCGCTGGGGAGGGGAGGAGTTCATCCTGCTGTTGCGCGGGGCGGACCTGAAGGCCGCCCGGGAAACGGCCGAGCGTCTCCGAAAGCGCATCGAGCAGGGGACCTTCGGACCTGCCGGCCGGGTGACCTGCAGCTTCGGTGTGGTCCAGTTCCTGGAGGAAGATTCCTTCGAATCGGTGACCAATCGGGTGGATCAACAGCTCTATCGGGCCAAGCAGGCTGGTCGCAACCGGGTCGTCGGCTGACGCACAAGGGAAGGGGGGTCTTTGTCATTTTCTGGAGAGCCGGTTCCCCGGAAAAGCTCTTTTCGGGGAACCCAAAACTCTCTTGTGGTAATCAGGGTTGCGGGCGGACTTCCGCCCGCAACCCTGATTAATGGTCGCAAACATTCTGACCGGTGGCCAGGGTTTCGTTGATGTAAGCCTCGGCCAGCTCTTCAGGGGTTCCCTGCGGGGCGCCGGTCAGCACGGTAATCCCCTTGTCCTTGAAGAGCCCCATGGCCTTGGCGCCCATGCCGCCGGCCAGGACCACATCGGCCTGCTGCTCGGCGATCCAACCGGGCAGGACACCGGGCTCGTGAGGCGGGGGGGTCACGTACTCCACGCCGGTGACGGTTTTATCCCGAATATCCACCAGGGCGAACTGCTCGCAATGCCCAAAGTGATTGCACAGCTTCCCCTGGGCCACCGGAATGGCGATGCGCAAGGAACCGTCCTTCATGGGCTGTTCCCCCTTCGCGGTCTTGTCTTCCGATTGTCCACTGCTGTCCGCGGTCTCGGCAAAGGCGGTCATGACCTTTCCAGCGATGTCGTGAACCGCCTGGATGCTCGGGCTGTCCTGGAGACGGGTCACGAAAACGGATCCCTCGTCACCGGCCCGAACGATCTCAGGATCGAGCGGAATCCGACCCAGGAAGGGAACTCCGGTCTCTTCGGCCAGGGCTTGCCCCCCGCCCGTGGTAAAAACCTCGATGCTGGCCCGGCAATGGGGGCAGATCATGGTGCTCATGTTCTCCACGATCCCCAGGACGGGGTTTCCAGTATGGCGGCAGAAGTTGACCGAACGGCGGACATCGTCGATGGCCAGCACCTGCGGGGTAGTCACGATCAAGGCCCTGGCGTCCTGGCCCAGAAGCTGGAGAACGGAGATCGGCTCATCCCCGGTGCCAGGAGGGCAATCGACCACGAGGTAGTCGAGGTCATTCCAGGCGACATCCTCGAGAAACTGCCTGATCAAGCTCATTTTGATCGGTCCGCGCCAGATTACTGAATCATCCCGATTCGGCAGCATGAAGCCCAGGGACATGACCGAGAGGTTGGCATTCCAGGAGATGGGAATCAGGCATTCCTCCCTGACCTCGGGCTTTCTGCCGGAGAGGCTCAGTAGCCGGGGGATGCTGGGCCCATGGACGTCCACATCCAGAAGACCGACGGTGTTCCCGTGCAGGGCCAGGTCAACGGCAAGGTTTGCCGCGACACTGCTTTTGCCGACGCCTCCCTTGCCCGAAAGGATCACCAGCTTATGCTTGATCCTTCCCAGACAGTTGCGCAGCTTCTGATCCTGATCCTTGTGCTCGCAGCTGGAAGCGGTGGAGCACCCGCTGCATGTCGATTCAGCCATGACTGTATCCTCCAAAGAGTGTTCTAAGTGGTTAGCTCCTTCAAAGAGCGTCACAGGGAAATTTCCAGATTTTTCCAAATATCACGAATGGTTTGCCCGAGATTGTCGGGATCGTACTCGAGGATTGTCTGTCCGGCTATCTGGGCCCGGGTAACGGCTTGATCGTAGCCGAGCCGGCCGATGATAGGTATGCCTCGATCGGAGCAGATGGCTTCAATGCGCTCGACCAGCTCATTATTGATGTCCGACTTGTTTACCACGACCTGGGCGGCAATTCCAAAATGCTCGACCAGATCGAAAATCCGTTCCAGATCACTCAGTGCCGACATGGTCGGCTCAGCAACAATTAAGGCCAAATCCGCATTTGTCAAGGAGGCGATGACCGGACAGCCGATTCCTGGCGAGCCGTCCACCAGGACGAGCTCGGCGCCGTTCTCTTCAGCCCAGGCTCCGGCCTCCGTGCGGACCGTGGTAACGAGCTTGCCTGAGTTTTCTTCGCCTATCCCCAGGCTGGCATGGACGAGCGGACCGAAGCGCGTCAAGGACTTGTACCAGCTGCCGCAGTGGCGCTCCAGCATCTGGACAGCGCCAACCGGACAGACGTGGGAGCAGAGGGCGCATCCTTCGCACAGCTCATCCCTGACCCTGAAAGACGGATCGATGGCCTCAAACCGGCAATGCTCAATGCATTCGCCGCATTCGGTGCAAACCTGCGGATCAATCCAGGCGCGCTCACCGCTGATAAACTCGTGAGTCTCCTGGACCTCAGGGTGGAGGACCAAATGCATGTCAGCGGCGTCCACGTCGCAGTCGGCCAGGACCTTCTCCGGGCCAAGCCCGGCCAGGGCCAAGGTTAAGCTGGTCTTGCCCGTCCCGCCTTTTCCGCTGAGTACGACAATCTCTTTCATCGGCTTTCACTCGATTCCACTCGGGGGCTAAAGCTTTGAATGGCACTCCAGAGCTGCTCGAAATATCCTAAAAAGTCCTCGTGCCTCTCGACCAGAAGCTGGCCTTTCGAGGAGATGCTGGCCGCCTTCTGGGAATGGGGCAGCCTGGCCAGAACCGGGATGTCCGCCTCGGCCAGAAAGTCATCGACGCGTCCGTCTCCCATGCCGTCGCGGTTGATGACCACGCCGAAGGGCAGGCGAAGGCTCTTGAGGAGCTCCACGGTCAGCCTGAGGTCATGCAGACCGAACGGCGTTGGCTCGGCCACCAGAACGACATAGTCGGCATCCTCCACGGAAGCGATGACCGGACAGCTGGCTCCGGGTGGGGCATCGACGATCTGCAGGCCGGCATTGGCATCGGCCGTTTCCTTGACCCGTTTGATCAAGGGCGGAGCCATGGCCTCGCCGACCCGAAGCAGCCCGCCCACCAGGCTGATACCCCTGGACTTGGCGCTTCTCAGCAGCCCGATATTTCGAATGCCTTCGCTGATGGCCCCGCTGGGGCAGAGGTACTGACACAGCCCGCAACTGTGGCACAGCTCCGGAAAGACCATAACCGCGTCGACCATCCAGATGAGCGCCTTGAAACGGCATTCTTGGACACACTTCAGACAGGACTCCCCGAGGCAGGCGGAGGTGTCGATCTGCGGCACCGGAACGCTTTGCTGCTCCTGATAGAGCCAGTCAGCACCCAGGTAGATATGGGCGTTCGGCTCCTCGACATCGCAGTCGGCCAAAGTGACCTCCTGGCCGAGACCGGCAAGAATTGTGGCCAGATTGACGGCCACGGTTGTCTTGCCGGTTCCTCCCTTGCCGCTGGCTATAGCGAGACGCATGGGACACTTCCTATGAAGGGAAAGGGGTTCCCGAGATTTTCAAAGAAAAGCGCGCGATTCGTCAAAGCCCAAACCACGCGCTTTTCTAAGGAGGGGGCTTGCTTGTGCCCAGGGCGCACCGAAAGCGCCGCGGGCCCTCACAGGATCGGAACCAAAAGCTGTGCTCAGGCAGCAAAGATGTCATTGGGCATATACGGGTGCGTGCCTTCGACAACCCGTATGCCTGATTTGTTGACGATCTTTTGCACCAGGGTGTCCTTGTACGGGCAATGATCGACAATGCATGGCCCGATATGGATTGCCGTGGGGTGTTCGCCCATAGGCAAGTTCCAGTGCTTGAGCTGCGCCAGCCGTGTGACGATGGTCGCTCCCGGGCAGTCTCCGCAGTTGAGGAGCCCCAGGATTTGGGCCTGGTCCCCGTAATCCGAGAAAGCGCCTTCCCGGCGGTTGAAAGCCACCATGCACCTGGAGCAGCCAATGCAAACATCATCCATGGCCCGTTTGCAGCCGACAATGAGGATCTTTTCCATACAGGGCTCCCTGTGTCCTTTCAGTCCTTTGGCATGTACCTACCAATGTCCCGGCTTGCTCGCCCCGGAGGCCGGATGGATTTCACCGTTCTTGAAAGCCTGCACGGCTTGGTTGACCGTCTTCGAGTTGTCAAGCAGATAGATATCCAGTCCACCGGACTGCAAGGCGGTAAAGGCCTTTGGCCCTATGTTGCCGCTGAGAACCGCCTGGACCCCGGCACCGGCGACATTCTGGGCTGTCTGAATGCCGGCGCCCTGGCTGGCCTGAAGGTTGAGGCTGTTTGAAAGGTACTCAAACTCATCCGTATCCAGATCGTAAATGATGAAGCCGGCGGCCCGGCCGAATCGAGGATCAATCTGCGCCGAGAGATCCCTGCCTTTTGCGCTGATAGCAATCTTCATATGTGTGGTGCTCCGCACCTCAGCTGAGCCATACCATCGCTCAGATGAGGTTCTCTAAAGGTGCCAAGTCTCAGCCGCGTCGATACGCTCCAAAGCTGTTGCCCATTGCCTGTAAAAGAGATCTACAGCCGTTTCTTATGCTCGTCCAGGATGGACACCGCAGCCAGGCGATCGTTCCGCCAGGCAGTCAGAACCTCCTGAATATCGCCGCAGTACCAGTCCATAACCTCGATGCCGGTCTCATTGAGCAGACGCTTGGTCGTGGCGTTGATGGCTCCGCAGATGAGCACGTCCACGGACGATGCCCGCATTGCGGCGATCCGGGCCGAAGCGCCGTTGTGCGGTATCCAGACCTCTCCCGCTGGATAGAGGGTCTCCTCCGAGCAGACAAAGAGCTTCAAGGGATTGGCGTTGTCAAAAACCGAGGCAATCCGGTTGTTATACGCGGCCAGACACAGCTTCATTTCGGCCTCGAACCGCAATGCAGCAGAGCCATCGCCTCATTGCGACCGTGCTTCGTGTCCCGGACACGTTTTCAAGGGAGCTTTCCAGCGATCCCTGTATCCTGCGCTGCTAGCAGCACCGGGGCTGGCAGCTTCCGCTCACTGCACCTGGGAGCCGGACGAAACCCAGCCCACCCAAAACGCTTATGCAAAAACCCTGCCAAAAAAATGGAGATAATCATTTCAAAACCTTGGGAAAGGGTAACCCGGGCAAAGCGCTTGGCGATGGGCGCAGATTTCGCCATGAGCTATCCATCGGGCGAGCTTTGCGCCATGGAGTGGCAACGGGCCAGCATACGTCTCAGGGTATCCTTGGAGATGTCCAGCTCTCGGCAGGTAGCCATCTTTTTGCCCGCATTGCGTTCGAGGGCCTGAAGGACCGCTCGGCACTTGATCTCTTCCAGAGTCCCGGACGGCATGGCACGGCCCGGGACAGCCTCCGGCTGGGGCTGCAGGTACTCGGGCAGGTGCTCGACCTGGATGAAGCCCCCCGGGCAGAGGATGAAGGCGTACTCGATGATGTTCTCCAGCTCGCGGACATTGCCGGGATAAGGATGCCGCAGGAGAATGCTCAGGGCATCCTCGGACATGCCCTGGATGGTCTTGTTCTGCAGCACGTTGAAGTTGCGGATGAACTGGTTGATCAGCAGGGGAATATCCTCGGTCCGGGAGCGAAGGGGCGGCAGATGCAGGCGGACGACATTCAGGCGGTAGTAGAGGTCCTGGCGGAACTCCCCGGATTGCACGGCCTGATCCAGATCCTTGTTGGTCGCAGCCACGATGCGGATATCCACGGACTGCTCCTGCAGTGAGCCAAGGGGTTCGAAGGTCTTCTCCTGCAGCACGCGGAGGATCTTGACCTGCAAAGCAATGGGCAGCTCGCCGATCTCGTCCAGAAAGACCGTCCCGCCGTCGGCCATCTGGAGCCTTCCGGACTTATCGCGTTTGGCGTCGGTGAACGCACCGGCCTTGTAGCCGAACAGCTCAGACTCCAGGAGATGCTCTGGCAGCGCGCCGCAGTTGATGACCACGAAGGGGCTGTCCTGCCGGGGGCTCAAGTTGTGAATGGCTCGGGCGAAGAGCTCCTTGCCGGTTCCAGACTCACCGGTCAGGAGCACAGAGGACGAGCTTTGGGCAATCCTGGGCAGGATCTGAAAAATCTTGCTGAACTCAGGGCTTTTGCCGACGATGTCCTCAAAGGTGTACTGCTCCTCCATTCTGCGGCGGAGGAGCTGAATGGCACTCAAATCCCTGAAGGTCTCCACGCCGCCGATCAGCCGCCCCTCAGAATCGTAGAGCGGAGCTGCGCTGATGCTGATGGGTACCTGCTCACCATCTGGGCGGATGATGAAGATGGACTTGTTGCTGATGGAGGCCTGCTCCTGCTGGCAGGCCTCCAGGGCGCAGCTCCCGTCGCAGAGGCTCGAGTGGAAGACCTCCCAGCACTTCCGCCCCAGGGCCCTGTCCCGGGGAATTCGCGTGATTTGCTCCGCGGACTGATTGAAGAAGGTCACGTTCCAGTCGAGGTCTACGGTGAAGACACCGTCGGCGATGCCGTCCAGGATGGCGGCGCAGGGGAGGTTCTCTGGAAACTCCGAAGCCATCTGATTTCTGCTATCTCCATGAAATGTTATGGGAGTTTACATGAATGGGTCGAACCTGTCTTCGCTCTCCACATCCTTCCAATACCCTCTGAGTTGCCGTCTCTTCACATGTCCAAGATTCAGAGTGTCTGACCGCCCATCTCGGAGATAATGCGTTCCAGATTTTTTCCTTCGCGAAGCTCCAAGTCGCGCTTGGCCCGCTCCAGCCGGCTCCTGGTCTCGGGCTCCTGAAGCTGTCGAACCGAGCGAAGGGCTCCGCCCCGCCTGCCGAGCCGGTAAAGGAGCCTGTCCTCCTCCGGCAGGCCCAAGTAATGGTCGATGGTCTCGAGCAGACGCGCCTTATCCGCTGGGAAGGTTCCCTGGACCTCCTCCAGGAGATTCAGGATGTGATCCGAGGCCAGCTCGCTCTCAATCCCTTCCAGGGAGGCGATGAGCAGGCGAATCTCCCTGACGGTATCGTCGTCGGAGAGCGGAGCGAAGCTGCCATCCAACAGGCGTTCGTGCAGCTCGGTCCCCGGGAGGACCTGGAGGGTCCGCAGCCTGATGTAATGAGGATCAATGCGGTTCAAAACCCTGGCTGTCTCCAGGGCGTGCTCCTGGGAAAGCTCTGTCCCGCCCAGGCCCGGCATGATGTACTCCGACAGGGTCAAGCCGCTCTGGACGGCCATGCGGCCGGCTTGAACGTGCTTCTCAGCGGTGACCCCCTTGTTGACCAGCTTCAAAACCCGGTCTGAACCGCTCTCCATGCCGATGTGCAGACGATCCAATCCGGCCCGGCGGATGTCCCTTAGCTCCTGGGGGCTCTTTCGGACAACCGTGCTGCTCCTGGCGTAGCAGGTGACCCGCTCAACCAGCGGAACCTTTCGCCGCAGATGCTCCAAGGCGGAGACCAGCTCATCCGTCTTCATGATCAAGCTGTTGGCGTCCTGAATAAAGACAGTGCCCTGGCCACGACCCGCCCAAATGGCCACGCGCTTGAACTGCTCGCTTCGGGAGTGATCGGCCAGAATTGACTGCAGCACCTCCCTGGTAATGTGGCCGCCTGCGCCCATGCTTCTGGATATTCCCCGAACCTCCTCGATGAGAGCCGCCACTGCGTCGATGTCGGCCAGGATCTCCTCCAAGCCCCGCCGGCTGAAGGTCTCTCCCTTATAGACCGGACAGAAGGCACACTTGTTCCAGGGGCAGTTGCGCGTGAAGCGGAGGAGAAGGCTCCCTGCCTCGCTCGGGGGACGAATTGGTCCCTGCTCGAAATGCCTATCCATGGTTGGGCTCACTGCGGGGTCAAATCCCGCTCGCTGCTCTGCAGATAGTTATAGTAACGGTACATCTCTGCGCAGACCTTCACAGCGTTTTCCGGGGTCTGGAAAAAGACCGGATGGAAGGCTGAACCAAAGCGCTCCAGCACTGTCTTGTCTCCGGCTTCGGCCTGAAGCCTGACCCCGATGACCGGCTTGCCATATTGGCTCATGAAGCCGGCAATCCTATCAATGTACTCCTCCTCAAAGCCCCTGACTCTCTCCATGGTCTGCTCCAGAAAGCCTCGGTCCGCACTTGGATCAGCCTCGGCCACCCCTCGGGCATAGCTCTGCACGAAGAGCCGCCGGCCTATGATACCCAGATTGATGACCGCATCGCAACCGTCCCACTGCAGCAAGGCTTCCAAGACCTTGATGGGAAGCTCCAGATCGCGTTCGCCGACCAGGTCCACCGGGTTTGAACGGCTCCAGTAGTCCGGCAGCAGGGCGTCCAGCCTGGCCAGCAGATCCTCGGAAAGCCCGGGAACCTGCAGGCCGTACTTGGCGCAGAGATCAGCGGTGATAACCCCCCAGCCGCCGCCCAGGGTCATTATGGCCACTCGGTTACCCTGCGGCAGGGGGAGCGAGGAAAAGGCCGCGGAGAGGTCGAGCAGATCCATGGGACCGTTGACCTTGATGATCCCGGCCTGCTTGCAGAGCGCATTGAAGACCTCGGTGTCCGAGCTCAAGGCGCCGGTATGGCTCGAGGCCGCCTTGTGCCCGATGTCGGTTTCGCCGCCCTTGAGCAGCACAATGGGCTTGTGTCTGGAGACCTCCCGGGCGCTTTCGAAGAAACGCCGCCCGTTTTTGACGCTCTCGATGTAGAGCATCAAGGTTTGGGTGCTCTCATCGCGGGCCAGGCCGTCCAGGTAGTCCTCGATGGTCAGCATGGCCTCGTTCCCGGAGCCGCAGAAGCCGCGGATGCCGATGCCCTGCTTGTCGGCGAAGGACAAGAGCTGCACGCCCATGTTTCCGGATTGCGAGACCATGGCTGTGGATCCGGGCTTGGGATGGACAATGGTTCCGGTGCAGTAGAACCGGATGTGCGGATTGCAGATGCCCATGGTGTTGGGCCCGAGGATGAGTATGCCCGCCTGTCGGGCTTCACGAACCAGCTCCTCCTCGAGCCGCCGGCCGGCCGGGCCGGTTTCGGAAAAGCCCGAGGAGATCAGCAGCATGTACCGCACCCCTTTGGCCTTAAAGTCCGGCAGCAGCCCCTGGACCTTGCCGGCGGGGATGGTCACCACGGCCAGATCGATGGGATCGGGAACATCCAGGATGGACGGGTAGACCTGCCGTCCGGCCATGGTGCCGCCGCGGGGATTGACCAGGAAGACGCTCCCTTGATAGCCGCCGCTGACCGTGTTCGTGGGCAGCAGGTGCCCCCATTTGCCCAGACGGGCTGAGGCGCCGACAAAGGCCACCGAGCGCGGATGGAAGAGCTCTGACAGGGCCCGTGGCGCATTGGCGGGCGGAAAGGCTGCTTCGGTCTGTTCGGCAGATAGTGAGACCAGGGCGTCGACAGCCCGGACCTCCCCGGACGGGGAGATCATTAGGGGGTTCAGGTCGATCTCGGCGATTTGAGGGAAATCCACAGCCACTCTGGAGAGGCCGAGCAAGGTCTGCAGCAGGGAATCCCGGTCTGCCGGGGCTTCGCCGCGAAAACGGCCCAGGAGGGTGGCTCCCTTGATCTCCATGAGCATTTGCCGCGCGTCGGACACGGTCAATGGGGCCAGGCGGAAGGCTACATCGCGTAGGGCTTCGGTATAGACTCCGCCGAGACCGAACATGATCACCGGACCGAACTGGGAATCCCGGAAGAGGCCAGCTACGAGTTCCCGCCGGCCGGGAACCTGAGGCTGAATGAGCACCGCGTCCAAGTCGGCCCCGGCCTCATGGAGCAATCGGCCGAAAGACCGCCGCACGGCGGCGGCGTCGGCAAGACCGGTCAGGACCAGGCCGAGCTCGCTTTTGTGCGTCAAATCAGCACCCAGCCCCTTCATGACCACCGGGTACCCGGAGCGGTCGGCCACGGTCACGGCCTCCTCTTCGCTGGCCGCCCTGGCCTCCTCGACAGTCGGGATGCCGTAAGCCTTGAGCAGGCGCTTGGACTCGAGCTCATCCAGCCGCTGCCGTCCGGCGGCCGCAGCCTGGTGGACAATTGCGGCCGCCTGTTCTTCAGCCTGAAGGGTCATCGGTGTTCCTCTATGGCCATTCGGCGAATTTTGGTTTCCAAAAGGTGCTCCTGAACCGCCTGGAGGGTTTCCCGGGGAGGACGGTCCGTCTCGATGGGCAGGTACGCAGCAAAGCCGCCGGGCTCTATCGGCTCGAAGCCGCTCTTCTGCTTTGTGTAGATCGAGACTCCAGCATCGGAGGCATCGCTCTGGGCGTCTGCTCGAGCTTTCAGCCGCTGGATGACTACATCCTCCGGGCAGCGGCATTCGATGAGCAGAAATGGGGAGCCGGAGTCCTCGGCGATCCGTCTGGCCTGCTCCCGGTGATCCCGCTTCTGGAAGGTGGCGTCCAGGATGACCGTTTTCCCTCGGGACAAGGCCTCTCCGCCCAGCTCCAGGAGCCGGCCGTAGGTCCGCCGGGTGGCTTCGGCACTGTAGATGCCGGCGCCATAGCGATCCCCAGCAGGTTCCTCAGGGCCGATTCCGTGCAGCTCCTTGCGGAGAACGTCGCTGCGCAGGAGCTCCGCTCGGATGGACTCGGCCAGGTCAGCGGCCAACCGGCTCTTGCCCGTCCCGCTCAAGCCGCAGACGGCAATGAGGGCGGCCTGTTCCGGCCTGCAGGCATAGCTCAGGGCGAGAGCGAAGTGCACCTCGGCCTGGAGGAGCATTTTCTGATGCTCGCTGGAGCCCAAATGCCTGTCCCTGAGCCGCAGGTCCTCGATCTTGCCCCTGGCATAAGCGTAGTAGCTCTGGTAGAAGGGCAGGAGCCGCTCCATGTCGGCATCTCCGGAAAGCTCGAGGTAGGCGGCGATGAAGGCGTCAGCCTCGTTTTTATAGCCGCGGAAGTCCAGGTCCATGGTCAAGAAGGCCACATCACAGGTCGTATCGATATGCCTGAAGCGTTCGTTGAACTCGATGCAGTCGAAGACGAAGACCTCTGAGCCCTGATAGCAGATATGATCGACCCGGAGGTCGCCGTGGCATTCCCGGATGCGGTCCTCCTCGATCCGCCTCTCGAGCAGGTCTCTGTGCCCGTCCAGAAAGCCGAGGCCATAGCGTTTCAGCAGGGTGTAGCGCCTTTGGGACAGGTTGATGTCAATATCCTTCCTGGTCTGCTCGAAGTTCTCCTCAACGTTGGCTCGAATGGTCTCGATCCGGCCTCCTCGGCGCACCTCTGGTCCGGTCGCGGCCTCCTGGTGAAAGCGGACCAGCCGGCCTGCCAGAAGGCGCAGGTCTGTATCGGCCATGGTTCCTTCGCGCAAACGGTGCTCGAGAATGCATTCCTCGGGGATGGTCCGCATCTGAACGGCATAGTCGGCAATATCCGCCTGGGGAGTCTCTTCCTCAGAGGCAAATCGTACCTGCCCGGTCTCATCCTGGACGATGCAGACCACGCCGAGATAGAAGGGCGCAGCCAGCCGCCTGTTCAGGCGGACCTCTTCGTGACAGTAAAAGCGCCGTTTCTCCAGGCTGGTAAAGTCGAGGAAGCCGAGGTTCACTGGCTTTTTGAGCTTATAGGTCAACTCTCCGGCGATAAAGACCCAGGATATATGCGTTTCCACGAGCTCGACCCGGTCAACCGGATGGCCGTAAGTCTCAGGGCTTTTCAGGGCCTGGAGTATGGCGGCCTTGACCATGGTTGTCTCCCTTGCCATAGAGGAATGGACACCTCGCAGCGCCTGGATGGCCGACCGGCGCAACGGCCTGCCAAGAGGTATACCCATTAGTAAGTTATTGTCAAACAGGGGGAAATCGTCATGCAAAACCGCATCATTGACGCCCATGCCCATTGCGGTGTTCAGGACACCGGATTCGCTCAATCCTTTGAGGCCTATCTGAGCCAGATCCGAGGCAGCGCCATTGACGGGGTGGTCATGTTCGCTCCGGTCTATGAGATCTATGACCGCTACGATCCCCGCTTCCGAGATACGCCCGAATGGCAGGCCAGGCGACGGGCCGCAAACGAGTACGTTCTCAGCCTGCGGTCCTCATCGCAGCTTTTGGTCCATCCCTACTTCTTCATCTGGAACGACTTCGCGATCGAGGCTCTCGACGAAGGTTTTCTGGGCATTAAATGGCATCGGCATGCCAACGAGCCAGAGTACGCCTATGATGATCCGGCCTGCGGGCGAGCTTTGGAAGCCATCACCCGCCGGAACCTGCCCGTCGTCCTGGAGGAGGAGTTCGCAAACACGGTCCGCTTCATCGAAGAGCTGGCCCCGTCAGCCCGGGTGATCATCCCCCATCTCGGCGGGCTGAACGGGGGCTACTCCAGGCTGGCCGAGAAGGGGCTCTTTGCCAGGGAGACAGTCTATGCGGACACCAGCCTGGCCTCGCAAGGGGAGATGCTCGACTACCTCAGACGGTTCGGCAGCGAAAGGCTCATGTTCGGCTCGGACTTTCCTTTCGGCGATCCGCAGCAGGAGCTCCGGAAGATCCAATCCCTGCCGCTGGAGGAGTCCGTTCGCTCGGCCCTGGCCGGCGGCAACCTGCAACGGCTGCTGGCCGGGGTGCGCACACCGGGCTGATAAAACAAAGGGTCGGGTGGGAACCCGGCCGTTCTTTATCCGTCTTTTCTGTCCGTTTCTTCCGGCATGCTATTCACTTGCCTCAGGCAGGGAAGTATGTTTTTTCCATGGTGCTGAGCCGGGTCGGCTCAGCACCACATGCTCCCCATTCTTCAAATGATAACACAAACGGGCGGGTTCCGACCCGCCCGTTTGTGTTATGGGTGGAACCCAAACAGCCTGGGAAGCCAGAGGATGCTTCCCGGCAGATAGGTGGACAGGAGCAGGACGGCCAGCTGGATGGCCAGGAAGGGAAGCACGGCCCTGGAGACAAACAGGACGTTCTTTCTGGCCATGGAACCGGTGATGAACAGGCTGACCCCCATGGGCGGCGTGCAGTAGCCGATGGCCAGGTTGACGGTCATGATCAGGCCGAAGTGCATCGGGTCGATGCCGAAGGAGGAGAGCATGGGCAGGAAGACCGGACCGAGGATCAAGGTAGCCGAGATGATATCGATGAACATGCCCACAAAGAGCAGAATGCCGTTCATGGCCAGGAGGAAAAGGATTGGCGACTGGATGTTGGCCAGAACCAGCTCGCTGATGCGGCCTGGCATGTTCTCCAGAGTGATGAAGCGTCCGAAGCAAGTCGCCCCGGCCACGATAATCAGGAGGGTGGCCGAGGTGATGGCCGACTCCACGGTAATCCGGCGGACATCGCGGAGGTTCATGGACTTGTGCACAAACAGCTCGACGGCGAAGGCATAGACGCAGGCCACCACAGCGGCCTCGTTGGCTGTGAAGGCCCCGGAGAAGATGCCCCCGAAGATGATGATCGGCAGGAGCAGGGACCAGAATCCGTCCTTGAAGGCTGCAGCCAGCTCTCCAGGGTTCGGTGCTGTGGTTGGTTGGATCTGGCGGTTGTCTTTGAAACGGAACCAGGTGAACAGGCAGGTCCCGAGGATGATCAGAATGCCGGGGAGGAAACCGGTCAGAAAGAGACCCTCCAGAGAGACGTTGCTGATCATGCTGTAGAGGATCATTCCGATGCTGGGCGGGATGATCACGCCGAGGTTCGGCGAGGTGGCCATGAGGCCGAGGGCATAGCGTTCATCGTAGCCGTTTTTGACCAGAGCCGGGATCATGAAGCCGCCAATGGCCACCACCGTGGCTACGGTCGAGCCGGAGATGGCCCCGAAGAGCCCGCAGGCCAGCACGCCGGCCATGCCCAGCCCGCCGGGAAGCCAGCTGACCAGGGCGTTGGCCATGCGGATCAGCTTTTCCACGATGCGGCCCGAGGTCATAATGTTGCCGCAGAGGATGAAAAAGAGGACCACAACCAGAGCGAAGTTGTCCAGGCTGCGGAACAGGGTCTGAACGGCGATCTGGATGGGCATGGGCGTAAACAGGAGGAAGCCGAGCACCGCGGTGAAGAACAGGCACATGAACACCGGGATGTACGTGGCCATGCAGCCGAGCAGGATAAGCAGAATGATGATGTCCGAGGTGTGCATGGCGGCCGAAGACCTATTGCCTGGCTGTGGTTTTTCGGAAAAAGTCCTCGTAAAGGACCTGGAGGGTTCTGAGCATCATGGTCGCCCCGGTCAGGGGCAGGATGGCGTAGAGCCAGACCAGGGGGATCTGCAGAATGATGGTCTTCTGTCCTGTGGTCAGCTGCAGGGCGGCCATCTTCCAGCCGTAGACAATCAGCACCAGGCAGAAGACCAGTGTGGCCAGGTAGCTGAACAGGGTCAGGGGCCTTTTCAAGGGACGCACGATTTGGACCGCAGCGTCTATGCGGATCATGCTGCGCTTCCTGATGGATGCGCTGCAACCAATGAAGGTGGAGTAAATAATCACGTCGCGGACCAGCTCTTCAGACCAGGCTAGGGAGTAGTTGAAGCCATAGCGCAGGACCACGTTCGCGAACAGGGAGATCAAGGCCGCGAAGACGGTAATGAAAAGGGTCCACTCCTCAAAGAAGGTCAGGATCCGGTCCATAACCCGAAAGAACGTGCTCAGCATGACCGCGCCTCACATCCTCCTTGTGTCTGACCAGCCAGGCCCTGGAAGCGGAGCAGCCTGGGCCGGGCCTGAGCTCATCGGCCGTATCCGGGTTGGGCCTGTCAGGTGTCCCAGCTGCTCCGCTTTTGTGTCATGACTTCCGCCTTTTGTCCATGCTCCATGCCTGAAACAGATCAGGCCGCGACCTCTCCAGCCCGGTGCCACTGGTTCAGCCCTTCTTCCTTGACAAAGGGAGGCCGCCGCTCTTCCCCTAACTGTGGAAAGGGGAGAGGTGCGGCGGCCTTGGAAACGGGGGAGGCCTGTTTGGAGTGCCCAAGCCCGGAGGCTCACTCGACTCCTGGCTCATTCGTCCATAGGCCCCTTATAGTTCATGTACTTCTGGACCTCCCGCAGAAAGTTCTCAGGCCTGTATGTGTCCGCCGGGTAGAGCTTGTTGATCTCCGCGGCATACTTCTCGTGCACTGCGTGCCCCTCCCGGCGGAGCTCGGCCATGTCCTCCTCAGGCAGGGTAAAGAACTGGACACCGTTCTCCTTGGCGTCCCCGATCTGATTGATCTCCTGCTGCTCGGTTTGGGCCCTGATTTTGGCGCAGACGTCGTGCACAACCTCCTTGAAGGTGGTCTGCAAGTCAGGAGGCAGGCTCTCGAACCAGGCCTTGTTGAAGATCCAGATGAACAACCCTTGGATATAGTTGATTTGGGTGAAGTACTTGGCCACCTCGAACTTCTTGGTGATGTTGCAAACAATGGGCGTATGATCCAGACCGGTAATGACGCCTTGCTTCAAAGCCACTGGAACGTCAGGCCAGGGCATGACCACCGGGTTGAAGCCCCATTCCCGGTAGACCAGCTGGTTGACCGCGGCTTCGGCAGTGCGGAACTTGATCTCCTCAGCGTCCTCGATGGTCCGGACCGGCTTGGTTGTAGCCCAACCGTAGTTGCCGTAGCCAGTGATATCCAGCCCGATGATGCCCTGGTGCTCCATGGCCCGCATGTAGTGCTTGAAGAGCTTGCCGCTGTTGACGAACTTGTCGAGCTTGTCAAAGGAGTTGATCAGAAAGGGCAGGTTGACCAGGCCGAAGCGTGGCCCGAGGTTGGTCGCGGCCACAGAGCTGACGCCCATGCCCTGAATGGCCCCCATCTGGAGCATGTTCAGGACCTCGACCTCCCCGCCGAGCATGGAAAAAGGCTTGTATTCCAGATAGATCCGTCCATTGGTCCGCTTCCAGAGCTCGTCGCGGATTGCGTAGCCGGCATAGACACCCTTGATCACCGGATGAGAGACGTTGGAGACAATACATTTGTACTCGGCAGTGGACGGATCGAAGTCCGGCTTCCATTCGTCCAGGGACGGCTGGGCGGCCAGCAGGGGAGTGGACAGGACGCTGGCCAGGAGGACACAGGCGATGAGTCGAAGGGCGGATCGGATCATGGCAAGGCTCCTTTTGCACTGGAGGGTTGGGGTTTGGCGGCCTCGTCTGACGGGTCCAGGAAGGATGCGCACAGGAGGAGAACCGCCTGCCGCAGATCGCTCTTGCTCAGGACTCGCGTTTCAAGGGCCTGCTGGATGAGAAAGCCTTCAAAAAGGGCCGTAACCAGGGCTCCCAGCTTCTGGGTCCCCTGGCGATCTTCGACAAAGGGCGCGAAGATATCAGCGAACAGGTGGCTGGAGAGCCGATAGTTGCTCTCGTTCAGCTTGCTCTTCAGCTCGTCGTTGCCGAACGCGTGCATGGTAAACTCCAAAAAGACCCGGGACCAGTTCTCGTCGTCCACAATGGTCTCCAAAAAATCGACGATGACGTTCATGACATCCTGGACGTTTTTGGCCTTCTCCAGGCCTTCCCGCCTCGTGGAGCGGTACTCGCGGAGACGGCGCTCCATGATGTCCAGGAAGACGTCGTCCTTGCTCCGCCAGTAGCGGTAGAAGTTGCCCTTGGCATACCCGGCGTTGTCGGTGATCTCCGCGATGGTCGCCTGGGCGAAGCCTTTGCGGCCGAATATCTCTATGGCCGAGTCCATCAGCTCTCTGGCTGTCTGCTGCGATTTTTCCTTTTGCTTGCGCGCCATGGTCGCCATTTTGCCGGCTTTTGCATTGCGGGTAAGACTATCCGGCCATGAAGGCTCAGCCGAAGCCAGGCCGGACCTGCTAAAGCGAGTCATTTTATGACCGACAGTCATTTTTACTCAACCTATCGGCGGCCTTTCCGTTTGTCAAGAACCAGAGCAGATGCCGCCCCAAGCCGGGTTTGCAAATACGGTCCCATTGCGCTAGGTTCGGCCTACCGCTTGGATCGGATTGGAGACCATGAAGCTTCCAGCCATCGTCACGCCCCAACGGCTTGCCATCCCCCTGACCCGCCTGGCCCTGCTCTGGAGCCGGACCCTGCGGATCAGGCAGATCGGCTGGCCGGCCATACAGGAGCACAGGCGCCAGGGTCCCATAGTCTTCACCCTGTGGCATGACGAGCTGTTCGTGCCCTGCTGCCTGCACAGAAACGAGGCCATCATCGCTGTGGTCAGCGCCAGCCGGGACGGCGAGATCCTGGCCCAGGTCATGGGCCGGCTGGGCTTCGATCTGGCCAGGGGCTCGAGCCGGCGGGAGGGCTTGCGGGCTCTGCGCGCGGCTGTCCGGGCCATGAAGACCACCGGAAAGGATGCCGTGCTGACTGTAGACGGTCCCAAAGGGCCCCGGCACATGGTCAAAGAAGGGGCCATCTATCTGGCCGCACGGGTCGGCGCTCCGATCTGTCCCATCCGGGTACGAATCAGCCGAGCCAAGCGGTTCGAGCGGGCCTGGGACCGCTTCCAGCTCCCTCTGCCCGGGTCAACCTGCACCATCATTTATGGGCGGCCGCATTCCCTCGAGGCCTCCAAGCTCGATCCAGTCAGCCTTGACAGGGAACGGCAGGTCCTCCAGGAACGGATGGACTCGCTGCTCGAAGACCCAGCCCCAGATACATAAGCCTATTGAACGACCGGCAGCATCCAGCCTGAATTTTGACTCCGGGTTGGCCATCAGGGCAGCGCCTCAATAGAGGTATTGAAGCTCCGGGGCCGAGGCGCCCTGGTCCATCTTGCGCTCGATAGCCTCGATCCGATCCTGGGCGGCCTTTTTCTGGCTCTCCCGGTCGGCCCGCTGCATGACCTTCTCCAGAAGGCGCCTGGCTGCCTGCAGTCGTCCCTGCTGCTCATAGATCAGGGCCGAGCGGTACAGGGCGGTCACGGCCCAGATATGCTCCTGGGGATACTCCCAGGCCAGCTTGAGGTACTTCTCCAGGGCCTTCTGATCATTGCCGCGCTTTTGGGCGCCTTCGGCCATCCAAAACATGACCTCGGCCCTGAGGGCGGTGCTTAAAGACTCTCGTTGCGCCCAGAGCTCCTGCAGAATGGACTGGGCCCAGTCCCATTCGCCATGGCGCTGGGCCATGAGGGCCAGCCTGAGCTTTTTCTCCAGGGGCAGCTTTTCCGGGGCCAAGGAGAGGATCTGCTTGTAGGCGGCCAAAGACTTCGACTCCCGGCCCATCTCCATGAGCAGCCCGGCCTTGGCCAGAAGGTAGTCGGCCCGAGACTCGGAGCCCAGCATATCCGGATCCATCTCCTGGACATACTGCCAGGCCTGATTGATGGCTCCTCGCTGATGGGCCTGCCTGGCCAGGAAGAAGAGCCCGTCGTTCCGCAGGCTGGACTCCGGATAGAGCAGGGCGGCCCGTTTGGCCAACGCCTCGGTCTGATTCCGGCTCCAGGCTCGCCGGTCCAGGCTATAGCTGAGCAGCCTGTCCAGCGGGTACTTGCGCTCCAGCTCCCTCAGCCTGTCCTCATCCCCTGGCTCGATCCAGAATGGGGCAACCAGATGCGAAGCCCAAAAATCGCTCGGACCGAGAATCTCGGAAACAAAGGCCAGGACCCGCCGGGTATCGGCTGACTCCTCGCTGGAGCCAGCGACCTCTGCTACCCGACCGTATCCGAGCAGCAGGCCGCAAATCCGCAAGCTCAGGGGAAGCTGCTCCTGGTCGAGATCCGACCAGATCCCTCGAGCCCGCTCGAAACGATCGGCCAGAAGGGCGAAGGCCAAGGAGTACTGAGCCAGAACCCGCTTGAGGTCCTGACCGAGCAGGGTGGACTCGAGCTCCTTTTCCAGGCTGGCCAGGGCTTTGTCCGGGTCCTGGGCAAGGAGCTTTTTCCGAAAGGCCTCCCAGGAGGCAGCCTTCGGCTCCCGGATGCGCCAGGTTTCCTGCGGCAGCGACTGCATGGCTGGCAGAGCCCATTCGCGGAAAGCGGTCAGCTTCATGGACCTCCGGATCTGCTCAGCCTCTGCCACCCTGAGAGAGCCCGCCTGGCCGTCCCGGGTATAAAGGCGATCGAGCAAATCCAGCCAGAGAAGGGCTAGAGAGCTGGGAGCGACCGGCTGCAGGACCTGCTCCGCCGCCTGAAGGCTTCCGATGGACGCGGCAGCCAGGGATGTGGCCAGCCTCGAGGCCGTTTCCGACTCGAGATCGAGGAGCCTCATGGAGGCCTCTCCCTGGTCCGCCTCTTGGGAGCTCCGTTCCAGCGAGGCCCGCATGATGTCGGCTGCATACCCCCAGAAAGGATCGTCAGGCCAAGCGGCTCCGGCCTGCTCGGCCGCCCGCAGAATCAGCTGCTGCTGGCCCTGGTTGGCCAGCAAGTGCGTGCCGGTGAAGCGATCCCAGTACCATTTCTTCCAGACGGCCTTCCAGAAGGCCTCCAAATCGGGCTCGGAACGCATGGTCTCCAGCCGGGCGTCAGGCATCATGGACTCGGCCGCCCGGCTGTACTGGATCAAGGCCTCCACAGGCTTCTCCTGCAAACGGTAGGCTCTGGCCTTGATCCACATACGCTCAGCCTCGAGCCCGGCATCTTCAAAGCCTCCGGCTGCGTCCAGCAGACCGAGGGCATCGTCTGGCCTGTCCAAACGAAGCAGGAGCTTGGCCCGCTTGAGAACGGTTTTCGGAGTGGAGCTCTGCCTGCTCAGCTCATCCTGGAGGACATCCCAGGCCTGGAAGTCCTCGAGCCACTTGGTGAAGGTCTCATCCTGCTCGGCAGTGAACGCCGGAGCAGCCCAGACGATAAGCAGGACGACAGCCATGAGGCAGGCTCCCGCAACATAACGAAAAAGGCTGACAACCATAGCGCGTGCTCTCCAGAGGCCCTGCCGGACGCAGCCTGAAGCGAGTGGAGCTGGCAGGCCGATGCTGCATGGCCAAGTCAAAGGTTCAGGGCATACCTATCAGAAAGACGCCCATCCGCCAACCGCAAAACAGGCCAGGAGAAGCCCGTGTTGAAAGCAACCAACCACAAAACAAAACAGGGTATAACTTCTTGTTTACTTAAAATAAACATTTACTTTTCGTAAACATGAAGGGTCAAGGATAGCGGCCAATGCTCGCGGCCCTCATGGAGCTCGGAAGGACAAGGCTGCGGAAG
>Ga0207797_1000913_pt1 | contig 21891 bp, 23 predicted proteins | sample PRCRCaboRojoPR_6_FD_187275 | JGI IMG/M metagenome (GOLD analysis project Ga0207797, IMG submission 187275) | Marine sediment microbial community from Cabo Rojo, Puerto Rico - PR CR 10% Liquid 1 (SPAdes) | ecosystem: Environmental > Aquatic > Marine > Coastal > Sediment | place: Cabo Rojo, Puerto...
CGGATTGAGTCGTACATCAGCCAAGCAGAAACAAGGTGGAATATGAAATTGACGGACATCCAACCCCTTGAGGAATGGGAGGCATTCGAAAAGGACATTCATGAAAGATTCGGTCTCAATGCCGGCGTTTTTGATGAAGCGGGTAGTAAGATAACCGGACTGGCGACTTGGGGCAATCGGTTGTGCCCGGTGATTAAGGGCAGTGACAAAGGCCGCACCGCAATATGTGCAGTAGCCAATCAAAACATGCTTGCAGCGGCAAAGAATACGCACAAATCTGTAGTCGAGGAATGTGACGCAGGTCTTATTAAGTTTGTGTCTCCCATCTTTGTGGGAGACACGTTTCTGGGGATTGCCGGTGGCTGTGGCATCTTATTAGACTCCGGTGAGATTGATGCCTTTCTCATTAACAAACTGGCAGGCATTGAGGCGGATGAGATTGAATCCCGTGCCAGTGATGTGGACAAAGCCACTCGAGATGAAGTGGATTCAATGGTTCACTATGTGGAGGAAGGAATAGACAGGATTGTAGGTAATTTCCGAGAACCGGAAAAGTAATTCTGTATGGTTCGTGTTGGCCTCAAATGTTGAGAGAATTTGAACCGGGCGCTCCCAGGCTCGACAGTCGACTTTCAACGAGAACATACGCGATCCTTTTCCGTATACCGCCTATGAGCATCGCGTCGTTCCCGGAAAACCGGCGGAAATGAACCATGCTGTTCCTGCCCAAACCGCCTGGACTGGGGAGACGGAAAGGTCGCAACCCACCAAAGCACACTGGATCCCGGTGCAGCCACCTTCCCCTGGACGACCTGTAGGAGCCAACGATCAAGGACCGCTCGCATAACGGACAGATTGAATTTTCGACCTCTACGAACAGACAAAGGCAAAACCGCCTTCTGCTTTGATCTCCGCGTTGCACCTGGAGCAAAGCATCAGGTTTTTCTGCAAACAATGACAATGGCACAGTCACATGGTTTGAAATGAATACGGAAAAGGTGAAATTAAGTGATCTCCTGCCCATCGAAAAATGGGCCGAATTGGAAGAAGAGGTATATCGTAGGTTCGGCCTTGACGCCTCCGTGTATCGGCTAACCGGTGTCAGTTTAACGGAGTACAAGCAGTGGGTGAATCCGTTATGCCCTGTCATTAAGGGAAATAAGAAAGGGCTTAGCTTCATCTGTGCCGTGGTCAACCAATACATGGCTCAGGAAGTATCGCAAACTCGGAAACCAATGATCACGGAATGTGACGCCGGCTTGTCCCGGATTGCGATACCGATATTTGTGGGTGATGCATTCATCGGCACTTTCGGTGCTTGTGGAAAGCTTTTAGATGAAAACGAAGTCGAGTCTTTCCTTATCAGCAAGACGACCGGAATCGACAGTGAAAAGATAGAATCCCTCTCTTCTGATGTGGGCCGAATGACAACCGAAGAAGCTGAAAATGCCGCCCGGTGGATGGAGACTCGCATCCAAGAGATTGTGGACGCTTTTGAGAAAACCAAACGGGAAGGAACTGTAGAGCAAACATGAAACAACTGGCGATGGAAAAGTTCTATGAAGAGATTAAAGAATCTGCGGGCCGGGGGCTTCAATGCAGTCAGATTATTGTGGATATCGGACTTAGACATCTTGGCATGCGCAGCGAATGCCTGATTAAGGGAACCGCCGGTTTGGTGGGGGCGATGGGTTTGCAGGACGCCACTTGCGGCGCACTTACTGGTGCGGCATCTCTCATCGCCTTTGCGGCGATCGACAGGCTTGGACAAGGCATTTACCTGCTCATTGAAGAACTGGAATCCCGTTTTTCTGAGCTCATATCCGAATATCCCGGCAATACCTGCGGCGCCATCCTGGAGCACGATCCCACGAAGGTTCCCACGGAGGTCTGCCCGCCCATCATTGCGGGCGCACTCCAAATCGCCTTGGAGTTGTTGGAGGAATCCGGCATTTGCGCCCCCGGCGAACAGACGTCGGAAGAGAAAAGAAGCGGCTGGGAATTAGGCCTCGAAGACGATGTAGATGCCCTTACGTCCTAAACAAACACATTACGGAGTATGAAAATGGAAGCAATCGATTTGACCATTACTTCAAAACCTACCCTGGACACACAACAAGCCATGGCCTGTTTTACCTGTGCCACCTGTGTCAGCGGATGCCCCGCCACGGGTATTGACGGCTTTGATCCGCGCAAGTTCGTTCGCATGGCCGTCCTCGGTATGGAAGAGGACCTCGTCAACGCGAGATGGCCCTGGATATGTACCATGTGCGGCCGCTGTGACCATATTTGCCCCATGGGCATCAAAATCAGCGACCTCGTCAGAAACGTCAGAAGCCTGAGGGGCCGGGAAAGTGTTCCGGGAACGCTGCACAAAGGGGTTTCAACGGCACTTGAAACGGGAAACAATTTCGGAATCCCCAAGGCGGACTTCGTCTTCATCATGGAGGATGTGGCGGAAGAATTCGCCGAAGAAGAAGGCATTGACGATTTTGAAATGCCCCTCGACAAAAGAGATGCAGAGATCCTGTGCACGGTTCATGGGAAACTTCCCTTTGGGCAGACGGACGATATGAAATTTTGGTGGAAGATTTTCTATGCCGCCAAGGAAAGCTGGACTGTTCCTTCCGAAAACTGGGAAGGTGTGAACTGGGCACTCTATACAGGCGACGATACCGCCATGAAGACCATGGTAGGCCGCATTGTTGAAAACATGGAAAAGTTAAACGCCAAGAACCTTTTGTATCCCGAGTGAGGCCACGCATACATGGCGACCAGGCTGAGTCTCCAGAAATGGTATCCTGAGTTTTTTGAAAAGTACGGTACCTATACCGTGTTTGATCTGATGATCAAATACATTCAGGAAGGACGAATCCGACTGGACAAGTCCAAACATCCGCAACGGGCAACCTATCATGATCCGTGCAACTACGGGAGAAAGTCCGAGATGAACTTCGGGCACGGCTATTACGCCGAACCCCGATGGGTCATCGACCAGTGCTCGGACAACTGGGTGGACATGTTTCCCAACAGGGCCTTTCAATTCTGCTGCGGTGCAGGTGGCGGGTCTTGGCTCACACCGTACAAAGAAGAAAGGGTATATTACGGCCGAAAGAAGGCGCAACAGTTAAGCGCAACCGGCGCCGACCTGTTAATCGTGTCCTGCCACAGTTGTTATGATCAATTCAAGAAAAGCCTAAGGACCGAGTATGGAATGGAAGAAGTCGAGGTAAAATATCTCTGGGCGATGGTCGCCGATGCAATTATTTTCTGATCCCCTTTTCCGTAATAACATAGTCTCCAGCCAAGAAGAGGGACGCCTTCTTTCTCGGCCGATGGTCCAGCGGTGCGCTTGAAATTATTCCTTCCCGGAAGTCGTTTGGCCCAGCGGTGCCGTCAAGGTTATGCGTGTTCCCTTGCCCGGCGCCGATTCGATTTTCATGTCACCCCCGAGAGATTCCAGGCGCTGCTGAATGCTGAAGATACCGAAGCTTTTCTGCTCGTTGATCTTTCCGTCCAAGAGGAGGAGGTCAAAGCCCTCCCCATTGTCCCTTACGTCGATATGCAACCAGTCGGCCTGTACGGAAAGAGAAACCTCAACGGTATCGGCTCGGGCATGTTTCAAGACGTTGGTCAAGACCTCGCGGAGGGATTGAAATAAAAGTACCTGGACGTCATTGGCAAGTGGCTTGGTTCGGCGATCGTCCTTGAATACGACGTTCAGCCTGTGCCGTACTTCGATCTCCCTGCACATCCCCTCCACGGCAGGGACGAAACCAAGTTCATAGAGAACGGGCGAACCGAGTTCGGAAACCAGTGCCCGGGTGTCTTGAATTGCGCCATCGATGAGGGCGCCGACCTCGTCTAAAATTTCCAATCCCACACCATGAACCTGGTGCCGTCGGAGTTCTCCCAATTTCATTTTTGCGAACGCCAGATTCTGACCGATTTCGTCGTGCACCTCAACGGCAATTCGCCGTCGTTGTCGCTCTTCGGCCAGAGAAAGCTGCAAGGCCAAGGAGCGGAGCTTGCTTTGGTGGGCAAGAAGTTTGCGCTCCGCCGATTTTCGAGCCGTAACGTCGACACCGAAGACTGCCAGTTGCCTCACGGCCCCCTCAGACCCCTTAACGGGATACACACTCGTTCGGAAGACTCTATTTTGACGTTCGTCTTCAAAGCGAACCGGTTTTCCCTCCAACATGGCGGGGGCGGCCTGTAACTTTCTTCGCTCCAAAACCTCCGGCTCTAAGAGCTCCTTTAAATTCAATCCCACCGCTTCCTCTGTGGTCTTTCCGAACCGCTTGGCCGCCGTATCATTCAATGCCAGGATCGTCCCGTCTGTTCTTGTAAGAAAAAGAACTTCCGTTACCGCATTGAGCAATGCACGTATGGTCGCTTCGCTTTGCTGCAGAGAATCCCTTTCGGCTTCCAGCGTCTGGTTCGCCCGTTTCAGTTGCTCCGTCCGTTCTTGCACCCGCGCATCAAGTTCCGCATTCGCCTGTTTTAACGCTGCCTCTGCCTGTTTTTTGCGGGTCACATCGCGAGAGACCCCTTGGACGCCGACCACCTTTCCTTCGTGAAAAATCGGTCTGGAGTTCAGTTCCGCGTATCCCTCCCGCCCATCGGCCGTTCGATAGGAAACCTCAAAGGGGGCAACGTGTTCACCGCGCATGACCCGATCAAAGACCGCTTTCAATCGTTCGCGATCTTTAAACCCAACAATGTCCAGGTAAAGGGTGCCAATCAGTTCGTCAAAGGGGATACCGGATCTCTTCTCAATCGCCTTGTTGACATAGAGAAAACGCCCATCTCGGTCCAAAATATAGACACCATCTGAAATGGTCTCCAAAAAAGATTCACAGGTGGCGTCGATATTTTTCAGGACCTGTTTGAATTGTTGATTTCTCAATGCTCTTCCCACCTCGCTTCGACCCGGTCAGCATCCCTGTTAAAACGACAGGGTAAAACCAAAAAAGAAAAAGCCCCCAGGGGACACAATACCTGGAGGCTTTAAAACCAGTTCAAGGCTAAGACTAAGGGGACGTCGATCGTTAGACGGAAGGCCACCCCTGAGAGGCAACCCTTTCGTCCGACGCAGTCAAGATGAGGCACTCCGTATTCGGGGTACCTTCGATAAACTGCTTACCTACCCTCGGCTCAAGCACAAAAACGCTGGTGGATAGGGCGTCTGCATCCATGACGTTCGCAGCCATCACCGTTACACTACTACTTTCGAGCGGAGACCGCCCGCTTTGAGGACTCACGATGTGATGGTACAACTTCTCCTTGTCAAAATAGACCTCATAGTTACCCGACGTGGCTATCGCACCATCCACCATGGTAATGATGTCTGCATAGGTACCGTCCTTTTCCGGACTCTGGACCGCCACACGCCACGGCGTCGTCGCATCCTTTCCCCCAATCGCCCGGATGTCTCCACCGGCGTTGATCAGGCCATGCGTAATGCCGCGGCCCTTCAACACTTTCGCACCGCAATCGATTACATATCCCTTGGCAATTCCGTCCAGCGTTATACCCATCCCCGCTTTTCCAAAACGAACCTGATTTCCGCTCACATGCAGTGCATTCCCGTCTACGCACTTCAGGGCCTTGGCGACTTTCGTCTCCGAAGGTGCCTTTCCGTGATCGGCAAAATGCCCTTTGTACAAATCGACAAGCGGCTTAACGGTCACATCAAAGGCGCCACCGCTCGACCGATGAAATTTCTGGGCGCGCGCCAGGACTTCCAGCACCTCTCCGGGTGCATCCGAAAGGTGCCCGTCGCCATTCAGCACTCCGATAGCGGATCCCGAATCATAACGGTTCAACAAGCGGCTTACCCTCTCCATCTCATGGAACGCCTCGGCGATGATATCGTCGGCCTCATCCTTGGACGGATGCATGACCGTGACAGCCGCAAAGGTGCCCATGGCCAAACGCGTCCGCGTCACCTTGTAAAGCTTCCGGTCGAAGGCCACACACTCCGAGACGGGCATCACACTGCCAAAAGCAAGTCCGACACCCAACATCCCCGAGTACTTCAGAAAGGTCCTTCGGTCAACTGTTCCCAATCTTTCCTTTTGCTCAGACATAGCCGTCCCCTCCAATTCTAATTAAGCCGCTGCTTCCTTTAGGCGTTTTTCTTGATCGAGTTCGAATCTTTGCAAGATATGAACTTTCTTACATGCGGATATACAGACCTCTTCACACTCCGGTCCGTACGCCATACATTTCTCGTGATCCACGGTCACCACCCCGTCGACTTCCGATATGGCTCCCGCCGGGCACTTGCGGATACAAGCCTTATCATGTATGCAACCACTCTTACATATCGACATGGTCACCTTCGGACTGTCTTTGGTGCTGCAGGGTATGTAGACCCGGGCGCCTTTCGGGATCAGTTTGATGATGTCCTTGGGGCATGTATTTACACACGCGCCACAGGCGACACACGCATCCGGGTCAATCACCGGGAAATTCTCTATCATGGTGATGGCATCAAACGGGCAGGCCTTCGCGCATTCACCAAATCCAAGACAACCGTATTGACAATCCAACGGCCCTGCAAAGGCGAGACTGGCTGCAGAACAAGTGCCGTACCCGATATAATTATACTTCTTGTGAACGTCTCCCTGGACTTTGGAGCAATGAACCACTGCTACCAGATCTTCCATGGCGGCACCCGCCTTGCCGGAAATCTCGGCAACCTTGTCGGCCACCTCCTTTTTTCCGGGGAAGCAAAGGTTCGGTGGAACGTCGGGATCATGAACAACAGCCTCTGCGTATGCTTCACAACCTGGGAAGCCGCAGCCACCTCATTGGGCACCCGCCAAGGTGTGAAGGACTTCTTCCACCTTCGGGTCCGGTTCTACGTGGAATTTCTGCGCCGCCATGGCCAGGCCGACACCAAAAAAGAGACCGATACAGCCGAGCGTGGCGACACCTCCCAATGCGATCTTGATTAATACTGGATCCATACTTGTATCTCTCCTGTTTGTTCTGTTTGTTGAGTTGTAAACCCGTACTTAAACAATTCTCTAATATATGGACAATCCGGAAAAGCCTAAGAAGGCGAGAGCGAAAAGTCCCGCCGTGACAAAAGCGATCGGGAGTCCGCGAAAACTGGGCGGCACATTGGCCAATTCCAACCTCTCTCGCACACAGGCCATAAGAAAGAGGGCCAGCAAGAAGCCCACCCCGGCGCCTAGAGCCAACATCAGGCTTTCCCAACCATTATACTCGTTGTCTGCCAACATCAATGGTACAGCAATCGCGATACAGTTGGCAATAACTAAAACCAGGTACACCCCGAAGGCCTTAAAAAGCGTCGGATTGACCTTCCTCAGGATGGTATCCACCCCCTGAACGGAAAGAGAGACCAGACCGATGAAGACCACAATGTTCAGGAAGGTGAGTTGATACGGTTTGAGCACGAATTGGTACAGGGCCCACGCCATCATGGCCGCAAAGACGATGACGATGGTAAACACCACGCCCATCCCAATGGCCGTATCCCTCCTCTGGGAAGTACCGAAGAAGACGCAAAGGCCCAGATATTTGGTGAAAACGAAGTTCTGAATCAATGCCGCACCCAGCAAGACTGTCATTAGTACACCGAAGTAGAGCTTTTGGACCGTCACCGTCACCGATCCCATGTCCTGACCTTCCGATATAATGTTGGTCATCGTCAGGATGTGGGCCTCCCCCTGATTCAACGGGGCCCCGAAAGTAACCGTCAGTGTCGTCTGGTCCGGCCCCAAAGTGGCTTCTGTGATCTGCAACTTAATATCCGGGTCCGGCTTTTCGTAAGCGGAAAAGTTGCTCACATTCGTCGCCCACGTCTCTTCCACAGGACCGGCAAAGACCACCACAATCTTGTCGTCGTCCTTGAACTCCGTACCTTTGATAAATTCGTGCCCGGTCTTACAACCGGTCAAAAGCAAGGCTAAAAGGAGAATTCCTACCATCCAGTGATATCGACGAAGTCCGTTCATGCCTTTCATAGCCGCCTAACCTTCTTTCCTGCGATTGTATTTGACTTCTATCCAGTTGAAAAAACCCATCATCAAACCGACTACAAAGAACCCTGCAGAAGGAAGAATAAAGAACAGGAGCGGCTGAAAGCCGAGGATATCGTATCCCAAGAGCTCTCCCGATCCCAGGAGTTCCCGCACGACGCCCAGGGTGACCATGCCCACCATAAAGCCTAGCCCCATACCGACGCCATCCACAAAGGATTTTCCGAGCGGTTCCTTACATGCAAACATCTCTAACCGCATCGTGATAATGGCAAATGCCACGATCAATCGGACAAACATACCCATGGCCTTGTAGGCAACCGGAACGTACGCTGCCAGCACCAGATCGATGACCGTCACCCAAGTGGCAATGGTCAGTGTGTAGGTAGGAATCCGAATCTTTGGATGGATGTAATTGCGGACAAGCGAAATGGTACAACTCGAGAAGACCTGGACGAACAAAACCGCCGTTCCCAGGAGAATCCCGTTCATCACGCTCGTGCTGATACCCACCGCAGGGCACATGGAAAGCGCCAATTTGAATATGGGGTTTTCCTTGAGAATACCATCCATGAAAAGTTGTCCGTAGGATTTCGTTGTAGTAGACAATGTCCTTCTCCCTTAGTCTAAGTGTTCTAAGTTCCTTAAGGCCTGTGGCGTCTCAAGTGGATGCCAGGACCCTAAAACGCGATTTCGATATTTTGTTTGTCCAATACGTCGTCCAATTTGTTGATCCGATAAGCAAACTTCTTGGCTACATTCTTCACGCCATCGGTAACCGCCTTGCTGGAAATTGTAGACGCGGTAATCGCATAGATGTCTGCGTTCTTGTATTTCTTTCGAATCTCGTCGATTTGTTCCTTGGTTAACGCCCCCTCCTTGAGCTGTTCTCTTTCCAGATATTTCTTATACTCCTCTGGAAGGGGCTTTTTTACCACCTCAAGGGTTTTCAGTTTGTCATAGGTGACTCCCACGAATTGATTCTTGAAGTAATCTTCCTCTATCTCCGCGCCCAGCCCGGCGTCTTCTTCATGTTCCATGACCTCCAGGCCGAGAAGCTCAAAGCTGGGATCCATTGCCACCAGCGCGTGGATAAAAGTTCGGAAACCGGGGAATTGGCCCGGCAGGACATACCCGACGCGCTTTCCCCCGGCTACCGCAACCACGGCGGCATCGGCATAACTGAAAGACTGATTCGGCGCAAACACCTGCTCCAAGGCCTTGGCCCGGTCATGCACTTCTTGAGCCTCTTCCGGGGAAATGGGGACGTCGAATTTATTGATGAAATTGTATTCCAGGTCTAACAGGATCATTTCGTAGTTGACGTCCCCATTCTTTTCCACGGGCACCATGTATCCCATGATTTTCTTGCCGTCTTCGTCTATGATGTAGCGATAAATCCTCATAAACTCGAGGTCGGACGGCGCCGGGTTGTCTTCGCCGTATCCAAGAAGGTCCAACATGGCGTTCTGGACGTTCATGTGATGATTATGCTTCTTGGCTTTGGCCGTCAGTGTGTAGGTCAGCCCCATAGCCGAGGCCGCTACCACACAGGAAATGGTCAATGCAAAAGTGATCTTTATAATTTCTTTCATCTTTTACGCACCCTCTTCCGGTTGTGGAGCAAAACGTTTCGGTTTAAACCAGTTATCTAGAGCCGGAGCCACGGCATTCATGAGCAGGATGGCATAACATACCCCTTCCGGATAGCCGCCTTTGAGTCGGATTAACACCGTCAAGGCCCCAATGCCAATCCCGAATATCAACTTTCCGGCAGGCTGGGTCGGCGATGTGACATAATCCGTGGCCATGTAAAACGCCCCCAATATTACGCCCCCGGAGAGAATTGCCAAAATCGGCTTCCCCGTAAACAGCGTCTCTCCACCGAAGACCCAAGTCAATACACCCACCGTAACGATCACGGAAACTGGAATGTGCCACGAAATGTATTTTTTGTAGATGAGGTAAAGACCGCCAAGTGCTACCAAAAAGGCCGAACTTTCACCGATACAGCCAGGTCTCCACCCGAGAAAGAAATCCTTGTAAATCACGGAAAGTGATCCAAAGCGCTCGATCACCTCGGCTAGGCCATAGTGTTTAAGCACGTAAAGAGGCGTGGCCGTGGACACCGCATCCACACCGGCCCCCATGTACTTAAAGACCGAGGCGTCCCGGATCGGACTCAGCCAGGCCGAGGTCATGGCAACCGGGTAGGTAGCCACCAGAAAGGCGCGACCGATCAGGGCAGGGTTGAATATGTTGTACCCGATGCCCCCCATTAGGACCTTCGTGATGTAAATCGCCATCACCCCACCGAGAATCGGCATCCAGTACGGTACGCCGGGGGGGATGGTATAGGCCATCAAGAGCCCGGTAATCACCGCGCTTCCGTCACGGATCGTATCCGTCGGCCGGTTCAAGGACCGGTTGGCCACATACTCCGTTCCCACACAGCTACCCACACTGACGAGCGCGATGATGAGAACCTGAAATCCGAAAATAAACACGGATAAAATTAGTGGCGGTATAAGGCAAGCAACGACCGTCCACATAATCTTGGACACGGTATCCGTGTTCTTGTAGTGAGGCGAAACCGATACAAACAACTTGGGGGGGCTCGCCTTCCCTGCCTGTTCAACCGTGGTTGCTTCTGCTTGCGTTGCGCTCATTATACTCCTCTTTACCTACTTTTTCTTGGACGCGGCAATACTCGCCCTTGCCAGTCTCATAAATTGAACCAGTGGTCTTTTCGCCGGGCATACATAGGCACACGTACCACACTCAAAACAGTCATCGACCCCGAATTCCTCAGTGTCTGCACCTCGTCCGGCCTCGACGAAGATGCCTACCTCGTTCGGTTGTAAACCCATCGGACACGCGGTCACACAAAAGCCGCAGCGGATACACGGGTAATGGGTTTGAAGATCCGTTTCTTCTTTCGTCAGGAACAAAACTCCCGATGTGGTTTTGGTTATGGGCACATTGAGGCTCGATACGGCAAACCCCATCATCGGGCCGCCAACGATCACCTTGGCAACATCGGGCGTCATCCCACCCAGATAGTCCACGATTTCCGACAAGGGCGTTCCCACCTTCACCAATACGTTGGCCGGTCGGTTGATGCCCTTCCCGGTAAAGGTGACAATCCTTTCGTACAACGGCTTGTCAGACACGACAGCGTCATAAATGGCTTTTGTGGTATACACATTCTGCACGATGATCCCGATGGCGGATGATCGGACCCCCGACGGCCTTACTCTTCCCGTGACACTTTGCATGATCTGATCCGCCGACCCCTGGGGATATTTTACTTTCAGCGGCTTGACGACGATATTGTACCCGTCCTGCGAACCGCTCTGGGCAATTGCTTGCCGTAAGGCCTCAATGGCATCCGGTTTGTTGTTCTCAATACCGATGGCGCAGTACTTGATCTCCAGGATCTTCAGGATGATCTTGGCCCCTTCCACGATATCCTTGGCGTATTCAACCATAAGGCGGTGGTCACTGGTCAAGCAAGGTTCGCACTCCGCCCCGTTCAAAATGAGGGTATCCAGCTTTACCCCCGGCTTGATGGTCAACTTCACGGCCGCCGGAAAACCGGCACCGCCCATACCGACGACGCCGGCATCTTTGATTTTGCCGAGTAACTCTTCCTTGGACATTTGCGTCCAATCATTCTGCGAATATGTTTTTGCTTCCCCTTCCTCGTCGGCGGCAATCACCAACGCTGGGGCGTTACCGACCGTGGGATTTAGGGCCTTTTGAACTCCCTTGACCGTACCGGAGAAGGGAGCATGGATCGGTGCGCCTAGCTTCTCCGTAGAGGCGACCATGTCTCCTTCCGTCACCTTGTCTTTCTTTTTGACCAAGGGTTCACAGGGAGCTCCAACATGTTGTTTCAAAAACAAACTAACCTGCTTTGGGACAGGCATAACCTCCACGGCGAGTTTTTCAGTGAGTTCCTTCCCTTCCGGCGGATGGATTCCACCCAGCGGAAAAGTTGCCAAACTTTCAGCGCTCATAAGCTCTCCGATCTTCCGCAAACAGGCTGAAAACCTGTAGGTTGAAAGTTTCCTTTATACGAAAACAGAAACCATCTTGCGTCGCCCGATGCATTCTCGTCTGCGATGGTTTCCGATCCAAAGTTACGGACCTCCCCTTACCTGTTTGAGCCGTCTTTGTCAAGGAATTTTTGTGAGGCGAAAACGCCAATTTTTTGACGTTACCCGGCCTCCTCCGGATACTTGTTCGGTTGTCAACCCTGGAAAAAATAACTCTAATCTCAAACACTTATCGATGAACCAAGCGGAAAAAATGCCGCCGTTGGCATGATGCTTGCTCTTGGGGTTACCAATGTATACGACCCTCGTGATAGACGATGACAGCCAGATCCTTCATCTATGCCGCGTGCTCTTGGAACGAGAAGGGTACACTGTCTTTGCAGCCGCCACGGGGGATGCCGGCCTAGAGATGTGCTGCAATGAATCGATCGATTTGGTGATTACGGACATCATTATGCCCGACAAAGACGGCCTGGAAACGATTTCCGAAATAAAGACCCAGTTTCCGGAGATCCGGATCGTCGCCATGTCCGGCGGCGGTCGCCTCGGACCGGACAGCTATCTTCCATTGGCAAAGAAGCTGGGGGCCGCAGACGTGTTGTGCAAACCGTTCACGCGAAATGAACTTCTGACTGTCGTTGAGGAACAGGTAAGAGAAAATACCGGGGGCAATAAAGACAAATCCATCACGCCGACCGAGGAGACTCAAAATTGAAAGTCACTTGCCAAAACTGCCAAAAAGTTTATGACATTCCGGAGGATAGGCTTCCCCAGGGGAAAAAAGTCAAGTTTCCCTGCCCTGCTTGCAAGGCCCCTGTGGCCATCGACTTACGGAGTGGAAACGCAGATTCCGGACAACCCGAACAACCCCAAGGCGAAGCGACGGAAGGGCCCGCCACGGGAGAAACCCTCAAAAAACAAATCTATAAGAGTGTCGAAAACTTACCTCCTATGCCCCAGGTGGTACACAAGGCTAGAGAGGTCATGGCCGACCCGAATTCAAGCTTTAAGGACCTGGCGATTATCTTCGTCACCGACCAGGCCATTGCCACCCGGGTGTTGAAACTGGCAAACTCTGCATACTATGGACTGAGCAAAAAGGTTGCCTCCATCCAGCAGGCTTCCGTCATTTTGGGTCATAAAACGTTGGCCGAACTGATCACCATGGTGTCCACATCGGCCTTGCTGAACCGTGAACTAAAGGGCTACGGCCTGGAACCGGGACAGCTCTGGGAGCACTCTCTAGCCGTCGCCTTCGGCTCTCGCTTCATTGCCCAGAAAAAGTGTCCCGAGTTTTCGGATGATGCCTTTGCCGCGGGGCTGATCCATGACGCGGGGCAGATCGCCTTGGACCCGCACATCGTGGAGCGGGAGGAAACCTTTGAACGGCTCATGGCCGATGATCAGATGAGTTTGCTGTCGGCGGAACGGGAAGTACTTGGGTTCGACCACGCAGAAGTCGCTTTTGAGGTATGCAATAAGTGGAATGTCCCCGAAGCCTTGGGAATCGCCATTCGGTACCACCACAATCCATCGGAATCAGACGAAAATACATTGGCGTACCTCCTTCACACGGCCGACTGCATCGCCATGATGAGCGGGATGGGGGGCGGCATGGACGCCCTTTCATGTGAAATCGAGGACGGCGCAATCGATTTTCTCGGCCTGAACAACAAAGACATCAGCACCATCTTGGACAAGGTGGTCACGTCCGTACAAAACACCCTGCAGGAGTTTAAGTAGCATTTGGTTACGTCATACCTTTGGGATCGAGTAGCCTGCCCAATTCCTCTTCGGGAAGCACCTGTTGTTCCATGGCCACTTGCCTTACCGTTTTTTCATCTTCGTACGCCTTTTTAGCAATCGCGGCTGCCTTCTCGTAACCGATTACCGGCGCCAGGGCCGTGCACATGGCCAGACTGTTTTCGATATACGCCTCACATCGCTCCCGGTTTGGGACAATACCGCTCACACACTTTTCGGAAAAGACGCAAACGACGGAAGTCAGGAGCATCACCGATTCAAGCAAGTTATGCGCGATCATCGGCAGCATCACGTTAAGTTCGAAATTTCCGGACTGACAGCCAATGCCGATAGCCACGTCGTTGCCCATCACGTGAGCGGCGACCTGGGTCACCGATTCAGGAATCACCGGGTTGACTTTGCCCGGCATAATCGAAGACCCCGGCTGAACCGCGGGAATGCGAATTTCCCCGATGCCACACCGGGGACCGGAGGAAAGCCACCTCACGTCATTGGCGATTTTCATCAAACCGACCGCCAATGATTTAAGCGCCCCACTGGTTCGCGCCACGGCATCCTGGGAGGCTTGTGCCGAGAAATGGTTCCGGGCCTCTATAAAGGAACATCCGGTCTCCTCGGAAATCAGTGCGACCACTTGAGTGGCGAATCCGGGCGTACAATTCAACCCCGTTCCGACGGCCGTACCTCCCAGGGCAAGCTCTCCCAGAACGTCCTGCATTCCCTTCAAGCTCGCCATGGAGAGTTCTATTTGGCGGGCATAACCGCTGAATTCCTGACCCAGGCGGATCGGAACCGCATCCTGTAGATGCGTTCGCCCGATCTTCACGATGTCCTGGAACGCCTCCGATTTTTCTGTAAGCGATGTAAAGAGACCTTCCAATGCGGGGATTAATTCATGGGTGATGGCAGTCAGTGTCGCTACGTGGATCGCACTGGGAATCACGTCGTTACTCGATTGTCCCATATTGACGTGATCATTTGGATGGATGGGCTCGATAGTGGATTTCCGCCCCGTCAGCCGCTCATTCGCCCTGGTGGCGATCACCTCGTTGGCATTCATGTTGGTGGACGTCCCGGAACCGGTTTGAAAGACGTCCAAAACAAATTCCCGATCCAGTTTTCCTGCACGCACTTCCTCGGCCGCATCCATAATTGCAGCGGCAAATGTTGGATCCAACTGTTCGAGCCGCACATTGACCTGGGCGCAACATTTCTTGATCACACCGAGGGCTTCGATGAACGGCCTCGGGAATCGCATCCCGCTCACAGGAAAGTTTTCGACTGCCCGTTGGGTCTGAGCGCCATAATAGGCGTCCCCTGGAATCTCGACCTCTCCCATGGTGTCCCTCTCCACTCTAACGCTGTCTGTTGTCTTTTTGATCATGGTTTCCTCCTTATGATGGTCAAGGGCGTTTCCATCCCCACCCGAAAGCCTGTCGGAAAACTCCATTTTCGCTTCGGTTGATCATTGTCGAACCTTTCTAAGCTCGACTCGGATCAAACAGTTGGCGCTTCTTGACGCTCAGATTCTCCAAGCAATGTATTCAAAAATGAACATCGCTTCCATGGGAGTTCTCCGACAGGCTCCTAGAGACTCGGTTTGCACCTGCCAGCGCGAAAACGCCTGCGGCAGGATTTCCATACAACTACAAACAGGACGTAAAGAAGCAGAACAGGGGTATTGAATAATCCGGGACATTTGACTATGCTGTCTCTTATTTTTGCGCTCCAGCGCCAGTGCCATCTCCCGGTGCGGACGATGCAAATGCATTAATGTACGGAAGCAAAGAGGCTGTCAAGATCTAATATGGATCACCAAGGAATCGTCATCCGGCCGCCGAGTGAGGCGAACAGCGTTATTCTCCAAGTGACTCGGGGATGCTCACACAACAAGTGCACCTTTTGCGGCACATACAAGGGGGTTCGTTTTCGAATGAAAGACCCGGCCATCATCGAAAAAGACATTCTCTTTGCCGCCCGGCATTGTGGACGTCAACGACGGGTCTTTCTCGCCGACGGGGATCCTTTGATCATGCCCCAGTCTCGACTGCTCCCTCTGTTGCGTTCTATACGAACTCACCTCCCCCGCGTAACCCGGGTCGGCATATACGGTAACGCGAAGAGTATCCGCAGCAAGAGCGACGAACAATTGAGGGCTCTCCGTGAGCATGGCCTGGGCATCGTCTACATGGGTGTTGAAACGGGCGACGATGTTACGCTGAGAAGAATTCGCAAGGGGGTTCGCGCCGATACCATGGTCGAAATGGGCCAGAGGATCATAGCCGCCGGCATGAAGTTGTCGGTCACGGTGCTGCTCGGTATTGCGGGATCAGACCGCTCCCGGATTCATGCTGAATCGACCGGGAAGGCATTGAGTCGCATGGATCCCGACTACGTGGGGGCTCTGAGCTTAATGCTTCTTCCCAACACCCCTTTGGCCCGCGATTATCAAGAGGGGCACTTCGACCTTATAGGGCCAACAGAAATGATAAGGGAACTACAGACCATGATGTATCATACGGATCTTTCTTCGGGTCTTTTTCATGCGAATCATGCATCGAACTATGTGCCGATCAAGGCAAGATTCCCGAGGGACAAAGCCGCCACCATCGCGCTGCTGGACAAAGCTCTCTCGGGCGAGCTCGCGTTGACTCCCGAGTTCATGCGTGCGTTGTAGGAAAAGAGGAGAGAACGCACCGACATTTTGCCATGGATTCCGAAAAGCCGTCATAGTTGACCCGAGAGGCATTCTCTAATATGGTAGCGGTTTCAAACAGAACAACACCGTTGTCGCCAGGAGTCGAGCGGATGGATACCGGTTGCGAGATACCTCAATACAATCCACCATCGGAAAGTATACAGTCGATCCTGAGGGAGAAACGGATCGTGGCGGTCGTGGGACTGTCTCCAAAACCGGAGCGGGACAGTCATAAGGTGGCCCGTTATCTTCAGGAAAACGGCTACGAGGTCGTTCCAATCAACCCCGGTCAGAAGGAGATCCTGGGCCGCCGCTGCTACCCAAACCTCAGGGCCGTCCCTTTTCCGGTGCAAATTGTGGACATTTTCAGAAAGCCGGACGCCGTCGGGCCGATTGTCGACGACGCCATCGCCGTGGGAGCGGAGGTGGTCTGGATGCAACTCGGCATCGCCAACAACGAAGCGGCTCGCAAGGCCAGGGAGGCAGGTCTTGAAGTCGTCATGAGCAAATGCATCAAGATTGAACACATGGGCCTGACTGAGCAAAAACTGGAACAATAACAAGGAGTAATGCCATGCCTATTCTCGATAGGGAAGATGACAGGGTGATTCGCTTGGTAAAGCAGGAAGCCGAGCGATTTAATGCCAAGGTCAACAAGATCGATCTCAAGGATCAGATCCTGGATATTGATTGCCCTGAGGAAAACAAGGAAGCCTGCGCTGTGGCCATTCAGAAGGTGTTGAACAAACGCCGCTAACCGCCAAATGAAAAGCGTTACAATCCCCGGGTGGGGAACCGTTCACATACACAACGTGGTACTCGATTTAAACGGCACCATCACCGAATCGGGGCAATTCATTCCGGGTATTTTGGGCGCATTGGCATCTCTTCGCAAGCAAGGATTCCGGGTATATGTCCTCTCCGGAGATAGTCGGGGAAACCTGAAACAACAATTGGACCGATTTCCCGAAATTGGTATCCAAATCACCGAAACGGCCCAAGCCAAGCGGGACTTTGTTGAATCTTTGGGTCCCGAATCGACGGTTTGTATCGGCAATGGCAATATCGATGTCGAGATGTTTAAAGTGGCAAGGCTTTCCATGTGTACCGTCCAGGGAGAAGGTGCGACGCCGGGAGCCATATGCAATGCCGACATTGTAGTCACCCACATCAAAGAGGCCATTGAGTTGATACATGATGAAAACAAGCTCATCGCCACGCTTCGGAGCTGATCCGTCATTATTGGTTTTCACTGTTTTTCCTTGACAATAGACTTCGTTTTCCGTAAGGTCACCGCAAAATTCGGGGCAAGAGTTGAGGTGCGGTATACATCAGTAACCGTAAGGAGAGGGAGGCAGGGTCCTTTGGATGCCTTACGGTGAAAGGGTCTATCGCCGAAGCTTGTTTCTACCCTGTCGGAAACGGGCTGGGTCTGCAGAGAATATCTGCAGGACTGTCACGGTATACGTGGAGCGCTCTCTTGGACGGGCTGGAGTCGGAGGCGGTCTCCGGCTTTTTTTTTGCCTACCCCAAGCCAGGCCCCTACTGACGGTTAGCCATAAGGAGGTGCCATCATGCTGAAGGGATGTTACACGGCGCTCATGACGCCATTCGACAACGATTTTCATGTTGACTACGATGCCTTGAACAAGCTCGTCGCATTCCAACTCGAGGGCGGGGTCAGTGGCATTCTGGCCGTGGGCACGACCGGCGAGAGCCCCACTCTGGACTGGAAGGAACACAATGAGGTGGTAAAAATCGTGGTCGAGCGCTGCAAAGGCAAATGCCAGTCCATTGCGGGAACGGGAAGCAACAACACACAGGAAACGCTGGAAAACACAGAGCATGCGGTTAACGCCGGAGCGGATGCCGCCTTGTTGGTTGACCCTTACTACAACGGCCCGAGCTCTCTTGAAATCCGAAGAGAATATGTGGCGCCGGTGGCGGAACGATTCCCGAATATCGAGATTATTCCCTATGTCATTCCCGGGCGGACCGGAGCCCAATTGCTTCCGGAAGACCTTGCCATACTAAACGACCAGTTTGCCAATGTGAACACCGTGAAGGAAGCCACCGCCAACATAGACAACATGAAGCGGACCCGTCAGTGTTGCGGCCCCGAGTTTACCATCCTGTCGGGAGACGACGGGAAGACCTTTCCGATTATGACGGACCCGGAAATCCAGGCAAGCGGTGCCATTTCAGTGGCATCAAACGTAGCTCCCAAAGCGGTTCAGGACCTGACCGTACAGCTGAATGAAGGCAATACGGCCCAAGCGGAAAAACAATTGGCGGCACTGGAACCCTTGTTTCGTATTACCACCGTGATCACGCATGAGGAAACCCCGCACGGGATGGTCAAGTGTCGTGCCCGAAATCCGCTGGGCACGAAAACGCTCATGGCCATCCTGGGCATGCCCGTGGGACCCTGTCGCAGACCCATCGGCAAAATGACCCGCAAGGGCCTGGACATCGTACTGGAGGTTGGTCGAACGACTTGGAAGAACAACCCGGAAATCCTTCAACCCGTGGCTGATTTCTTTGATGTCGATATTGAGGCTAGGCTCTACGATGAGTCTTTGTGGCCGAATCTTATTTACGAGACCTATTAGTTACACATACCTTTCAAGAGTCCGCCCGGGCATGGTCGATTCATGCCCGGGCAGTCCACCGTTCGAACACAGGGCTTATTCGTCGGAATCCGTCATGCAAGCCTCCCTTCAAACACCTGTCAATGTTTTGGCGTTTCTGCCTTTGGTCAGTCAGTTCCTTTTACCTTTGTTCTTGAAAAACGCGCGTTTCATGTGAACTGCCCCCCTGTTCTCTGTGTTGGCACGATATTTTCATATCAAGCGAAGCCAAAAGCAGATGCAGTAATGCCTTCAGATCTAAAAGACGGAACTCCGTGGAAGGGCCAACGCAGTGAAGCAACCAGAATACACTGATTCCGAGTTCAACATGCGGCAGGAATTTTACAGAGAAACCGCTCGGGGGAAAAACAAAAAACCCTATCCAAGGCGGGTCCGGAATCGCTCCGATGCAAAACGGGTAGGCCGCTGTTGCTCAAAAAAAATCAAGAGTTGACGCGTTTGTCGCGAAGCAAGACGCCACCAGAAGCCTGTTGGAAGACTCTATTTTCACGCTGGTTGATCGTTTTTGATGCCCCTACGTGGCAGGAAATCACATTGGGATGAGAAATCCCCGCTTTTTTTAAAATCTCACCCACAATTCTTTTGAGAGGAAGTTTTCTTGAGGAAGACAAAAATACAACCCTGGAGTTTTCTCACAACCCTTGCCGTCCTTGTTGGTTTTCTGTACCCGGGTCATGTCTCCCCCCAGGGACCTGAAATCCTCAAGGTCAACGGATTATACCTGGGGATGCCGTTACATGATGCCATAGAAATTGCGGGCACCCTAACGGATGTGACGGATTACACCCTCCGGCCTTTTAATCTTTCTGAATTCAAATTCAGGAAATTCGAAAGCAAAGAGCACCGCTACTGGTACGCCGGTAGGTCTGTTGTTTCCCCCATTGTCTTGGCAGCAGACGCCCGGAAACAAGTTACCTTCATCTCTATTCACGGCCCCTTGGTCAAACAGCTCTTTCCATATGAGGAGAAATCGCCAGAGGACTTTTCGCGAAGCTTTGCTGCCGCCCACGGCTTGCCAGCGATGAACCCCTTTGAGCAAGCCAACCAGAGCCCCCTTCCGAACTTGATCCCCGACGCAGGGTGGCAATTCTTGAGCCCGTTTGGATACAAAATCACAGTATACTCAAACAAGGACATCGACATAGAAAAAACCGGCTTGCCCGATTAACCGCATGCAATAATCGTAAGCCCGCTCAATTCCCCAAAAGGCCCTTCAGTTTCTCTTTCACATCCTGCTTGGCCTTGTCGGTTTCTTCCTGCACTTTCTTTTCGGCACGTTCTTGAACCGCCTCCGCTTCTTTCTTCGCCGCCGATTTTGCCGCCTCTACTTCTTTTTCCGCCTTCTCCTGCAAGGCTTTCGCCTCTTCTCTGATTTGCCCCAAGGCCTCGTTCAGCTTCTCCATAACCGCCGGGGCCTGTATTCTCGCATAGACAGCGGAAAGGATCTTCTCAAAAGCCGCCGCCGCCGTGATACCTTCCTCCCTGGTCCCGATATCCTTTAACTGAATATCCGGAATAGAAGCGCTCACGGTTTTTCCCGGCACCAGCGAGGTGGCCAGATTGACCTGCCCCCCCTCGAGAATGAACTCTTGGATCATTATCTTTTTGGTGGGACCTTTTTCGGCGGAAGGTTCCTTCTTCCCCGGTTTGCCGTCACCGACCGCTTCCTGTACATTGGCCAAAATGGCATTGAAATTGTCGGTACCTCGAGTCTTCTCGTAGGTGATCACGGGTCGAACGACGTCGATCTTCTGAATGATGATCGTATCCTTCGTTAGGGACCCCTCCTCGACGTCCACGAAAATCGACCCAACGTCCATTGCCTTCGCCGTGCTGAACCCTTTCGGATTTCCCAATGAAAAGTCTTTGAGTTGCGCCTGACCGGAAAAAATGGAAACGTCTACTTTGTCCAATCGTATCTCCGTCTTGGTGATTCTGGGCCCATAGGTATTTACCGCTTTTTTGATGATCGGCCCCAAATTGGACAAGGTCAAGAACAATACAACCACGATGACGACAACAAGCACTCCTCCAATAACAGCCAGTTTTTTCATGACACTTTCCCCCTCCCGTAAGGCTTCTACTCCAGACACGAATCTCGTGTTGGTTGGAAATCCTACTGATGCCGACGGACAGACGGCATCTCCCGCTAGGTGTGATGGACGGTCTCAGCTTACTTCTGGTACGCAACTATGGAGCCCGCAGGCAAACAAGTCAAGGAAGTTTTTTGTTGACAAACTCACCACGATTTATATACTTTATCGCCTTACGAGCGGGAATAACTCAGTGGTAGAGTGCAACCTTGCCAAGGTTGAAGTCGCGGGTTCAAATCCCGTTTCCCGCTCCAACACCTGCACCCCGAGCCAAACTTGAGTTTGGCTTTTTTTTATCCCCATGGACTACACAGAAAACAGATTGCCCTATCCTCCCCAGGCCGGGCTTGACGAGCTTCTGGACCTGGCCGGGTCCCGTTATCCCGTTCATTTTGAAGACGTAAACGTCGGTGATTTCAATCTGAAAATCCTGCAGATCCGGGATATGGAAGCCTATGTTGAGACCCTGGCCTCCAGGGCTGAAGAGGGCCAAGGCCTGCATCTGCCCTTTTGGGCCAAGATCTGGCCCACCTCCATCTTGCTCAGCCACATACTTGCTTCCTCTTATTCAGTACAGGACCGGGATGTCTTGGAGATAGGAGCTGG